>Ga0214544_1001498_pt1 | contig 48715 bp, 15 predicted proteins | sample CNSS3metaG_FD_160074 | JGI IMG/M metagenome (GOLD analysis project Ga0214544, IMG submission 160074) | Root nodule microbial communities from cowpea collected in UCLA plant growth center, Los Angeles, California, USA - CNSS3 | ecosystem: Host-associated > Plants > Roots > Nodule | place: USA...
TTTTTTTTTTACTTTTTAAAAAAAAAAAAAAAAAACAAGATCAAAACATTTTTGTAGCACCGTTAAAAGATCATAAATAGAGTTTTTACTTTTGTTTATCTTATATTTTAATACAATGTCAAAATTCAGATTTTATTGTTATTATTTATCCCATGTGTATACAAAGATTCACATCACACCTTGTAAAACAACGATAAAGAAAGAGAGGAAATGAGAAAGAATTCGTAACAATGAGTTTTAAAAAAATTTAATCATCTAATATATATATATATATATATATATATATATATATATATATATATATATATATATATATATATATATAAAATATGCATCGATCTAAAAATAAAATATAATCATCTAAAAAAAAGAAATATTAATATTAATATTATTATATATTAATACATTATTAATTTTAATAAAGTTATGTATGTTTTATTTATTTTGAAAATATATTATGTTAGTTAATTTTTTATATTTTTATTATTTAATTTATCTTTAGCGTTTATTTTTTTTATACTTATGTTATTGAATTTATTTTATTTATATATTGATTTATTTATATGTACGTTATTTATTTTATCTTTAATTACACACTACTCATATATTTGTTTATTTATATTTATATGTATAATTTATTTTTAATTACACATCAATCCATTTTATTTACATCAATTAATTTTTCTTAATTAATCCCATTTATTTATTTATAATTGATTAATTTAATTTATTTGCAGTCATGCATGTCTATTTTTTATTCAATTTATGAATATTTTATTTAATTTATCTTTTTGTTATTTGTTTGTCTGTTATATTATGACTTATATTTAGTTATTTAATTAAAGTTCATTTTGTATTGTTTTAAAATTTGTTCCTTAATAATTGGAATAAATATATATAAAATAATAATAAAATAAAAGTCAAAATAAATATTTTATTTATTGAATGAACTTGAATAAAATAGTTACTTATATATTATATTATTGTTTTTATACTATTTTTTTATGTTTGGATGTATAAATTATTGATCAAGAAAGAATCTGATAGTTAGGTACAATGCGAATGAAAAATAAAGACCGTGCAAGGAAAATATTTACTATGTCAATATCCGGATAATTTAAAATAGGGCCTTAAATTATTTATAGGCTAAAATTTGAACTATTTGATATTTGTTTCTATGATATGTATTGATGTATTGAATATACATGTCTTTTTGAATCGATAAATGATTGATAGTATAAAAAAAATTATAAAGTTGTTCGAATGTTTTTAATGATGAATACTCGTTCTTCAAACAAATCAATGTTTTTCTTTATTTATTTGAATAAAGTTGTTCACTAAAGCATTTGAGATTTTGGATTTTGGAAAGTTGAATTTTCAATTAGTTTTTTTTTTTCTGATGTAAAAAATGTCATCAAAATTTAACTTTTTGGAGAACGAAGTTTGGGAAGAATTTTCTGATTTATTTTTAAAAGGAGATAAAAATTTTAAAAGATAAAAAATAATAAACTAAAATTAGAGAACAAAATTTAAAATAAATAGTTAGAAATGTTAAGATTAAATTTTAATTGGTTTTAAGAAAAAATAAAAATAATTTAAGGGTGAAAGTTTTTTGATTTCGTATAATATATAGCTAAATTTATTATTATTATAAGGTTAAATTACTCTTTGGTTATTATATTTGTCAAGTAATGTCAATTTGGTTTTTAATTTTTTTTCTGTCTCAATTTGGTCTTTGTTTTTATAAAATTGATTCAATTTGATTTTTATGTTTAGTTTGACAACCAAACTGTGTTAAAATCAATGTCACGTGTCAATTTCTGTTTTTTTTTAATTCTTAATTTTTATTATTTTTTACATGTGTCACTTCATAATTGTGTCAGATTCAATTTAGTTCCTATATTTGTTTTTTAGTACCATGTAAAAAATTGAGCAATATTATCCCTCCTTAAATTGAGACTCAGATTACTTTTTGTATGAATAGTATGGTGACATTTTTATTAAAATTAACGTTTTTATTAAATATTTATACAAATATTTTTAAATTAACTTTAAATTTTATACAAAACTTTAAACTCTGATTTTGTTTTGAACTTGAAATTTAGTTCATAAACTTATAGGTGATAAGTTATTTGATTTTTAATCTTCATTGAGTTTGTATAATATGGTACACTTGATGTCTTTATATATGATCACAAAAATGGTTAATTATTGAAATTAAATTTGAGATTTATTTTTGTTTAATAATAAAACTAAAAACTACATGTTTGTTTAAAAATATTTTTAAAAATATTTAATAAAAATATAGATTTTAGTAAGAATATCATCATAAGATTTATAACAAAAGTAGATTGAGTCACAATTTAATGAGAGATAATATTGCTTCATTTTTTCAAAAATTGTGACTAAATTTAAACAAAAAATAAATATATGGACCAAATTGAATCATTTTGACACGTGACACGATTGAAATGACATGTGTAAAAAAAAAAATTTTAAAAATCCCAAATTAACATGTAACGTTGATTTTAACACTGTTTGGTCAAAATTGACAGTAAATATCAAATTGAATAATTTTTTTAAAAACAAGGACCAAATTGAAACAATTAAAATCTAAAAACCAATTTAACACTACTACTTAACAAATATAATGATAAAAAATGTAATTTAATCTTATTATAATGATTTGCATAAAAAGTGAATGAAAGATAGATGGAAAATTTAATAATTGACAATGATATTAAACGTTCTTAATAAGCTATTTGACAATTTCATATAGCTGGTATTTCAACCATTCATGTGTAAATTACATTATGAAAACCGAGTGTAAATTACACAAATTATCAATTACTAAAAAAGTTTTTAATTTCTTCATTGAAGTATGCAACATGAAAAATCATGTTTATCCAAACCAAATTCAAATAACAATTATCAATTTAGTTTAAAGCATTTTCTTTCATTTCACCTTTCCTTACCAAATAAATTGAGTTTAATTATTTATCATTAAATATTCAATTTTTTTTTAACAAATTCAGATTTTATTTATTAAATACAAAAGATATGTGTTTTCTTTATATAAGTTTTTTCTCAAATATTATTTATAACAAGAATTTATTATTATATTTTAGTAAATATAGAAAATAAATTTATATTAAAAAGTATTCCATTTAAAGTATAAATTATATGTTAATTATTTTTCTTAATTTTAATTTTATATATTTTTTCAAAATTTTCCTCCCCCGTTAGAAAAAAAAAATCATAAAGTCCCTTCGGAATTTTGTTTTGCGAAATTCTGACAAAGTTTTCATCCCTGCAATAAATCAATCTTACTCTTACAATAACCAAATTAATTTCAAAAAATAAAATGAGATTATTTTTTGGTGAAAGAGGGGAAAAAGATTCTGCTTAATCTATGGTGTGGAATAAAAGAAGTCATAGGGAGCATTAAGAAGAAGCACACAGAAGATTGTGCCACCCTTTACTGAACTGAACTGATATATCTTCTTCTTCATTTCCAATTTTCTATTGTCATAAAACCCTAAACCCTGAATTGAAGTCTGTTAGGGTTTCCATTTTCCATTTTCTTGCCACACAATACTACAACATGTTAACCGCAATCCTCAGAAGAACTTGTTCCACCCTCTCAAGGCGCGCTTTCCCCGCCGTCGTAATCTCCGCCAGCAACGACTTCCGGCCACTCTCCGCTGCCTTCATTCCCAGAAACTTTCACTCCAAACCGGTTCCTTTGAATTTCCGTTATTCTTTATATCACCGCGCTGAATATGCTGTTGACGAATTCCCTTATGAAGAAGGGTCTAAAGGGAACGCCGACGAGGGACTCGAGATCGCGAAGCTCGGAATCTCTCAGGATATTGTCTCAGCTTTGGCCAAGAAAGGCATCACCAAGCTCTTCCCCATTCAGGTTTGCTTTGCTCCTAAGGGTTTATGCGATGATGCATAGCATGATTGCATGATACGTGGTTTATAATGATCAACGACGTGTAGTTTAGATGTTTAGTAGCTTTAAGTTTTTTTTTTTTTTTAGTTAATTGGGTTGTTGTATTGTAGAGGGCCGTGCTGGAACCTGCTATGCAAGGTCGTGATATGATTGGTCGAGCTAGGACTGGAACTGGGAAGACTCTTGCATTTGGGATACCCATCATGGATAAGATCATTCAGTTTAATGCGAAGCATGGGTTGGTTCTAATTTTAGTTATCGTGATACTTATGTTTCGTTATTACCTAAATTTTGCCGTTGTTTCTCTGTTAGAGTTGAAGGTGGACTTGGTAATTGATGTTGGTGTGGATAGAATCATGGAAATGCTATTTGTGTCTTTAACTATACATTTTATTTTTGTGATTGATGTGGCAGGCGGGGAAGGGATCCTTTGGCTTTAGTTCTGGCTCCAACTAGGGAGCTTGCTAAGCAGGTTGAGAAGGAATTCTATGAGTCGGCACCTAACTTGGATACTATTTGTGTTTATGGGGGTACGCCAATCTCTAAGCAGATGAGGCAGCTCGATTATGGGGTTGATATTGCTGTGGGAACACCTGGTCGGATTATTGACCTTCTCAACAGAGGTGCTCTAAATCTGAAGGAAGTTCAATTTGTTGTTCTTGATGAAGCTGATCAGATGCTTCAAGTGGGCTTCCAGGAGGAAGTGGAGAAGATCTTGGAAAGGTTGCCCCCCAAACGTCAGACTCTTATGTTCTCTGCAACAATGCCATCTTGGATAAAGCAGATTTCACGCAATTACCTGAATGATCCCCTGACCATTGATCTGGTAAGCTTGAAGTTCCTTTCTAGGCACTAGGAGAATGCCTGTAACCATTTGCAATTCTTAGATATCTTTTAATTTGATTTGATTGTTCTTCCTCTCGCAGGATATAATGTACAAAATAAACCTATTAGATTAACTTGTAGGGCGCATGAACTTCTTTGAGTAATAAATTTATCATGTTTTAATGTCTATACATTGGATGTGTTGTGTGCATGTCTGGGAGTACACGTTATTTTTTAACTGGAAACTTATTGGTGCTGTAGGTTGGAGATTCTGATCAGAAGTTAGCAGATGGAATTTCACTGTACTCCATTGCATCTGACTTATATGTTAAAGCGGGAATTCTTGCACAGCTAATAACAGTATGCCTTCTGAAACCATCATTTACCAATTTGATTGGTAGTTCTGATTAGTGATAGTTAATCTGTTTGAAAATCACCTTAACAGAGGTCAATCCTAGCTTGCCTTAGTTTCATTGTGTTAGGAGGGGGCTGCCTCAACGGCAACCTCAAGGGTGGTGCTTAGACCCCCCTCAACAAGAGATATGATATAAAATTAAAAAGAGCTTGTAAAGGTTGAGGAGTCCTTACTTTATAAGTAAGTTTTGGGGGGTTGAGTTAGGTCCCAAAGCTAAATTCTAAGCCTAAAATTACTCTATCGCAAATAGGTTTCTGGAGTTTTATTACATTTTTTCCTTAAGCTTTTACTAGAATATAAATATGTGTGTGTGTGTAACTAGAGGGTGAGCCATGGAGCAAGGGTAAGGTTGGTTCCTTTTGACCCGGAGGAAACTTGTTGCTGGATTTCTTTCTTTATATCTGTTTCCTAAAGATATATCCTTTTTTAGGAACATGCAAAAGGAGGAAAGTGTATTGTTTTCACTCAAACAAAACGTGATGCAGACCGATTATCGTATACCATGGCAAAAAGTGTTCAGTGTGAGGCTTTGCACGGAGACATATCACAAGCTCAGAGGGAAAGAACTCTTGCTGGCTTCAGAAATGGGCATTTTAACGTTTTGGTGGCAACTGATGTTGCCTCACGTGGGCTTGATATACCTAATGTTGATCTTGTGAGTTCTGTATTACTGGTTTTTTATTTCCATAGGAAAATTTTCTTGTGTTTGATCGAATTTGAAGACAAGCTATCATTTTCTTAATGATATATCCTTGATTATTAGTTTTGCTTTTTCTTGTCAGTGTATTTGATATTTTTGTTAATCGTGCAACACTCTAGGTGTATTCTGTCATCGCCTGTGCTGTTCATAGTTCTGTTCTGTAAATTTTGTACCTCACTTAGATTTTATTTCTCTGTTTGATTTGTTATTGTTCCGTGTTTGTAGTCTTTCTCAATGTACCTTTCTTTAATGTTTAATGTCATGTGCATATGTAAATACTGTGATATATTATGAACAATATTGTTATCGTGTCATGCAATTTTTAGATACGAAATTTTGACCTGCTTTCCTGATATAGGTAATACATTATGATCTTCCCAATTCTTCGGAGATATTTGTTCATAGATCTGGGCGGACAGGTCGTGCTGGTAAGAAAGGAACTGCTATTCTTGTGTATACAGAAGATCAATCAAGGGCTGTGAGGCTTATTGAGCGTGATGTGGGCTGTAGATTTACAGAGGTGATCTCCTTTTGCATGCATCTTATTGAATTTTGTCTATCTTTTGCACTTGTAGTTGTACCTTGTTAATTACTAATTTTCTGGTCATTGAGATTGAGGCTACACTATTAAGGCAGCATATATTCCTGCTGCCTAAAATCCCGTCCTGCCAATGCACAATGGGATCTGAACCTTGCAAGTCAGGTTGACCTGGAAATTGATAAATTCAATCTGAATGTTCCCTTAGTTGTTATTACCGTTTTCTTTTTCCAGTGCTCTCCCTAATATGCTAATTACATTTTGAAGTTTGGACTTTTTTAGTTATATAATTATTTATTGATTCCTTTCTATTCCTGTATTCATATTTTTCAGCTACCAAGGATTGCTGTGGATAGTGCATCCATGGACACGGTTGGCATGGGCAGTGGGCGGTTTGGTTCTTTTGGAAGTACAAGGGATCGTCGTTATGGTGATACAGGTTTTAGCCGTGGTCCTGGATCTGGCCGTTCTGGCGGCTACAATAACAGTGGATTTGGCCGCTCTAGCTTTGGGGATTCTGGTGAAAGGTTTGGTGGACAAAGTTATAATCGTTTTGGTGGGTCTGGTTTCAGTCAATCAGGAGGGGGGTTTTCTGGAAATTCATCTGGTGAAATGAGTAGATATGGTGGACCAAGCACTGGTAGGTTTGGCTCATCTGGTGGCTTTGGCTCAGGTCAATCAGAAAGTAGATCTGGTCGATCATCTGGTGGGTCTAGGTTTAGTCGTCCAGATGATTTTGGGGGATTTGGTGGTTCAGATCGTTCGGGTCAATCTAGTGGCTTTGGTGATTCTCGTGGTAGTAATCAGAACAATAGAAGACCTTTTTAACCTTACAAAATATAAAAAAAAGATTGCGCTACCCTTATTTCTTGGTGGTTTAGTTCTTGTAGAGTTTGCATCTGTCACTTTCTCTGAAACTTAAAGGCGGCTTCTTGGCTAGTCTTTGTATTACTAATTAGTAAGAATTTGGGAAGGTCATATATATAATCAGAAGTTCTACGAGCATAGGATTTTTCTTTTCTGGGACTTTTGGTTCAGTCTTAGATCTGTTATTTTTTTGAAACATCTATAAAGGAGAAGGGAAGGCTGTATTCCGAGGGTTCCACCTCCATCCATGGACATTGAATCTCACAATGATCCTGAAAATGTGTACACACGAATATGCGTGCATGAAAAGTTTTGAAGAGGGAGCTGTATGAAGTGGTGATTCAATTTATTTACTGTATTTATGTTGCTCAAAGTAGTAAATGGCAGGTAAAGTGCTTTAGATAATCATGGGGAGATATGGTGTTCTATTTTATACTGAAATTATTATGCTAGAATCATGTGTATTAGATAGATCCTGTCTTTCCTGGTTTTAATTTTCGGCCTGAAACAGAAGCAGGCTCCATTGATCCAAGAGGGTCTACAAAGTTGTAACATGTTTATAAAAATAAACAAAACAGTGACAGGAATAACTAAAATGTAGAAGTTTAGGATGGGAGAACTGTAGAAATTTAGAAGTTTGTTTTCTGAAAATTCGGAAGGAGAATTATATTAACCTTGTACGTGGAGAGAAAAGTTTGGTAAGAGGAAAGTGAATTGTGAAAATTTACAAGTTTTTGTTTGGTTAAATATTTCTCTATCTCTATTTAATAAAAAATTATACCTGATTTTTTTAATCATAATATTAAATCTTTAATATGAATACCGATAAAAATAAGTTAAGAGACACAAATAATGAATTTAAAACTTTTAAAGCTGTTAAATATATTTAATACCATTTAAGAAATTTCTGAATCAAGCTACTTTTTGTTGAAGAAAAAAAAAATACAGCATAAAACAGCAACTTTTTATAAGTTTGCTTTTTTAAATACAGTATCTTATTTTTATACTCCACTGTATAATACCCAGGATTCCACAACAGAAATTGATGTCACTAAGAATCATTGCGAGAACCACATTTTAATAGCAAGTTAAGGACTAGTATTTTTAAAATATGTTTTAATATTACCTTTTTTTCTAATATTTTTTGGAATTATTAAATTTGGTCCTTTAATTTTTTTTAATATAATTTTCATATTTGTTACGAGGTAACTTATCTATTTTCTTATTAAATTGGTATTGATAACGTAATAGTGCAAATCACACGTTTCATGAATACTTTTAACAAATATAAAGACTACTTAACCAAAAAAAAATTAAGAAAACATATTAGATAATTCTGAAAAATATTGTTTAAAAGTGATATTAAACTTCAAAAAATCTAAGTAATGCATACACATAAGATAGAAACTTGTTCCAAGAACATTTAACTAAACTAAATTTTGATCTATTTTACATAGTTTAACAGATTTTTGAATTGTTAAACCATCCGGGTCTGGCATACCTCAAAAAAAGACAATATTCAGACAAATACGTAATCATTGGCTGTTCCAAAATGCTCATCTTCATTCTGTAAACAATTCATGATAAAAAAGTATCAGCTTCAAGACAACGAAGACACTTCTCTACCATGTTTATGCCACTAAAAATTATATACACAAGCATAGTTACCACCTTTGCTAAGGTAATCATGACTCAAGGAACTAAGCCTACCATTTGCCATGAACCCTAACAATAATCACACCAGAGATATTGAATCATACATAAACTACATGGCATAACATAGGTATCCACACTTTCATCCTTGTCTAATATACACTTTTAATCATCAAGAATTCCATGTTGTCGCTTTTCTTTTTCTTTCTACATTTTCCTCTCATAATTCACTTCATCATTTTTCAGTTCTTTGTATTCTTTCATGATAAAATTCCATGCTAACCATGCCGCACCAACAGCAGGCTCCACCTGTTGTGCAATAAAACATACATGTTAAAAACATTGAATATGGATATTTAAAGAACATTGATTATTGATATCTGGGGACATAACTTGATTCCTAGTTAAAAAGTTTTCTAAGGATGTTCTACAGAAAGTGTTGTTATATTCCAAATAGTATCTCCTCTAGTTTCAAAATGTCAAATACTAACTTCGAAACAATTTACAAAAAGGGATTTTATCTTATGTGCAATTGTTTTCAAAAAAGATAAAAGATTATCTCCAAAATAAAATGATAAATATTTGGAAATACCTTAGGTCTAATGGGAATTACCCCAGGAAACTGTTTGGAAATACAATTGATTACTTCTTTTCCTATATCCCAGCTCCCCCTATGTGCTGTCAGAACACCACCAACCATCACCAGGGGAAAGGAACTCTTTCCATCTGCAAAAATTACAGACTACAACTCATTGCACAATATTCATTACAGAAGGAGAAAAGATCAATAATCCATGTAAATGATCCAAACATTCATGCCAAAGAACACTACTATATTTTACAAGAATATTCTGGAGGCCAACTCAACTAGTACAAATTTTAATCACACTGTCAATTCAAGATAGGAGAACATTCAAGATGTTTGTTTGGATGAACTTCTGCATAAAATCTTATAGGAGATAAAAACAAGGAAAAAATGAATTTAACATCTCCCAATGCTAAAATTAGCTTATGCACAAGTTAAAAACAAAAATATAGAGATACTAACTTTTACAAGTTAGCTTATGCATAAGCTAACTTTAGCTTAGCTTATGGAGAAGCTAATCTCATTTGTTTTTCCTTAAGAGGAGCTTAGGGAGAAGCTCATCCAAACTGACTTATGCACTAAAAATGACAATAATTTAAATACCCTAACCTTGACCACACAATCCAAGTCTGTCTACAACAGCTTTGACACTTGAAGCTAGCTCTTGGACAGATTCTAGTAAGATATTATTTGCAACCTCATCACCAGCCTCTGCACAGATCACTACAGCTGGAACAAGGGCTGCAATGCGGGCCCAGGAGGGATCTGCATAGGTCCATCTGAACATAACATGATCACATTAAATTGCACTGCGTTGACAAAATTACTTCCAACTTAAAATTTCTCATCTTTGAAATATATATATATATATATATATATATATATATATATATATATAAGTCAACTTAGTTTGCATTTGCTTTGTGGATAGGCTAGGTAGTAAGTTTTGGTTCTCTTGTTGCATTTCTAACAGTAAGATTTCCAAATACTAGCTATTTACTTCACAAATGAAAATAAATGAACAATTATACAACTATAATGCATACGCAATTATTTCTTCTGCAGAAGAAAGACCAAGTTTTTGCAAAATACTACTGGCAAGCATTGTACTTGGACCACGACCATCATAAGCTCTTACTACTGCAGTTAGTGCCTTTGCAGCTATTCCATATGCACTGCAAATAAAAAATCAAACTTTCAACAAGTAATATATGGAATCAAGTTGGACACCAAGAGAAAGACGTTCCCCATGGCTCTTTTTATATCTTTTGTCAATAATATGGGTGATGTCAATATATATGATACAGAAAGAGCTTTTAAGAAGATTAAGGTTGGACCAATTTACAAAGTTAAAACCTTTTCTGGCTAATGAAATTATTAGTCTCCATATTTACACTTTTTACTAAGCTAATTTTCAAGGTTTGTGTTACAGAAGAAATGAAACAAGTCTCATGAACAAAGAAATAGTAGTTAGATTACCTGCCCCAGTCACCTAGGACCGGTCCGGCACCTGCTGATCTTGCTTCTTTTCCATCTTCAGTATATCCATAAGCAATGCTCCCTGTGCCAGAAATTAGTACACATCCATGAAGTTTACCCACTGTTCCACTTGACAGAGCAGCCACAGCATCATTTAGAACATATAACCTCACATGGCTTGGGAATATATCCCTGTTTACATAAGGCCACAGCATGGTTCAGTCTTTAGAATAACAGATAAACTATGATGGATATTAAATGACACATCATCTTTAAAGAACTGAACCAGCAGAATGTACAAATAAGCTACAGATTGAATAAGTTTCAATTCTTTATGGATAAGTCCCCCACTTGTATTGTGGTCCTGGCTTTAGTTATTTTACGCATATGGCTTTGGCAAATTAAAAACAATGAAGAAAGTCAGTTTCTTTCAATCTTATATAAAACTGGTATAACGGAGTAGACTTGTTATATAGGTAAACTAATATAGCAGATGTTTGTCATCACTTTCCTTTATAAAGGTTGAGTTTAGTAGTAACATTGTTATTCATGATACGATTAACTGATTTCATTTATGGTCTCTATTTTTTATTTAGGAACACAATTCTCTTCCATTAGATTATGATAAACAGCTTAAAACTCAGTTACATTCAACCACAATTTAATATATTACAAAAACTAACATACAGATCATATATGCCATTAGATATAAAAACAAAGTATATTCATTACTTATAAAAGCTAAGGAGATAAATAAAATAAATAACTTTGTTAGTTTCTTCCAATAGCATGAGTAAAAATAGATTTATATGCCTTCTTATCAACACACACAAAAAAAAAAAATGAAGATACACTTAAATTAAGCTTAGCAACCTAAGCCAACTGAGAATTCTTTGTTGATCTGTTGGATGGTTAACACCAGATACAGCCAAACAAACAGCTCGGACTGAAGATCGTTTTGAACCACACTTTGAAAGAGCATCTGCCATAACCTGCTCTATTGTTTCCCTTGCAGCAATATCTGCAGAAGAAGTGATTAATGGTAACAGCTAATAATAAGATTTCCCCCGGAATTCGATCTTCATTTTATTATGACAGATATAATTCTTTAAACTGTTGAATGCATGAAACTTTGTCTGTTGTTTATGCACAAATTTAACACACAAAAACGAACTAATGGAGATGGTACAAGAGTACTTGTCCAGCAACCATAAGATATCAGCATTTTTTTTGGGAGGAGAGCAGGATGGTTAAAATAAGAACTTCATTATTGTAAAATAAGGGAGAGAGCACAATGAAGATTAAAAATAGGCACATCTAAACACAAAAACAGTGTAGCCAAAGCTTCTTTAGAATGCCAGATAGAAAACCCGATAACAAGAATGTAATCTTTAAAAGACCTAAACAACTCAAACCAAGGAATGTACATAAGATTGCAGCTTTTCCTAAATGATCAATCTTCAACAGTTTAGTTGCAGGTCATAATTGCTTGTGACTACCTTAGATCAACAAGTCATTTGGCTTCATAACCAAACAGCCACTTTCCCCATTACAAAATGTTTCTGATAACCAAATTGCCTAAACATAACAAATGTATATCCAAACTAATAGGTCTCTCTTATCCTCCCCATAGTTCCCAACCCAATAAGGGAATTGAAACACAACACACACTGAACCAAACAGTGTGTTAATGTAAACAACCAGATCAATCAAAATGCCCAAACACGCAGCAAATATTCCAACAAACCCACAAAAGAAAATCAAATTTCGAGACAAAGCCCCAAAGGGAAATCATCAAACACCAAGTGTACAAGAGAGGGGATTATGAATTACCTCCAACACTATTGTGATTGGAGCATCCAGCAACGGCCCTTGCAAGGGTGGGAAGAGAATGGAGCTGAGAGTGAGAAAAAGGAATCATGGGCATACAAATGCACACAGTGGAGGTAGTTCCACCGTCCACACCCAACAAGACACCATGGTCGCCATCTGAGACACCCAAGTCATCCTCAAACTCCCAGATTTCTCCATTCCTGTACCTCTTCATCCCTGCATCAACCACCACCTGATCCTGTTCTTTTTCCTTCTCCTTCTCCTTCTCCGGCGTCATCATTCAATATTTCAAAACTCGAGGAGAGAGAAAGCAACGTTGACCGAAGAGAACAGACAAAGATGGGAGAATGAGAACAAGGAGAAGAGGACTATCAAAGACTGAATTTTTAATGATGGGGTCTCATTTAAATATGCCAAAGTTTCACCCTTGGACGGCCACTGCAACAACTATTTGCTCTCACCTCGTCGTTTCTCAGAATTTCACATATTCTTCTGCAAAACAAGTCCAGAAGAGAGAGAAGACAGAGCCATGATATCTTATTTTCTTGAATTTTTGTTCGCAAAATTAACCCAGAATTTATTTCTGAGAAACAAACCAGAAGGAAAAAAGAAGAAGATAAAAACAGAGATAGAGACTTCTTTTGAGATTTTCACACATTTAACACTACTCCTTCATTTAATCTTTTAAAACAGCACACTTTAAGAAAAAAACTACAATCGTAAACCCTAAATTTTGGCCGTGTTATTTTCCAGATTCAATCCGAAAAATCGGTTGGAAAGCAAATTTTGATCTAGAAATCTTGTTTGAAACGTAAATAGATATAATAATTAAAATATAATAAATGTTATAATTACTTAAAGATAATAATTATTTAATTTTTATTTAAATAACTATTTAACATTAATATTGATTTATATTATAATTAGAAAAATAAAATGAAAATATAGAAGATAAAGTGTTTAAAAAGAAATATAACCACTAGTCAGAACCTCTTTTATATGGACCATCTTTTTTATATAAAATATTATATTACTTATGTCAAATTCAAACATTTAGACAATCTTTATTTTTACTTTTATCCGGTAAAAACATACCTAGCATGTGTGTTTATTATAATAAAAAATAATAAAAGTGTTAATATTATAAATAAGAGATATCTCTTTTATATTAATATTTCATTTTTTAATTTTAACTTTAATTAGTATTTTAAAAATTAATTATTTTATAAATAATTTATCTTCAACTATTATTTTAAAAATCTTTTACATTCTTAATAATTATTTTTAAATATTTCTTTTGGTTACATATTTTATTTTTCTAATTTTATGTTTAGCAACTATTTTAATATTAGTTATGTATTTTTTATTAATTTTAATTCAAAATTTTATCAAAATTTAAAAAATAAAAAACATAGCACGTGTTTTCATTAGTTAAGATAAAAAATATCAAATAAAAAATTGATAAAGTTAAATAAATGATTATTTAGAAGATAATATTTATAAAATAATTATTTTAATTTTAAAAAAATATTTAAGAGTAAAATTAAGAGATATACGTAACACCAAGAAGAAATATATAAGTATGGATAATCCTTCGATATAAGTCTTGATTACTTTTTAATAGCATAATCTGTTGCTATTAATTATGGAAAAATAATTTTTAATTCAAAATTAAATATTATCCTAAAATTGTCTAACATTTAAAACAAACTAACTTAACTAAATTAAAAGAAATATATATATATATAATTTTCAAAGTTTAAAAATAAAAATGTAACAAAAGTCTAAAACATAAAATTTTAATTTACGTCAAAGTTTAAAAATTAAAAATATATTTTATTTTTTATAGCTTATTAGATTAAAATATTTAACAGTAATTATGGATAAGAATATAACTTCATAATTTTATTATATTAATAAAATTTGTATTTGCTACACAAAATATTAAATTATATAATAAAATTTAATTAAGTTTCGAGTTACTAAAAAAATTTAGATATTTTAAGTTACAGTATTATTAATTTTGTTTTCTTAATAATTTTTATATTTTTTAAATGAGTTTTTATGGTTTTAGTTTTAATATTTTATCATTAATGGGGTAATATAGTTAGAATAGTGTGGTCGATGACTAAAATGATTAAAAAAGATTGTACTCGGTTATCGATGTGATCGTCCTATATAGAAACAAATATGCAAAATGATAAATAAACACATAACTCAATCAATGAAAAAATTTAAAAAAAAAAACTTAATTAAAAATAGATAAAAATTGTCACTACATAGTGCACCTAGAAAATTAAATAATATTCAACAAAAGTGCAAAAATTTATAAAGACCTATACTTTATTAAGCATACATGATAGAGTAAACTACGGAGTGTACTCTATTTTTTTGTTTAAATTTTTTTCCCTAAATTAAAGTTTTGTCAATCAAGATTTTAGTGAAATATATTATTTCTGTCATTTCACTAAACTTGGATACACCAAACATCGACAAACTATTTATCTCTTACTTCTGAGTTACGGAGCTTATATACATACCTATAATATTATTACAACTAATATATTATGATATAATAGATTATCATTAACTCCAAGATATTATGTTATTATATTATCTTAATTTAAAATCAATTTATTTAATATTTAGAACGTTACAAAGCAAACTATAACTTTTAAATTATAAACTCAGAATAAATTATTGTGACTATCTTACTCATTTTTTTTTTCTGTAATCAAATTAGCTTAGTTGTTTTATTAGTCGCACTAAACATTGTTCATATCTTAAACCAATTGATTCAATAAATAATATTTTATTAATACTTACATTTTGTATATAATAATAAAATAAATAATAACTAATAACTAATTTGAATTTTGGTGAGTAGCTTATTTTAATTTTGTTTTGAAATATACCTTTTTCTTTTACTAAAATTTTATAATGACTATTAGTTATTTTAGTTTGAAATTTATTTCAATTCTTAATTTATATATATATTTTAAATTATCCCTTTCCATCGACAGTGATTTAACTCGAAATAGATGGTGAATATTTAAACACTTATTACCATTTAATTACATATTATTTTTAACACAGGAACATTTCGTTAATTTTTTAAAATATATCAATTTACAAAATAAAAATCTATCATATCAAATAAATCACTTGCAACTTTCACTATTTTTCCTCTTTCTCTTTATATTACTTTTCTTTTTACTTAATTCAAACTATCTCTTAGGACAGTTATTATTAATTTATTGCCAAGAGAAAATGGTAAACTTCAATAAACAACCATAAATTAATAGACGTGACAACATAGGAGTCATAAAGACGTAAGAGCAAGATGTCTTCATCCCATGATAGTTGCCATTTGGCAGAAGTCAAAAATGATATCCTTGCAAGTGTCGAAATTTTAAAAAACAGCATATGTTGCATATTGACATATCATATGTCAAATATGTATTCGTATTAATAATTAATAATATTAATAATACTACAAAGATGAGCATTCATAGCTCAAGTGGCAGCCTGCAAAAGCTCAAACCTTTCATTGGTCTCAGCATTATGAGGAGCACCAACATAGAGTAGATGAGGATATATTATTTAGTTGGAGCTAAAATGACAACTGAACAATGGTTCGCTGGTATTATTATGTATCAAAGATGTTCAAAGCCTGATGGTTGCAACTTAATTGAAAGCCTATCAATTGAAATAGAATATTTTAAACGTGCTTCTAAATCTATAAAAAAAAAGCTTCAAACATAAGTTCAAATGGTATGAGTTCCTAACATTATCTTGCTAAAATGTAAGTTTACAGTTAATTCTAAAAACGTAAGACCTTTTATGCTAAGCAACATTCATACTAAAAGTGGCTTCCAAGGTAAGAAAATGTGAAAAACACTTTACCTTGAAAATAGCTTTCGAGCTCCTACCGCCCAGAAAATAAAATAACAATAACAGGCCAACGGCACAAAGATGTGCAATGAATATTTAATAGTATTTACTAAGAATACAGGTTATGCAGTTGCCAAAATAATATGTCTCGTGCTATAAAAGGATGGGAGCTAAACAATAATTTGTGGATAACATGTTCTATGCTACAGATCATCCTGGAATTCAAACTATATATACAATTTACTAATCACAGAATAATTGCATATTTAAAAAAATATGATCTCCTGAGGAAACAGTTTTATGAATAAATGCTGTCCTTAAGCATCAGTTATTCTTCACCAAACAATGAATAAATGCTATCCTTATAATTCACCAAACAGAAAGCTGAACATTTTAACATTTCTAATTTATAAGGGAGTAAAGGAGGAAAAAGAAGACAACCATTTTTCAACCTAAATAAAATTATAGAGCCAACATGGATATCTTTAGATAAAAGTTACGGTTCACCGTACCAGTTGATTATCTCAATGAGATAAAATACTCGTTACTCAGTTTTATGTATCGGAATGTGTCTCTCTATTTGACAAGCTTAATTTGCAAACAAACACACAAGTACTTGCTTCTCAATTTTGTGCATTAGTAAAGATCAACCTAAGTAAACTTGGGTTTATTATTTGCAGCCACTAATCTTCTTTGAAGAGTGACACAACCCTTACCTCTTTTCCTAAACTTTGAAGATGTATCCAAAAATGCTGTATAGGATTTACTCTGGAAAAAATGTACAGATTATAGAACTATTCATACATGAAGACATCAATCGCTCCAGAACAGACTCTAGGGACAGATTGAGAAGGACAAAGTGAACAAATAAGGACCAATCACCTATCAAATCATGGTGGTGGTCCGCCACTTCTTCATATTCTTCTTGCGTTGAGATCGAGGAAACAGGAGTTGCCAAATCTGCTTTGCAGCTGCGTTTATGGTGGCAGCCTACAAAGTGAAGAAAAATCCATTAATTAATTCGAAAACATGCCAGGCTGAAGGTTTCTTCTTTTAGCAAATTTATATCAGTTACAAAAGCTTATATAAGCCAAGTCCATGGAGTAAAATAGTCTATGTTGTAGGCTCTTGGTAACCATTAAATTAAAATGCCTTAAATGAACGGTTGTGGACCATAAAGACTTCTTTCACACTTGGTCAATCACAGACACAACAGTGTTCCCTACTCTTCTGATCACAAATGTTCATCACCTTACCCCAGACAAAGGTTTGTTTACCTTCCTGTATTTAATCTTCTGATATTAAACTGTTAATTATGAAGCCCACTTCCCAAAATTCTACCAAAATATATATTTCTGGCGAATCCAGTTCAAATCTTCCCATGTGCTAGGCAGGCATGTTGTTATATGTGCGTGGCACATTGGTTCACTAAGAACCTCAGACTTGTAGATTTGCTTCAAATATTCAGGAGCCTCAGAAATTCAAAAAATATTATAAAAACTAAATCATCAATATGTTTTGGGTTATGATACAAATATAGTTTTCCTTGTTCCACTGGAGTTATTTTAACATTATCATGTAAATGTCCAGCATCAAACACTGGATAGCATACAAATCATAAGCTTACACAGTCAACCCTCAAATTATCTTATCCGTAAGAGGTTGATAGCAATTAGATTGTTTTAATAACTAATACGCATGTTTGACTAGGATGTTCAGGTGAGGGTCCAAGATCAATCTCGAATAATGTACATTCTGTGGAAACCCACAATCCTTACCTGGATTTTGAATGGAAAGCGATGAGTTTTTACTTCTGCACCTGAGAAAACTCTAACATCCACGCCCAGGCTGTCAACCCCAACCAGGTAAGCTCCCTGGAAGCCAAGTAATAGTAACAGTAAAATAAACAATCGGCTTAAACCAATTGTTAACAGTAGACACAAAATCAAAGAATAAAACAGATAATGAAGCAAATAAAAGTCCTTTCCTACGACAGTTTATTTGCTTGGCATCATCATGGAGGGAGGAAGTAAGATAGAAAAGAAAAGGAGAGAAGTAAAGAGTCATCAATTTCCTTGTTTGGTATATCCGATGGAAAACAAGGGAGGCTTTCCTTCATTTATTTGATGTCATAAACGAAAAGAATGAAGATGTAAATAAATGTGGAATTATTTTATAACCTATTATCCAGTGAAATTGATTTATTTGAAAGATCTACATAGTGAATAAAGCGGGGGAAAAATTGGATTACCTCAGCATCAAGACCTTTCTTCTTGCAAAGTGCTTTAAGATCATCATGACAGAATCTGTTGAACCGTTCCAGAATTTCCGAAGAAGAGTGTGCAAGAATATCAGGTTCAGCATCTTGAAACTCCAGCACACTAATTTCAGACTGCATTTTTTGTGTACATGTAGAACATTCATAATTTGAAATTTAGAATATAGATCTCAACAAACTTAATGATGCTTCAAATTACAGAAAAATATTGTGGATTTGCTAGTGTACCCCCATTTGCTTTGTAGGGGTATTTTAGCAGGCTACACCTTTTGGTGTATTTTTCAAAAATGAAGTCATAAATTATTAACACACACTCTTAATAACAAGGTGTTGTTATATAGATAGATAGATAGACAAAGAAAGAAAGAACCGGTTTTGTGACACCTACCTGATTTCCATACAAGGAGTAGAGCTTGATTTTCAGGATCTCTAATCTATATAGTGTCGAATTACTGTTTCCTTGGTCATCAATACTATTTGAGTAAGAATCTTCGCCATACAATCATCGAAAAGGAACAAAGTTAAAAAAATTTACCAATGAATCTACAGTCTTTTTTGTAAAAACTAAGATTTCATGTCACTGATAAAGAAGAGCCTTTGCCTCTGCAGGTTATATAAATGCAAAATTCTCAGAGAACTGCAAAGACAAACTTCAAGCTTGATTGTTATATTGAAATACTAGATTGACTAGACAAAAACCAACAAACAATAGTAGTGAACCCAAACAACTAACACCAAGTTTGAGTCACAACTTTAGTCAACTAAACAAGATCATTCTACAATACAGAATTGTGAAGAAGTTCAGAGCCATTTAACACCCTTATTCATAACTGTGCCATAACAAGAATGTATTACATAAAATAGACATAAGTTGGCCAACAAATTAATAAACTAATTGCTCTACATATAAATAAAAACATGAAAGTGACATAAAAGTTAAAACTGGATTGGTGTACATGTGCATCCTTAACTTGAACTTCCAACATGAAACTTTACATCCCTCCTCAATGAAAATGTATGCTCTACAAATTTCAATTTTAGGAATGTATATGGTTCTCCGCTAGATGCTATTAGAAAAACTTAATGCTTTTATACTAAATGAGTATAAAGGAAATCAGTAGATCATGGATATCGATCTTGTAGTTAACTGATACCTCTCAAGCCAGAGATGTATACGGTACCATCTTCAGTGTGATACATCCATCTTAGATAAGACCTTTCTTCATCGTAAATGGGTCTAAGGAACCCTATAATAGAAACACCATTTGAAGGATGGTCCATTCTTTTAATATATTCCACGTTGTTGACCGCCTAGAAGAAAAATCGTAAAGGATAAATGTTATTTCTCCCAGAACCTATGAATCTGTTAAATCATTTTCATGTTGAAACTTGAGATATTAGCTATCTATCGGTTTTTGTTGTGTTCTTTTTTGGGGAGGATGGAGGACCTTTGTTAAACACTTCGAGAAATAAATTGGATGAATAGAGTTTGTAGTGTCAGGATGTCCCCAATTCACAGAAATGTTAAACTCCTCCATTTCAGAGACCTGTTTGAAGAAGAATACACTTCAGATTTAAATTACTCACATGCATAAAAAGAAACAATTGGTAACTAAAACAACTTTCTAAATTCCATAATTTAAACATCTGAAAATGCAAACCTCAACAACATCATCTTCATCATCAAATGTGAATAATTCATCATCCTTTCCATTATTGAAAATGTCATACTCACTAGCAGTTCTTCTATTATTATCATATATTGGGATGTCCATTCCAATGAAAACACTCTGAAGAAACAGAGACCCTGAATATCAATTTCACAACTTCTACGTTATAGATAAGGACGGGGAAACAAAAAGACCATGCCAAAACTACTTCACTTTACCGTCCAAACAACAAATATAGCTCTTCAAGCTGTTCAATAAAAACAAAGTTGAATCACTTAAAAAAATAATACTTTTAAGATGAGTACATAATCTCATGATCTGAATTAGTAACTTCATATGTGAAATTGGCTTTTTTATTGAGTGAAAACATGAAATCTAACAAGGAGTCCCAAATACATCAGTCAAAAGAAATAAAGAAAAGAAAAGAAACAAGAGAGAAGTAAGTGGAAGAAGAGATTAGAAGCCTGGACCTTATAACTAGAAATACTACACACAGGCATCAGACGGTTCCCTGACACATATATGCAGCTTTCATGTACTTCAAATTTAAACAGAGAATAATAATAATAATAATTTGCATCACAGGGTGACAGAGAAATATAAGAAAAAGGGTGTGGAATAATCCTTAGAGTAGAGAAGAAAAAGAGAAATCTCAACAGCTAAGCATAGTCGGTAACTCTTTGCATGACTAACAATGAAATCCCTTTGTAAACCGCTACTAAATTCCTACCACAGGATTGTTAGCTCCACGATCTGCCAAAATGTTTGCATCATCAAAGATTTCAAAATATATATCTACAGAAAAGAAAAACAAATTAAAGCAATAAGTTAAAATTCTCAATGTTTAATACTAAATCATGAATTCATTAAGGTAATTGATAATTCTCACATCATAAACAAAATATATATATATATATATATATATATAACAAAAAAAAAAACAAACCTCCAAAATCATCAATATGGTATTGAAACTCAGCCCATGAAATCTGCTCATGTGGTTCACAGTGTACCATTCCAGGAAATACTAGCAAGGCGTTTTTATTAGCCTAATGCCAACAAACAGGGCATGATGATAAAAGGATATGGATACCACCAAAATACGTTAAGCAAAATAGAAAAATCATATTAAGTGTGCTAAGCCTGCATCTCTAGATATAGCAAATTAACTCCTTTCACATTCACGAATGCATTTAGGCACAAACCTCTACAGTTGTTTTTGCCATTTCAGGAGGAGAGAGTCTAGCTGGCTTTATATCATCAGAACCTTTCAGTTCTTCAAGAGGATGATAACCTTGTTCATCCATGTGATCAGAAGAATCGGGTATAGAATCTGAATAATCTGCAGCAACATTAACCTTTGAAAGGCACTGATCATGCCCTGTGGATGGCCAAAGGAGGTGTGGCAATCCAAAACATGAACTTTTGTACCTAAAGATAACCAAAACTGTTTCAGGAAACAAAGCATTTAAGATCTTTCAAGAAGAATAATAACATAAACAAGATTTCACAAGTGACAAGAACAAGCCCATATAAATAATTTCCGCAATCACAGTTTTTGTTAATTTTCAACTAACACAGTAAATGGAATATTTGATTGCAGAATCAATAGAAGGAAGAGACTACTGAAAATATTGGTCTCACATAAATAAAAGTTAAACCCGTTAAAAATATAGCATTACTGTTTTGAGGGTTTTAGATGCTAGGAATCTAAGTATGAATTTGAATCCCATTTGAGTAGAAATAAAAAAGTTGAGCAATATATAAAGACCCACAAACTCATTGTTTTAAAGTTTTAAGTTGAAGAGGTGTCGTAATCTCTTATATGGATTTGCTTATGACTCATTGGTGCAGTATCTTTCCAATGTATCTCCTGAAAAGAATCTAACAGTGATATCAAGGCCTATAAAAAAATAAAAAGGGAAGGAAAGAAAAGAAGTCACTCATAATAGTCGAGTGCCATACTGATACGGAATTTGGATGCAAATAAATATAAAATATCTTTCCCTAATTTCCTTGTCTCTAATAGAGACAAATTGAATAATCCCACATGTAGTACTATTACAATTCCATAAGCAAGAGAAGGGTGAATTGACTTTCAAACTGATCACTCTATTTTCTGAATAAGGGTAAATAATCATCAACATGCAATATATAAGCACCTTGTGCTGGCAAGGTCATGCCATCTTCGGCCATCAATAGGAAGTTTGATTGAATTGCTTGTTATTCCATATGATGTAGAGTAACATATCCCTTCTACAAGACACACAGTGTTGAACAAATATGAAAACACCATCCAGAAGAGAGAGCATTTGAACACAACATAAATCCTCAAGTCAAAGACGATAACAAGTGTACTGTAGGCAAGTATCTCAAAACACATAAAAGAAACGGAAATGTCAAAAATGTGTAAAAAAATTATAAATCATCTAAGATGTTCTATCATTCGAGAACAAAAAATCCCGTCTCCGTAAAAAATTTGCTCTCACTCTCGAAGTCAAAACTCTCAAAGTCAAATTCCTAGCATGTGTAGTGTACGTAACTCAAATCACATAAAACAAAAGAAAATCTCAAAATGTATAAAATAACTAAAGTCGTATAAGTTCTATCACTCCATAACAACAACATAGTCTCGATCAAAATTTTGCGCTCCTTCTCGTTATCAAATTCCTAAAATCCGCATTTAGCCCTAAAACTTTTATACTTCTTGACAATCTTAAGACCGTAAAAACATTTAAGTTATTGATTTTGCTCCGGCGAACTCCACAGTTCTATTATTGTAAAAGCAAATGAAGCATTCTCCTACTTAAAAACTCGATTGAGCCTAATAACTTGAGAACATTATAATCTAACTAGATTTAAATAAGCATGCATGAGCAAAAGGATTTCCCCAGGACCAATCGTTTTGTTGCGAAATGAATTAACGGATTGTCTATTTGACGGAGTAATAGTATTTCGGAAATTGAATAGCGTAGAAAGAAGAGTTCGAAAAATTTACCAGAAGGTGACGAAAGTGAAGAAGAAGCAGGAGGTCGAATAGCCATGGAAGACAACGACGATTTGAGAAGAGAGGGAGAGTGTGTGCGTTTCTCGCTTTTTATGTGTCAGTGAAAGCGATTACTAACAAAGACTCCAGCAGAGACATGACGATGGCATGTGCTTCTGTTGTGCAGTGCTACTTCTGCTTCTCGAGTGCTATGACCTCATTTCAACTCCTTCGATCCTCTCCTGCATCCCCAGCTTCATAATCCATGAAGAACATATCTGGAGCGCTCGTCACTTTCTCGCCGTTGTTTAAATTCGGTATGATGGATGATCAACGGTTGTGGTTCACCTAAAAGTTTGCTGTATATAAAATTGGCTACACAGGATTACTCTGCCTACTTTACCCTCGCTTCCAACGTAAGCCACGTTTCCTTCAACTTTTTCCGTTTCATTTATCAACGTTGTTGATTAAATTATTTCACCTGGCGACAATGGTTATTAATTTTATTTTCAGTTAGTTTTGTACATATTAAAAAATAAATAAGTTTAATATTAATGATATAATAAATATTTTTGGGTTTTGTCAATTAATTTTCACTATAAAAGATTTGTGTAAACAAAATGTTTTATGTTTGGAGCTGATAGATATACATAGCAAACTAGCTTTACCAAGTTAATTTAAAACGTAGGCATGGCGTTGAGTTAATTTAAAGTGGGCTTGGCTACAAAATCATAAATTTGTCCTATTTCTAAATTTGTGTATGATGTATCATGAGTTCTTATCTCCAAAGAATATTCTATTATAATATTATTCTTGGATGAATGCTAGATACAGAAATTGAAGATAGAATTTGGTTGTCCCAGCATGATGCTTCTATTTTAACTTTTCCAATATCAACTCTTGTTTTAAGAAACAGAGAAAAATATGCATCGTTAAGAAATTAACATCGGTTTCACAGGAATACTAACAGGAATACTAATAACGAGAGCATAAATTTTTAAATTAATTCCCTTGATTTTCTAATAGCTGAAAGCATATATATTTTAAAGAGTAACCTTTACAGTTTTCAAATATAATTTTTATTTAGATTTACTTATGTTTTCCCTACAATGCATCAAATAATACCTTACTTTTACTTAACATAACACACATTATATGTTAATAAATTCAGGGCATGTTTGTTTAAACCCCAAAAAACTTCATTTAATTGGGACATATTTTAACATAATTTTTATTATTGAAATGAACTTAGACATACATCTCAATTACATTTAACAATTTAAAATTATTAGTCTAAATCAATTCCACTAAAATTTAAACAAACAAGTCTTCATTTTGCAATGTCTTCCATTGCGATAAATCAACAAAAGAAGCCAATGGTTGCTCCTCTCAGGAGTAATTGGCACATGACCCCTGCTGGTTGCTGCTAAGTTCAGAACATGGCCAAGGACTAACCTGATGAGCAAACCCAGACACATCAGAACATTTCCAAGGAGGATTTCTAGGTCCTGTCACTCCTCGAAGGTTGATATCATAAAGGCAAATATCAGTGAAAGGTGAATTTTTCACCCCTTGTATCAAGCCAGCCTGCAAAACCTTCACACCCCAAACATTCTTAATTGTGACACCCTTCACAAGGGGAAGAGCATTCGGATCAAATTTGTCATCTGGGTGGCCCCCAACATCACCTGAGATCCTTATTCCCTTCCTTGCCTCCTCCATATACACATGAGACACTGTTATATTCTTTATGAATCCACCCCTGCCACTGTTGGTCTTAATGTGAATACCAATTCCCATTTTGTAAAGGTTGATGTGTTCAGCAAGTACATTCTCCACCCCACCAGAGGTTTCACTGCCAACAGCAATCCCAGCAAATGGAGATGATCCACTTACGCGCCTGATGGTGATGTTAGAGCTGGGAAGGCCATAAGCAATCCCGTATTCATCCCATCCACTCTTCACAGCCACAAGATCATCTCCAGTAGATATGTATGAATCCTCTATGCATACATTTGAACTTGAATCTGCATCAATGAATTACTTGTATGAATGATATGAAATGGTTTTTTTTTTTTTTTTAACTTGTCTAACCAACCAAATGGTGCCGTAAATTTCAACCACCAGATAACCACTGGGATTTTGCCATTAACTACTGCATTGTAGTGTTGTTAACTTGGTGGAAGGCAATATAAATACAAAACTTGAGAGGATATTGGTCAAATCTCAAGCCACACTGACTACATTTGAGTGCATCTTGTGACCAGTATCAAACAAGACAGATGTGTTTAAAAGGGAAAGAATTCCAAAAACCAAAATGCATTGGCTACAAACAATAAAATAAGACCAGTTAGTAACCTAGCACAGTATGTGCAAGCTGTTTGTTGTATCAATTTCACTATTTTCATAATGTGTGCTCAGTATCACTCATTCTCTCCTAATCTCTATTATTAATTAAACCATAAACTTACATGCGAAACTTAAAAGGTAACACTCATACAAAACTTTGAATATCTAAAAGAATGTTTTGCCAATATTTTTCTGTCTAGAAACCAACCACTACTTACCTGGATCAATGCCATCAGTATTTGGAGAGTCTCGTGGCGCCAAAATGGTGACAAATCGAATAACAACATTGCTGCAAAGAAATCAGACAATTAGGAATCAGATCTAAGGATGAGAGCCAGTTAGTTTCTAGAAACAAAGTAACAAAAACTTATAAAGAATTCATACAAACATCATGGTAAAATATTGGTACAAAAATAATAAATAAGAGACATGAAGAATGCTATCTATCACCAGACGTTAAATTCCTCAAGAGTGCTAACCTATCTCGACCTATACCTGCTGTAAACTGGGTGTATGTTCCAGAAAGGAGAATTCTTGAAGATTACATTTGAAATAATGATATCTTAAGAATTCACAAATTCAACAAGGTTTGGTCTGGTAAACTGAAGAGATCCCTGTCTCCACTTATTCCACCACACATCTCCTTGTCCATCAATTGTCCCATTTTCACCTGTGAAAAATATATGAAATGACCGTGTGTGAGAGACACAGATATAGTTTGGACACGAAACCCACTAGTCTTCATAAAATAATCTTCCAGCAGCCAATTATTGGTATGCTAGTTTGGAAAAAATATTACAATTTTTAAATATTTAAATACAATAAATTTCAATTCATCTAATTTTAAATTATTTTATTTTTAAATACTTGTTTAAATAAAATAATTTAAATTTTTAAATTTTTAATATGAGTAAAATATTTGAATTTGTAAAAAAATTTATTGAAATATTAAATAATACTTAATAATTAAAAAATATCAGTGTAGATGATCTATTTAGTTGATTTTTATTGATGTTATTTTTCTATCAAAATTTATAAAAAGGAAATTCAACTTATAATATAGACAACATTTTTTTGAATTACGATAGATCAATATTATTTTAAGTTGATATTTGATCACAATTATTTAAATTGACATTCACAAAAACTTACTGTATTCACAAAGAAATCTTAATTAGTATTAGTTAAAAGTTAAATTTCAACCACTATTGACAAGAATAATATATGCAATGATGAAAGAAAAAATAATCACTGAGAACAAATAATCTCCAGCATTAATAAAAAAAAAAAAAAATCTATCTAATATTGAATGAGAAATAATAATAGTCTAAAAGAAAGTGCTAACATATCATTATCGATGAAAAAATGTTAGTCAACATCAATTAAAATAATCCTCCTAAATAGAATAATCTTAATGAAAGTGTCCCTACCATGATTAAGTTGAGGAAAGAATATAAAGAGAGAATATATGAATTCAAGAATATCTGTACTTTAGGTATAGAATTTGAAATTCTATAATTTTAAATAATGAAATTACTTTTAGAAAACTCTAATATTAAAAAAAAAAATTAACCAAACAACATATTTTATTATAAAATATTTTAAGTATTTTATAAAAATAAATTACTCTTAAAATTCTATATCGAAATATATCACAAAGATATTATACATTTACATGTATTCACAAAGTAAGTACGAGAGAGGTCAAGTATACCTTAAAACTAAAATGGTTAAGTGGAGGAGTTAAATACTTAAACAGATATTAGTATCCATGGATGGGTATTAATTAAGTAATACAAGTGTGTTCTATAAGCTCATACAAAACTCTGCTATGCAGTAGCTAGTTCCTTTTTTTTCAAATTAACATAAAAGTTTTAATTCTTATAATAATTACTTTACCATTATATTAATAACTATTTCTTATTGATTTAAAATGTGTAAGAAAATTTAGATAAATAAAAAGTAATTATATTTTTTAAGTGTTATCATAGTGTGATCATAGTTTAGGTATTATGTGGACTAAAAAACAGTTAATGTTGGATACCCACCAGTGATTACCACATCCTGAACTCCATTTCCATGCATAAAACTCATATACCTTCCTCCAGGCAGCTCCCTTCCTCTTCCATAAGAAGGCAAGGGTGCAATCAAAGGCCAATTCGATGAATCCTAATGAATCAAGCAATGAATACTGTGTAAGGAAGGAAAAAATGCCGAAAGGTGTTTATTGTAATTTTGTATGTAGCTAGATCATAGTGCATTCATAACAGATGAAATTAGTATACAAATCTACACTAATCACCGTCTCAGATTGATGTTTAATTAAAACACAGGAATTACACAAGCATGTGGCAACAGCAGAACAAGTCTCTACCCCACCGCCACTTGATTAGGAAAGAAGACACAGTAATTGTCAGAAATCCCAGCTGCTAAAGCTACAACGTGATGATGCACATAGTGGCATGCATTGATGAAGACGAGACCACTCACTAGTTTCTATCCTCTCAATATGGGACCCACCATGATCATGGAGATTGAATGTTTCCCACCTTCCATTACGATCTATGGACTCCATACCACCCACCATACGAATAAACAACGACATCTATGGACTGAATCCACTATAACTATACCCTTTTCATTAGTATTTCACATCTTTTTTTTTATGCACGTGAAATGCTTCTAAATTGTCACATCGTATGTACAATTTCACGTTCCCTTCTCTTATTTTCTTTCCGCATTCTCCTCCTAGTCGGTGGACCTACCCCACATTGTTTCGCAGCATACACAATCATGTTTATGGAAAATTTAAAATGTCTAAATTAACAAAAAAAAAAGATCGTGTAAAATGTATATTAAAATTGACAAAATTAATAACTGATAATTAAAACTAATACACAAACATAAGAAATAAAAATGGTTTGATTGTGTAGTGTAGTGTACCTGCGTGGCCATGATAACGGCACCGGCAGCGAGGAAGAGCGTCATGTGGCTGGTGAGGTTGAAGGGTTCCGTTAAGTAGACCCCGGGAGGGACGTAAAGGAGCGTGCCTCCAACACGTGGCAAGTGCTGAATCCTGTATATGGCCTCCCTGAAGGCCTTGGTGTTGAGGGTGCGCCCGTCACCCACGCCGCCGAATTCCGTTATGGAAATGTTGCCGCTGCGGAACCCCAACGGCACTATTTTCGAACACGACACCGTTTCGCCCTCGCTCGAGACGAACCAACAACAACACAAACACACCAAAGTGAAGAAGCGGAGGCGCATTTTTGCTGGATCAGATTCGGAGGAGAAACGAAGAACGAGCGAAACGAAAAGGGCTCTCTCTGCAGTTAAGGACAATGGGTTCTGCTATGTGTGCGTAGTTGGTGAAAGCATTAAAAGTGGAAGTAATTGTTTGGTTCTGTTGTCCTCACACACACACACAGAATCACTGCCATTCTTACTCTGCTGTAAATGTTTCGTGCGTGTGATAATTGAAATTGGATGCAGAACCCTTCAAAATCCTATTGCATTTCTCTTTCCCTTTCCCTTCTTATTATTCTTCTTTTGCCAAAACTTGTCTAATGGTTTGAAGGAGAAGTTCAAACTTGCATATGGTATTTTTCTTTGCTTTTAAGTTGGAATTATTTTGTTAAATTAAAATATGGTTTAATCACACGGAACTGAAGATTCTTATTTTTTTTACTTAATTTTAATTGGTCCTTAATTTTAAAGTTATTTCAATAATGTTCTATTTTTTGAAAATTTATTTTAATTTGCTCATTTCTGTTAAGATATCATTGATAAATTAACTATGTGTCACATGTCTCGTAATTTTTTTATTTAAAAAAAACAGTTGACACGTGTTAAATTAGAGTTTTGGCACGTATGAGTTTGTGATTTTTTTAATTTTTAAGTTTTAAAAAATAGAAACTATCACGGGTTAAAATATGATTCTGTCACATGTCATTTATTTATTTGAAAAATTTCAATTTGGTCTTGTATTTGTTATTTTGTCTCAATTTAATCTTAATTCCTTTGTCAACTGAAGTAATTTCATCCGGTGCAAATTGAGACCAAATTTTTATATTAATGTTATAATGATATTTTTAACCAAATTAATTTTATTTAAATTTAAATTTTACATTAAAATTTATTTAAAAATTATTTTTAATAATTTCTAAACAATTTTATAAATTCAAATGTAAAATTTTAAAATAGTTTTATATAAGTTACAAAATTCAATACAAAATTTAAATTTAAATAAACTTAATTTAGTTAAAAAATATCTATTATAATAAAAATATAATTATAATATTAATATAAAAGATAAACTGGTCTCAATTTGAAAGGACGAAATTACTCACTCCACTTTAAAAAGGAATTATAACTAAATTGAGACAAAATGACAAATACAGATACTAAATTGAGATTTTTCACAAAAATAATTAACATGTGGCAATTTTTTTTAATTTAAAAAATTACAAGCTAACACGTGACAAAATCCTAATTTGATGTATCAGCTAATTTTTTAAAAAAAGTAAAAAAATTAAAAAAAAACAAAAAAGAACCAAAAAAATAAAATAAACTACGAGTTGACGCGTGACACACAGTTAACATCATCAAATATGTCCTAACAAAAAGGACTAAATTAAAATAAATTTTCAAAAATATGATTCAATTGGGATAATTTTGAAGTTAAAAAACTAATTAAAATTTTGTAACAAAAATATTCAGTGTAATTAAACCTTAAAATATTTTAAAAAACTATGAGGTTATTTGTAAGAAAATATCCATGTACAAGTTTATTTTAATCTATGAGATTTAAATGTTGGTTTTTATATAAATATTTACGAATATTAGCTGTCTGTTAACTGAAAAGATAAATTTCTTGGTACATTTGATCTAAGAATCAGCTTTATTCATGTGCATGTTCAGATACAAAGAGAGTTTTTAAATGTCAGTCACTTTTTAATACTTTGTAAATTTTAAGTAGGTGCCAACTGAAGTTTGTTATTAGAAGCACTTTTATTATAAGAGTTATAATATATAACATTTTTCTTTTAATTTACCTACCGTTGATTTTATTACATCGCATCATTTTTACTATTTACTTTTTTAATGAAAGTTTAATTATATTATTATATTTTAACTTAAAAATATTTATTATTACGAAATATTGTTTAAAAGAAAAGTTGTATTTTTTTAACCCGAAGTCTGATTTATGATACATTATATATCTTAAATTTATTGTCATATTAACATATTTTAAATGCATCGATCTTATAAGATTCAAATTTTAAAGTTATAACTTTAACTATGACTAATAGAAATTAAGATTTTTACTAATTTAATTAAATAAAAGTAAAGTTATTAAGAAATAGATTTATAAAATTATTAGTTTTACTAATTTAATTAAATAAAAATAAAATTATTAAGGTTCTTATACTACTCGCAAAGTCGTAAATCATACATTATACAATGCAGATTCTAGGAATTAGTTTACCTTTTTTTTTTTGGCAAAATGCAGAATAAATCTATAAAAATATATAAATAGATTTTTTTTTCGTGTTTGTTTGTTAAATTTTTAATTTTGCTTTTTAAAATATAATTATTTATTAAATTTTTAAAAATTGACCGTTATTTTTGTAAATCTTTTATAAAATTGTCTATCTCTATTTTTTTTTCTTATTTATTGATTATTAATTTTTTCACTTTTTATATATTTTACTTTAATTTTAACAAATATAATTTTATTTTATATATTTAAAAAATCGTATACAGATACGTATTTATGCCTGTGAAATATAAACAAGATGGACAGAATCACATTACCATCTATTAATATTATAACTGAATTAATTTGATCATTACATGTATAACTTAATTGATAAATAAATAAATTATATAACTTATTTTAGTTAAAAGATTATAATAAATTATATAATTTTGATTACTGTGTTTGAATAACTTACAAATTAACAAGTATAAAACATTAATTAATAAATAAAATTAATCAGCGGTCTAATTTCTCGATATTTTATTATTATCAGTAAATTTGATAGATTCTTGATTTCAACATTAAAGTTATAAAAAATTATTGTAATTTTTTATGTTTTGAAAACGAAAATAACAGTTTCGTGATATCTGCAAATGTTTCTCGTAATAAATGTGAGAAATTAAATACTTAAAACAGACATAAATGATAATAAATAGTACAGTCATTACAATAAACGCCATTCAAATAAAGAGATATGACCAAAATTTACAATCAACGCCATTCAAATAAAGAGATATGACCGAAATGAAAGTTATCGTTGACCATATTTTATGATAGTTTCCAGGCTTAAATACTTTTTTGTCTCACTTTCGTAGTGTTTGTTGTGGATGATCTTCATTTTGACCAGAATGTTTAAAATCGTCCTCATTTTGACCGAATGTTTAAAATGATCCTCATTTTCGTAATTTGTGTTTTATTTGATCCTTTTCTGTAACGCCGTTTAAATCATTAACGGAGAATTGTACAGGTGGCACAATTTATATCAGGGTTTGTTACGTGTACTGTACAGGTGGCTAATTTCTTTATCTTCGTCTTTCTTAAGCTCGGAATGAAGTAGAGAGTTAAGCATTGTATTCGTTCAATTTCACTTTTGACAAACATTGATGTAGTGCATTTTGATGATGATGATGAATTAATGTTATGAATTTAACTTCTTCCAGACTTAGATCAATTTAATTTTTCCCAAGCTTAGATCAATATCACTTACTTCAATGCTCAGATTAATATGTCATTTTGAACGAACATGTTGGGACTAATATCAACATAATCAAACTAATTCATTTCTTCATTTAACAATAGTACAAAACAGATTGGACTTTAAAATCATTAATCTGTCTCATTTGTGTCATGATGATGACATCTTTTCATCAACACCACCATTTGAAAAAGTTGCAGCCCACCTTATTGGAACCACCACTCTATAAATCAAAAATTAAAACCAATTTATTATTAACACAAAAATAAAAAATAGATTGTACCCAAAATTTTCTACCAATATTATTTGGAGTTCTTGTCATCCTTAAAGTTGTCATCTCTCCGCAGCTACAAATTGGGGTTAATCCATCTCTCGTTGAACCACCAACAGTGCAGTGCACGAAGTGATACAACACGGTTGCCTCCAACGATTACAACCAGATGTAAAGGAAGAAAATTGGAACCGTAACATACCTATATAATGGGATTGCATGAAGAAGAAGATTGCAGCAACACCAATTGAGAATGGAGGAACAAGATTGCCAAAACTCACCAACTGCCCAAACATTCCTTATCAAAACCCTAGCTCACTTGTTTAACCCCAAATATCTAATTACCACACCTGTACAGTACACGTAACACACCCTAATACAAACCGTGCCACCTGTACAATGTTCCGTTAATGATTTAAACGGCGTTACAGAAAATGACCAAATAAAACACTAATTGTGAAAATGAGAACCATTTTAAACATTCGGTATAAATGATGACCATTTTAAACATTCTGTCAAGATGAGAACCATTCGCAACAAACCCTGCGGAAATGAGGACCAAAAAAGTATTTAAGCCTAGTTTCTATTATACATTTTAAAAAATTAAATAGATTTCATCAATTAAAATCAGTTGTACAATACTTTTAAATTTATATTATTTTAATTAGTGAAATTAATTATTTTAAATTTTTAAGATAAATGCAGTAAAATTAATTATTGTTAATTATATTTTAAATAGTACATTTAAGACACATTAACATTTTCCTGTGCATAATTACTTTTATGTGCTAAAAGATGTAGGCTCTGTTGCTGAAGTTAATATAGGTGATGATGTGAAAGTTAGATGAATATGATCATCTCATTGTTTAATATATTTTTAATTAAAACAGTAAAAGTTATAAATAATTTTATATTAACCACAATGTTATTATTATATTAATTATATAACATCACTCTCTTTAACATGTCACACTTATTTGATAAAAAAATTAATAAAAAAATATATAATTTTTAAATATTTAATAAATATTTTTTTTAATAGAAAGTCAATTAAGAATATTCAAATTTATCGTAAACTTTGAAACTTAATTAAAAATATATATAAATCGTAAATTCTAAATATTTAGAACACACTCCATATATAAAATGTATACTTTTTTATGACTTTAATGATATAATTTTATTTTCTTTCATGTAATACTTTGTTATCACTACTTATAGAAGAATTTGATATAAAGTCCATCATGTTTCAGATAAATAATAATAATAGCTAATTTTTTAATTAATGATAATTCTTTTACTTAATCCTCTAATCTCACTTTACAAAAACTACATTCATCATCACGAAATACATGTGAATGCATGAAGCAAACACAAATTGTAATAGTGACAACAATTCAAACTTATTGAAGCAAAATGACAAAATGAGTGACGCATTAGAAGTAACTTGAAGTAAAAATAACTAAGTCATGAAGGTTGAAATTTGTCCACGAGAATCACTATAAATAGCTTATATCTTTGTTCCATTTATCATCATCAAAACACATCTCCATTATAAAGATAAAGAAAAAAAACTCTAGTTTTGAGAAAGATGAAGGTGTTGGTAGCTTTTGTTGCTCTGCTAGTTCTGGTCTTCACAGTTACAGGTTCGGAGCCAATAACACCAAAGGCTTCTGGAGCATCTGGTGAAACTGCATGTCCACCAAAGGCTTCAGGATCTCCGAAGCCATCAATTACAATTTTAAATTCAGGAACAGATAGAACTTCACCTTTACGTCCTCCAAAGAAATCAATCGGGAGAACTTCTAGGGTTTTGTAGGCCCGGATTACAACTTCTTGCTAAAGCAATAATGTAGTGAAGAATGATGTTTGAATGTTAATTTCTTCCAAAAATAAAAAAGCTTATTGATAATATATATATATATATATATATATATATATATATATATATATATATATATATATATATATAAAATAAATATATAATGTTATAAATAATAACTATTATTACTAAGATTCATATTAGTCGAGTCAAAAGTTCGATTAATCTCGTCTCATCTTAAGTTAGGTTAACTTTCGATCAAGTTAGATGAGATCCACTATGGTTAAGTTGATTTGGATCCATCTTGGATTAGGTCAGGTGGATTCATCTTTGGTTGAGTCAAGTTGAGTCCTTCCTCTTTTAAGTTATCCCGAGCTTACCTTTGATAAAGTCGAGTTGTGACACATTGAGTTAAGTCGAGCCTATCTATGTTCAAATTAAGTTTCATATCATGCCATAATAATTTAGGCCGAAAAAATGGTCATCAATGTTAGACCAACATTGGACAATGTGGGATTGGACCAAACTCAAATTAGGTTAGGTTGGTCCGATCAAACAAATTGGGTTGGACTCTAACATTTTTGTTACGTTATATGTAATAAAAATTAAGTAAAAAAAAGTTATAATTAATATAACATATTTTAAGGTTGATATACACTTTAAAATATTTTAAAGACGTGTAATATTATAAAAATTATTTAGAAATTAATTCAAGTTTTATAACCGATCAAATATTTGACCGTGATTCTAATATGTTTTAACTAAAACTCTAAAGATCAAGAAGTTTTCATTCCACTTATATGATGAACCAATAAAATAAAAAAGATTGTTCAAGAGACATATGGTCGAGAAAAAATCTAAGAAGCATATGATATTGTCTTTGTTTTATTGGTGTTGAAATTTTTCAATATTCAAACTAAGGAGAGTAAGGTGATTCCATTTATGGATGTAATATGAAAAATTTAATATGCTAATTGAATTAAGGTGAATATTGGTAGTATAGTCAAGGGTTATGCTAGTTTTACTTCATGTACTGGTATTTTTAGAAAAAGTCAAGTTAAATATGTAAATAACTTTTCAATTTTTGTAAGGGTACAAACATTTATTTATGCGAATCAAATTGATGAACAAGACAGGTCGATCCAAAATGGTTATCGGTTGAAATCATCCCATTTTGAACTGTCACTCCTATATTAATGTACAATTAATATATATTAATGTACAATTAATAGTAAGATATATATATAATTGTATAATAATTAGTCTATGTATATTAAATTGTACAATTAATATACCTATGATATATATATATATATCATAGGTATATATATATATATAAACTATTTTTCATATTATATAAATATCAATTAAAAATTTAAAAAATAATATGTAAAATAAATTATTAAAATCATTTATTAATAATGTTATAAATATAATTTAAATATTTTTAAATTTGATAAAATAGTATAAATAACAGAAAAAAAAAAAACGTGCGTAGGCACGATTCCAAAACTAATTCTTAATAAAATTAATGATTTGTTTTGAATATTAATGGCTTCTTACTTGTCTTTATTGGAATGTGGTCCATATATATACGTTACGTTTTGTTTTCAGTGGTTTATGTATCACAACAGGTCAAGAAGTAAAAAAGTGGAATTACTTATATCCAAGTTAAGTTTTGAATGGATTCTTTATTTTCCAACTATGCTCATTTACTATTACCGTTGAAAATCGTTTTGTATATCTACTAATTAATTTGTCTTGAGAAAATTAAATATTTAGAGTTTTCTTTTAATAATCATGTAACCTAAGTTTAATTTTAATTATTTTGTTTAGGCCGATGAATCTCAAACATTAAAACTATACATCATAATTAAATACGAATAGACTATGTGAAGAAATGGTTACTAACAACATATATATCTATTGAATAATCATTACTTTCAATACAAATGTCTTTGTGGAACAAGTTCATTACTTTCATTCTTATTTTTTCATCAAAAAGAAAAGAAGTTTCAAGCATAATCCAACATTTTCAATGTCCCATTTCATCATCAAATTCTTGCTCAAAGAGAGATCCTGAAGAAAAAAAATGTGAACAAATGTATATAAATTAATATGAGGGCTATGAGTATGTATAAATTAAGAAAAAGATATATAAAAAACAATTCTTACGTGTTACAATCAATGTCCTTGGAGATGGGAAAACCAATATCGACATTACATAATTTAGGAAGCTGAACAGCTTTGTTTTTGTTTAGGTTAAGAGTTTCATTGGCGGTTGACTTAAGACAGACACATGCCTCACGAAGTTCAGGTTTTGTAGGTGCTGAAGCTCTCACATTTCTCACCCCATTACAACAAGCACTTGATGGGCTCTTTTGATTCGTGGTGAGAAAAGATAAGCATGTAAGCAATTGGAGCTTTGCCTGCACACAGCTGAACCCATTCACTGGTTTCATAGCTGCAACTATGACGAGTAACACAATTGCCAAACTAAAAATTGATGTAGACACTTTCTTCATTTTCACACTTTACTTTATCTCGAAGATTCACTGATATTTTGTTTTAAATTTGGATAGATGAAACACTCTCTAAAATGTTACATTTATAGTGTTGAGACCTTTGTCCCACGGAAGCATTGTTCCATGAGATACATGATTTTCCTTTTTTATAATATTCTTGGTGGTTGTTTTTTAAAGGTTACGAAGAAATAATTTTATTCGATGATTAATTAAGAATCTTACATTAATGACTAAATTAAATATATCAAGAAAGAAAAAATAAATTTATAACTAATAGGTCCGGTTATATTTACTTAATAAACTTATCATATATGTTATCTATCTAAGAGATATTATAAAAAACAGTTATTGTTATGCATTTAGAGAGAAATTGAATAGTATAAGTATAAATAAATTAAAAAATAAAATTAAACATAAATTAATTGAAAGTAAAAATAAAAATATATATTTAAAAAAAATTAATAAAACACATACAAATTTATTAAAATTAATATTAAAGAGTTTAATCTCATTCTCTATTATCTGGTTGATTAGTGTAAGATACCCACAATACTTTAGACAATTAAAATTTCTTGGAACCATTCCTCCAAATTTTCTTTCTCTCTTTCTCTACTTCTTTTTTTCTCTCTCCCTTTCTTTATGTTATTAATTAATTAATTATCTTTAAAGTCATGATTACATTCCTTAAATAAATGTTATCTTATTCTATCTTTCTTTTTTCTTATCTTCGTAGCGTATCTTGAAAAACAATATATCTATATATAATCTATAACAACCAATATTCTTTTTAATTAATACATGTTTTTATTTGTTTTTTCTTTTATTTATTTTTTATACTTATTTTCTTAATCACAATATTTCATAAATATTAATCGATTTGTTTTCCAATGTTTAGAATTTATCTGGATAGAATACAAAACATTTTTTTATATATAAATTTAATCACATAATTAAAATCTAAGATTTTTTAGGTAAGAATAAAATAAAAAATATATTTATTTAAAAGTAAGCATATTGTCGTTAAGTTCAATCCTTAATATTAATATTAGAGTTAAAGTATTATAACGATATTTGTTGTATGAAGGACATATTTGATCGTCCATTAATATTTAATATCATACTCACATTAGGAGGAAATAAAAAAATTTAGCTCTTAATAATTTTTTTTCTACATGCAATTAATGTATACAGAGAATATGTATGGATTAAGGCACATAAAATATTTAATAGTTGTTATTTGCAACATCAAACGTTTATTTCATATATATTGTCAACAAGTTATTTTTGAAGAAATTAACTGTCAAAATATCATTGTTTACTAATTTATTTCCCTCTTTGCCTTAACAAGAAATTGTAATCAGAACCTACAAAAATAATCTTGATTTAGGTGTTTATGAGCTTGTAACAGTTTTAGTTGGTGGATTTGAAGCTACAACAAATCTTGGAGAACCTGAGCTTGTAACAGTTTTAGTTGGTGGATTTGAAGCTACAACAAACCTTGAAGAACCTGAGCTTGTAACAGTTTTAGTTGGTGGATTTGAAGCTACAACAAACCTTGGAGAACCTGAGCTTGTATCAGTTTTAGTTGGTGGATTTGAAGCTACAACAAATCTTGGAGTAACAGTTTTAGTTGGTGGATTTGAAGCTACAACAAACCTTGGAGAACCTGAGCTTGTATCGGTTTTGGTTGGTGGATTTGAAGCTACAACAAACCTTGGAGAACCTGAAGTTGTAACAGTTTTAGTTGGTGGATTTGAAGCTACAACAAACCTTGGAGAACCTAAGCTTGTATCGGTTTTGGTTGGTGGATTTGAAGCTATACCTATTGGCTTTGGTGGTTTCGAAATTGTATCATCACCTGAGGGTGGCGCAGGCTCGGAAGCTGTAGGTTTAAGGACCAGAAAAACTAGGAGAGTTGCGAAAGCTACAAACACCTTCATTCTCTAATACTAGTTCTATCTCAAAAGGCTTTTTAGAGTGATAATGATAAATGGAACAAAGGTATGAGCTATATATAGTGATAGTTTTGGACCAATTTCAACCTTAATCACATGAGTTGTTTTTATTTGGGTTAAATATGTTTTTGGTCCCTCAAGTTTCAGTGAAAATTGGAATTAGTTTCTCTTCAAAACTTTCAACCAATTTAGTCATTCATCTCTAAAAATACATGAATTTAGTCATTTTAACCAAATTTTGTTTAGTTTATCTGACATTTCAAGCACATTTCATTATAGTATTTGAATTATTTACACCGTTTTACACATCTTCGCTTCAATGTTAACTCAAATATTATCATAAAATGCGTTTAAAATGTCAAATAAATTTAACAAAATTTGGTAAGAAGGACTAAATTCACGCATTTCTAAAGATGAAGTATTAAATGAGTATAAAGTTTCGAAGAGGGATTGTTTCAAAATTTACTGAAATTTGAGGAACCAAACACATATTTAACCCTTTTTATTTAAGGGTCCTGCTAACAAGTACCCTAAGGGCACTGATTAAAGATAATTAATACACATTAAATTTTACAAAAGTTCATAGTTAATTGTGATATTAAATAAAATATGACCTAATAATCATTAATGCAATTTTATTTGTAGGAGGATGCTAATCGGTGCCCTTAGGACACTGATTAAGAAATAATTAATATACATTGGTTCCATCATGTTTATATTGAAAGTTGAAATAATTAATTTTATTAATTAAAATAACATAAATGCATACAACAGATTTTTTTAAAGACAAAAATTTCCTTTAAAATTTCTAAGCAATAGCTCTCTTGATTAAAAATAAGTACTTTGGAATTTCTAAAGTCTATACTAAAATGAAAAATGCTTTTGGAGATGCAAATTTAAATCCAGTGTTTCACTTAAAAGTTTAAGTAATTCCATTTTTTATATTGCTAGATTTATGTATTTACAATTAATAATTTCAAATATTGAAATATTGTCTATTTTTTTAATATAAGGGATTTTGTTAAGCTAGCATGAATGTTGCAAAAAGTTATCAATAAGTTAGAGAAAGGAAATTCAATGATGTCTCAAATTGATACTTTAATTATTATTTTTTTTATAAATTTTTTAGATGTTTAACACTATTTTTTGTTGGTTTTTATGTTAATTTAAATTTTTTTATGATTAATTATATTTCAATTTGGAGAATGCTAACCAGTGTCCACTGGTTAAGGAATAATAAATGTGCTTTGGTATCATTATTTTTACATTGAAAATTGAAATGATTAAATATATTAATTAAAATAGTATAAATGCACATAATAAATTTTATAAAGATAAAAATATCCTTTTAAATTTTTAGATAATAACTTACTATTACGAAACAAGGACTTTAAAAGTTTTAAGATCTCTAATTTTTTAACATTTTTAGATGTTTAACATTAATTTTTTTTGTTGGTTTTTCTGTTAATTTATACTTTCTTATGTTTTTTTTTTTGAATTTTTAGATGTTTAACACTATTTTTTGGTTGGTTTTTCTGTTAATTTAAATTTTCTTATATTTAACTATATATAATTTTAGCAACATTAAAATATAGTTATTTTATTATTTAATTAATTTTTAACTTTAATTTATGAACATTAAATAAAATATTAAATACACATGTACAATATTTATGAACATTTTTTGTCCTCTAAAGAAAATAAAGTTGCATTAATGATTATTATGTCAAATTTTATTTAATATCACACTTACATATGTACTTTTGTAGGATCCAATGTATATTAATTATCCTTAACCAGTACCCATAGGACACTGGTTAGCAAAACTCTTTCAATTTTTTTAACAACATTGAAATATAGTTATTTTAATTATTTAATTATTTTTAAATTTTATTGGTGAGCATTAAATAAAATATTAAATACAATTGTACAACACTTATGAGTCTTTTTGTCATTGAATAATACATATTAATTGTGATATTAAATGAAATTTGACATAATAACCATTAATGCAATTATATTTTATTTCAATGACAAAAATGCTCATAAGTGTTGTACAGTTATGTTTAATATTTTATTTAATGTTCACCAATTAAAGTTATTAATTGTGATATTAAATGAAATTTGACATAATAATTATTAATGCAATTATGTTTTATTTCAATGACAAAAATGCTCATAAGTGTTATACAATTATGTTTAATATTTTATTTAATGTTCACCAATTAAAGTTAAAAACTAATTAAATAATAAAATAACTATATTTTAATTTTGTTAAAAATTAAAATATAATTAAATTTAAAAAATTTAAAATAATAGAAAACCAATAAAAAATAATGTTAAATATCTAAAACGTTTACCAAAGGAAAAACAACAACAATTAAAGTATCAATGAAACTTCATTAAGTTTCCTTTTTTTGACTTATCTATAACTATTTGCAACATTTCTTTTAGTTTAATAAAATCTTTTGTATTATACATAAAACTAGCAATATGTTAGAGAGATATTTTTTCTTAATTTTTAGTAGAGACCTTATAAGTTCTAAAATGCTTATTATATATTAGAGAGATATTTTTTCTTAATTTTTAGTACAGACCTTATAAGTTCTAAAATGCTTATTATATATTAGAGTTATTATTTAGAAATTTTAAAAGATATTTTTATCTTTATAAAATATGTTATATGCATTTATATTATTTTAATTAATGACGATAATTATTCCAGTTTTCAATTAGAAATAATGAATTTAATATGTATTAATTATTTCTTAACGAATGGAGCTGGTTAGTATATTTCTTTATTTAAATTTACTAGGGATGCGTTCCTCATTGCCACAAAAAATGGTAAAGCATTGAATAGGTGTTAATTGTCAATATTACAATTGTATTTGTTTCGTAACATTTATTTTTAAACAAACTCGTAAATATTATTATAAATTTTGACATCTCAACAATATTAATATTCCAAAACTTACCATGTGTATTATTATAAAATTTGACATCTCAATTGTATCAATATTCCATAACTCATTAATCATTTGTCGATCATATGAAAATTTATTAAAAGAAAAAAAATAAAAATACATAAATGTAATGTGAGATTTAGAGGATTAAGCAGAGTAATAATCATTAATTAAAAAAATTAGATATTCAAATTATAATCTTATTTATCTGAAATATGTATCAAGTGGATGGCAAAATAAAATTCTCAACAAGAAAAACGTTAAATAATGACCAAAATTAATGGCAAAAAATAATTAGTCACTATACTGACAAATTTAGATACTAATTTATAAATTAAAAATTACTGGTAACTAAACTAGTTTCAAAAAATTATAATTGGTTTCTAAATTGGTAAATAAAATAGTTTCTATTATAAAATGGTCTCTAAATTGGTCACTACCATTGGCTACCTAGGTTTTCGTTACCAAAGGAATTGATTTCTATATTGGTCTCTAAATAATTAATTAAAGACCAATTTAGTGACCAATTATTGTTTAATTGTTGTTTTAATTGATACTTTAATTGTTGTTTTTATTTTTTATTTTTTAGATGTTTAACACTATTTTTGTTGGTTTTTATGTTAATTTAAACTTTTTTATAATTAATTATATTTTAATTTTTAGCAATATTAAAATATAGTTATTTTATTATTTAATTATTTTTTAACTTTGATTGGTGAGTATTAAATAAAATATTAAACACAATTGTACAACACTTATGGACACTTATGTCTCTTAAATAAAAAATAAAACTACATTAATGGTTATTATGTCATATTTTATTTAATATCGAAGTTATTTATGAACTTTGAAAAATTCAATTCGTATTAATTATCTTTAACACATGTCCTTAGTATACTGTTTAGCATGACTCTAAAATAAAAAGAATTCATGTGATCAAGGTTGAAATTGGTCCAAAACTATCACTATATATAGCTTATACCTTTGTTCCATTTATCACACTCAAAACACACTTCCATTCTAAAAAGCCTTTCGAGATAAAACTAGTTTTAAAAAATGAAGGTCATTGTAGCTTTTGCAGCTCTTTTAATTTTTCTAGTCCTTACAACTACAACTTCCGAGCGAGCGCCACCCTTGGGTGATGATACAATTTCAAAACCACCAAAGTCAATAGTAATAACTTCAAATCCACCAACTAAACCTGTTACAAGTTCAGGTTCTCCACGGTTTGTTGTAGCTTCAAATCCACCAACTAAAACTGTTACAAGCTCAGGTTCTCCAAAGTTTTTTGTAGCTTCAAATCCACCAACTAAAACCGTTACAAGCTCAGGTTCTCCAAGGTTTGTTGTGGCTTCAAATCCACCAACTAAAACCGTTACAAACTCAGGTTCTCCAAGGTTTGTTGTGGCTTCAAATCCACCAATTAAAACTGTTACAAGCTCAGGTTCTCCAAGGTTTGTTGTGGCTTCAAATCCACCAACTAAAACCGTTACAAGCTCAGGTTCTCCAATGTTTGTTGTAGCTTCAAATCCACTAACTAAAACTATTACAAACTCAGGTTCTCCAATGTTTGTTGTAGCTTCAAATCCACCAATTAAAACCGTTACAAGCTCAGATTCTCCAAGGTTTGTTGTAGCTTCAAATCCACCAACTAAAATCGTAACAAGTTTAGGTTCTCCAAGGTTTGTTGTAGCTTCAAATCCACCAACTAAAACCGTTACAAATTCAGGTTCTCCTAGGTTTGTTGTAGCTTCAAATCCACCAACTAAAACCATTACAAGCTCATAAACACCTAATTCAAGATTTTTGTAGGTTACGATTACAAATTCTTGCTAAGGCAAAGAGGGAAATAAATTACTAAACAATGATGTTTTGATAGTTAAATTCTTCGCGATATATATGAAATAAACGTTTGATGTTACAAATAACAACTATTAAATATTTTATATACCTTAATCATTACATATTCTCCGCACACATTAATTGCATGTGGGAAACAAAATATTAAGAGCTAAAAAAATTTATTCTACTAATTTTTAAATAGTGAACTTTGAATGTAACTTTAACCTTATAAAATTTACTTGTAAAGTAAAATTTACATTAATTTATATACTTTAAATTCATTTTTTTAGTTGATGTTGGATTTCTAACACATCTTCTAATGCTAAAACATACACATCTCAAGTGTGATTGTGGTATTAAACATTAAACATTAATAGATGATCCGATAGGTCTTTTAAATGATAAATATCATTATAATAGACTTTGAATCTTATACTATATTGAAGACCTAACCATAAAATCTTTACTCTTAAATAACTATATTATTTATTTTATTCTTGTCTAAACAAAATTAAGACTTAAAGAAACTTAGAATTTAACTCCATGATCAAATTCATTTATCAAAAGAAATGTTTTGTATTCTATCTCGATACAGTCTCAACATTGGAAAACAAAACGAGTAATATTTATGGAATATTGTGATTAAGTAAAATAAAAATAATTATAAAAAACTTATATTAATTAAAAAAATATTGGTTATTATATATATTATATATAGATATATTAATTTTTCTTTTTGAAAAATACTCTGAAGATAAGAAAAAAAAGATAGAATAAGATAAGATTGATTTAAGGAATTTAATCATGACTTAAAAGATAATTAATTAATTAATTAATAACATAGAGAAAGGGAGAGAGAAAGAAAGAAAAAAAAAAGAGAAAGAGAGAAAGAAAATTTGGAGGAATGGTTCCAAGAAATTTTATCTAAAGTATTGTGGGTATCTTACAGTAATCAACCAGGTAATTGAGAATGAGATTAAACTCTTCTAATATTAATTTTAATAAATTTGTATGTGTTTTATTAAAGTTTTTTATTTTAAAATATATATTATTTTTTTTACTTTCAATTAATTTATGTTTAATTTTATTTTTTATTTATTTATACTTCTATTATTCAATTTATCTCTAAATGCATAACAAGAACTGTCTTTTATAATATCTCTTCGATATATAATATATATGGCAAGTTTATTAAGTAAATATAACCGGACCTATCTGTTAACAGTTGTATTATTGTTAATTAAAATTTTAGAAAGTAATAAATCTATTAATTTCTTTCTTGATATATTTAATTTAGTCATTAATGTAAGATTCTTAATTATCCAATAAAATTATTTTAGTAAGAATTAATATTTTGAAATCATTAATTTTAGTAAGAATTGGTTTTGAAATTGTGCGTACGCACGTTTTTTCCTATTATTAATATTATTTTATTAAATTTTAAAATATTTAAATTATATTTATAACATTATTAATAAATGATTTTAGTAATTTATTTACATATTGTTTTTTTTTTAATTTTACTAATAATTGTTTTAATTGATATGTATATAATATGAAAAATAGTTTTAAAAAAAATATATAGCAATCATTGGTATATTAATTGCACAATTTAATGTCCATAGACTAATTGTAGTTATTATTCAGTTATATTATATGTGTTTGTACATTAATATATTTGCAAAATAGGTTGAGTTTGACCACAGTTTGTAAACTCGTCCAAAATAGAATGAATCTCCTAATTCACACATTTCATACCATAAGTGTAAAACTTTTTTTACCATCTTTTGAGAACCTATGAGTTAATTGTTGAGATCCTAATAATAAATTTATAATCATAAGTCACTTATATAATAGATCTATTTTTAGTTAACAATTTTAAAAAGTAATACATTTATTAAGTTTTTCCTTTAAAATTTATTTTTCTTTTAAAAAAATCATTCATCTCATAAGACAATGTTAAAAAAACCATTTATTAATTTTTTCTTTATATGTTTAATTCAGTCATTAATGTAAAATTCTATCTAAATTTGGAAGAAGGGTTCTATGGAATTTTAATTATCTAAAGTATTGAGCTGGTATGTTATCTATAAATTTTTTATATCGTAATTTTATTTTAAAGAAACCATTTTTTATAGAAAATGTTTTCATGAGTTAAGAATTGAGTAACTAATAATAAATTTAAAATCACAAGTTACTTGCATATAAGAGATTTTGGTATTATTTCTATTTAAAATTTTAAAAAGTAATAAATTTATTATTATTTTTTCTTTGTATATTTAATTTTTCTTTAAAAGAATCAATTATCTAAGTGAAAAACACTATAAATATAACATTTTTAGTGTGTTTTATCCATCCAAATCAAAATATCAATAAATCATTGAGATAAAACAAAGTGTGAAAATGAAGAGAGTGTCTACATCAGTTTTTGGTTTGGTAATTGTGTTACTCCTCACAGTTGCAGCCATGAAACCAGTGAATGGGTTCAGCTGTGTGCGGGCAAAACTCTCATTGCTCTCATGCTTACCTTTTCTCACTACGAATCAAGAGAGCCCATCAAGTGCTTGTTGTAATGGGGTGAGGAATGTGAGAGCTTCAGCACCTACAAAACCTGAACTCCGTGAGGCATGTAAGTGTCTTAAGGCAACTGTCAATGAAACTCTTAACCTAAACAAAGACAAAGCTGTTCAACTTCCTAAATTATGCAATGTTGATGTTGGTTTTCCCATCTCCAAGGACATTGATTGTAACACGTAAGAATTTATTTATATATATATATATATATATATATATATATATATATATATATTTATATATATATATTAATTTATACATACTCATAGCCCTCCTTCATTTATATATATTTGTTCACATTATTTTTTTCAGGATCTCTCTTTGAGCTAAAGTTTAAGGATGAAATGGGACATTGAAAATGGTTGATTATGCTTGGAAATTCCTTTCTTTTTCATGAAAAAAAAAGATTGTTTATTCAATTCGTGTGGAATAGACTTTTGTATTGAAAGTAATTATTACTGAATAAATATATCGATTGATGGTAGTCTTCGTTGTTTTAATGTTTGAGATATTCCAAACAAAATAATAAAAACTATATGCAATAAATTTATTAAATAAGTTTTTGTTAAGTATTACTGTGAGTTTTAATAGCTAAGCCGAAAGCTTAAAATTCATTATTCATTAGTTATTATTTGAAATTTTATTAAAATATAAAAATTCAAAGTATGATACAAAACTTATGATAAAATATATATTTTATGAAATATAATGAAACTTATCTATTATGAAATATAGGGAAGATGTGAAATCAGCTGATGAAGATGTTATTAGGTTACATGATTATGAAAGAAAAAAAAAATCTTAAAACAAATTAGTTAGTAAATAAATGTGATAGGCGATTTTGAACAATAACAAAAAAATGAGTATACCCGCAAAATAAGAATACATTGAAAACTTAACTTGGATATATGTAATTTTACTTTTTATTCTTTTAATCATTGTGATGATAAAGTTAGAGTGCTACTTTAAACCCGGATATAGCCTACTTCTCATTCATAACACATTTATGTTAACGTGATCTCATTAATTATGGCTCTATCGTTTCCATTAACATGTTTTCAGAAATTTTCATGGATTAAATTTTTTTATTGTAAGAATTAAATATGTTTTTAGTTTTTTAACTTTTAATAAAATTTAAAATTTTTTTTTTTTTAAAATCTAAAAACAATTTAGTTCTGTTTTAATAATTTATACATCCGATCTAAACATATATAAAAATAATAATACTTCTTATGAATAACTTTATTTTAACCAAATTTATTGAATTAAAAATATATTTACTTTTACTTCTCTCTTTATTGTTTTTATTATTTTATATGTATTTCTTTAAATTATAAAAAGAAGAGTGTTTAAAATAATATAAAATAAAACGAAGTAAGATAAACATTTAAATTTTTTTTAATAAATATATAGTAAGCTAGTATATTTAAAAAGAATAAGACTTATAAATAGTTTAACCTAACATTTTCATGAAATGAAAATTCATTTCACTTCTATATATTTATTTAGATTTTTTTTAATAATTGATATAGCTTATTTATATTTTGTAAAGTGTAATTTTGTTTTTATGAATTTCACTACTAAATAGATAAAGAAAAAAAAAAGGAGAAATCTCTCGGTTCAATCTAAATTTTATAAACGTAAATGGTAGATTTATATCTTGTTATGTTATATTACACAGATATAATTATTTGTGGTTTTCTAATGTTTTATGAAAAAAAAAAATCTAAATGCAAATAAGGTCTTTGGAAACTTCAAAAAACATTTTCTATTTTTTTTATCTAATGGATAAAATTATTAGCAAGACGATATAAAATAATTTTGTCAATGTATTTACTCCTTATTCCATATAATACTTTGTTATCACTACTTAAAGATGAATTTGATCTATAAAGTGTATCATAATTCAGATAAATAACATAATAATTTGAATAGCTAACTTTTTAAGTAATGATTATTATTTTACTTAATCTTCTAATTTAACTTGATTATATA
>Ga0214544_1001499_pt1 | contig 48680 bp, 37 predicted proteins | sample CNSS3metaG_FD_160074 | JGI IMG/M metagenome (GOLD analysis project Ga0214544, IMG submission 160074) | Root nodule microbial communities from cowpea collected in UCLA plant growth center, Los Angeles, California, USA - CNSS3 | ecosystem: Host-associated > Plants > Roots > Nodule | place: USA...
TATATATATATATATATATATATATATATATCGAGCATGAGACTAGATATTAATAGATGGTTCAATAACAAGTAACATGATAATTATATATAGCAAATAACAAATCTTGCTAGGATAGGTTTCGAATGGTTTTGATACCATCTTAATAAGTAGACGTTAAGCCTAACTCAACCCTACAAAACCAGTTTTGTAAGGTTGAGTTAGACTTAATTTTTTTTTCTTAGGATGCTATCAAAGTCACCTGAAACCTATCTTATAGCGAAAAATTTGTTGTTTGTTGAACCTATCATGTCACCCTCTATCAGATCGCTATCAAACCACTAATTAATGTTTAGTCCCACACTCGAGGTATATGCTTTGGCGTGAGGGGGGGTGTTCAAAATCCCACACTGATTAGAGATAAAAGGTGAATTTACAATATATAAATATATGTAAACTTCATCTTACAAGTCGATTTTGTAAAGTTAAGTTAGATTTAAAGTCCACTTCTTAAAATATTAGATTTTATTGCTTATTACTTTCATTTAACTAGGTTGATGTTAAGTTAAAAACTTTTCATTTCAACTTTGACAAAAAACTTTTGTTTAGATTTTACAATCAATTACTTTCTCTGGACTAGTTTAATATTAAGTTGGAATATTCTTATTTAAACTTTGATCAAAAAGTTTTTCGCATTGTGATAGGTTATGAAATGAAAATACCTAGACTTCAAGCAAAGGTATCTGCTATGAGAGCTGGATTTCAACAAGCAGCTTCTTGGATAGACCAACTACCATTGGAAAAGTGGACCCATGCTTATGATTAGGGGAAAAGATACGACCACATGACAACAAATTTAGCCGAATGAATGAACTTCGTTTTGAAGGGAGCAAGATCATTGCCAATTTATGCTGTTGTTAAAACAAATTTTGAACGAACCAAAAAATGGTTTGTGGAACGAAGGACATAGATTGAATGCATGTTACAAGCTGCCCACCAATATCCAGAGGATATTTATGCTTTATTAAGAAAAAATGAACAACAATCTGCCATGTGCCTTGTCCATAGATATTATCGCTCAAATTCAATGTTTGATGTTCAAGAGATTTCCACTCCCCAATTTGGACGTCATCCAATGTCATACATTGTTAAGTTATTTGAGTGGTGGTGTGATTGCGGGGAGTTTCAAGCTCTTCACCTACCTTGCACTCATGTCATGACTGTTTGCTCATCCTTCCATTTACAACCTTTGACATTTGTGGACCCTATATATAGTCTCCGAAATATCTTCAAGGCCTATGAGGTGCAATTTCAACTTGTTCAAAATGAAGATTATTGGTCTACTTATACTAATCCAAATTTAATCCCTGACCCCCACATGCGACAAACAAACCAGGAAGACGAACTACAACTTGTATCCAAAACGAAATGAACCGGTCACTACCAAATAAACCAAAGAAATGTTCTTTTTGTAGAAGTATTGATCATAACAAAAGCAATTGTCCAAATAGATAGTGAAATTTCATTTTATATATGTAACTCTCATTACTTTAGTTTACAGACTTTCTTCACTTTAATTTTAATATATGTCATCCACAAAAATGATTTATTTCATGTATTTCTTGTTAAGAAAACCTTTTCTTTTCTTCATCTTCATATCTATTTTATTCTCATATAATTTATACAACAAAATTTTAACTTCTTTATTTAATTTAATAATATTATCAAAAACAATTGAACAAAATCAAAAATTTTATTTACAATAAGTTACAATGCCAATACAAAAATATTGATTCCAATCGTTATGCCATTATGGCATGACTTTGCTTATTGCCAATTAACTGAAGTCGTGCTATTATGACAAGACTTTGCTTAACTGAAATTCTACCATAACAGTACGACTTTACTTATTCTCATAATTAACTTAAGTGAAGTCTTCTCAGACTTTGACGACTTCTCTCAAATGCATGAAAGTCACTGTGACTTGGTATGATTTCAACTCTACTTAATTGAAATCGTTATACTTTCACACGATTTCTTCATAATAAAGTCATTCCATTTTCTGACGACTAACTTCTTCTGATATTTTTTTTTAAAAGTACACCAATGGTTTAAATTGCCCTACGATAAGAAAAAAACCAAAATTTTTATTCTATATTAGCACGTAATTTGTTTAGTAATTTTGAATATTTATGAAGTATCGTTGATAGAAGAGAGATAAAAAGTGGCATGAGAATGTGTCTAGTTAAGAGAAAACACTCCTTAAACATAAAAAAATAAAAATAAATAATACATCATTCTTCAATAAATTTTTTGACAATTTAACTATAATAAGTTTTAGAAATTGCAAAATCTTAATACGAACTTGTCAGTCAAATCTTTAAGTTATATGCATCACTTTGAAGGAATCAACAATTTATTATGGATTTTTTTTCTGAATAACATTGTTTTTACGAAAACCTCGTTCTCTCACTGGAGTAAATGAACAACCTCTCTCACTCGAGTAAATAAACAAGCCACACAACAAGATATCATGGTTCTATTACAGAAAATAAAGCGAACATAAACAATAAAACGAAAAAAACTTCGTATGATATTGCAAAGTTTGTATTTTTCACAAATTTAAATGTAATTTATTATATATTATATTAAAAATATTTATTTATTATAAATTTAAAAATAACATAGTGTGTATGGGAAGAGATGTATATACAATCAATTGACAATGGTTACTGGGTAAAGGTAGAGAGAGGAAACATTACATCTTACATTATCTCGCAACGGTACCAAAGTTCAATTTGAATCTCCCAACGGCTACCAAAATTTCAATTAAACCCTATTCAATTCACAATACACCATTCTCAAATATTGGGGTTTTGGTGGCATCGCTTTCTTCCTTAATCGCAACCCTACCTTAGACTTTGAGCAACAACAATGGATCTTCCCCCACAAATCGACTGTTACATCAAGGAATCCATCGACCACATTGTGGGCCTTCCCGTATCGGATCAAACCCTCCTCACAAAGCTTCAAGCCTCCGAAGAGTTGCGGCGCCAACTCCGACAGCAGCGCCTCTTCCTCCTCGCCAAGCTCAAGGAGAAAGACGATCTCATCGAACTCGCTAGAGTTTGTAATCTTTTCTGTTTTGCTTCCACGATAATTGTTGGTAATTAATTTATTATTTTTTATTTTTTTATTTATGGAGTTTTTTGTTGTGAGCAGAATGAGGCGACCATGAACGCGCAAGCGATGAAGAGGTTCGTTGAGGAGAATCAGAAGTTGGCGGCGGAGTGTGAGAGACTGGTGGAGCAGTGCGTGAAATTGGAACGGGAATGCGCCCTCTACGACCACGATAGGGAAGCGTTGATGGAGTTTGGGAACGAGGCTGATGAACGCGCGCAGGTGGCTCACGCGCGTGCTTGCGAATTGGAACGAGATTTGTGTCTGTTGGAGCGTCAATTGAACAAATACAAACAGCAAAACGAATCAGTATAGTTTTTCTTTTGTCTTTATTGTTTGATTTCTCATCTACGGTTATTCCTAATGTCTGATTTATACGGTTTACAAAAGTAACTGAGACTTTTCCAAATTGGTAATGTTGAATGGTTTCTGTGTAAACTGTGATGCTTACATTAAGCGTAGATGAATTCAGTGCAGAAAAGCCTGTCCTAGTGTGTGGAGAAATTATTAGATGTTTCGTAATCACACGGTTCCTAATCAACCAAAGGTAGTCTAGCTTAGTTGATTAAAGAGTATGTGGGTTATTTTGAACCCAACCTACTAAGACTATAGAGAATTCTTGGTGTCTTGAACTACCTGATAATTTTTATATGTTGTAGGTCATTCGTTGGAATTTCAGTTTATGTATATGTATCAATTTTTAGTTGAAATCATCCTTTTTCATATGTAGATTTTGTTTGGTTTCTTATGCAAAAGCCAATCTGAACTGTTTGAGAGAATTATTGAATGATATCTGATGGGAAGGGGTTTAAAACTTGATTATGTGAAATCTGTTGGGAGGAACTTTGGAACTTATTTTATTCATTGTTTTGCAATTGTCAGCTTATTTATCGTCTAGGTACATGTGCTGAACTAGATTGAAGTTTGAATTTGGTGGTGTTTCTATTAAGCCAAAGGAAAGAGGCCTGGAATTTGATATCATGAAAATTGAAATAATTTTTCATTGCTTGTAGCCGCAATATACCCTGTTCAAATAATCTGGAACATTCGTTCAGTATAACTACAACTACGTGTGGTACAATGGTGTTGCTAATTCCTAAGTTAAAAAACATATTATTGAACTTGGATTAGTTACTGGCAGACAGGCACGCTCACTTCCTTGTTTATAGTTTCTTTGTTTTTATCTATTTTCTTAACTGTGAAATGGTAATGGCTTTCAAAGCCTTCCTCAAATTTTAGTCCTTTGGTCATGAATGTTAATGAATGATATTTTTTACTTTCTATTGAAGGTTGATTCTTCTTCCGGAACACTTGATGAAGAAAAATTGCTTGACTCCCTGTTGGCAACAGTTACTAGTGCAGATGAGTCTTGTACATTTGCATTCTTGAATTCAAATAGTGAAAATGATCAGTGTAAGAAGTTGCTGACAATGTGGAACTGGTGAGCCTTCTTTAGCTGTTATTTCATGTGCCAGTCAATTAAACACATCTGTGGCTAAACCATAAGATCAGTATGTTTTCTTGTTTACGATTTTCATACTGATTTTTTATTATGGATTTTCTAGTTTGAAGCCATCAACACAGAGAGTTTTGGGTCTTGTTGCTGAAGTCAAATCTCTAGAAAATGATAAAGAAAATCTAAGGGTTAACCTTCACAGAGCTGAAGATGAGGTTAGGATTTCTTTCGTGGACCGTTCCAATTTTCATATTGTTAATGAACATAAAAAATAACTAATTTGACTTGGTATACCATAGGTCAAATTATTGTTTGAGGAAAATAGCGTGTTGCATAACGAGAATAAAAGATTGGCGAAGCGATGCATGGAAAGGAGCCATAGCGGTTCTGATAGGAAACATGGCCATAGCCATACCGGCAGCGTTTCTGCGAAGGTGAAACCCTCTCGGATTAATACATTTGACTTGTCATGTAGAGAAAACCGTCTTTCTTTGCTTATAACTGGCCTATGTGTTACAGTTTCCTTTTAAAAAGATAATTTTTTTAACAAAATAATAATTCTAAAAACAATTCCTGCAAAAAAATTCAATGTTTCAAATCTAGCAGAAGCGAAAGAGAATGAAAAAGTTATTTTTAGAGTTTTTCATAGAAAAAAAAGTTGATGTTATTTCTACGATGGAAACAGACATATATTAGTTTATATACGAAGAAAGACTAAATTTATTCATAATTATAAAGACGAAACCATGTAGTTCCAAAAGCTTATTTTATCTTTGTATAATATGAGAAGCACTTTTTTTGTTTTGAAGATATGAAAACAAAAGCTTATTTTATCTTTGTTGTACATGACATGCAACAAATGGATGCTTCTTTATTAATTTGATTATTTTGGTTTTTGCAGTCAAACAAGAGAAAGTCTAGTCGCAAGACAAGTAGCCCAATGGGGAGAAAGATTGATTTTGAAGATTTAATAGACTCAGCAAGAACACCCTTGTCACCTTTGGGAAATAAACTCCTAGAATTGCAGCATGAATAAGAAATCAAAGTGACTGATGTCTCTCATTAACAGACAGGCCTGACAGTTCTTTAATTCAAAGTTCTGATAGGGTTTTGGTTAGTCCATGCCATATTCTTAATGGTTGAACTCATGACATGTAATTCTCTGAATACTAGTCTAATTGTTAAAATGTATTTGCTATTCAATTTTATTGGCATTTATGACTTGGAAAAAAGTATAAGTATAGAACAAAAGTAAACACTGATGATGGCTTGAATATTTCGGGACATCAAGTTTTTTTTGCATTAGAACGAAGTGTATGTATTCTTTCATTTGGTTTGTTTGTATCTAATCACGAAGTAAACATAACCGTTACGATTGAGTCGAACTTATTCAGAATCACTAATTCTAGTCCATGTTAGTGAAAGAAAATATAATAAAATGTGTGACCGGCATTTTTCTTTAAGGCAGAACAACAAGTCGTATCAGATTCAAATAATCAAATTATTTTGGGTTAAATATGTTTTTTTTTCCATTAACTTTAAATGAATTTTGGAATAGTCTATTTCGAAACTTTGGACCAGATTAGTTCTTCATCTTTCAAAATGTGTGAATTTAGTTCTTTTAATCAAATTTTGTTAAGTTTATTTGACATTTCAAGTTTATTTCATAATAGTATTTGACTTAACATTAAAGTAAAAATGTGTCAAATAATATAATCAACTCAAATACAATTCTAAAATGTGTACGAAACATCAAATAAACTTACCAAAATTTGATTAAAAGGACTAAATTCACGTATTTCGAAAGATGAATGACTAAATTAAGGGACCAAAAATATATTTAACCAAATTATTTTCATCATGGGGGTTAAATTCTATCCAACTTTCATCATTACTTTCTAGTTATATTGCATAATTATTGCCTTTTTTTCTTTATTCCATGCATAACTCCAACTGTATGTATTTTTCTATCATTTTTCCTTTTGCTTCCACGAAAAATGTACTATAAATACCACTAATTAGGAATGTCAACGAGACGGGTAGGGTACGGGCAATAGTTCCTCGTATCCTACCTGCTGGATAAATATCAGTCCCGTGTCTAGGGACTGGATAAATATCAGTCCTGTGTCTAGGGAAGTCAGAAAAATCTGTACCCATGAGGGAAGTCAGAAAAATATGTACCCACGAGAATCCGCATATAAAACTCGCAACAGGTAGGAAATAAATATTTAAAATAGATACCCACAGTTAATGAGTAAAATATTAAAATATTAACACATTGATTTTGAATAGGTTATTTTTTATCAATTGGTTTTAAAAAAATCTCTATTTATTTGTAAATTGTCATTCAACAATATTTAAATGGGTTATTTTCACTTTGTTTGAAATTTATAAATGTTATGTATTGTATTTTTATTTGAATTTATAATTTACATTTGTTTTTAAATATTAAAATTTTCTTTTGTAAATACTCGTGAATATTAAAAAAACATACGAGTACTCGCATATCGGATACCTGCACAGATATTGAGTACGGGTACGGGGCAGATATTTATCCAGCAAGTAGGGTACGAAAGAGTTACTACTCGTACTCTACCCGTCTCGTTGACATCTCTACCCGTACCCGTATCCATATCCGTATGAGTATCCATTATGCGAGTATCCACATATTTTTTAATATCCACATATATCCACGGGTACCCACGGCTATTTACAAAAATAAAATTTTAATATTTATAAATTCAAGTAAAAATACAATGCATAACATTCATAAATCTTAAACAAAGTGTATATAACCCATTTAAAGAGTGTTGAATGACAATTTACAAAGAAATATAGATATTTTAAAACCAATAAAGACAATTCATTTACAATATTCATTTCCCATCCGTTACGGGTTTTTTAGCAACAATTCATCCATGGTATAAAGAGATTAAAAAGGACAAAATCAACGCCGTCTATGGGGATCGAACCCATGACCACGTGGTTAAAAGCCACGCGCTCTACCACTGAGCTAAGAAGGCAAATTTACATGTATAAAATTTGAAATTATTGTTTTTTAAGTTGGAAATGACTTTAAACTAATTAATCTTTAAAAGACGCCATACTTATATTTTATCTATAAAAAAAATAAAATCTAAGGAATAGAATTGGAATAAAATCTGAATACATTTGATTAGGCTGCACGAAAAATTATTGAACTTCCATTAAGAGTTCCCAAAAAGGTCTTAGAAGATTAAAATAGGTCCATTGAGCGCCTCACTCTTATGTTATAATAGATTCAAACAATTACCCCAAATTGACTTCGAGATCATAGTTGTTCTAGTGAAAAACTAAAGAAATGAAATTTACTAAGATATCCAATACATGAGAGATAAAGAGAACAAAACTCAATATATCATAATTTCGCTCCGCCGTTGTTGTGGCTGGAATCACTGGTGAAAGGAGAAAGACGCCCACCTTCCATTATTTTCGTGTTGTGTTCTACCTTCCTTATAGTTCTTTTGTTGCCTTTATTACATTGCACATGGTAGGTTTTTGTTGTTCTGCTCCTCCTCACTTTCCCTTGGTTTTTCTTTTGTTGATTATACACTTCTATTTGGGGGAAAAATTCTCGTGCCTTTGTTGAAACTACGGTTTGGTGCATTTTTTTTATTTGTTTGTGTTCCGATTTGTTTTTTTGTTAGTGATGCTAAGCGTTGTATTATGAAATAAGAGTTTTCTTCATTTTTTGATGTTGGTTGATTGTGTTTCTTTTATGTTTGTTGATTGTGAACCTAATTTTATATGTTAAAAAATGTTGTTTTAACTATTATGTTTTTTTTTTGTTTACAACGTATTTTTCTGTTTCAAATTTGTTGTTAGTGACCAATTTTTTAATACTTGACTTATATTAAGTGTTGAACTAAATTGTATATTTTGCACACAATACATCAAATATTGTACAACATTTTTTTCCCCAAGTGATTAACTTTACCTAATCATTGGTCATCTTCACACGCACTTACACTTGACCATACATGGTGGTCATTGGTGGTTCCATATACTTGTGGTTGACACTATGGTTATTTTTGTGAATGCATAAATTGAATTTGTTGTCGGTTGTTGAAAAATTTGGAAGATTGTGATTGATGTTGTTGTGTTAAAAGAAAAGCTTATTAATTTGTTGTAAAAGAAGCTTTGGAAGAATATGGATATGGATTTCGAAAAGGTTAAATGAAAGATGAAAAAACATGCGTTTAAGAAAAAGCCTACAGTACAGATGAAAATAATTTTGGTCTAATGGGGGAGGACATTAGTACCTTTGATGATTTAGGTGATAATACCCTTGATGAAGGTGAAGAGGAACACAATGTTAAAAATGAAGCCACAGAGCAATTGTGACAAAGTAATCTATAATAGTTGTAATAGTCCACTAATGAATATTTTAATAGTTTGCACTGCTCTTATTTGATATCAAAGTTCTAAACTTTGCAATTGTTTAAATGTTTGGAAAAAGTTATAAAGGACTACTGTTTTGCAATTGTCTTTTGCAAATTTATAGGTTTTGTTTCCTTTCATTATTTTTAGTATGTATGTTTCCAGGACAAGTTCTAAGGACCTAATTCACATAACTCCACAATGTTATCCAAAGAGGATTTATTGTTGTGAAGAAAGTATTACATCGATAGTTAATGGGTCCACCTTATGAGGGAGTCATTTATACGGACCTATACCATGTGATGTTAACAATAGTTATTGATGTGCAAAAAGTGTAACATGGGTACACACTTAATGGTTGTTGACTGAGCACTTACGTGTTACAATAGATTTGGTTACATGTTTTGAAATTTGGTTAAAACCAATTGATGATGTAAATTAAATATGTTATCCATTATCAAATTTATAGTCCACCCTATGAGGAGGTAATTTATAGGGAACTTCACCTTATTATGTTAACACTAGTTACTGGTGTGAAAAAAATTATAATATGGGTATGCACTTAATGGATGTTGATTGAGCAATTGTCTAAATTGATTTGGTTACTTGTTCTATTGTTTGGATAAAACCAATTAATGATGTTACCCATTATCTAAATAGATTTATGGTCCACCTTATGGGGGTCATTTATAGGGACATTCATCATGTTATGTTAAAAATATTTACTCATGTGAAAAAAGTGTAACATGGGTACACACCTAATGGATGATGATCGAGCAATTACTTGTCACAACATATTTGGTTACTTGTTTTACAATTTGGATAAAACTAATTGATGACGTAAATCGAAGATGTTACTCATTATCTAAACAAATTTATGGTCCATCTTATGAGTGGGTTATTAGGGACCTTCACCATGTTATGTTAACAATAGTTACTCGTGTGAAAAAAGTGTAACATGACACTTAATGGATGTTAATTAACCACTTACACATTACAACAAATTTGGTTACTTGTTCTGCAATTCGGTGGCAAAATAAGAAAAATCAATAGAATAAGAAAATCAAAATATGATTAAAAACTGTACCTGAAATTTGAAAGAAGAGATAATGAAGATGAGAAGTAACCTGAAATTTAAAACTAAAGATAAATAACCTAGAAAAACAGGGAAAACGAAGAATTATAAAAGAGAGAACAATGAAAAAGTAAAAAACCACGAAATATTTATGCAATATGAGTGTCCAGCCAATTTGAAAATTCCACCCAAACCAATTTGAAAGTTGCATGTTGCAATATGGAGTGTGCAACGAATTCGAAATTACTCATCTAAAGCTTAACTAATTTGAAAGTAGCTGATGGAGGGTAGCGTACCGCATATTTGAAATTGCTTTGATAAAAAATACCACACTCTAACCTAATTCCTCTTAATCAAAGCCAATTTGAATATTTTTTGATAAATAATCTAAAATTCAAAATCATGGAGCATTTGTACAATTTAAATAAAAATGTTAAAATGATATAAAATTTGTATGTAGCGTTCAAAATTATCGATAAAGAAAAATTACATTTTAGCAATGTAATATAACTGTTACAATATATGGCTAATAGAATATGTATCTTTTAATATATATATATATATATATATATATATATATATATATATATATATATATATTAACATTTATATAAAAGAATTATTATAATAAGTAAAATTTATATGTTGTAACATTCTAATAAATGTTACTATGAAAATGTTAATATGAAAATGTTACCAAAAATGAAAAATGGTGTAGTGCCATATGGAGAAGATGGTTATCAATAAAATATTCCAACAAGAGAATCTCATTTCCAAGGTAAAAAAAAAGATAAAAATTCATATTTCTTTGAGAAGGTTTATTGCATTTAGAATCCTAGAAATGTTCGTGGAGTTTGATAACATTGTTAATGCATGTCGATTGTTTCAATAATTTTTGGTTGATTGCTACACAATGATTGAAGCACAACAAATATTTTTCATAAGAGAAAATCAAAAACTAATTATGATATTCTTAATGGATTAAATAAGTAGTTAATAGTCAAATCTTTGTTCAATTAGAAGTCCTATAGTTTTGCATGCTTCATTTACTGGTGGTATGAGATACATGTTCAACAATTATCAATATGCTATGACTTTTTGTAAAAAAATTGGATATTTGGATTTGTTCACAACTATAACATGCAATGTCAATTTGACTAAAATACATGACTTTCTTTTGGCAAAAGGGTTATCCACTTCCGACAAACCTGATATTGTTTGTAGAGTCTTTAAAATGAAACTATGAAATTATTACATGTTTTAAGAAAAAAAAATTCTTTGGGAAATCTACCGCATGTATGTTTTTTATGAACACGATCTTATACATATTTGTATAATCTTAATGTAGTAGTAATTTCAATTATCTTTTTTGTATAAGTTGGAATGTACACACTAGAATTTCAAAAAAGAGGATTATCTTGCATGAAAGAAGATAGATTTGAGATTTAATGGTCCATTTGGAGTTGTAAGATTTAATTCACCTTGCATGAAAAAAGATAGATGATCCAAATTTTATCCAAAGAAATTTATCTCTTCAACTACAATTAATGAAGAAGGATATTAATCTTATATAAGACGTGATGATGGTAGATTTGTTGAAAAAAATGAAATTAAACTTGACAATACCAGTGTTGTTCCTTACAATCAATCTCTTCTAATGAGGTATTAAGCTAATGTTAATACAGAATATTACAACTAGTCAAATTCAATCAAGTATTTGTTCACATATGTCAACAAAGGTCCAAACAAAGCTACAATTAAGATAAGTAATGACTTTACAAAATCTAATGAAACAAGTATTATTGATGAAATTAAGAGGTATTATGATTGTAGGTATCTATGACCATGTGAAACATTTTGGAGAATATTTGCTTTTGAAATCCACCACCAATGACCTTATGTTCAAAAATTAACATTCCATCTTCCAGATCAACAATCAACTTTGTTTAAAGATGATAATGATATTGATATTATCTTCAACAATATCAAAATACTAACACAATGTTTCTATCTTGGTTTCAGGTTGATAAAATTTATGCTAAAGGACATAATTTCACTTACTTTGAATTTCCAACCAAATTTGTTTGGACAGCTAAAAAAAAAGAATGGAAACCAAGGAAGGAATGTTACAAAAATGGAAGACTTACTTATATTCCTCCAAGATCTAGCGAGTTGTATTATATAAGGATATTATTGAGAATTCAAAAAGTTTGTACTAATTATGACACCATAAAGACGATTGATGGACGAAGTTTTGAAACTACCAAGAAACTTGTTATGCTTTAGAATTATTGGTAGATCACATGTAATTTTTCAATGCCATAAAATGATCGATGGACGAAGTTTTGAAATGTACCAAGTAATTATGATAAAAAACTTGCTTCTGGTAGGTCTTTAAAATATTATACTTGCTTACCTCAACTTGATCTTTTAGATTCAATTCTATTCGAAAATAGATTTATTATTGACGAGTTGTAGTATAATAAAGAAGAGATGACTAAAGAACATGTGATTTTGTTAAAATCAACCACTGATGAACAACTATATGTATATGAAGATACCATGACATCAATGCTTTCAGAAAAAAGGGAGGATTCTTCTTTTTATATGGTTATGGTGGAACAAGAAAATTTTTATGTGGAAGACATTGTCAACTCCTATAAAGAGAAAGGGAATCATTATTTTAAATGTAGTTTCAAGTGGAATTGTTTATTTACTACTTTTTAGTGGAGAAACAACACATTCTTCATTTTGTAACTCACTCTTAATAAATGAGGAATCAACTTGCAACATAGTTCAAGGTAGCCTTTGTGCTAAGCTTTTGATACAAACTAAATTAGTTATATGGGATGAATCACCCATGATGAATAAAATGTGGTTTTGAAGCATTTGATAAAACCTTGAGAGGTATTATAAAAAATGTTGATGACCTCAAAAATCACAAACCCTTTGGTGATAAAGTTGTTGTCTTGTACGGTGAGTTTTAGCCAAAATTTTCTTCTTGTAAAGAAAAGATCTAGATATGATATCATAAAATCATCAATAAATTATTCTAAGCTATAGAAACGTTGCAAAGTGTTAAAAATGTCCAAAAATATCATATTAACTACTGCCAAATATAGTGACAACGTAACATATATAAAAGAGTTTACTGATTGGATCCTCAATATTCGAGACGTAGATATGAATTTAAATGAAAATGTTGAAAGCATTGTTAAAATTCCAAAAGACATTTTGATTGAAAATACAGAATCCTCTTTACTATCTTGGTTAAATTTGTGTATCCTCAATTTATGGTAAATATGATGAATCCTGGATATTTTGATGATGGAGCACTAATTTGCTCAATAATTGAGTTTGTAAAGCAAGAGAATAAATTCATGTTGTCATTATTAAATTGTCAAGAGGAAACTCATTTTTATTGAAGTTCAAACACACATTGCCAATTAGATGAAGACCAAGAAATTCAATCTGAATGGTTTACATCAAAATTGTTAAATGAAGTCAAATATTCAGGCATACCAAATCATTGAAAGAAGTGGAAAGTCGGTGTATCAATTACGCTTCTCCGAAATATTGATCAAGAAAAAGGACTTTGTAATGACACACGATTGTAAGTTAATGACTTAGGAAATAATGTGATTTCTACAACTATAATTAAAGGGAAAAACATTGGTGACAAAATATTTATCCCAAGAATGGATTTAGTTCATTGTGATTCAGAATTGCCGTTTAAGCTTCAAAGAAGACAATTTCTAGTATCATTATGCTGTGCAATGAAAATCAATAAGAGTCAAGGTAAGTCACTTTCTAAAGTTGAACTTTTTCTTCCATGTGTAGAATTCAAACATGGGCAAACCTATATATAATATTATTTCTAGAATTAAAACAAAGAAATGATTGACAAATACTTATTCTAGACAAAGATGGAAATGTCACCAACAACTTGGTCCTCAATGGGATTTTTGTGATAAAAAAGGTAACAAACATGTTACCTACAATATGTTTCTACACAAACCATTGCTTACAAAAGGATGGAGTGGTTTGAGAGCCTTTTATGGTTTACAAAGAGACCATTCTATTATGTTGCGTACATAAGTGATTCTTGGTTTGAGATCACTATTTTCTAAAGTGTATGTTCTACCAGGTCATTGGAAAGATTTTATCCAAATTTGCTAAAGTTGAACCTCTAATTTATGAACCACTCACTCATTTCTGCATGACTCTAACGAAGAACCAAGTTGATGAAAGTCATCTAGTAAGAGTTTCTGTAATATTTTATTTTTGTATTGATATTTCATTAATTGTTTTCACTTATGTTTGAAATGTCTTATTCTATAAAGACTACAATTTTTTATCTAGGATTTACCATCATACTTTACAAAATACGTTTGTTTAGGGATATTCAAATATATTTTTTATATGGTGTACATGGACCAATCAAATGCAAAAATGCTGATGAGAAATTCTTCAACATAAAGCACCAAAATTGGAAGTGGACGGAAAAAAAAAATTGTAAAGGTAATAACTTGAAAGAAGATTGTCAAATAGTGTTTAAGTCTAATAATATTAGATATAATCAAAACATTAAAATTCTTTATTTAAGTAGTATACAACATTTTGTAAAAACAAGTAAAATCTGAAACAATGTGAATAAGCAAAGCAAAGATGTCAAAATCTCCATCCAAGAAAACCAATTTCATTAAGAACGAACCATCGTCAGCTAGATTACGAGACACGCAATTACCACTGAACGAAGACCACAAATTTATGTATTACAAAAGTGAAGTTATTAGGTTTTAAGGCTTTAAAATAATTAAAGTTTAAAACAAAAATTCACTAAACCGGTGAAGATCGAACGCACATCAGCTAGATTTAAAGACACGCAATTACACCACCGAACTGAGACCACAAATTTGTAAATTATAAAATTAAAATTATTAGATTTTAATCTTTTAAACTAAATAAATTTTAAAATAAAATTTAAGAACGCCGTCTGTGGGGATCGAACCCACGACCACGTGGTTAAAAGCCACGCGCTCTACCACTGAGCTAAGACGGCAATTTCTGTTTATATTTGACAAAAATTTCTAAATAACCACTAATGACCGCGATTTCCGCAAGTTCTTTTTCTCCCCTTTGTAGTTGTTTTAAAATTTACGGCTATCAACCATGTTTTTAACGGTATTTCACAAAAGAATTATCCTCCAACTATTTATAATAAATCCACTTTGTCAATACAATTTAGAAGTCGAGTGGGGATGCTACTTTTCAATGGCATCCTTGTTGTTTGATTTTTTTTTTACATCTTTTTTAACTATTACAACGTACATTACATTAATAAAATAGAATGTCAAAGAAAAATATTTATATTACGTGAAGAATAGTTATATAAAATAAATCATTATTGTTGAATTTGAGGGCATTTTATTTTTGTAGCAACCAATGATATATAAATTATTGTTAGATAATTTTTTTTCCAACATTCATCGGAATGTGTGTGTAATTGGATTTTGGGTGTTTTTTTTATATTTTCTTTATATTTTTAGATTATAACTTTATATTCATTGTACTTTAGTCCACAATCCAATTAAGATTGAGTTTGAGATCTGAAATATAAGATCTATTTTACAATAATTATGATATGATGCCATGGATGATAAAGTTATTACAAAGGTAAAAAGTTTATATTGGGATTCAAAAATTCAAAGTCATTACATGATCAATGCCCATGTCATTTGGAAGAAAGACAAAGGATCTTAATCTGCTTTAAGCATGCATTGCGATCGTTGAAAAATAACCTAAATGGTTAGATCAAGATAAAAAAAATCACTTAAAAAAAATAAACAAAGATTTCTACACTAGTGAAAAATATTATCATTTTTTCCAAAGACACCTACCTATTTTCAACACTAACAAAATGGTGTTCTTGTTCCTACGCTCAAGTTCATAATCTTTTTTGCTCTCTTCATTTTTTTCAGGCAATGCACTTCTCCTTTATCTGTTGCTTCGCTTCTATTTTCATTACATAATACTCTTAGTGTACCTATTGTGAAATTTAATATAAGCATTTGCTTTGATAATCTTTATTACTAAATAAATTTGTATGAAATACTTAAATCTTACACTACTAAAATCAAAATCAAAATAAATAATTATACATTGTTAATGCGGTCACATATATGTTTAACCCTAAAAAATGGTTACGTGGGTTGGTACCCGACACTAGATTCTACAAAATACAACTCTTTTAAACTTGAAGTCCAAGATATATAAGGGAAATGTGTTGAGATATGACACATGGGAAATGATATGTCAGTGTCATGTTCTTTCGTGGAATAAAGTTATTCCTTTCAATAAAATTAATGAAAAAAATATTCCTTTTTGACGTTGAGAATTAGCTGGTAATTATGTTCTAGAAGTTTGATTACTCCACAATGAGTAGGTATTAAGCAAAAAATCATATCAAGTCATGTTCTTGTCATGCTTTCTATCATCTTATGCAGAGATCTTGACAACAAATCTTGAAGGGACTAACACAACCTTACTTTATACCTCCATTAAACAACAACATGAGTGTGACTTATCCAGAGAATATTTTGAAAATAGCAATAAATCAAAGGTATTCATATTTTTGTGTACTTAGACTATTTTTACTTGCCTATATAAAAAAAAAAAAAACTATTTTTTCTTTTATTTTTTTTTATCTCATCACATTAATTTATCTCTCTATCTATCTGTTAACTCTTTTGTTCTATTTCCTTCACTTTTAATCCTTTCATCATAATCGTTAATCCATCATTATCCGCTTATTACTATTATAAGTGAACTTTTGGCATCAGGTAAAGAAATTTCAGCGCAATAATATGATTCAACCACTCTCACATTTTTCATGAGAAAGAACAGCAGACCAACTTTTCTGGTCATTGGGTATGAAGTGCAACTAAAGTCATCCTCATGCAAACCTAGACCAACTTGACTTAACTCCAACAACCCTAACAAACAATTATATAAAGCTACCAAAACCATTCTACAACACCATACCAACTGAGAAGCCTCTGTAGTTTATTTCCCTTCTTTTCCACACACTCTCATTAAATGGCTTCTTCTGTTGCATTAGTTTTCAGTGTTTTTCTAGCACTCAACATGGCCATGCCAACCCTTGCAGCCACCCACACAGTAGGAGATACCTCAGGTTGGGCAATTGGTGGTGATTACAGTACGTGGGCTAGTGGATTGAAATTTAGAGTTGGAGATAGTCTTGGTAAGATATCCTCTTTGTTTCATGCACAATACTAAACATAAAACCACCATCTCAATTTGTTTTACATTCAAGATACAAGGTTATATGATCCTTGAAGATCTCGTGTCAACTAAAAAAAGATTAATTTATAAAATACAAGTAAATACAAACTTTTATTTTATAAGTTAATTTTGTAGAATTGAATTAAGTTTAACGTTTATTTCTGAACATTGTATCTGAATCTAAGTATGAGTCATAAATTAAAAGTTAATTTAGTGAAATTTATTGTTATTGAACTATGAAAAGTTATCTTGTATTGTTTATTGAAAGAACCGTAATAATGTATATAACCCTTATGTGTGACAGTTTTCAATTACGGGCCTGGTCACACTGTGGATGAAGTAAAAGAAAGCGATTACAAGAGCTGCAGCACAGGAAATTCTCTGAGCACAGACAGTAGCGGCGCCACCACCATTACCCTGAAGACTGCTGGCACTCATTACTTCATATGTGCTGCTCCTAGCCATTGTCAAGGTGGCATGAAGCTTGCTGTTAAGGTTAAGGCTAAAAAGGTTTCTGATTCTGCTGCAGCACCTTCACCTGCTAAAGACTCACCACCCTCTGACTCTGATAACACCAAAGACACACCCACTACTTCCACCACCACCACCACCCCTACAACTCCAACCTCCACCACCCCTTCTACTTCAACCTCCTCCTCCTCCACCACCGCCGCAATATCATCAGCAATTCCAGGGTCACCAATTGGTGGTGCTGTGTTTATTGGTTGTTGGATCTCGTACTTGGTGTTGCGTTTGCTGTGAATTTGAGGAGGTTTTTGAGTCAGGACAGAGGCAGTGCTTCCGGGGTTTCTTTGCTTTTCAATATGCTCACTTTGATTTCTCCTTTGATTCAATTGACCCATTCAGATTTTGCTACCAGGCTATGACTTTGAGTGATATTTATACTAATTTATGTTTCTTGAATGTTTAATATATTGTTTGATGAATATGGCGAGAAGTGAGTGGGTATCTACTGCTGAATAATTTGCATTGCAAACTTTTACAAGGACAATCTAGTGGCGGGGAATTCGGACAATTGTTGTTGTTCAAACATTATTGTGTCCTTGTGTATTCGTATACATAAAAGAATAATCAATTGCATTGCTATCCAGAGAAGATGTGGTTCCTTCTTCACAAGTAAATTAACTTCGGAAAATAAAGAATGTGTTGAAATGATTATATATCATATGTCCCGCAAATTCTACTTTGTTAATTTTATACTCCATTTTATTTAGTTCTCTTCATGATATCGAATGTGTAATTTTTTTTCTCTCTTAAAAGTGAAATTAGTTTCATAACTTAAAAAAATAAAAAACAATTTTGTATCCATTTGTTAACGGATACGCGTAAAGTATTTCACTACACAGATATATTTTAGGTATCAAAATATTCAACAAATATATCAAAACAAAAGAAATTCAAATTGGACCAAAATTTTAGGGGGCCAAATTATATTTTTTATATATAAATTATTTCGTTTACATAAAAAAAAATTATTTCCTCACATTATTTTCTCTATTCAAAACAAGAACATATGATAATAAAATCCAAAAAAATATGATAATAATATATATGAAAGTGTAACATAAAGTTTATTATCAACAATCATCTATTAAAAAAAGAAAAAGTTACCTTTAATCATAATGTTTCTCAATACTCTTTCTATGACTTAAAATCTTGAATAATTGAATCAGAAATGAAGTTTGTTGCAATATCCCTTGCAATATAGATTATTATAGTGTTTGCTATAAAAACTTTTAAAACCTATAAAAAAACACTAAAAAAAGATAAAACATGTTGATGACAATCAACTCAATGCTAATTAGAATTCAATGAAAATCAACTCAATTACATGTAACAATGAAAACATTTGAGTCAGGTCGTTCGCTTGGTTTTTTACTAAAAGATAGCAACCATGTGTATTGAAACCTTCTTGGATAATCATCTTTACTAGACAACAAATAATTTTCTAGATGCATTTGATATGAACCCTATTTTAGATAAGTCCTTCGTACCTCATCAATTTGATTTAGTGAGTATTGTCAAATTTAAGGAAATTTTCTCGGGTCACGTTCTAAAGCATTTTCAAATTCATTATATGCAACTCTAGGAATTTTAGAGAGTTGTCTTTCATTTTCTTCAATTTTTGGATTATTGTGAAGTATCTCAAGTTTAGATGACGTAGATGCATTTTTTCATTACAAACATTCCTCTTGAAAAAAGAATCAATTCTTCAACTATTTATCATAATTTATGAATATCTCAAATTAAATCTCAAAACCAAGATTCAATATTTTAAGAAAATTAACATCTTCTAAATAATTAGTTTCCCATATCTTAGAGTAAATTCCTAATATTGTTCTTCCCTTATACAACTTCAAAAGCTAAAATAGTTCTATCTACACAAAGAGAGTTTGATCAACAATTAGAACATGATTTTATGATCATAAAGATATGCCTAGAGAGTAGAAAAGTCACATATAAGAGAAAAACATATCGTTTCAAAAAAAAAAATGAACTTACTAAAAAAAAGAATTATTCGGTCCAAAATATTTCTTAACTCCTCAATTTTGCTTTCGTTTGATTTTGAAAATGATAAGAGATTGATGATAAAAATTGGAATAAAAAGAAGAATAGAGAAAGAGATGAAGGTACCTAAGAAAAATAAATCAAATAAAGAAACAAAATAAATTGCAAAGTGAGAGGGAAAACTTGATTTTTAAATTTAAATAAAACTTTTTAAAATTAAATTACATAAACAAACAATATAATAATATATAAATATATTTTTAATATATATATATATATATATATATATATATATATATTTCAATGACTCTATATAAAAAAGAGATATTCTTTCACTCGGTGGTGGTATGTCACATATAATGATATCCAAGGCTGGACCTTAGAGTACTAATATGAGGCAATGGTCTTTGACCTCCTTCCCCTATTTTTTTTTCTTTTATATATATAAAATTAATATATACACTTTTGTAGGAGATGAGCTTTACAAATGAGGGTTCTCTAGACCCTTACTTAGATGTATGTCGATGGCACAAGCAAAGTATGTTATGAGAGAACTCCACAAGAGAAAATTTGTGGATACCATTCAAGAGCGCGAACGATGACGTCTAGGATCTTGAGAGTTGGTTCCTATTAGCCCACCATGGTCGTTGATTGTGCTCAGTTTGTCAAGAAGTGCATACCATGCCAAAGACATAGCAATGTAACCCACTTGAGGCATGAAGAGTTACACAATGTCTTTTCACCATGGTCATTTGCAAAGTGGGGAATGAACATCATGGGACCCTTTGCACCAGGGATGGGACGGGTTAAATTCATGCTAGCTAGTAGGTGTTGATTACTTCACTAAGTGGGTAAACGCAAAACCCCTGACAACGATCACAACTTATTAGGGATAGAAGTTTGTATGGGAAAATCAGGATGAAGGTTTGAAGTTCCACATACCCATCTCGTAGATAATGGGAGACAGTTCATCAACAAGGCCTTGGTCGAATTCTTCCAAGGGCTTCATATTAAGCATGTTACGAGCTTCGTAAAGCACCCTCAAGCCAATGGACAAATAGAGGTGACTAATAAAGTCATCTAAATGAACTTAAAAAGAGACTCGAAACAACCAAAGGGAATTAGCATGAAGAGCTATTGGAAATATTGTGGGCATATAGATGCATTCCTCAATCTACAATAAGAGAAACACCCTACAGTCTCTCTTATGTCATTAACGCCATGATACCAGTGGAAATTAGAGAGACTTCAACTAGGAAACAACAATACGTAGAGAAAGAGAATAACCAGTGTCTAGCAACTCACCTAGACCTACTGCTAGAGGTAAGGGAAAAGGCACGCATACAAGAAAAGGCCACTAAGAGAAGGGTGGCGAGAAGATACAATTCCAAAGAGCAACCAAGGAAGTTAAACAACAGAGATTTATTTGGTGAATGCCTAGTCGCGTAAGGAAAACTGATAGCACATTCTCAACCAATTGGGATGGACCATTTTGAGGCGTTGAAAACGTGGGAGAAAGAGCTTACATGCTGCAACACTTGATTGGGGAACCCCTTCCAGTACTTGGAACATCAGGCATTTGAAGTTTTACTATAGTTGATTGTAAAATGAGATGTAATCAAAGGGTACTTTTTCCTACTCCGATCTTTTTCCCTAATGAGGGTTTTGGCAGGAAAGATTTTAACGAGGCTTAATTTCAATGAAAAATAGTTTGCCAGATTGCTTCTATATTTAATTGTCGCACATTAAAGGTCTTTGTAGAAACCTCCTTTACAAGATTGACTTTGTCAATATAACAAGTCCTTGCTAAGAGCCTACTTAGCTAAGGTTGACTCACATTAAAGGTCTATGTACAGACCTCCTCTACAAGATTGACTATGTCAATCTAACCAGTCCCTGCTTAGAGCCTACTTAACTAAGGTTGACTCACATTAAAGGTATTTGTAGAGACCTCTACGAGACTCACTATTAACAAGTCCATGCTAACAACTGATAATGTTAATTTTTACCATTATCCAAGCTATATTTTAAAGCTTTTAGCCTACTTAATCCTCAATTTTACCTTACTTTTGTAAATAAATGCATTTTGAGTTACATTGATCTAAATATACCACTAATCCCCATTTGTGTCTATTTATAGATTGAAAGCTTTGTTCCAAAATTCCAAACAAATGAGTAACCCGGAACAGCAAGGAGAAGAGCAAAAATCAAAAATGTCAACAAGAAGCGCCTAGCGACACAAAGGTAGCGCCAAGCGCAAGAGGCCGTCACCGCCAGACAAGCGCCAGCCAGGCGCCACTACTGCTCTCCGCCTGGCGGGACATGGACAACGTTGGGCGGTAGCTGGAAGCTTTGCCTACTGTTTTGCAGCTAGCGCCTAGCGGTGAGAAGCTTCCACTAGGTGCCAGTCTCGCTGATGTGGCAAGTTGGCTTTTTTTCTTCTGTTTTCGTGAGGGGAAAAAGATCTTGGACACTTTGGAGCTCGAGCAACATGTCTTTGAGCGCTTGGAGGTCTGCTAGGGCTAGTGGGAACTACCCTTTCTTCCTCTTTGTATCTCCTCCCTCTTCCACTTCCATTTTGTAAGCTTGAGCTCTCCATGACAATGGAGAGCTAAACCCATTTTTGTTGGGGTTAGATGTAGCCACTGAACTTTCATGTATTTTTGAATGGTTTGAATATATATATGCTTCTTCCATTGATTGCTAGTATCTTTGTTTATGTATTTAAAGCTTGCTTTGTTTTAACCATTCATTGCATGATATTTGGGTCATTAGGTATTGGAAAATATCTCTTGAAACCTAGAATTGGAACAAGATACCTAATGGAACTTGTATCTAGGAATGGAACTTAACCCATTAGTTGTCCTAAACCCTAATTTATAAAGCGGGTTTGTTTATTTAGGGATTCAAGGAATTGGCTCTAAATAAGGAAACCTAGGCTCATTCAACTAAGGGATTAGGGTTTGAGTAGACTTGTGGGTTGACATTAGTAAGTAATGGAGAAGAGTTTTATTATTTAATATACATGAGAGTGAAGTAGGTGAAGTCTAACTCCAACAATATCAATATATTGCAATTCTAGTCTTTACCATTTTCTAGAGTCTTCAAATATCCAAGTTCAATTTTACTTGTTTATGAAATATTTACTTTCTTGCATACAAAAACCCAAATTATGAATTTATTCATTAGTTTAAATTAGTCATTAATTACACAATTATTTAGTATACACGAGTCTCTTGGAAAACGATATCCCAGTCTTATCGGTTACTACTTGCACGACTTGGTACACTTGCCAAAGTCTTAACAAGTTTGTGGCGCCGTTGTCGGGGACCCGTGTCTAATACTAGACTATTGTGTGATTTTTGACTTATTTAGACTTAATTCTTTTGTTCATATTTACTGTTTTTGGTTTACTTATATATGCACATTATTTGGGCTAACTTGTAGTTCAAGCTTGCTTTTGTTGTTGCTCTATAGTTTATACAGGGTAGGATTTGTACAAGGAAGACTGCATCTTCAGAACCACTCATTGCCGATCCTGAGATAGAGAAAACTGCCCGCAGAAACAACAATGCCACAAGGAGACGACGAGCTCAAGCACAACAAGTTACCCATCACTCTTCTACTTCAGACACTCTTTTGTCTACTTGTCAGAATCTTGATTCTTTTCTAGAAGAAGAAATGGCTGAAAATCCTAATAGGGATGGTAGAGGTCGTGAAAGACGCACGTTGTAAGATTATGCAGCGTTCACATGCCATATTAACTTCAACAATATTGCTAGGCCAACCGTCAATGCCACCAACATGGAGATGAAGCCAACTCTTATTCATCTGGTGCAGAGTAATCAGTTCAATGGCCTGTCTCATGAGAATCCTTACACTCATTTTGCCACATTCTTAGAGATATGCAATACTGTGAAGATCCATCAAGTTCCTAATGAAGTCATACGCCTAAGTCTCTTCCCGTTCTCACTAGCAGGACCCACAAAAGCCTAGCTGAATTCCTTTCCTAGAAATAGCCTCACTAACTAGGATGACGTGGTTGCAAAGTTCTTGAGCAAATACTTTCCCCAGTCCATGGTTAATAAGGGAAAACAGGAAATCTCGTCATTTCAACAAGATATGGACGAGTCCTTGGGCCAAGCTTAAGATAGATTCAAAGGACTGTTGAGGAAAACTCCCATTCATGGGTTTGATCAACCTACACAACTCACTCTTTTCTTGGCAAGGCTTAAATCCCAGTCAAAGCTGATGTTAGATGCCTCTGCCGGTGGGAGTATCAAGTGGAAGACGCCAGAGCAAGCGTATGAGTTAATAGAGAATATGACAGTCAATGATAATTAAACCTATACTAAGAGAGCCCATTCTCAAAAGAAGAGTATTCTAGAGCTTCAATCTCAAAATGCTCTATTGGCTCAAAATAAGATTATGACTCAATAGATGGAGACCCTCATGAAGAAACTGTCACAACTTCCTCAAGAGCTTCAAAATGTCTCTATAGCTCAACTCCAACAAGTGCAAAGTTGTGAGTTATGTGGAGGAAACCATACCAATGGGCAGTGTGCTATGCATAGCATATCTCAGGAGGAAGTTAGTTATATGGGCAATCAAGGTCGATCAGGGAACTATAATCAAGGATGGAGACCTCACCAAGACATGGACCAAGCAGGACCTTCCAATAGGCCCCCACATCAACAAACTTACCAACATCCCTCTTTGTCTGATAGAACATCTAAGCTTGAAGACATGATGTAGTAATTTATGCATATGTCAATTCAGAATCAGAAGAACACCGATGCCTCAATTAAAAACTTGGAGGTGCAAGTGGGGCAATTGGCCAAGCAAGTGGCGAATCAACAAAGCAGATATTTCGCCAACACCGAAGCCAATCCCAACGAGCAATGCAAAGCGATGGTCACAAGGAGTGGTAAAGAAGTGGGTTTGAATGCTAAAAGAAGTGATGAAGCCAAAGCCAAGCCCAGTGATAGAGGAAAAGACAAAGATGAGGAAGAGATAGATGAAGAAATTGTTGTAGAAGAGGGAGAGAATAAAATTGAAAATAGAGAAAATGAGAAAAAGAAGGAAGTGGCAATAAAACCACCACCAGTGAAAACTCTCCCATATCCTCTCAAGCCTTCAAAGAAAGACAAATAAAGGAAATTTGCAAGGTTTCTGGACATTTTCAAGAGGCTTCAAATCAATATTCCCTTCTCAGAAGCCTTGGAGCAAATGTCAACCTATGGAAAGTTTATGAAGGAAATCCTCACGAAGAAGAGAAGATTTATTGAAGAGGAAACCATAGAACTAGAGGCTGGATGTAGTGCTATCATTCAGAAGATGTTGCCTCCAAAATTTAAAGATCATGACAGCTTTACACTTCCAGTCACAATTGGGAGCCTAGCTGTAGGGAAGGCCTTACTCGATTTAGGGGCTAGCATAAACTTGATGCCTCTTTCTATGCTTAAGAAGATTGGGGAGTTGGAAATCAAGCCCACTCGAATGACATTGCAACTGGCGAATAGGTCAATCAAATACCCTCACGGAGTAGTGGAGGATGTGCTGGTTAAAGTTGAAAAATTCCTATTCCCAATGGACTTTGTTATAATGGAGATGGAGGAGGATGTTGAAGTTCCTCTCATATTGGGGAGGCCATTTATGAAGACTGCAAGAGTGCTAATTGATGCTAATGATGGAAAACTCACCGTGAGAGTTCAAGATGAAGAAGTGAACTTCAATGTCTTTGAAGCCATGTCTCACCCAAAAGATATTGGAGGATGCTTCAGAGTTGATATGCTTGATGAAGTGCTCATGAGCTCCAAGAAAGATCTACACGCCTCATCCCCTCTAGAGAAAGCTCTAATTGATGCATTTGAGACTCTCAATGATAAGGAGGAGAAGAGATTGATGAGTGCTTAGCCAATCTTGATGCTTTGAAGGAAATCCCTCCTCATGAGGCGAAGATGGAAGATTTGAAGGGTGAGAATGAAGTCACAGAGCCAAAAGTGGAGTTGAAGATGTTGCCCCCACATTTGAAGTATGTGTTTCTTGAAGGGGGTAGCAACAAACCTGTGATCATTAGTAACTCCTTATCACCCTCAGAAGAAGAAAAGTTTATTAACGTGTTAAAAGTCAACTCAGGAGTCATTGGTTGGTCTATATTTGATCTGAAGGGAATCAGTCCCTCCTATTGCATAAATAGAATCTTCATGGAAGAGGATTTCAAGCCAGTGGCACAACCTCAGAGAAGGTTGAATCCTGTGATGAAAGAGGAGGTGAGAAAGGAGGTTTTAAAACTTCTTGATGTTGGGATTATCTACCCAATCTCTGATAGTGCATGGGTGAGTCTAGTGCAAGTGGTTCCCAAGAAGGGCGGCATGACAGTGGTTCGTAATGACAAGAATGAGTTGATACCCACACGAACCGTGACCAGCTAGAGGATGTGCATAGACTACAGGAAGTTGAACAAGGCCACAAGGAAGGATCACATCCCTTTTCCTTTCATGGATCAAATGTTAGAGAGAGATTGGCGGGTCAAGCTTTCTATTGCTTTTTGGATGGCTATTCTGGTTATAACCAGATTGTGGTGGACCCTAAAGACCAAGAGAAGACAACCTTCACTTGCCCTTTTGGTATCTATGCTTATAGAAAGATGTCATTTGGGCTTTGCAATGCATCAGCCACGTTTCAACGATGTATGTTGGCTACTTTTTCCGACCTTGTGGAGAAGTGCATAGAGGTCTTCATGGATGACTTCTCGGTGTTTGGAAGCTCATTTGATCTTTGCTTAGCAAATCTAGAAGTTGTATTCAAGAGATGTGTTGAAACCAATCTCATTCTCAATTAGGAGAAATTCCATTTCATGGTGACTGAAGGGATTGTCTTGGGCCACAAAATATCTTCCAAGGGCATTGAAGTGGAAAAAGCAAAGGTGGATGTCATTGAGAAACTCCCACCACCACCAAGCAAAGGTGACTTTGTTTGTGTATTTAAAGCTATTGCTTTGTTTTAACCATTCATTGCATGATATTTGGGTCATTAGGTATTGGAAAATATATCTTGAAACCTTAAATTAGAACAAGATACCTAATGGAACTTGTATCTAGGAATGGAACTTGACCCATTAGTTGTCCTAAACCCTAATTTGTAAAGCGGGTTTGTATATTTAGGGATTCAAGGAATTAGCTCTAAATAAGGAAACTTAGGCTCATTCAACTAAGAGATTAGGGTTTGAGTATACTTGTGGGTTGACATTAGTAATTAATGGAGAAGAGTTTTGTTGTTTAATATACATGAGAGTGAAGTAGGTGAAGTCTAACTCCAAAAATATCAATCCATTGCATTTCTAGTCTTTACCATTTTCTAGAGTCTTCAAATATCAAGTTCAATTTTACTTGTTTATGAAATATTTAATTTCTTGCATACAAAAACCCAAATTATGAATTTATTCATTAGTTTAAATTAGTCACTAATTACGCAATTATTTAGTATACATGAGTCTCTTGGAAAACGATATCTCGGTCTTACCGGTTACTACTTGCACGACTTGGTACATTGGCCAAAGTCTTAACAAGAACCAACTTAGCTAAGGTTGACTCACATTGAAGGTCTCTTTAGAAACCTCCTTTACGAGATCAAGATTGACCACCTCAATCTAGCAAGTCCCTGCTAAGAACCAAGTTAGCTAAGGTTGACTCACATTAATGGTCTCTATAGAGACCTCGCCTACGAGATTGACTATGTCAATCTAGCAAGTCCCTGCTCAAAGCTAAGTTAGCTAAGGTTGACTCATATTAAAGGTCTTTGTAGAGACCTCCTCTACGAGATTGACGACATCAATCTACCAAGTCCCAGCTAAAAAAATAACTCTTCTAAGGTTGACTCACATTAAATGTCTTCGTAGAGATCTTCTCTAAAAGATTGACTACGTCAATCTAGCAAATCCCCGCTAAGAATCAACTTATCTAAGGTTGACTCACATTAAAGGTCTTTGTAGAGAACTCCTCTAGAAGGTTGACTATGTCAATCTAACCAGTCTCTACTTAGAGCCTATTTAGCTAAGGTTGACTCACATTACAGGTCTTTGTGAGACCTCTTCTACGATACTAACTATGTCAATCTAACAAGTCCCATGATTGGTTTTCCTTCAAATGATTTTAGGTGTTTTATCATGTGAGTGGGGTGGAAGGTGACCAAATCGTGAGTGGTTTAAGAGTGGTGAGTTTCAAATGAACATGGTGGAATTGAGGTTCTTGACCACTTTCATTAAAACCTATATTAGTGTCGTTTTCCTTTTCTCGTTATGTTCAATTTTTTCTCTCTTTTAAGGTTGTGTGGGTTTCATTCTTGTTTACGAGAGTTGTAAAACCCAGGAAAATTAAATAAATAAATATGTATTTAATCAAAAAGAGAGTAAAAGGATCTCTATATTAATTAATGTGAAGAGTTATGACAAGGAACAATACTAGCTCAAGTGGTACATGTCGGTTTGGACCCAGGAGGGGTTACCTGCAGAAGGGACTCCGAAGCTCAAGTAAGTCAAAACTCTCAAAAGGTCAAATCAGGTGATTAATGGAGTAATGAATGCGTACCTTTAATTACTGGGGTCCACGCGTATTTATAGAGTATTAATTATGTTTGATTACGACATGGGCTGGGCCCTAGTTTGGGCTGCAGGTGGGCCTGGGCCTTGGCCCAGGCCCTTAGTTCGACTATCGTGGGCTTATTGGATGGCAGAAGGGCTTTCATTTTGCTAAGTCTTTTAGGAGCGGTCTGATCCGGTTACTTCTCCAGTTGACGGATGTCGTCTTTGCCTGTGCACTATCCTAGGTTGGCCGCTTTGTTGTTAGTTTAGGCTTCATTCAGTTATGAGTTTAAGTCTATGCCGGCTCAAGTCGTGTACTTGGGTTGTTTCCGGCATATACGTAAGGGTCGTCATTTATATGGTTAAGTTGACCAGGTATGGTATAGTTAAGTTGGCCAGGTACAGTACAGTGTCTAATTGATCACTCGCGTCGCACAACACTCCTTTTTAAAATACAAAATTATAAAAATGCTTTTGGTCTCTAATCGACCGTTCAGGTCACACGACATTTTTTTTTAAAAATACAAAATATAAAAATGTTTTTTGTGTCAACCCAGCCGCACGCATCGCATGACTCTCATTTTCAAAAATGTCAAAAGACAACTTTCAAAAAATAAATAATTTAATCAAACTCTTTTTTATAAAGAACTACGTAGTCCTGATTTCTCATTTTTAATGAGAATACGTAGGACCAAGGTTTTAACCCTTTTCGGGTCCCTTTCACTCAAAATGTATATTTGTTCAATTTATTTTCTTATTTTTGAGAAAAATAAATATTATAAAATAAACACATCTCTTTTGCAAATTTAATCAAAGTTACCGCCTTTGGGCGGACGTTGTAGGGTGCTAATACATTCCCTACGTGTAACTGATTCCCGGACCCTAAATTTTGTTTTCGCAGACTTTATTTTATTTTTATGGTTTTCCATAGTCTTCCAGAATAAACTATGGTAGCGAATTCTAATCTCTTTTTCCAAACCAATTTCTTTTTAGTTCGTCGTCCCGTCGCAATTTAGGTTGCGACAAGGTCCATGGTCAAAAAATTGTGGGTTGTAAACCTTAGGGCAATAAGGTTTCTTGGTTAAGCATTAGCTGAAATAAAGTATTTAGGGGTGAACTTCTATGTATTAAATTATACGTTTATATTGTTACATGAGTTCACCCTTTCTGTGTGTGTTTGGCGATGATCGTGTGACTTGTCACACGGGAGCAAACGTTGTTTCGAGTGGAGCTAGTGACGCTAAGAGCTGGAGAGGGGCTAGCTTGGGAAGTTTTATAGACTATATTTGACTATTTTGTAAACATTTATTTGATCAGTTTTGAACTATGTAAACCTGGAGTTTAATTTATGGTTTTGAATTTTGAGATATTTTATTAAGGTTTTAATTTTCCCGCGTTTTGGAAAATAAATTTGGATAATAATGGCATATTTAATATTATTTTACTATATTTTATTTAAATTAGTAATATCCAATCGAGATATTACACTTGGTTATGTTGAGAGGACTTGGGGTCGAGTCTTGTGTATGTCACTTGTATGGCATTTTATTGTTTATTTTGTTTTTTAATGTATGCACAACCATGTTAAGGGATTTTATAAACTTATAGATGCATGAAATGGTATGAGTTATATGATGTTGTGTTGGTTGTGTGTGTACTTGGAAATTGTGTGGTTGAGAGTTTGAATCTTGTCTAGAACAAAATAGTTCTTTTTATGTTTAAATCATTTTTAACACATTAGTAGAAAATCTAGAAACCCTAGTCATTTGCAAAGAAGCTATGGAGGTAAGACTAATGGCCATTATGGAGTAGAAAACCTCCATAAATGCCATTAAATGACACTTTATGGCCATTAACTTAACAAAGGATAGAGTTGGAAGGGAGAAAGTTCATTCAAGGGTAGAAAAGGAGAGTTAGATCAAGCTTCGGAAGAAAGATCCTTAGGAGAGCTTTTAGAGAAAGATTTCTAGGTAACGCGAGCTACACCTGCATGTTTAAATTAGGCTTAAATAGTCATTTGGTGCTAGTTTTGGTCAACTTTTTTCACTTTGGTCCTACTTTTGAAATTGTTTTCAATTTGGTCCTACCTTTCATTATATTTTTTCAATCAACTCCTTTTCGTTAACTCCGTCTAAATGGTTAACGGAACAATGGCCAGCGTGGTGATTTTGTGTGACGTGGACACTGTTCAGTGACGTGTCTGTTATGTTATTGTACTGGCCATTTAATTGTAATTGCAGAATCATTTAGGGTTTAACTTGAATTAAATTGGGTTTAGGTTGTGTTTGTCGAATTGGGGATTCGGGGGTCGAATTGGGGATTTGTTTGTCAATTTGGGATATCCTTCAATTGGCCCTTTGAGATCAATTTCTGGCATCCAAGGTTTACGCTGATCTTTGAAGAATCGTTGCGGAAGGTTGAACGTGTTCATCGCGGTATATCTTGCTTTAGGGTTTGATTTTTGCTGACTATTGATTGGGTTTAGTGTTAATGATTAGGGTTTATTGACACTTTTGTTTATGCATTCCATGGAATATTTTAATTTGTAGTTGTTTTTTTCGGTGGTGCATTGTTTATTGTTTTCGCTAGTGACCCACCATTTTTAATTGTTTGTGTTGTCGCTATCTGGGGTGGGTTTCATGGTTGGTTATCGGTTTGTCGGTAGATAGAGTATTTGTTCCCCATTTAAACATTGTTTACAATTTGCAAGCTTTTTTCTATTTTTTTGTGTTTCCATGAAGATGAAAGTGAAACACTGAAAGTGAAAGAAACACTGAAAGTCAAACACTGAGAAACAAACATTAAAGTTCGCACAACCCCAAAATTGTTTACCCAAGTTCTTTGTAGTTCTAGTTGTGCGCACCAATGCAATGTCTCTGCAATCGCAAATTGGGGGTGAGCTTGAAACCCTAGAACCACCATGGCAGGAATTACAAGTTCGGTGAACCCAGCTATTTCAAGAAGAGGAAGATGCCCCACGAGACATTCCTTTTCAACTAAAGATGGATGGAAGACAACCACAATTCAATAACACACAAACCCTAATTTAAAATTTGGTCTATGCATACAGTGGAAACAGACATGTTACTGAACAGTGTCCATGTCACACAAAATCACCACGTTGGCCACTGTTCTGTTAACCATTTAGATGGAGTTAACGAAAAGGAGTTGATTGAAAAAATATAACGAAAGGTAGGATCAAATTGAAAACAATTTCAAAAGTAGGACCAAAGTGAAAAAAGTCAACTAAAACTAGGACCAACTGACTATTTAAGCCTTTAAATTATAAAGCATATGTTTTCGTGATGTATTGTAGCATGAATGCCCTTTTTGTTTCAATTTTTCACTAAAAATCACGTTTTGGGGTTTCTGCCCAAAAACCGCCTAGTGGAGTTCTTGGCCCGTCAGGCGACGCATGACGCATTATGGTTATTTCTGGATTTTTCCCAAGAATCGCTCGGCAGTGTTCGGGGCCTCCAAGTGGCACGTGAGTCGCTGGTTGATTTTCAGTATGTTGTTGAGTGTTGGGACATCTTTGGTTTATCCTGTAATTCTTGTGTTCCCGATGGATGCTTATGGATGCATAGATTGATTGGAATGCCAATGTGGTGATTATGATTGAGTGAATTGATGCATGAACTACTATGATGGTTCACTGAGGGAATTGGGGAAATATTGAAAACATGACGTGGATATCCAGGTGGTATTTGTTGTGATTTTATGTTCGTCTGGGTGTAATTAAATGTGTATGTATGTTGGAACTTGCCTGGAGGTGAATTTTGTGCAGTAGGGATGAATAGGCCCTATTGTTCGGGGGTTCGAGATTCCTCACGTGGGCAAAAATCTAGGTTCTGTCATGAATCCTGATGCACTGCCAAGCGACGCACAGTACGCAACAACAAATTGTGTTTTGTGTGTGCATGATGGTGCGGGTTTGGGTCTTGGATAAAAGAGCACTTTTGAATGCACTTAAATTTGACGTAAAATGGCTAAATCACTACTGTCTTAGGGAGTTAGTGGGTGCGGGGTGAATTATATGAATGAAAGGAAAAAGGATTTGTATAATATGATTAAGTTATGATTTTGAATGAGTGCATCAATTGTATGGTTGTTATATTACAATTTTTATGAGCATAGCCTAATCTTAGTTAATTCCCAATTGGTTGCACAGTTTCAAGTATGAATGCGTATATATATATATATATATATATATATATATATATATATATATATATATATATATATATATATATATATATTTGGATGCATATAAAATTTTTGTATGAGTTGTGTGATTTGTGTAAATGAATCAATTTGGGTATGAGAAGATGTATGGATATAGTTTGGATTGTGCGATTTGGGGGTTGGGTTCATTAGAACTTAACTTGAGGTACAAAAACCACTAGTTTTGCACTACTGGTGTGGTGCTTGCCAGTATAGGGTAAACTACCAGGCGATAGGCTGAACTAGGAGTTCTGGAGGCAATTCTTTAGAGTTGGCACCCGACGATGTAGGGTGGTTCGCCAAGCGTTGGCGGAACTATGATGTTTAGATGAAATTTCAAAGAGTTGGTGCCTAGCGGCGAAGTGTGGTCATCAGAATATTTTCTGCAATGAGCTAGACGACGTTTGGGTAGGTTTCAACACCCAATTTCGTCTGGATGGATAAAATTTATTTCCAAAAATTTCAAAAAGAAAAATAGATAGTAAGTGAAAAGGGTGAAAAATGTTCTTTTTTACTTTTATTTTGACCCAAATCTTTTTTTTTTATTTACACATCCATATTTTGTCCCATTTTTATTTTAACATCCTCACCCCCTCTCCATTGCCTTTTACACCACCACCTAAAATCCTAACCATTTTCAAATCCCAATCACGTTGTTGCACACACTATTAACCATTTCTAGTTAGCCTACCCTTTCCTCATCTTCCTTCATTTTCCCTCATGTCAATTAACCCAAAATGGTTTACCACGTGTTGTTGTTGGATTATTCATCAAAGAGGAATTCATTGTTGTTGCACTAGCTTCCACATATCAAAGGAAGTAAGGGGCTAAATGGTAGGCTTCCTATGCAGAAAAGGGTTAGAGCCACTTTTTCGAGTTCCTAAAAAAACTCTAAAGATCACCATTCTTCATTTTTTGAGAGGGAACCTCCACCTCTCCATTGGCTTTGCTCAGCACCCACATTCAACAATAGCCACCATCATCTTTCACATGTACAAACAAAAAACAACAACCCAAACTCTATTCTGCTCCACTTATACTGACATAACAGCCAAACGGTTTTCATCCAACCTCACCACCAACAACCTACATCATTTTTCTTCCCTGCATATCCAAAAGTGGACACTCACTACCGAACCAAGAGAGCAATCCTCACCCCTAACAGTCCACTCGCAGAACCTCCATATCCTCATCTTTTCCCTTCTCAAACCACTCTACACAACCACCAGTCGCAATATCTCCTTCCCAAAACAACTTACAGTTCACCTTTGAATCATTTTGCATTTCCACCTTCATCTTTGACCTACAAAACTAGAGACAAAACCCACTTTCGACCATCTCCCATCTATAACACCAGTTATATCTTCCACCTGCAAAAAAAACACAAAAAATAAAACACAAGCACAACAACCATCCTCACTTCCCTAGTACCTTTATATTCTACATCTTCACCAACACACAAACTCATATTCATCTTCTCACTTGGTCACCATCATCTTCGTACACAACAAAAAATCACAGACCCAACATTATCATATGATTCTACACATTTTTTTTCAATCACCATTTTCCAAATGCACACCAACACTTCAACACCCATCTCCAATTTCATACTTCTATTATCCACACATACACCCTACAATAAATCACAGAGAAATAGAGGAAGGAGGAAAGCCTATCGTCGGCGGCAATGCCGCTAGCAAGTCGGAGCTTCAAATGGAGATGTGCGACAGCGGAGTGGTGTAACAACGTGGAACCCTAGTTAGTCTCTATTAAAGAAGATGATGATCTTTGGATTGGTCGGTTTCACTCGTGCACCCTTGTTTGATCTCTACATACCTTCTTCATGTTCTTTTTTAGTATTATGTGATCTGAGCCCGTTTTATTTTCTCTTCATATGCACCTCATGATTGTTAATCCCGCACCCCATGATTGTTAACCATGCACCCCCTATGTCTTTGTTTATTGTTCTTGGGCTGTTTTTGCATTTACTTATTGCACTTTAACATTTACCACACACTTGACAATATTTGCTCACTACACCACCATTTTTACTAACTGCACAACCCTTTTATGTTTGACTTGTTTTGGGCTTGTTTTTTCTTATTTTACTCATTGCACTCTCCCCTCCACTAAATACACCTTGTTTACTTCATGCACCTCACTCAACATTATTGTACTCATATTTTTGTTTTCCACTTTTATCCTTCTTTTCCACTTTTTTAATATTTTCTAAAAAATCAAAAATATTTGAAAATCATAAAAATTCACAAAATAAAAATTCAAAAAAATATCAACAATAGTTTTCTTTCTCTTTTAGTGTCTGTCTAGCCACTCGCGTTGTGTGACACGTATTTTCAAGTAATTCAAATATAAAAAAAGTATAAAATTTAAAAAATATAAAAATATTAACATTTTCAAACAACTAGTCTTTTTTAAGAATTACGTGATGTTTGATTCTCCATTGTGAGATACGTAGGAGCAAGTTCAGTCCTTGTCAAGTTCACCTCCAAAAAGTCAAATCATTTTCCAAATAGTTTTCGAAATATCTTTTAAAGAACTACGTAATCCTGATTTCTCATGTTGAGTGAGAATATGTAGGACCAAGGTCAATCCTTTTTGGGCCCAAAATATAAAAAAAAAATTGTTTCATTTGTACATTATATTCTTACTATTTTTAGGGAAAATTAACATTTTGAAAACCATATCAACTTGCATGTTTAATTAAAGTATCGCCCTTGGGCGGGCACTATGGGGTGCTAACACCTTTCCTACGCGTAATTGACTCTCGGATTAGAAAATATGGTTTTTCATAGACTTGCTTTATCTTTATGGTTTTTCATAGTTTTCCAAAAATAACTATGGTAGGGCCTCCAAGATCTCTTTTCAAATACGTTTCTTTTTTGGTTCGTCATCCCGTCGCAATTTCAGTTCTGACAGCAGCGTCAGGCGACATTCCAGGGGTAGTTTGATTGTTTTATGTGTTTTGTATGTTTTGAGATAACGGCCTTAGGTTAGGATATGCTTGACATTATCACAAGCGGGTAGGTTCGTGATTGGTGATGGAACACGTGATTAATATGAGCAGGGAGGTTCATATTAATGATACTCTCATGTTAGGATATGAGCATAGATGTTTGTATGTTCCGTGCTCATACTTAAGAGTTGTTGTGAATGACAAAGTTCGTAACTAGATGGATCACACATGTTGGACTATGAGCGGGGAGGTTCGTAGAAACATGACTATGAGCAAGGAGGTTCTTAGAGGATGGACCACGAGCGAGTAGGTTCGTGGAAGCATGAAATATTTTGAGGCCATGGTCAAGTGTGAGTATGACATGAATGTTAAGTTTAGTCTCATATGGGCTGTGAGACGTTGATTTTAGGATTCCTTGGGTAACAAGGGTTTTAAGAATGAGTATTCTGTTAAGTTAGAATGCTTTGGTGAGGGGTTTATGCTATTGTTGTGCATGTTTATTTCTTTGAACTCACCCTTTTTGTTTGTGTTTGGCGATGATCGTGTGACTGGTCACAGGGAGTAGATGATATTTCAGGTGATATAGTTGACACATATAGTCAGAGTGAGGGTGAACTATGAGAATGATTTTAATAAACTGGTTTCAGTAGTTTGTACTTTTCTTTGAGTTGTCTCGGATTTTAAAACTTGTAATAATTTAATATGAGCTTTGGAACTTGTAATAAGTTAATCACGAGATATTGGCTACTTTTGGTCTTAGTTAAAGTTTTAAATTTTTTGCATTTTGGGAATAATAACATCGTTTTATTTTATTCACTTATTGTATATAATTAGTAATATCCCCTAGGGTGTTACAAGAGTGATATTGAAGGATACGTCGTTATGAGATTTTTCATCTTACCTAGAAGCCCAAAAATGATTTCACCCGTGTGAGGCAATGGAAAGAGGTCTTCTTTGCCTGTTTGAGGATGGGTTCGAGTGTCATACTCTCTCGCCTGTACAAGGCAATGGGGAGAAGAAAGATGTTTTGTCTTAGTTCTGGCTCGTTGTTGAGTATAGTGCTCAATGTTCACCGAAGTTGTTACTCGTAAGTCCTTGAGGAGTAAGGGAGATATATCTAGTATTGCGATGGTAGGACGACTCAAACCATTTGGTTTTAGGATATTGGATGATGTGGTGGGAAACAGGTGATGGCAAAACCATTAAAAAATAGAATTTTATTCAGCTAGATGTTCAAAATGTGTTTTTAAATGAAGTTTGTATAAAAATACCACAATGTTGCAAAGTTCAATAGCAAAATCCTAGTAATCTTGTATTTAAATTGAATTGCTCCTTATATGACTTAAAACAAGTCTCTCTACAGTGGTTCAAATATTTTTGCACTACTTTACAATCTTACAGTTTTATTAAATGCACTAGTGACTATTCTCTATTTTCTTTTGGTAATGACCACAACATAGTTTACCTATTAGTGTATGTCGATGACATCATCTTTGCAGGAGCTAATATGAATTGTTTAAAAATTGCTTCCAAAATTACTCAAGCTCAACATTGTAAGAGACTTGAAGTTTTTTCTTTATTCAGAAATCGCAAAATCCAAACAAGGTATCCACTTATGTCAAAGGAAGTATATTCTTTAACTTTTAGAGGATACTAGATTCACCAATGCCAACTCTATTGTTATTCCTATGGATCCAAATAAACTTTTAACTCCATTGATGGTGACCTTCTTCCTGGATCATCTTCTTATGGAAGATTGATAGGTAGACTTATGTATATATGTATTTCCAACCCTGATATTTATTTTGCAATAAATAAATTAAGTCAGTTCATGAGCAAACCTCACACACCCCATCTTCATGATACTCATCATATTCTTCGCTATTTAAAGGCTACTCTTGGACAAGGAAGGTTTTTCTCTTCTCAATCAACTTTACTCTAAGTGCTTAAGTGGATGTTGATTGGGATGGTTGTTTGGTAGAAAATCCACAAAAGGTTTCTATATATTCATGTGTGATTCTCTTCTTGCATGGAATTCAAAGAAACAACCAATTGTATCCATATCTTCTATAGAAGCTGAGTATAAAGTTATTGCTTTCATCACTTTAGAACTGTTATGGCTTAAATAACTCTTACGCTTCTTCCAACATCAATCTCATATGGCTTTGTTGTTATGTGATAATGTCTCTACCATTCACCTTTCCTCTAACCTTGTCTCCCATCAAATATCAAAACATATTGACATTGATGTCCATTTTGTTAGACAACATGCTGAGTCTGGGTTCTTATGCCTTATTCATGTGAAATCTCATCAACAACTAGTGGATATTTTCTCCAAAGCCCTTTCGTAACATAAGTTTCGAGTTCTCATCCACAAGTTGGCCCTCAAAAACATTTTCTCTCCAACTTGAGGTAGCTTTTATCATATGTGTTTATTTTGTTTTATCTAGTTAGTTTTTAACTAATTTAGCTAAGTCTTGTTAGATTTAGTTGGTTTTTGTTTATTCTTTATTTGTTATATAAATGTTACGGGATTGACAAGTGTACCAAATTGTACAAGTAATAAAGTGAAAAGTCAAGTATCATTTCATAAGAGACTTGTGAAGCACTTGGCAATTCTTGCAATTCATAACTCAATTAGAAAATAAATTTCACAAAAACAAAAATAAAACCCAAACATATGTGCAACAATATATGATAAATACTTCAATAGGATTGGGTTTCATGACCCAATTCAAAGTAAAAGCACCAAACAATATTCATCTAATTCTTACTCTAGCATTAACACCTAATGTAACAAGCCCTAATGTCTTAGTGACAAGTCTAAACTTGAATAATAAAAACCCTAATGTCTTAGAAATTTTTATTATACATTTGCATTAAAGTCAAAAATATGATGTTAAGAATGACCAATGATGTACTCTATGTCTACATGCACAATCAATTAGTTGTCTACTATAATCTAAGTTCTAATATCGTGTCCAATAATTAGAGACCCGAAAATATGTAATCAATTAATTATCATGCAGTTAAAACAAGAATAAAACACAAGAGCGATGGAAAATAATTATATTTAATAGTGAAATTCACTAAGAGTTAAGAATACATTGTACCCAACTCCCATGACTAAGGGAGTTAGCTACTCCTTAACATTTTGAATACTATAATAATGATGAAGACAAAATGTCTCCAGCCTTGATAATACGCCTCTACCTTTTTTCCCTCTCTCCCACACAGAGGGGTCTTTCCCCCAAAAGGGGTTTCTTTTTTTCCTAAAGAGTTGTTTTTTACCTTTGTCAAACCATTTATTTATAGATTTTTTGAATTGGACAGGTCATGTAGCTTTGTACTTGATTTTGTTATTGAATATTCTGAATATATATCTTTTAATCTTTGTAGATTCCATATTGTTGATATATTTTTCAAATATTCTAATTTGTAACTGAAGTAACCAACCTAGTGAATAACTAATTTTATTGATATATTCTTTTAATATTCAGTAATTTTCACTCATTATATTCATAATCTTCTTAACTGCCTGAGATTTCTATTCATCTATAAAATATAAACAAAATATTTATTTTTTTCAAATTTATTAAATATCTGAAAAGATAATAATAAAAAGTAAAAATAAACAAAAAAATTAAAAATTAAAAATAAAACATAAAACATAATAATACTAATTATCAATAGACCGTATTTTCATAGGCTAAAGATTCGGTAAAACTTCACTTTTTATTTGTTTCAACTTTCTCTTTATTTCTAGCTTTAGGTTTATAAATCTGTTACGTCTTCCAATTAAAAATTTGATTTACCAATAAGCGAATCTAAAGATTTGTGATTTTTTTATAATTAAATCTATTTTGATAATTAATGTTAGTACATATTGATTTGTGATTTTTTTTTTAAATGGATTTTCGGAGGAATAAAATCAAACCTATAGACCTGAAAATACTGGACTGAGAATACTGAACTAACGAGTGAACCATAAAAGTCTAATTACATTTGTAATCATTCAAAAAAGAAAAAAAGTTTTAAAATTTAAGGAATACAACTCTTATAAGTTTAGTGACAATTCCTAATTTTTTTACATCTAAATAAGTTTATTTTGCAGAATTAAAAATAATTTATAAATGAATTAATATGTTTGATGAAAGGAAGATTTTAATACCGAAAAGAAAATGTTGAGCAGATTTAAACTATAAAAAATTTAGTAAGAATAAGTTAAAGAAAATTAATAATATTCAAAGATAAAAATTGTAAAAAATTAAAGGTCTTTTTTAGAATATAAAAAATTAACTCATGATAAATTTTTTAATGTACCGAATAATTTATCTTTTTGTCCTGATATATGAAATTTAAAGTATAGAATAATTTTCATAAAGAAAATCGTTTAATTTTTTTCATAATAAGTATTTTTTTAGTTATTTGTAATATAATTTTATCATAGTCTGTTGTTTTCATTATTTTTTTTCTTTTTTAATAAAATCATCTGTATTGATAATTATGTGTAATATGTCTGTATTTTAGAAAATTTAAGGAAAAATATAATTATGAAATAATTTTTAAAATAATCTACAAATATCTTAACAACGAACTGAAAAACGTGGCCCAATAAAATATTAATAACAATGAATTCGATTGACCGACATCAAGCAAGTTTAGGTGGGATTGTTGATTAAAGAACTGTAGGAGTCAATGTTAGCGTACTTGAGACAGCGTATCAAATCAATTTAGTTACTAAATTATAAAATATGCATTACTTAACAAATTCATAAAATAATACACTTTGGAGATTTTGTCTGTCTCTCCGATTTTCAAAGTTCAATTATTAGGGTTAGAATATATTGGATTTGATGACGAAAATTGAGAAAGAGTTTAAAAGAGAACATTTTTGTTTTGAATAAACTTATTTTGAATAAATTTAGACAGTGAGAAATGAATATAAATTAATTTTATTTCTTATTATTGTAGAAACAATAAAAAATAATGACAAATTATGAATACATATATTACTTTAATATTAATGTTAGTTAAAAGTCAAACGATATAAGTTTCATCTATTCTTTCGCATAAATCACTCTTCATCAATTTTTTTGCTCACACATTTCTTCCAACAAATTTGTACAAAGAGAGAGAAGGGTAAATTGTTTGGATTATGAGAATGAATTTTGAAAGAGTGAAGTTGAATAAATTTGAAAGGAAAAAAAAAGGTGAAAATGAAATTGTTTGTATTAGAAAAAAATCATGAAAGTTAATGAATGATAATTAATGATGTGATGTATTTAATAAATTAAAAATTATTATAAAATTTTAATACATAAAATATCATATTTTAATACATTAATATTATTTTATGTAATTACCGTTCCTTTCTCCGCAAATCTTCGTAACAGAGAAGAAAGTTAATATGCCAATTTTGTCTCGATTGTTGTGTATATTTTCATTGATTTGTGGACTTTCTTTGTGCACAATACATCAATGCTCTTCCGCACCAAACAAACAGACCATAAATGAAAAGTAATGTTAATTTACTCTTAAAAAAATTACTTTTACATTGGTTATTTAAGATATTTTATATTGATTTTGAATCCAACATATTTTGTACTTATATAATTAGTTGACACATATCTTGCATCTAGTGTTGAACCGATATAAATTAGACTCATATTTCTACGATTCTCTTTATAACTAACTAGCGTAACACAAGTGTGATAATGTTTGTGTATATGCATTTTTTAAATATATATATATATATATATATATATATATTAAAATTATATTTATTAAAAATAAAATAAAATATATTAAAAAAAAAAAAAAAAAAAATATTTATAAAAAAAAAAAAAAAAAAAGCAGAGACATCTGATTTTATAAAAAGTTTATAAAAATAACGGTCAATTTTTAAAAATTTAATAAATTATTATATTTAAAGGATAAAATCGGTATTTTGAAAAGTGGACACAAAAAGAAGAATCCCCTTTATATATTGTTATAGATTTAGTATTTACATAATAAAAAAGTTACTGAAAGGACAAAACACATCGGCTGTTCAAATAAGTCATCTAACATGTGTACGTTTTTAAAAAGAAAATTGTTAGCTTTTACATTGATAAAGTGAAAGCCAATGTAATATACGCATATATTACGTCAACTTTTATCTTAACCGATGTAACATATATTACATCAACTTTGACGTTAACTGATGTAATAGATAACTTTTAATTTATTTTTTAAAAGAACTTTCATTTCTACATTCTTGAATGTTATAATCACAATTAATTAACCTCAAGTAACAAGATTTTGAAAAAATTTAAATAATATAATGCTTGAAAAACAAATATTAAAATTGTACTTAAACATCAAGAATTTCCATAAACCACGTAAAAATAATTTGTCCAAAGCAAACATTAAACATTATGCTAACAACAAATACTAATTAATCTTCTTGCCTTCATATTAAATAATCTTAACATGGTTTGAATTATGAATCATGAGATTTTTTTGAAGCGATAATAAATTTTAACATGGTTTGGATAACTTAGAATGGCAATGTGAGATAGTATTGTTTTGAGATTTATTGGACTTGTGTAATTAAATAGGATAGGATGAGCGTATTTAGAAGTGACAAAACAGGTCAGTCTGCCTGTTTTGGGTCAATCCTTTCGTGATTTGTCAAAAATGGGTCGGATTAGGTTGGTCTGTCAAATAGAAATAGGCCAATAATAGTAACTCATCCTGTATAGGATAGGTTAACGGGTTGGGCAAGATTGGCCCGTCACTTTTTTTTTTAATTTGTTTTCAAATTTTTCAATTTTTTTTTTTAAATTTTTTTGTATATGCATATAAATTAATATTAAAAGCATATTTAATCATATCAAATATTTTTTAAACTTTTAATTGATTAGTTAATATTTTTAATTAGATAAATTAAAATAATTATTATATTTACATGTTATATTACTCTAGTATAATTAATAATTGGAATTTAATTTGTAAGTGTTAATGATTTAAATTAAAATACTATTATATATTTACACATTCTTAAAAAATATAATATAAAAAATATTTTTTATTATTTTTTATTTTAATTTTTAATTAAAAAAAGGAGCCAATAAGTCGGGATAGGCTGATCCGTATTTTAGCTTGTCAAATTGATCGATTGGACGAGTCAGTCAAAAACGAGTTGGCGGGTTGAAATCTTCAACCTGACCCATCCCTTTTTAACACGGGCTAGCCCGTCGGATCCAACCCGCTTAGTCACCCTTAAGAGTATTGAATTAATGTTGAGTTATGTTTGGTATATGAATTGATTATACGAGCTTTGTAGCCACTAAAATCGAGACATTGACTTATTAGAAGTGTATTTTTGTACTGCATTATCTATATCACTGTGCGTGGAAGGAGAACTATTAGGCAGTAGTAACAAAAATGAGACCTAAGGTGCCTCTATTTCTACATCGCTGGGCGACATTTTCTATCGTTCAAAATGTGAGAATATGTCTTTTTTATGTCAAATATTTCATAACATTATGTTTCCTTTGGTGCCATTTTTATTTTTTATTATATGAAAAATAATTAATTAATATTGAAACAGTAATAAAATGGATATGGATATGGATATGAGTATGAAGATGAAGATAAAAATTTACTTTCAAAATGGACATGCGTTAATGAAACTCGTCTCACCCTACCCTACCCCACCCCATTGTTATTCCTAAACAAATTTAATTTATTTAAATTGAGTGAAATTAATTATAACATATTATCCATGTTTTATTAGTTGATTAATGCAATTTAGACTTGGGAAATTAAAGAATTGTTAATTTAGGATTTGGAAGTTGAAAGATTATGCATAATGGTTGAATTTATAGAAAGCAATAGGTATTTAAGTTTTGATCACCAAACAAATTGTAAAGTGTTCCATGAATTAAAATATGTCCCTAAAATTTCAAATCCAAAAGTAATTAGTATATTTTTTCTAATTTGTTATTGTCAGAAAAATAATTGTACTTAAAGAATTGACTGTCTTTCAAAATAGTATATTTAATTTAACCGTTATGCATAATCGTTTTAAGAAGGAGGATATGATAGAGGACTATCTGCTAAACTTCGAGTGTACAAATTTGAGGACAAATTATCTTAAAGAAGGAGAAAATGATAGAGGACTATCCCAAGATTCCATACAAGAAGAACTTGAAGATGAACCTTTACAATTTAAAGGGCCTATGAGAAGGGTAAGAAGCAAGAGATTGAAAGATCAAAACTATTCAAGACTCCTGATGCTACAAGCAATATGAAATTTCAAAGAATATGAAGATCATGGCTTGAAGCACATTTGAAGGATAGTTTTTAGGAAAATTAGTTTATGTTTTTAGACTTTGGGTTTCCTCTTAGAAATTAGTTATGTTCTATGGTTTTTGGCTTTGCGCTTTTTTTATTAATTAGTTTATGATTTTATGTTTTGGACTTGGGCCTTCTTGTAGGGTTCTTAGGTTTTCTTAAACTTATGTGCCTATATATAGAGGTAAAAAAAACAATGTAAACACTTTTAATCATATATTGAATTTGATTTCATTAAAGAGATGATTCTCTTTGTTCTTGGCTTAGGCCTCCGGTTCTTATCAAAGATTAACATCTTTGTGGCGAATTTTCATGACATATCAATCTACTAGATTGTGGCGTCCTCCATCTCTGTCTTATTTTGCGTTCTTCTCTGATTTATTCGTGTGGTGCCCCTTGAGGTTTCAAATTCAGAAACGATCATATTCTTTCCTAGATAGGATCATATCATCTAGTATCTAGAGCAAGGTTCTGGTTTGAATTTCCTCTTCTATGTTATTTTTCTTTCACATAAAAAAATTACAAATTTTCAATGTTTGTTTGTTCTGTGTTTTGTTTTAAGTTTTGTTTGTTTCATTTGTAAGGAGTAAAACCCTTAAGGTTGTTTCCAATTTGGTTTAATTATTTTTATTTGGCATATTTTTTTTCTTTTCTGTTCTTTGTTTAAATTGTGTATTTCTACATTTGACTTGTGGAAATTATTTGTTTTTGTGTTGGGATTTGCAAGTGCACTTACTTTGATTCACATGAGTATGAGGGTTTGAAGGATAAATTGTTTAAGTTTGTTTTTTTATTGAACTGAAAAAAAAAATTGTGGATCAAAGTCAAAAAGAAACAAATATATATTGAAAAAAAAAAGATAAAAAATGGAGAGTTCAACATAACTTTTTGTTGCAATTTTATTTGTGGTGTATTGATATCTACTTGCAATCAGTCTTTCTCTTAGAGTCTTCGTGTTGTTTCCTTTAAATCTCTTTGGTAATCCTATTATTTTCTAATTTTAATTTTCTTGTTTTGTGTTTTTAAAATTCCTTGAAGTTTTGTCTAGAGTTTTGTATTTCTTTATCCTCTTGAGTCAAGACTTAGATCTTGCAACGCTTTTTCACTTTGTTTGTTCACTCTTTGCTTAAGCTACTAAAGTTCTTTGTCAAGGCCTAAAGGAAATTTGAGTGGTGTAAGGCAAGAGAGTGCAATCAAGAAAAAGCCTATAAGTGTGATACATGAGTGAGAATTTGAGTGAAATACTTAGAAGAGTGGTGAGATCCTAAATATATTTTATTATACTAAAAATTTCTTACAGGAACTAGCAATATTGAGTAATGCAACATGTTTCTACAAAGGCATCCTTCTGGAACTGGTTTAATACATGGTTTAAATTACCCTACTCCTAACCATGATCATTTGGTTAGAGGACTTGAATATACCAAGAGAGTGACATGTAGAGATACACCTAGTGTTTATGAGACCTTGGTAGAGCATGTCAATGCCTTGGAATCCAGAATTATAAATACCTACCCCCACCCCATTGTTATCCTTAAACAAATTTAATTTATTTAAATTGAGTGAAATTAATTATAACATATTATCCATGTTTTATTAGTTAATTAATGCAATTTATTGGGAAATAAATGAATTGTTAATTTAGGATTTGGAAGTTGCAAGATTATGCATAACGGTTGAATTTATAGAAAGCAAAAGGTATTTAAGTTTTGATCACCAAGCAAATTGTAAAGTGTTCCATGAATTAAAATATGTCCCTAAAATTTCAAATCCAAAAGTAGTTAGTATATTTTTTCTAATTTATTATGGTTAGAAAAATAATTGTACTTAAAGAATTGACTCTCTTTCAAAAATAGTATATTTAATTTAAATTAATTGTATGAATGGAAAATAATTGAAAATGTTTGTATATATCTAGATAACTTGATAAATATGTTTAAAAGGGTTATTTAATGAATGGTATGAGATATGAAGTCTATTTGATTAATGATAAGGTGTGAATTATTTGGTTTGATCGATGATATTTTGTGCATATGAATGTGTGTGTGATTAAATGTGATGTTTTGAATATGTCAATGATAATTACTAGTATTCTCAATTAATATATTGTGGATAAAAAACAAAAAAACTAAGGACTATTGAGATGTAGTGTAGGTATTAAATTAAGATATTAAATAAGATATTCAAGTTTTAATAATACAGTGAGATAAATAAATTATCATGTGGTGAAGAACTTCCAATAATAAATTACGAGTGGTCAATACCTAATAAGAATGTTACTTAAAATACTTATAATTTATATTATTTGAATATGATTTTTTTTAAATATGAAAATTTGTTAATAATTTATTTATTAAAAACTATCTAATTTTAAGTTTCATTTGAAAATAACAACTTCAATTTTTTTATATTCTCAGGCATATCCTCTTTGCATATATTTTCTATTTGTCTTTTTGCATATTTTATAAGTCACTTTACATAATTTGTATTTATTTTGAATATATTCTACTCAATACTTTGACTTAAAGATAATTGGCTCAAAAGAATAATGAAGATTTGGGTAGTTTTAATCATATTTTGCAAAGATATTTTTTTAATTTTGTTTTTTAGTGTTCATATCGTCGTCGAATTCAAATTTTTTATTGATTTTTTGAATACTATTTTTTCTGAATATTAAAAATGCACTTTTAATATATTTTAAAATGTTAAGATCAGTGATAATCGATATGTTACATAGGATCTCTAATTTTTTCGGTCTAAAAACTGTCAAATTTTTCGCTTTATTTGTATACATTTTCGCAGTAAGTGAAAGTGAAAAAGGGGCAAAAAAATAATTTTGTTTCGGTTACATGTTCCCATCTTTTATAAAAGAACCAACCATTTCAAACAAACAGGGCAATCAGTGGTCATGGGTGTCGAAGAAACACCTTCTTTGCCCGCCACCGAAACTGCAACCGCCACCGCTTCCGGAAACGCCGCCCAAGTGAAGAAACTCACTCTCATCCCTCTCATATTCCTCATCTACTTCGAAGTTGCCGGCGGTCCCTACGGCGAAGAGCCCGCGGTTCAAGCGGCTGGCCCCCTGCTTGCTCTCCTGGGCTTCCTCATATTCCCCTTCATCTGGAGCGTCCCCGAAGCCCTAATCACTGCGGAGCTAACCACCGCCTATCCCGGAAACGGTGGCTTTGTGCTGTGGGCGGAACGGGCCTTCGGGCCCTTCTGGGGTTCCCTAATGGGAACGTGGAAGTTCCTGAGTGGTGTCATCAACATCGCATCTTTCCCGGTCCTCTGCATCGAATACGTCCAGAAAATCATCCCCGCTCTCCGATCTGGCTGGCCCCGCCAGGTGGCAGTCATAGCTTCAACCCTGGCTCTCTCATTCCTCAACTACACCGGCCTCACCATCGTGGGTAACGTCGCTGTGTTACTCGCGGTGGTTTCTCTCTCCCCCTTCGTGCTAATGTCCCTCATCGCCATCCCCAAGATTAAGCCCCATAGGTGGGTTAGCTTGGGTCAGAAGGGGGTTAAGAAAGATTGGAACTTGTTCTTCAACACGCTCTTCTGGAACCTCAACTTCTGGGACAACGTCAGTACCTTAGCCGGGGAAGTTGATAAACCCAACAAGACTTTCCCTTTGGCCCTTTTTGTTGCAGTCATTTTCACCTGCGTCTCCTACTTGATCCCTCTCTTCGCCGTCACTGGAGCAGTTTCGGTTGACCAGAGCCAATGGGAAACTGGGTTCCACGCGCAGGCTGCGGAAATCATCGCGGGGAAGTGGTTGAAAATCTGGATTGAAGTCGGGGCAGTGTTGTCGACAATTGGTCTTTTCGAGGCCCAATTGAGCAGCAGCGCGTACCAGGTTCTGGGCATGGCGGAGATCGGGATTCTGCCCAAGTTTTTTGGAGTTAGGTCAAAGTGGTTCGGCACGCCTTGGTTGGGGATTCTGCTATCGACTTTGATATCTATTGGTGTGTCTTACATGGACTTCACCGACATAATTTCTTCGGCGAATTTCTTGTACAGTTTGGGGATGTTGTTGGAGTTTGCGTCGTTTCTTTGGCTGAGATGGAAGTCGCCCTCCATTGAAAGGCCTTACCGTGTTCCCCTGAGGCTGCCATTGTTGGCTGTGATGTGCTTCATACCCTCTGGTTTTCTGGTTTTCATAATGGTTATTGCTACTAAAACTGTTTATTTGGTGAGTGGTATCATGACTGTTGCTGGAATTGGGTTTTTCTTGTTCATAAAACTCTGCAAGACAATGAAGTGGTTAGAGTTCAGCGTGGAGGAACAGAAAGAAATTTCCTTTGAAAGGCCTGCGCTATGATGGAATCAAATTGAAAGTGTAAATGTTTAATGTTTGTTCTTATCGGATCGGGGGTAGGCTAGAGGTACTAAGATTCTAGTGGTCTTATTATGTAAAAGACTTATACTCTCATGTGAGTAAGAAAAAAAGTTACGAATGAGAATCTGATTGTAATTTCAATTGTAATTTCAGGAGAAATGTCATATGAATCTATTATTGAATTTTTGAGTTCTATAACATATTCTATTATAAAATAAAAGATATTATCATATATATATATATATATATATATATATATATATATCTATA
>Ga0214544_1001500_pt1 | contig 48679 bp, 20 predicted proteins | sample CNSS3metaG_FD_160074 | JGI IMG/M metagenome (GOLD analysis project Ga0214544, IMG submission 160074) | Root nodule microbial communities from cowpea collected in UCLA plant growth center, Los Angeles, California, USA - CNSS3 | ecosystem: Host-associated > Plants > Roots > Nodule | place: USA...
TATTTTCTCTGGTTTTGGGATCAGTTGTAAACCCTGATGGGTGATATTATAACATTTGATTTTTGGTTTTTATGACTGATGGTTATGAACATTATTGACTTATTTAATAAATTTTAAATTTTCCCGCATTTTGGGAAAATAAGGTATTATTAAATGCTCTGTTATTTATTTACTTCTTTATTTTTATTTATAAATCCGTAATATCCTGACGGAATGTTACAAATATTTCAGGATTGATTGAATATGTATAGTATGTGGTAAGTACGTAAATCCTTGGGATCTTTAGGTGAGATTCCAGGGTAGTGCTTCAGTGGTCAGGATGTAATTCCATGGCCCCTGTTAGTGGGTGTCCATGGTGGTGCCCCATCTATATAATTTGGTAAGGATTCAAGGAAAGGATTGCATCCTGACACTCTAAGGAGTCAATTAGTCTCACTTAGAGCGGACTGACTCTTGTGGTGAGAGTAGCAGGAGGCCTGAAATTCATTAAGGGCTAACCTTGTGTGTGAGGGAATTGATTCATTGCAACACTTGTAACACTTGTAACACATAGCTCGGGGGTGAGCAGAGGTATCCACCACAAGTGCGAGCATCCGCTGAATCCAACCAAATTATACGTATCCGGGTGAGTCGAGTGGAGTCTTGGTGTATTGATTTGAGGAGTTGTAACATGATTGGATGACGTGTGTATAATTCCTTGTGGAAGTATATATGTTTGCATGATAAAACCACTTTTGGCTCTAGCTTACCCTTCTGTTATTGTGTGTGTTCTGCTGTGTGGTACTCTCTTTTGCGATGATCATCAACTTGTTGATGTGAGCAGATGCGAGGAACACTCGTGGTCAATAGGGAGGTGATGGTTCCGCTGCTTGGCTTTTGGATTGACTTCTGCCTTTAGGCTTTTCAATTAGGGCTAAGGCCCATGTATTGCTTTCTCTGGGATTTTGCTTACGTCATTATCACTCTCTTACTCTACTTTGTACCTGGGATCGTGGTGTGCCTCTTTTATTCGTCCTTTAAGTAATTGAGATATTTGTGGGAGCGACATTATACTCTATTTTTCTCGCTTCTTATGTTATACTGTGTGACATATCCTTTATTTAGCTTTATTAAATAAATGGGATGTTACAAGCATTGAATCCAAATCCTCTAGAACACATAGGGTTAGTTTTGAGAAAATAAATGGCAATGAGTGAATGAAATTAAAGAGTGAAAATTTAAAGATGTCTCAAAATACACAAAGTACAATGACATCCACCAAAAATGGGTTTGTGGTCCCTCTCTTTACTACTATTGGTGAAACAAGGGTCAAATTGTTGGGGTTCCTAGTAGTCAAATGCTTGGTGAGACCTTAGGTAACCTCGTAACAACATATGTTAGACCAATTCTAAAGTGCATGTAGAACCTTTACATGGGGTAAGTAATTTCATTGTAGGCTCATCTAAAATTTTGAATGAATGATATCAGTGGGTGCCCTCTTCACCAAATGCCCTTCGAGATAGTTTAAGAAGGAATGGTGCATAACTTGAAACCATAGGAATAACACCACATAATGCCTCTTTAGATATTAGAATACAATAAGTGACGACTATGTTGAATCCTTTGGTTCAGATCATAGTGAAAATTTTTCTAACTTGATGGTTAAATTTGTTATTTTTGTCTTTACACTCATGTTTTGTTCACACATCATTGTTCCTATGTTTTTATGTATGTTCACTACAATTTTGCGTTGTTTTTTTAGCTTTACACATAACTTTAGAACTCAATCTCAAATAAGTTTGGGTTAGAATTAGATAAAATTCATTGTGGTAGTTATTTTCATTATCTAGGGTTCATAATTAGGGATTTTCAATTTATGTTATTGTAGAGTAAATTGATAGTCTTAGCTTGCACATGCATCGATATGTGATTGATTCACATCATATCCTACAACTAATTAGCCATTCACACATGGAATTTTATATTTTCGAATCATGCATATTTTTCATGTCTTCATAGCTTAGTGTTTTTTAGTTCATCTCACACATACACACCATAACTATTGAATTGCTTATTGTATCATGGGATTGACATGTGATTGACCTTATACAGCATTGTGGGGAAATCATTATTTGCATAAACTTGAGGTGACTTAGAGTTTTTCAGTGGTGGTGTGTTGTGCTCGGCTACGTAGCTATGCTTTTCAGTCGAGGCCCTCTCTCCTATTCATAGCTATCTCTACATATGTGCTTTCTGGTGGTGCTTTTACTTCTGTTGTAGTTGAGATCATTCTACGCCTCCATGACGGGGCTCAAAGTTGGCATTGAATTCGAAATTACGGTGGGCAAAGGGAGCGTGTTCGTATGTATCTACCTAATTTTTTCTCTTTCTTAATCTCCTCTAATGTCAAACCCACTCCAGATTTGAGTCACTTACACATAAAGGATGAGCTAAGAGTAGCCGAATTAATGGATTCAAAAGTAGGAAGACGATCAAGTTGGACTTAAAACTAGAAAGCAAGGATATAACTACTTACTTCTTTTCTCACTTCCCAAACAAATACAGTGAGCGCGATATGTGAAAAATCTTTCAATGGTGGGGAAGGGTTTCAAAAGCTTTCGTATCTAGGAGATTGGATAAGTAGGGTCACATGTAAAGATTTGTGTGTTTCTATGAAGTGAATGATGCTCAAAGACTACAATGAGAATTAGATTCTCGATGAGCCATTATTTTCCTTTGCTTTCTTACATTTTTGTACCTGTCTTAGTTGTTAAATTGTGCTTAATTGTCTATTAATAATGCATTTTTATCATTTGGGCTTCATTTAGTTAAGATTTTAATTAATATGAACTCACTTGGTATATTTTTTGTTTTTAATTCTTTTAAGGATTAACTGTGAATCATTTTTAGAATTGGACATTATTTCTTGGGCTAAAGACAGAAATGTCATGTCATTTGTGCCATGTCAATCATTTTTCCACATCAGCATCTGATTGGGCTAGATTTTAGTCATTTGTTGTATTTGTGGGAAAGGTTGGGCCTATACGTTGAGGCAACTTAGGGTTTTATAAGGGTCTAATGTGACTAATTTTTGGACAACAGATCTCTGCAGTAATTCATTTAAGTTTTAATTTCTATGGCTTGCTAAAGTCTGTAATTGATTTCTTTAGGAGAATGCAATAAGTCTTTGAGGTTTTATTGATTTACCATAATTTGTTCTTGTTTGGTCTTCATCATTTAATCTCTATGCTTAAGGAACACAAATTTGTGCACGCTTAATACTCTATTTGGTGTATCTGCATCTAACTAAGCCTTTGTTCACGGTTAATGAATCTTAATTGTTTTTATTAACGTTTTCACTGTTTCTTAAACTGTGGGTGAGCTTGATGATGTGTGTGTTGCTTAATTTTCATACTACATTGGGAGATGACCAAGGATCACTTCCTAGTATTATAACATAGCAAACGAATATTACTATTAATAGAAAATTATAAGTGAAATTAAAATCCTCATCGAATACTATTCCCAAACCACTATAAAATTTAAAATCTATTAAACGCTTAACTCCAAAATAATTCAATATTATTACAAGTTCCAAAATCCATAGCCAACTTAAAAGGAAATTACAAATTAACTAAAAAATCGGTTTCTTAATTTAAATTCCCATTGCTAGACCTCACTCTGTCTCGATGCATCACCAACCTCACCTAAACCGTCATATGCGCTCGTGTGACAAGTCACACGATAATTGCTAAACACAAACAAAAAGGATGATCTTATAAAGAAGCAAACCTGTATAATAATTGATAAATACCGTTGCCCAACTCATCTTAGCCAATTTCCCATTATTAAATACCTCAGCACCAAACAACCCTAGTCTCACAACCAAAATGAGATTGGCACAAACTCAACCATGGTCTTAGGGATTTCATATGCTTTCACGAACATGTCCGCTCGTGGTCCAACTCTATGAACCTCCCTGCTCGTAGTCTAACTCTACAAACCTCCCCACTCATAGTCCAACACATGTGAGCACCTATTATGAACCTCCCCACTCATAGTCCAACACATGTGAGCACCTATTATGAACCTCCTCGCTCATAACAACAACAAAGTGTGAGCATGAAACATACAAACCTCCCCACTCATGTCTCCACACTAGAGAACATGCAGTATGAACCTACTCGTCCGTTACGAACCTCCCCGCTTATAATACAATCAAGTGTTACCAGCCAATACAAATTTCCCCGCTTGTATTCTCACACAAGATTCCAACCTTAGGAACCTCCCTGCCCACAAGAATCAATGCAAGCATATTATAGACCAAAGAACATCACCATCAGCCATGCAAAACACACCACACAACAAACTACCACCGCACTAAATGCCGCCAAGCGACGTTGCAGCACATACCTCCTGGCGGTACCCACACACTGCTAGGCGCCATAAGCATTAGACCACTCCTGTTAGTATCTATCACTTGGCGGCCCCATTTACACTGTTGGGCGCTACACCAGTAACAAGATTTTACTGGTTTTCTAGGCACAGCAGGACAAATTCCAACACACTAATCATCACAAGCATACATTAAAATGTCAATTTCATAATCTCATAGTTCAATGTACTACAACTGCATCACCCCATTTCACATACCTCAATCAATTATCTTCAAATATACTCAAACATCAAACTATACCAATCTTCAATTTCAAATAAGGATCACACTCATAAGAGTTGTAAAACAGAACACTCAACTACTGCAGAATACATTCTTATAGTTTCATACGACACAATTTGCTAAATCATCCTTCAAATACTCTAGTAACTCATACATATAGATACACATGACTTCTTCAAGCAATTAGCACTTGAATCTAGAAAAAAAACATAATCCTACTTTTGGAATTGCCAAAAACCAGCCAATAAAATGTGCCACAACTCATGCCAACCAAACCATATATTATTTCCAAAACAACCTTACATTAAATTCTGCATCAAATGTTTCATCTCACATCAAGTAGCACCAAATTTTCCAATCATGTTTAGTGCATGAACATGCCACCACACAATTGTCCAAACTATCCCTCATTATCACATAGATAATACCCAGTGAACCCTAATAGACTTCCCCAACTCGCGTTCAACTCAACCAACCATGGAAATTGCTAGATTCTGGCTATCGCCTGGCGGCAAGAACTTACCGCCAAGCGGTGCATCAAATTTTGGGCAGAACCCAGAATTTATTACACCAATGAAAACCCCTAAAGCCCACTAGTTTGACCCAATCCTGCAATGCACCCACACATACAACCAATCATGCGAACCAGCATTCATATAACCAATTTAACATGCAATTGAGCAAAATATCACAACAATTCTGAATCTAAAATCATGCTTCAACTAATCCCAACCCCACATATTAAAGCATTCATCAATTCAACAAGATTCATCAACTCATAGCATTTCCAACATGCAATCAAGCATCTAGCAAACCACGAAAGACCTAGCTTAAATTAAAACATAAGGTACAACTCCCCTTACTGGAATTCCTTGCTCCAATTGCAATCCTAGTCCTTTCTTGATCCTAATAGTGATCAAATTCCTTGCCTCCACCACTAAGAACCCTCACTAGCTCTCTTTCGTCTCTTTAGGTCACAATTCCAATGATCTTACAGTGCCCTCTCTACTACCACACGACCCTCCTCCTTTCCCTTTTTGTGATTAACTCTTCTCTTTCAAATTCCTAGCCCAAAATTGTAATTGCAATAATTAAAGCGAAATTAAATTGTTAATGGCCATTCAAGTGCCTTTTACTTGTGTTTTTGTACCCTAACTTCCCAGCCTCTAGTTTCTAGTATGAATGCATTCAATCAGTTGAATTCTTTTTCAAATGGCTAATTTGACTTAAGTTCAATAAAATCAACTGATTGTATGGAAAAACTATATAAGTGTTTTCGAGAACAGAGAAACGATTATGAGTTTTTTAGCACGAAAACATGTTATTATCACTAGAAAACTCTATCTCTCTCTCTCTGAATTACAAAGCTACAAGGTGAAGATTGAAGATCTTGGTTGATCTTAGAGGCATTTTGGCTTGGTAGAAGGTTGAAGAACTCGTGTACGGTTGGCTAGGGAGAGGCACCATCAGGTTTTGTAGTGCTTATGTCTTTGGTCGTTTACCTAGTGTGCTTCCAGGTTTGTGAGTATGATTCTTGTAGTGTTGTAGTCAAGATTTTTGTTTGAGTAAAAAATTTATTTCTCTTTGTTCAAAAGTGTAATTGTGGTGTGTGATTTCTAAAACTTTTGAATATAGTGGAAACTAGGTTATCTTGGTAAACTGGATGTGGCACTGTGATTGAGTGAAACAATATAAAAAATTTGTGCCACTCTCTTCCCTTCATCTCACTCACTTTAAAATCATAAGAAAACCAAGTAAATCATTCTTTGTTGTGTTTTTATATGCGTTTCTGTGTAATCTGATATAGCATACTTGTTAGAAATACTGTTTGGGCAAGTCTGGTGTGTAAAAGTTTGTTGTTTGAGTAAAATTTGCTAATTCTACATAATTCTCTAGAATTTTAGCCGATTGTTCTAAAATTTTAATCAACTTTTTCATAGGATTATGAACAAATTAGTCTAATATTTTTATTTTTGACCGGTTGAAAGTGTACTATCCTACAACTTTTCCATTCGAATTTGGTGGTCTATTTGATTAAACGGGGTTTTTATCTTTAGAAAAAGATTTAAACAGCCAATTCATCCCGCCTTCTTGGTTTAAATCACCATTTCGTATGTAACACTAACTAACAAAACTAACCTAACTACATTAGCTAACTTATTCTTAACTAGTAACCTAGGTAAAAAGTCTTCCACTTGCTGTCACAAGTTGGAGCAAGTTAATTTTCTTGTCCATTGTGCCTTTTTAAGCTCGTTAACATGTTATAGAAGGTATAAATCTATTTGGCTCATGACAACTCCAATTTAGCCTTCGTCGTTAGGTAATAAGTGCAAATCCCCTTGACCAAATTTTGGAACCTCTTCATCATGTTAAATTCATCTCGACATCTTGTTCACTGACAAAAGAAGCTCCAATATCTCAACATACATGTTATCATGCATTATGAATTACAAAAACAGAATTAGAACAATAAGACTAAGACTTGACTATTAAAACTTAACTACAGTAGCTAACTAGGTAAGTGCAAATGAAAACTAGAGTTTGGATGCAACTTTTGGTCTTTTTTCAAGCACTTTCAAGTTTAGCACAAGTGTATTTGAATGCTCTCTATGTTCCCCTACAACTACCATAGCATTTGAAGCTCAATTGCAAAAATTCATCCATTCGTCAACTGTCTAGTCAACTTTGATTGAAAAAGTATACTTTGCATAATTGATGAGGCTTTTATTGGGTTGCATATGTTTACTACATATTCTCATTGTTTCATTGTTGACTTTGCATCTTTTAATGCATTAAAATCATAAAACCAAAGTTAAAACTACTTATGCTAATTAAACTGCCTATTTTACTATACTAAGCAAATCACTAAGTTATGCTTCACTTAAGAAGTAAAAGAACAAAGACTTATTCTAACATATGAACTAGTACTAAGTCAATCGATTTAGGCTAGAATATTGGTTGATAAAATGTGACACTAATATCTAAACTAAAACTCACTAATATTCCAAAACTAATTCTAAGACTTGCACTAAATATGCACTAAATAGCCCAATTAAGCTAAGATTATAAAACTAACCTAAAATGCTTCTTAAACTAAATATAAGCTAAAAACTCACAATGAACATATTAAAATCACCTAAAAGAATTCAATTATTGAACAAAATTTTCAAAGATAAAGGACTTATCACCTTCATTGAGCACTTGGCAGGTAAATCTCATTACTATTTTCTAGATGGTTTTTCTAGATACTTTTAAATTCACATTGTTCATGAGGATCAAGAAAAAACCACATTTACTTGTCCCTTTGGCACTTTTTACTATAAGAGGATGCTTTTCGGCTTATTCAACACCCCTAGCACATTCCAACAATGCATGCTTAGTATTTTCAGTGATTTTATTGAGATTTGCATAAAGGTTTATGGATCCACATTTGATGCATGTTTGGATAGTCTGGATAGAGTACTTCTTAGATACATTCAAATTATCCTTGTGCTTAATTTTGAGAAATGTCATTTCATGGTATAGTAGGGTATAGTTTTTAGGCATATCATTTCCAGTAAGGGCATAAAGGTAGACCCGACTAACATAGCTATTATTTCACAATTCCCTTACTCCTTTTGCGTGCAAAATATTTACTCTTTTCTTGGCCATCAAGGTTTCTACAAGCGCTTTATACATGATTTTAGCAAGATGGGCCTCCCACTGTGTAGTTTGCTCTCGAAGGATTCACTTTGTTTTTTTCTTATAGATGCAAGGAGGTGTTTGACTACCTCAAGAAAGCCCTAACCACCACTCCTATCATTTAGGCACCTGACTGGAAAACTCTATTTGAGTTTATGTGATGGATCTAATTATGCATTGGAGGTTGTTCTAGCTTAGAGAATTGACAAGCTGCCTAGAGTGATATATTAAGCTTCTAGGACTTTGGATGTTACCTAAGCTAACTACACCACCATAAAGAAAGAGCTTCTGGCTATTATTTATCTCTCTAGATATTTTAGGTCATATTTCCTTGGTTCTCGTGTTGTTGTCTTTACTGACCATGTAGTTCTAAAGTACATGTTAAAGAAGACGGAACCAACGCCTTGGAGATCAGATGGATACCTTGGCTTAAGGTGTTGTACTTAGAGATCCATGACATGAGCGAAGCGCAAAATTTTGTGGCAAACCACCTTAGCAAGATTGTGAAGGCTAATGATGTTTCCATTTAACATGACTTTCCCGATGAAAATTTATTTGCTATTTCTAATTCTTCCCCACCTTGGTTTGCAAATATTGTGAATTATTTTATTGCTAATGTTTTCCTTCCTTTAACATTCAAATCTCGAACTGATAAAATGAAAAGCGATGCTAAATATTATGTAAGGGATGACCTCTACTTGTGGAATTTGTGCAATAACCAAGTTATAAGGAGATGCACCCCAAATCATGGGATTAACTTGGTGATGGAGAACAACTCCATGAACTTTAAGCTTCTCCATAATGAACTGTAAAATTGATGAAGAACAAGATTGATGGAAGCGGAAGCAACTTGGATGAAGGATTAGAAGTGTTTGGAAAGTAAATTAGAGTGTGTTCTTGAGAGAGGATCAACCAACTCTGAACGAAAAGGTCTAGGAAGGGAGTCTAGAAGACAAAATATCTTAGTAGACTTAGAAATAAGAGAGCATCAAATTTGGTAGAGCTTCTCCATACTAATTCCAAGTTCATTTTTACAAGGCTGAACACTCCTATTTATAGGATTAGAAGCTGACCAAAGGCTCAGCAAAAAGAGAGGGACATTTCAAAAATTCAAGTTAAGAATTGGCTCCTGAACATGTGTGACAAAAGTGTGACTTTCTAGCTTGGAAAAAACATGCTTTCCACATTGCCACATATGCAGAATGCAAGCTACAACTCTCCAAGCAAGTGTTCTAGGGTTCCTTGGGCCCAACTTAGCCCAAATAAGATCATATTTCACTTGCCAAGGCCTAGTCACACAAGAACTTCAGCTAGAAAGACAAACTACGCACTGTAGGGATGCAACTTAATTTAATCGATTATGATATTTATATAATTGAATAAGTTAAGGATCTTACACTAAATTGGCCAAAATACAAAGCCCAAAGAAATGTAAGCTTGGCCAAAATATAAGCTCTAAAGAAATGACTTATTTTACATTTTTATAAAGCATAGAAAATAACATTAGCCATTGCCATTAGCACCATGTTGCAGCTCCTTCGGTGGGTTTACATCATTCCCTCCCTCTTGAAGATGATCTGCCCTTAGATTGAAAAGGTTTATTAAAGACCACAACTTTGTCCTTTTATCTCCTCTTGGATCAATGATGTACCTTCTACAAAACAATAAATAGAAGTTGATTAATTTTTGTATTAGCATAAAAATATATCTAAAGAAAAGAACAAAGAAATAATGCCTTTTATTTTTGCAAAAGGTTTTATAAGAAAAACTATTGGCCTTTATTCCAAAATCATCTTTTCCTTCACCTTGTTTTGGCCATTACTCTACGTTGTACAAGAATAAAACATAATCATGTCTTTTTTGTGAAGAAAAATAAAAGTGATTACCTTTTGGTGATGAAGAGTTCAAAAACATGCATACCCTCTAATGATTTTATTTTCCAACATCTTCTCTAGAGAGTGGTTGTTTAAATCTTCTTCTTTTCTAATTTTCTCTGTTTTAATTTTTATCTTCATTTTTATTTCATCCACTCTCACTTTTTGAGGTGTGAAAGGAACTAAAATTATTTCGCCTCTTTATAAAAGAAAATTATTTTATTTGTGTCGCCATCATGGATGGATCTATGATCATATGGCGATGGCCTACCAAGTATAATATGTCTAACGTCACAAAAAAAAACATCTTCATCATAATTGCTTATAGAAATTTGTATATTGACTTGCTCTATGAGTATTATACCTCCATAATCTTTAATCTACTCAAGTTTTTGTAAGGTTTTGTATGGGGTTTAGTAGTCACAGTTAACTTTTCGACCAACCTCGAAATACAGCAATTACAACTAGGACCACTGATTGAGGTCGTACCAACCAAATTAAAAAATTTAAATGTAGTACTTGGTAAAGGACCTAAAGTCGTCTCCCAAACAATATTATCGTTCAAAGGTTCCAAATTCAAATACAACAAAAGGAGGGGGTTTGGCAGATTCACAACAAAATTCAAATCGTAATTGCATATAAATAAAACAGTGTTAGAAAACAATATTTATTCCTTGAATCAATTCAGATTCCACCAATCACAGATACAAAATTAATTGTTCTATCCAATTTTCTCTCATGAAACCTGAAATTAATCAACTAATCAAAAATTAACATGAGTTCAATAAGCCATTAAGGAAAGCATACTTTACGCAATTAACACCCACAAATTAAGCAAGGTGTGAACAACCCACACCTATTAAGCTTGAATACAAGCCGATTTAGGTGCATAAACACAAATATAAATTAAGCATACATCAATTCCGTGTTTTACCATGAAAATGTAGCCTAAAGAAGGGCAAACTAGAATAGAATGTGAAAACAAAAAAGAACCTCATGCTTTCATTTCAATTTCTTAAAGGAATTAATACAAAGGGTTTAGCTAGACAAGAAATTCGAAATACGACTCAAACATAAATGAAATTTCATTATAAGAGTAAGGAAAGAGGGAACAAACACAATTTAGATTGAATGGGACGAAAACCTTAAGTTGGGTGGTGCTCCAACGATAACAAAATTACAAAAATGAAAAATCCCAAAGTGGGTGCTCTCCTAAAACATGAAATCAGAAGCGGGGAGAAGAAGAGCTATCAAACCCTCTTAAAACCCTAATAAAATGTTGTCCTCTCAAATCTGCCACTCATTTACAAAAATGCCATTAAAGACTTCAGAATTACAAAAATGTCACTCTGAGCCCAAAATGCTAGCCCAATGACATGGACAGGCTAATTGACATAGCACAGACATGGCAATGATGTGAGAATGACGTGGCAACTCTCTCGTTACCTTATGATTAGCATCCAAGCTCCAAAATTTCTTCACAAAATACCTAAAAAAATAAATCAAAATTATACCAATTAATGCTAAATTATTCAAAATTCAGAATAATGGCCCAATAAAGCCCGATGGATGAAAATGCACTAAAAATAGACAATTAAGCATCAAATATCCATCAAGATGAACACAAAAAGGCAATGGAATAAAGGGAAAATAATGACTTATCATTTAGTTACACTAAACTCTTTCTTAAGGCTTCTAAAATTAGACTACTATTAGACCAACTCGACTTCTAAGTCTTTGTACCTAACTGACTAACTAATAACCTATTTATGAAACTACCAAATCTACTAAAGTAGACCATATTGATAATACTTGTAAGGATTTCACTAAAAATGCATTAAAAACACCTAATTAAGCTACTTTTATAAAATTAGCCTAAAAACCTAAATAAACTAATTCTAAGCTAATAACTTTTAATTAGCATCTTCAACCTACCCAACACAATGCAATTAGCTAAGAAAAAATCTAGATATTTGATAGAGCTCCAATATGTGGTGGCTGGTAGGAACTTCATAGGTAGCCAAAATTAGCATGGAGATGGAATTTGTAGTGGTGAAAGGAGAACTAGACTAGAAACTAGACTAGTGGAAGGTGGCTAGAGGAAATGTTGTAAACCTTTAGCTTAGGTGCTCTCAAAATAATGGAAGAGTGAAGTGATCTCAACAAAAACATTCTATTAGAAATTTCAAGAGTGATTACAATAGCCTAAAATTTAGGCTTTTATATGAAAGCAAATACACATAAGCACTTTTACCCCTTGGATGAGAAAGGCATTCAATCTTGGTCGTGGAAGATGGCTTGGAGAAGGAGCAAGGCTCATGACCATTGGATGATGCCTTGGAAAATGAGGAAGCATTCCTAGCCCTCAGATGCATTGGATCCATGAGGTGTAGGAAGGAATGTTGACTTCCACTTAGTCCACCTTGGACCTTTGATAGCTCATAGCCAAATCTCCTATTGGTCTTAGTCAAGCCCAATTTTATCAATTCAACTACACATTGTTTGACTTATTATTCTATAAAGCAAGGCCTAAAAAATGGGTCAATCTTATTGCTATTCTATTGCTCTTTGATACACCTCTTCAAATCTTCACATCTTCTTTGGCCCATGTGAAGAATGTGAGAAGTCCATGTGGGTTTGGGCCATCTTGAATGAATCCCAATTGGATCTTTTTTAGCATGCCCCTTGTTATTGGGCTTGAAGGTGCATGTGGGCCATGGATTAGGCCTTGAGCATGATTTGGGCCTAGGCATTGGCACAAGCTATAAGCCTTGTTGGGATCACATCAATATAAGGGACTTATCAAGGATGTTCTTTTTAAAATTTTATGGAGCACTAAGGTAATCCTCAAATCAATTTTATTACATTAGAGGATTCATTTAAAAAAATTATTCAACTTGTGCTCAACCTATGCGGAGAGTATAGAACACCTATTCTTTTCTTGTAGTGTAACTCAAAAGGTGTAGACCATGTGTTATAGACAATTGGGAGTGAGTTCTATGCATAAAAAATCAAGCTAGTGTTGACTTTCAACATCTTCACCTCTTTAATCATAATAGTAAGCAAAATATTATTTGGAAAGGTGTGTGGTTAGCAATTGTTGGGGAAGTTTGAAAACATCAGAATGGGGTAATCTTTAACAAAAGGAAGGTAGACCTGGAATAAGTTTTTTGTTCAGCTTAAATGACTGCATGGGTTTGAATGAAACACCAAAATCATTATGCTAAATTCTCTTATAATGATTATTACTTGTTTCCTTCTTTGTGCTTAAAAACATTGTGAACTAGTAACTTTTGTGTCTTAAGTGTCGCACGTGTTCAGGTTTTGTTGTGGCTCAATAAGGAAGGGAGCACGGTTACATCTCTGAAGACCATAAAAAGACTATTTATCTCTTGTTTCAAAGGTATCAAGGGCATGGTGAAGGATCTAAATTCATTTGTCACCTCTGTAGTTTGAGCATCAATTAGCTATATTTTAATGTTTACATTGTTTTGTTTTTGTATATTGGGTAAGCAATGAACTATGAGCAGGTCTATATGTTCTTGATAAGAAAGGTAGTGTCTCATGCGTTTCAAGATATTTGTCTGCTTAAGTTCCATACATGTTTATTCCTTCCATGACAACTAACCATTAATCATTATGCATATTAGATGGATAAAATCTTTCTTAATGGCTTAAAAGCTCCTAACAACATTAGAAGAAAAATATTAACAAATTATGAGAAAAATAAAATTAGTGTCAATGATAAAAATTTTTGTTGGCAACTTCAACTAGAAAAAAATAGCAACGACAAATGTGAATAAAATATAAATTTTACATCAACAAGAAAATACCCCAAACATTGATTAAGAAAACATTTGGCCAATATTAAGTAATGAAATCTAACATACTTTTGCAACATCAATAATCAAAATAATTCTAACAATTTAAATAAAAGAATTAACTTTTACAAACATCAACAAACAACACATTAAAAAATTACTCATCCCAAATATTTTTCAATCGTAATGAAGACAACAACCCAACCAAAACGAAATTAAAAAAAAAAATAGGAAAATAAATACACATGTAATGAAAATTTTAAAATTTACAAAATCTTACCTTTTTATATGAAATTTGGAAATTTCCAATTTTAAATAATGAAATTACTCTCATAAAATTATTAAATTTCAAATGCTTTTAAAATTATTTATCCAGAAAAATCTTTTTTATTCATAAAGCACTTCAAAAATCTTTGCTCTTCCATTCCCAACTTCACCTTTACCATTCCATCCACAATTTTCACTTACCCATATATTTCAACCTTGACTTTGTTCTCCAATTAGAGGAATGGAGATGGAGCAAACCAGTACAGATGGAGCAAACAACAGAACAATTCTTTGGAACTTCAAGACAATCTACATATGTTGTCAGGTATGCTGTAAATTTAACCACAAAAATACATGTTTGGAAAGCATTGATATTTGTTGTTGTATGTGTTTTCTGCTGTCAACTGTATCATCCTGATTCGTACTATATCAGTCACATTAAGATGTTCAGATTTTTCCCACATATATATGTTTGTGTTTATGTTTTCATTGAGATAAATGTTTTTCTGTTTTAACTGTGTTTATTAATTTGTAGCCATTTGGATTTGTCGATCGAAATTTTGTTGTTGGTTATGAACACAAATTAGGTCCACAATGGCACTTGGTAGATGTAAATGGTAAGAGCACGACAGTTACCTATAACATGGATTCAAATAACCCAAAAATCATAGAAAGTTGGAGTAATATGAGAGATTTGTATGACATCAAAAGTGACTTTCACATGCGGTTTCAGTATTTGGGAAATTCTTTATTTCACGTAATCGTGTTTAAAGGTGGTTGTACACCAAGGAGTTTGTCAACATTTATGTATCGTATCAGTCATCAAGAAACAAGATCTATATTTTCAGTCAAATTGACAAAGTATCAAAGCAAAGCAAGTCACTTGGTATATGCGTTATGAATTCTTTTTATCATTTCAAGTATTATTTAATATCAATTTACATATAATTAAATGAAAATAATTATTGCACTAACAATAACATTTGAATCATACAGGACTTGCCATCAAAGTTTGCCAACTTCATTCGGGACGAGAATGTACAATATGTGTTTCTTATAGGGCCTAAAACTATAGTCAATTGCAAAATCCTAATATCGAATAAGAATATAAGTTCAACAAAGATAGGTCAAGGTTGGAGGTTATTTTAGTCTGAAAATGAGTTAAAAGAAAGTGATATAGTTATCTTTCAAGCAGACAATGATTTTATCGAACCAAATATTGAAGTGTTTGTTAATGGTTGTTGTCAATAATATCATTATCTAAGTTTAACATTTTATATATTTATATTTCATTCAATTCTTAAAACATTTTATTACACATTTATAATTTATAATCAATAATTAAAAAAATCCCGTGCATTGCACGGGTAAAAAAATTAGTTATATTCAAAAATAAGTTCTCCTCTGTATCCACACATTACAATCCATTTTTATCTTATGAACAAGGTTTTATTTATTAGACAGTCGGCATGATTTTATGGGTTATGATTTTTTTTATTAGAAGCGTTCTCTCCAATTTTCTTTTTGTATAATTTGTTTTCATGAGTTGACCCTTTTTTATTATTAAAATCTTATATTTTTTTCTTTTAATAATCTTTTGGCGTGATTTTCTACATGGCAATAACATAAAAATTATATTTGTCCCAAACGTGTGGACAAGAATAGGAACTGAGTGAAAAGGTCGCCTACTATAATTAAATAAGCACGTTGTGGAATTGAATTAAGCATCAAAATGTTATGCAACACTCGTTAATTAGGTGGACGAGACGTGAGGAAAGAGAGCGAAAAAGAAGAATAGACCCCGTACCGAACGGTGGTAAGAGAGAAGTCGTTATCATTTTGCAAAGTAGAGTTGAGCATGGTAGGGTTGGGCTAGATTTGGGTCTAACAAGTCCACCACAATTCGACTTTAATATCTGAAACTCATATTCGATTGTTTATGTTTTTGGGTACGGCAGGTTCGGATCATTTCGGATCCGGTTAAAAGTGAATGCATAGCGGGTTATCCATAATGAAAAAAAACAAGGAAGATGATAACTTTATCAAGTTATATGCTTAGCCTCCAGCTTTCTTACAGTTCCCGTTTCTCTTCACGACATCACCGCGCAAATCGCGATCCCGCCAAATACAAATACTACACTATTTTTTGCTTTAGACAATACTGAACTTATCAACACATAAAAAAAGTATTGGCTAAACACATAAAGGAGAACAATTTTATACCTATGATTTAAAAAATATCAGTGACTACATTTTTTTACAAATGTGGCTTAAAAATTAGAAAAGACCACATTTTTTACAAATATGGTTTAAAAATTATAAAAAAACACATTTTATAAAATGTTGTCTATTTATACCATACTTTTTAAAATATCTCATTCAGGATGTGTAACCAAAAAAATAAAAATGTGATCTTATATTTATTCATAACATTCCATGTAAAACAACTACTAAGTTTGTTTAACATTTTTTTTGTTAAACAGTCCAATACTATATATATTAACAATTATAAGATATACTTTATTATTATTGTTTCTGTGGAGAACAAATAAGAGATGTCAGACACAAATGTCACCTTACCTCAATCCGTAATCTCCTTAGTAGGCTTCCTTCCGGCTGGCATATGCTATCTGCTGGTGTCTCGGCTTGGACCGGTTTGGACCCAAGAGGGGTTACCTATGGAGAAGACTCTGACGCTCAAGTCAGCAAAGAATTTTCAAGAAAGTCAAATCTCGTGATTAGGGGATTAATGAATGCGTACCTTTAATTGTTGAGGTCCATGCGTATTTATAACTTATTAATTATGTCTAGTCACATCATGGGCTGGACCTTTGTTTGGGTCGCAGGTGGGCTTGGGTCAAGCTCAGGAACCCTAGCTCGATCATTATGGGCTTTAGAAGCCTTGCTAGTAATGTTTAACTCTATAAGGGCCGTCAAGTTCTCGTTTCCTCTTCTACAATAGACGGCTAAGGCCACCTACTCTCGTCCGTTTGATTTATCTGGTAACTATGCGTATCCTTGGGGGTTATGTAGGCGAATTTTGCTGTTATAGTTATGTTAGGCCCCCTAGGTGCGGTACACCAATCCCCCAACATGTGGTACACCAGTCCCCCAGCCTTTAGGTGTGATGAACAATGTTAAGGCTTAGAATCTTAATAGGTTGTGGGAGGTGAAGGGGTGGCAAATGTCAGAAGTCTAATCAGAAGGGTTTTGCGCCGTCATTTTGAGGTTCGTGACCTTTCGTATGCGTTGTGACATTTCATTTAATCGTTGTTTTTGGCAGGAAAAGTTGAAACGTTTGAGATGATCATTATAAATACAAGTGCAGGAGAAAAGAAGAACTTCACTTTTGTTCATTTGCAAGAATTTGGGGGGAGCTATTTTTTTGCGTGAGATTGTTTCCGATATCTTCCTTATTTCCACCGTCTTACTAAAAAAGAATAGGTATGTCTAATAGTAGTGATAGCATTTCCTTGTCGAGTCTGAGTAGTGAACGATCAGGGGGGAGGGGAAGTAGTCAGTCAAATAGTAGTGATATGGAGCAACTGGAAGATGTAGGGAGGATCCCAATGGAGACAACAGTTGAAGTTAGGGAAGATCCGCCAGAAGAGTTGGCAGAGAGCAATTGGTCGGCGAAGGCGTGATACAAATGGGTTGCGATGGATGTGCGAACACAATACTCTATATTCTGGTGGTCACGGTTGCTAAATTTGTGGTTGAATTGTACTCCCATTTTTTAGAAGAGCGCTCGAAGGGACATTGTGGCACCGGAGAGGGTTAGTGTTGTCGAATGTGACTGGCACGACCGAGAGGGAGCTGTTGAGGAGTTCTTTTATATGTATATGTGTCATTTTTCGCAATTGCATATGAGGTTGTCGTTTGATGAGTCTACCATGGGGGCATTGCGGTTGCTGAACGTCGCTCCTACTCAACTGCATCCGAACAACTGGGCGTATTTGCAGGCATTCCGGGTGTTGTGTATGGCGTTGTACCTGTAACCTTCTCCGCGGGCGTTTCTTTATTTCTTTGATACGAGGCCGAGAAGTCCAAATACCTGGTTGTCGCTTGTAATTCGACCAGGAATAAATAGATAGGATGTGTTTACCCAATCTTTCAAACACTTTAAAGATTGGTTCTTTAAAGTAGTGGTGAAGCGTGTTGGACGTTCACACTTTTACACCAATGATGGAAGCACTAAGTTCCCCTTTTTCTGGACTGGCAACCCTTGGAGGTATAAAGGAATGGCGAGGGAGGAGTTGTTGGTGGCCGACATGGAGGTGGTGGATGCTATGATGCTATTTAGCGATAACATGCCCACTAAGGGCTTAATGACAAAGTTGTGTCTGACTTGAGCTATTTTCTTGGGACCATAGCTAGGAATTCAAACTTTGGTCCATTGATTTATACAAACATCAAAGCCTTGGTCAAAGATCACAAAGATCGCATATGGAAATATGTCATGGTATTTAAATAAACTCATGTCTATTGATTTAATACATATGACATACTAATCCCTTCATGTTTTTCTTTTGTCTAATAATGCCTCAGGAAAAATTCAATATTTCTCACTATGGAGAGAAAGTAATATTTGGTCGCATAAATGATGCTTGGAGGCAGTACAAATGTTATATCAAGAGACACCATTTTGTAAGATATTCCACTATGAAAGAGTGACTGAAAAACCGTCCAGTGCACATTCCCGAAGACCATTTAAGCAATTGATTGTTTATTGGAAAAATACTACGATCCAGGTATAAAACTATTGACTGATTTGGTTTATTGAATTTATTGACTAATACGGATAATGAATGGATAATGCCAACCAAGATATTTGATCTAGGTTGTAACGTGGAAGGCCACTTTTGTAAGCATAGTATTAATGATTTTAGTATATTGTTGCCACTAATTTTAATATATTGATGCCACTGCAACTGCCACTAATTTTAATATATTCAAGATACTATAATTGTCACTAATTTTAATATATTCATGCTACTACAACTGCCACTGATTTTAATATATTGATGCTACTACAATTGTCATTGATTTTAATACAATGATGTCACTCCAACTACAAGTGATTTTAATATATTAATGTCACTACAACTACCACTGATTTTGATATCAAAATACATTAGTGAAAAAAATACAATTAGTAGGAGAAAGCAAAAGTATATGCACCGAATGTGACCAATAAACTTTGCAAGAGTTTGAGCTGAATTGTTATAATATTTCTTATTTCTCTCTCATCTTCTCTATATAATGTAAGATATATTGTCACCAATATTGATATTTGAGAAAATATTTAAATGATTGCTTTTTGTATGATGGATGCATTGTCATTTATAATGAGACTTTAAGAATTTTGTTATATTACTTGCTAGAATTAGATTCTCATTAGTTGAAGGCTTTAATTTTCAATTCATATAAAGTGTTGGGAAAAAGGATGGAGAAGAAGTCAGTAGAGTTGAAATGTTTATAAAAACTCGCCAAGGTCATCCTTGTAGGAAAGGAAAAGTAGGAGACAAAGAAACATTGGATACTATTGTAAGTTTATTTTAATTTATGATATATGTTTGAGTGGTTCATTTTTTTAATCATGAAATTTGATGTATATACATATACATATGTTTCAGTCTAAGCTCGAAGGATCTATGCAAAACTCATCAATTGAAAATGTGGAAAAAACTTTTGAATCATTGTTTGGAAAAGAAAAGCCCGGTCGGGTACATTGTTATGGAAGGACTATGAGCCCATCATTATTTAAAAGAAATCAAGAAATTGTTGCAATTAAAAAAGGATATGATATGAAAATATATGGGATGGCAAAAAGGATTGAAGGTTTGGAAACAATGATGACACTCAAACTTAAGCAACAAAACCCTGATTTGAATGAGGACGATATAGAACATATGATGTCATTAGCTTTTAGGAAAGAAAATAGTGCCATTGCTCCACATTCATCTGCTTCAACTCATGTTCCTTGTTTTGACCAGGTATAACAGCATGCTAACAATTTTCATTCAATGTTATAATTTGGATACTTTGTATTTATCTTATTTCATTTACATATTAGATCATATTTTGAAAAGCTTGATCAATTTTTGTTTCTTTTTTTAGGTTGATCAAGAACCTCAAGAAAATATTGTAGAGCAAATGGAAGAATGATTGATTGAAGAACCTCTAGATTTTACATAGCAAATGTTATAATTCTTTTGTTATCTTTTAACTCTCTTAGTTTTAATACTTACAACACTTTTAGTTTTAGCATACATTGGACTACACATATGTTAATTTTAACTCTTAGTTTTAATGCTTATGAACTCTTATCAGTTATTACATATATTACATATTTTATAAAATTATTATTATGTTACATAAATCATTAACACAAAATAATATAAGAATTGCTTGAATGAATAATTATAATTTTAAAACTACCGATCTAAATGTACATTTATATTTTAAATCAATTTAAAAATATGTTGTCTAAACATGAAACAACATTTCAAGTTTGTTGTCTAAAAACAATAAGCAACATTTAAAATGTATTGTCTATACACAATAAGCCACATTAGAAAAGTGTTCTCTGAAGGATAGATAAGAGGTATAACCTTTACATATGACAACATTTAAAAACATGTTGTCTAAATATGAAGCAACATTTTAAGTGTGTTGTCTAAAAACAATAAGCAACATTTAAAATGTGTTGCCTATAAACAAAAAAACAACATTCAAAATGTGTTGACTATAAAGAATAGGCAACATTTAAAATGTGTGGCCTATTCTAACACTATAAGGCAATAGTTTTGTAAATTGTGTGGTCTTTAGTACAAAAACTATTGCCTTTAACCTAACCCACAGCCATATCCTCCACACTTACAAAATTGTTGCCAAAGTGTTGCCTAAAGTTTAGGCCACACTTTTTTAACTTCAGCCAACACATTTTACCTGTTGCTTAAAGTGAAAAATGGTGCAGTGGAAACAGATATGCCACTTACAAGGTAGATAAGAGCAGATCTGTCACCTACAACACAAATCAGAACAAATCCATCACTTATAACACAGATCAGAGTAGATCCGTCACCTACGACTCATATCAGAGCCTATATGTCACCTATGATGCAAATTCATCACTTACAACGCAGATTGAAGAAGATCGTCACCTATTGACATAGATCGGAGCAGATTCATCACCTACAACACAAATTGGATAACTAAGAAGCACGTTGAAAGCTCCAATCATGACCAAGGATGATGAATCCACTCTAGGCCGAATCCATGACCCACATGCACCTCAAGGCCCAAGCTCAATCAAAGGCCCAATAACAAGAAGCATGTTAAGAAAGATTCAAATGGGTTTCTTTCAAGATAGCCAAAATTCTCATGGGCTTCAAATGTTCTTCTCATGGGCCAATGAGGATGTTAAAATATGAGAGGTTGAATGTCAAAGAATTAGTATAGACTTTAATTTTGACCACTTGTTAGGTCATGCTTTATAAAATAATTTGGTCAAAAACGTTGATGAGTAGCTTCCAAATTAGGCTACACCAAGCTCATTTAGAAGCTTTGGCCGAGAATGTTTGGAGAGCACGCTTATCACATGGTGCAAAGGCATGGAGGACATGACTTGCCACTTGGCGCATGATCCTTGCTTCCATTACATCACATGGATCTAAAAGGCTTATTGTAGCCTAAGCCAAGTTTGAATTTCATTTTAATATGCATTTGCATTACATTTTGGGCCAGTCTCTCTACTATAAATGAAGGTCTCCACCACTTGTATTTGGTTACTCTTTGGATGGTAATTGATAGATGTTGAGAGCACTCCACACAATTGCCTTGAGAGTCATGCTAGACTAAGCTTCTACCTTAGCTCCTTTAGCCTCCTTCCCTAGGATAGTCTCCTTTCCTAGAGCTTCACTTCCACAAATCACACCATTTCTCAAGGGCCTTCAACCTTGTTCCACTCATTTCTGCTGCCTCATGGAGCTTCTCCTCTCCAAAACCGTGCTTAGAGCTCCATCAAAGAAGCTCAAAATAGATTCAACAACTTCGACATCAAGTCTTGGTGTCAGCGTCAGAGACAACTCTTAAGTGGTGGCGACAACAAAGAAAAATGTTGTGACGTGAGCCACAAGGAAGGCTTTCAAGAAGAAGCTTGAGACTTCATGAATCGAGAACGCAAAGAGAGAAAGGAGAATGAAAAATGGGTTGAGCGAAGGAGAAAGAAAATTGGATTCTGAATTAGGGTTTAGAAAAAATTTTAGTTTTAATGTAGTGGTTTCGGGTCCGGTTAGATATCTAAAAAAAATTAAACTAGTATTCGTATCCGACCATTTATACTCGCATTTATCCATATATGATGATCCATTTAACTCGAACCAAAAAAGAACTATCTGAATCCGTTTTTTTCCTTTTCAAGTCTTATGGTTTAGACAAATTGAATAATTGTACTCAGCCTATTGCACGATTAATAGACAAAAGTATAAGTGAAAATGTTTAATTTAGCATTTTGAAGAGGTTAGCCTTTATCAAAAGTGTAGAAAGGAAAATCTTTCATTATTTAAGTCAATTATTTGATATCAAATATGTATTGTTCTACTTTAAGTAAACTTACCCTTGAATGATGGTTTTTTACTATTATTTTAGACAAATTATTTCAATGTTATATAATTTAAAAGTTATTTAAAAATTAATAATTTCATTTACAATATTATCATCTCTCAATTGAAAAATTAAAAATATTAACTTCTTAAGGGCACGTGATAAATATTTATTTTAAAATATAGAATATATATGTAACGTTCCATTTAATTAATAATCCAAATTAAAAGAAACGTCACATAAAATAATATAGTAGCGCGGTCCTAGAATATAAATACAACTTCGTACAATAAGTAGGAAATGCCAGGAGAACCAAGGCACACCACGATGCCAGATACAAACGAAAACTAAGGACTTAACAAAAGTTAATAGAGTACTAAAGAGCAAAGCACTACATGGGCCCTTGCCCTAAGGAAAAGCCCAAATAAAACATAAAGTCCAGCCTAGGTAGACTATGCAGCAGAATCATCCTTTCTCTATTGACCTTGAGTACCTCTCGCATCTGCTCACATCAATAAATTGATGATCATCGCAAAAGTAGAAGAACCACATACAAAGCAATCAAACAAGCAAAGGGTAAGCTCGAGCCGAAAAAAAAATAGTGTTATCATTCAATCATACACTCTTTCATAGTCAATTATACATACATCACCCCAACATGTTATGACCTTCCAAACAATACACTAAGACTCGATACGACTTATCCTGATACGTATAATTTAGTCGGATTCAGCGGATGCTTGCACTTGTGGTGGATTTCTCTGCTCACCCTTGAGCTGCTCACCCCGAGCTAAGGGTTACAATGTCTCGATCCCCCACACACAAGGTTAGCCCTTAATGAGTTTCAGGCGTCCTACTACTCTCACCACAAGAGTCAGTCCGCTCTATGTGAGACTAACTAACTCCTTAGAGTGTCAGGATGCAACCTTACCTTGAGTCCTTACTAAATTATATAGATGGGACACCACCATGAACTCCCACCAACATCTCATGGAATTACGTCCCGACCACTAAAGCACCACCATGAGGTGTCACCTAGAGGCCCATGGAATTACGTACTAACCATAGACCAATCATATTTAAATAGGCAGTAATATATATCATGCATAGAAACCTCATGCCAACCTTTATAACCATTCCTCATTCAGATCACATATGGAATCCATACCAACTCATTCTTCCCAATCCATGAATATATAATTTCCGCTCATACCAATACCATGCCACCTTAATAACAACCATTTCATTTAAATCACACACCAAGATCATACCCAAAATTCATCATTTCCTCATCCATGAACCATTCCATATCTCATATCAAATGCATACCAAACTCATCATATTCAATCCACGAACCAATCCCATACATGCACATCATATATTTCATGCCTTAAACAGATAAAATCACCCAAACATATAACGACCATACAGAGACAATAGAGAAAATAGAACCTGGTGCATTCTCGCCCAGCTTCTTGCTCAGGTAGAAGAGTCTCGCTCAGGCGAGAGCGTTCTCTCGCTAAGGCGAGTTCCCTTCGCCTAGGCAAGAGCTCGAAGAGAGAACAATAGTGATGTTGCATTCTCTCGCTTGGGCGAGACCTCCTCGCCTGAGCGAGATGTCCCCTCGCTCAAGATTGGAGCTCGTCGTGTGAGCGACAGTTCGCACAACACCAGAGAGAGTTTTCTGATACTCTCGCTTAAGCGAGTACCACTCGCTTAGGCGAGATTATCAGGTTCACTCCACTGTTCGCACAGACCAACATACAAATTCATCCATAACAGTCCCACAATACATATTCATTCATTCTAATCATCATTCAATCATCAGAAACACGAAATAAAGTTGTAAGACCAACAATATACAATGAAACACGAAAAACAGTAAGGGTCCTAACTTCTCTTTCCTGGATTGAGCTAGCATAGGACCTCGACACCAACTACGGAGCATAGTAGCTCTAGGAACGAACTAAAGAGTTAAAAGAAATAGTGGAACAGAACTAAGAAATGGGGTTACCATGAAACCCTAACTGGAAATATGAAGAGTGATTAACGGGGACCAGTATGAGCTAGTAAAATACTTACATGGAGTAGAAAAATGGATCTGAGCTAGATTGAAGAGGACTAGGAACCAAACCCTAGTAGAGCTTCTGAAAGGAAAAATGGGAGCGTATAAGGGACTGTTTGCAAAAGTGAGGGCTGAATGGGAGACCCTAGTAACTTTAGGGACCTTAGCACCCTATGGGCCAGCCCTTAGGCCCAACAGATTTAAGGCCAGCCCTTAAAATATTAGGGAAAAAATAACTGAGCTTACAATATATACTAAAGTTTTGAATGTATTAATTATAGTGAAAACTAATTTGCATATAGTGATGAAAAATTATTTTAATCATTGATAATATTAAAAATAATTTTAGAAATTAATAAAATATGTTAATAAAATTATTTATAAACATTTCACGAAAAATAACTCAAAACAATATTTTAATTAAGAATATTTCGATTGAATCATCATTACAAGAAAGTCCTTCAATTATGATTAATTTTAGTGACAAAAAATAATTGATTATTAGTAATTAAAATAATTTAAAAAAATTATAATTAATCTCTAAATATCAATTTTATATCATATAAATAAGTACACACAAAAATTAAATATATATATATATATATATATATATATATATAATATTCTCTTAAATATCTCTTGGACTGCTTGTTTACATGCCAATAGCTTATAAAATTGATATTTCGCCCTCTATAAATAAATTAAGCACGTTGTGAAATAGAATTAAGTATGTCAAATGTTATACAACAATAGTTACATGGGACGAGAGGAGGGAGAAACAAAACACAGAATAGACCTTGTACCTAAAGGTGATAAGACAGAAATCAATATTTTCTGCAAACTTGATAAGAAAATAGTTGTGAAAACGTTTAACTTGAGCACTTTGATGAGGTAGCCTTGTACCTAAAGTGTGAAAAAGTCAATTCTTAAATCATTCAAATCAATTATTCGGTATCAGATATTTATTCTTGGACTTAATGTAAATTATCATTGAGTAATAGATGGCAAAACGGGCGGCCCGTATATTGGCCATCCAATTAAATAATTATTAAAGGCATATGTAATCAAATTGAATATTTTTACAATTTTTAATTGATTAGTTAATATTTTTAATTAAATAAATTAAAATAATTATTAAATTTACATATTCAATATTTCAATTATAATTAATAATTGAAATTTAATTTATAGGTGTTAATGATTTAAATTACAACATTATTATATATTTACACATTTAAAAAATATAATATAAAAAACTAATCTCTTTAATTAGTTTTATTTTATTTTATTTTTTAAAATGGGCTAATGGGTAAAGATGGGCTGGCCCAACCTAACCCAACCCGTCCTTTGGCTGAGACCGGCCTGTTTTGCCACCCCTATTGAGTAATGATATTTTACTATTATTTAAGACTCAATTTATTTTAAAGTTTCTTAATTTGAAGGTTACTTAAAATTAATAATTGAACTTATAAACTTATCCCCTTTCAATTGAAAAAGTAAAACTTTAATTTCTTAAGGCCACATGATTAATATTTTAAAAAAATAGATAATACACTATTGAATGTATTAATTATACTTGTTTGATTAAATAATTTACATAATGTTATAATATTATTTTAATGATTGATAGTATTAAAACGAATTTGATATAATTAAGATATACCAATAAAGATGTATTGTCCGTGATAACACTCCATTTTTTTATATTTTTCCTTTCTAAAACCTTATTTTTAGTTTAAATCAATATTAGTTTGTCTTTAATTAATTAGTTTTTATTGATAATTTAGAAAAATAGGGTTTTTTATAAAAATGTGTTTAAAAAGGTTAATTTTAAAAGTGTTTTAGTGCATTTAGTTTGTCCTTTTTGGATCTCCCTTTTAAACAAAACTTTGTTTGTTAGGAAGTCCTTAATTTTTGCTAAATTGCATGTGAACCCCTTAGTCCAAATTTCTCGTATTTGCAGACTGGCCCCTTGTGAGTCATTTGCTACTTGGACCAATTTTGCTTTAATATCACCTATTAGCCTTTGATTCGTTTATCACCATGCTAGGTTAGTAGAGGTCATCTTTGTATCTACAACCAATTGCTATAAATTCTTAGATGAATCATGATTTTTGGGGTGGCGTGAATTTTGTCATTAGCATAAGTGTTGCAGCCTGACTTAAAACATGAATCAACTATGTTTGGTGCATTCGTGGTGAAATTCAAATGTGTAAATGTGACTGAAAGTAGTTCATATTCATATTGAAGAAAGTGATTTAATCCAGCATCCGGATGGTGATAACAATTGTACATCACATCCTTGATCTAGACATTCATCTCCATTTTAGATATAATTCACCATCCATCATTCCATTTTAGATTCATTTCAATTCCTCGTTCTAGTAGGTTCCATGCACCATTAGATCATGCGTTGCATTCATGCATTCATGGCATATTTCCATTCATGAATTTAATTTAGTTTTTAAATTTGCGTTTCTTTTACTTTCTTTTAATTGATTTCATTTTCCCCTTATGTTTAGTTTTATTTTCTATTTAGCAAGATTAAATAACACAAGTTATACTTAACATGCACCATTTCCTTGGATTCGATCCATTTCCTTGGATTCGATTCTGAGTCAATTTCCCTAAGATTATTTGGATTTTTTTTTCATTCTAAACGTGACTAAAAAATGGAGTTAACCGTCCGTACCTAGCCCTACCTCACTAAAGCCATGTATTATCTGTACTCGACCCTACCTCACCAAGGCCATGTATTACTCATACTCAGCCCTACCTCACCAAGGCCATTTACTACTCGTACCCGATCCAACCTCACCAAGGTCGTGTCCATCTGTACCCAACCATACCCCACCAAGGCCATGTACTGTCTGTACCCAATCATACCTCACCAAGGCCATGTATTATTTGTACTCAGCCATAGCCCTCCATATGGCCGCTTACCAAGTTCTGATGTACCTAGTCGTAAGTTATCTGCCCCATACATGTCGACCCTTGAATTGACACCTTAGCTAGAAAATTGACAACTAAGAATCAAACACCAACTAGGGCTTTTGGATAAATTTACTTACTTTGAATGGACTTACGAGTGACCAAAAAGGTATTTTGGGCAAAAAAGCCCATCCTAGTGGGACCCAAGAGTGAAACAGTATAAATAGCACATTATTCTATGCTTTCTTTATGCATTAATTATACTCTAAAATTCCCTTACATCACTAATGCTAACTTAAGCATCGAAGTGCCTTTTGCAGGTACCTTCCCCCCATATTTTGGATGAGATCTATTGAAGTCGAATGTCGATTTTCTTGAAGACTAGGTACTATAAGAGTTTTGAGGACTTCACAGAGTACACATTAGTCTTATAAGAACAATTGACGCTTATTGTGGGGTCGACAAGTATTCTATGAAGTCGAGTGTTGCACTCATAGAGGAAGAAGGTGAAGACGGTGCTAACACCTTGTTAGCCTTCACATCTTGGCCTCAACAACTTGGCCTGAACTTGTCAACCTCGATATCTTGACCTTAGCTTCTTGACTTCAACATCTCATCTTCAACATCTTTACCTTAACATCTTGGCCACCACATCTTATCCTCAACTTGTCAGCCTTGACATCTCGGCCTCAACTTCTTGGCCTCAACATCTCAGCCTTAGCTTGTCAACCTCATCATTTCGCCTTAGATTCTTGGCCTCGACATTTGGACCTCAGCTTGTCAATGTCAACATCTTAGCCTCAGCTTCGTAACCTCAACATCTTGGCCTCAATATCTCGGCCACAACTTGTCAATCAAGATATCACATCCTCAGCTATTCAGCCTTGATATATTGCCCTCAACATCTTGGCATCAGCTTTTTAGCCTCGACATCTCAGCCTTAGGTTGTCCGCCTCGATCGGCCTCAACTTCTCGGCCTTGACATGTTGGTGTCAAAATCTCATCCTCAAGTTGTCAACCTCAACATCTTGGTATCAACTTGTTAGCCTCCACATCTCACCCTTAACTTGTCAACCTCAACATCTTGGCCTTACCTTGTCAACCTTTACGTCTTGGCCTCAACATATCGACCTCAGCTTGTCAGCCTCTACATCTCTGCCTCAGCTTCTTTGCCTCAACATCTTCTCCTCAGCTTGCCAACCTTGACATCTCAACCTCAACTTTTTTGCCTTGACATCTTGGCATTGACATCTCGGTGTCAACTTGTCATCCTCGATATCTCGACCTCAACTTCTCAGTCTTGACATGTTTCCCTCAAGATCTCGGCCTCAAGTTATCAACTTAGCTTGTCAGTCTCAACATCTCGGCCTCACCTTGTCAGTCTTCACATCTTGGCCTCAACATCTTGACCTCAGCTTGTTAGCAACAACTTGTCAGACTCAAAATCTTAGCCTTACCTTGTCAGCCTTCACATCTTGACTTCAACATATCGACCTTAGTTTACCAGCCTTTACATATTAAACTCAACATTTCGGCCTCGACTTCTTGGCCTCAACATCTTATCCTCAACTTGTTAGCCTTGACATCTCGGCCTTAACTTCTTGGCCTCAATATCTTAGCGTCGACATCTCAACCTCAACTTGGCAACCTCGATATCTCGGCCTCAGCTTCTTAGTTTTGACATGTTCGCCTCAACATCTCAACCTCACCTTGTCAGGCTCAACATCTCAGCCTCACGTTGTTAGCTTTCATATTTTGGCCTCAACTTCTCGGTCTCAACTTGTTATCCTTGGCATCTCAGCCTCAACTTCTTGGCCTCAAGATCTCATCCTTAGCTTGTTAGCCTCAACATCTTGGTCTCAAATTCTTGGCCTCTACATCTCATCATTAGCTTGTGAGCCTTAACATCTCGGCTTCAACTTGTTAGTCTCATCATTACGGCGTTAGATTCTTGCATTAACATCTTGCCCTATGCATCTCAACCTCTGCTTACCACCCTTAACATCTCATCCTCAACTTCTTGGCCTTAATATCTTGGCCTCGACATCTTGGCCTTCGCTTGTTAGCCAAGATATATGATGAGGACATGACCACCAACCCAAAGGAAGAAGCCATCCAAAGGAGGACCACAAGAAGCATGACCAAAGGGAAGGCTAGTCCATCTTTTAGTTTATTTTTGATTTTCTTAATTCCATGAAGTTGACAAGTTTGACCAATTAAAGTTCACTTGTTGACCATGACTTTTAGTTGACTTGTTGGCCTTGACTTTTAGTTGACTTTTTGACCTTTGACCTAAGGTTGACTTGTTGACTTTGACTTAAGGTTGACTCTTGACTTAATTAGGCTAAACCGTGTCAACATGCTAATCCTAATTTCCTTTATGTTTTGTAGGTTAATCCAAGTTCCTAGGATCAATACAAGTGGCGCCTAAATGGATGGTGGAAGGAGAGCACATGTGGAAGAAAGAGAAAGGAGGGAACTTTCTAGAAGCTTCTAGAATAAGGGACCATTTTCCTTGGAGACCAAGTGTGCTAGAAGCATCTTTGAATGGCATTTGGCATCTATTTGGCCTAAACATCCTTCCACACCATGTGCCATGTTTACCCTAGTTTCTAGATGGATTTTTATGTTTGTGTTTTTTCTTGTAAGGACCTTGTTACTTTTGGATTTTTGCTAAGAGACCCCTAGTTACATCTATTTAAGGGGAGCTCTTAGGTTTATGAAGGGGTTGATCATTTTAGAAAATTCACTATATTGTGTTCCACCTTTGTGAGAGGTTTTCTTCTTAGGGAGAAAACTTTGAAGCCTTATCTTGAGCAAGCTCAAGTGGCGGCATCACCACTAATCCCTAGTAGAAGATCAAGGCTTTGCCTATTCTCTAGGGTGGCGTGATTCTTCCTTGCACCATTTTACTTCCTTTCCATCTTCATGTTTTATTCATTTTGACACTTATTTCCTTGCCTATATTTTGCTATCGGTTGTATTGCTTCCTTTAATTTTCCGCAAGCTTTCTTTATTTTCATAAGTAATCAATCCATCCATTTTCTTCTCTAGAACTTTTGGAAAGGAACCTTCACATATAGATAACTTTGTTATCTTAATGTCCAGTAGGGATTTCCTTAGGTTTTCTTAAGCAACCATCACCATATTCTTGAATATTAAAATGGATCAAGATAATCCTACATCATTTGGTATCTAGAGCTTAGGTTGTCTAGAATATGGTATTTTTCATGTCCTAACTTTGTTTTCTTGTAGCTATCTTGGTATGATCCAAATCCACTTCCATTTCACACAAAAACAATGCTGGCAGAACCGTTCACGATTTTAAAAGATTAAACTGCACCTGCTCAGTGGAACAAAAATTACGTTTTTAATGTCAAAAGAAAGCTCTGTTAGCCTAGTTTCTAACAAAAAAAAGAACCAATGCATTTCAGTTTTATGCCCTAGAATTAGCATTCTACCTCTATTCAATTTTAACCAAGGCATAAAAGAACATTCTTCCTCGGGTCTACTACAAACCGAGGCATAAAAGCCCTTTCTGCTTTGGTTCAACTAACTTGAGGCATAAACCAGCATTTTGCCTCTGGTATATTCCTAAGTGAGGCATAACCTATAGAAATTCAATTAAAAAAGCTTTTAAATTTCTGAAATGACCTTATATGCATCAGGTGATTAAAAATGATGCCCTAAGCACTTTATGCTTCGGGAATTTAGAAACTAAGGCATAATCTGCAACGTTCAAATTAAAAACATTAAAAGAGTGGAATTTTTAACCAAGGCATATAACGTTTTCTACCATGGGTGATGGTTAAACTGAGGCATAAAGGTTTGCTTAAATTTAAAAAATGCCACCAAATTTTAATACACCTCGTTTTTGCAAGAACCGAGGCCTAATGGCCTATTTAAAAAGTAAAAAATTTACTAGTGTCAATTTATAACAAGTTTGTGTTTAATTTAATAAATTTAAATTACTTTTATTTAGTCTTAGTACCATGTATGATCACTTCCAATGTCTTGAATAAAAAATCTTTTTTTGTATATCTTTATCCTTTTTGAATGATATATCAAACAAATTGAAAGATTATTTTTGTGGGCTAGAAAAAAAAAGGACTCATACGTATCTAAATTAGTCATCAACAATGACAAAGACCATAAGGCTTGCCTACAAGTTTTAAGATTTTCGTTGGACCAAATAATATGTCAAAAAAGTTGAAGAGGTTGTGAAGTCGAAGCATAATTTTCTTTAAAAGTTTTGAAATATGTTTAAGGTTTAAGTAGCCTAACTTTTATGCCATATGTAAAGGAAGGAATACATTCAGATTTAGAATGTACGAAATAATTCATGCATGCCATTAGACAAAAGTTTGTAAGTACTCAAATAGTTAGTTAAGCCGAAGAAGGTATCAAGAGATGATGAGGTTACTTTTGGGCCTAGTACATTAGATTTAAATTGGGCCATGTAATTAGGCCATGGTTCCAATAATGGGCATGAAGATGGCGTGAAACATAAATCCAAATCACCTTGCATTTCAAGTGGGCTTCTAATAACCTAATTAGAAAAGCAAGGCCGATTTGCACTTAGAAGCTTCATCACATTCTTCCCATTTAGCACATGCGCAAATGCATGGAAAATGTGAGAAAGCACGTGGATTTTCTCCAACTGATGACCCCATCATCTAATGACATTTTCCCTCACTAATTTTATGAGTTCCTCTACAAAACTATTTCCTTTTATAGAAAAGACCTAGGTGAATTACAATCCTAGAGAACACTTGTCGGGCTTTTCTAGTAAGGAATTCATTTTGTGAATCATCATTTAGCATTTTCTTAAAAACTATAAACTCATCAAACTCAATAACACAATTTTCTAATTGGCTTACCACCTATTAGACTACTCCCTAGCGTAAGTGATCATCTAATGGATACCTTATCTAATAGGCACCCCAATCGACTAATGCTCGTCTAGTGATTACTTTTCTGGCCATGTGTGCATCGAGTTTGGCATCATTCATTGATCCATCTCTTAGCAAAACAACCTCAAACCCCACATTTATATTCTCCCATTTTGAACTCCTTTAACATTCCTCAACAATTCTCAACTACCCCACTCTACTCCACTATTGTAGTAAGAACTTATCACTATGGTATTCCTGTTAATATCACTACCACAACAGGTTTTGACTGAAATCACCCAAAGCCATCATTGTTACCTAAGTTCAACAACATTCATCACCCATACCAAACATAAAATGCAACCACAAAATCGACATGTACTCAACATTAATACATTCCACATATATAATCACATTCACAACTTAAAACAACATGTGTTTCATATAATCACATCATAAATACCACACACCATTCATGGAAGCAAAACATTGTTATCTTCGTTTACCTTGCAACACCACAACCTCTTTAAGTCTAACAACCCAAGCCAACTCAGCCCATTTACGTACTCTACATATAAAGAAACACCTCAGATTAGGAATCTAAGCACAACCATAAATCCTCAAACACCCGTAGACTTGTTCCAACCTCAAAACCACCCATGCAAGAATGAACCTCCCACATGAAAGCACCACTTAACAAGATCAAAGAAAAGAGAGTTAAAGTTGACTTACCCTGATTCCACTTCCAATCGGTTCAAATGAAAACTCTCCTTACCACAACCACCAACTGCTCTTTGATCTTAAACCAAATGAGTAACAACTACAAGCTCTAGAGAGAAAGGAGAGAGAAATAGGAAGGAAAGAGCTCTTAGAGAGAATGGTTGGTTTTTAAGTAAGTTACCAATTGATGGGATTTTAGATTTTAAAATATGTTTTCTCATTTATCATATAATTACACTTATAATGCCACTTAACGCTCTCAAGAACATTTGTCTCCTGTATCTTGCTCACTACTCCACTAATTCTCTCAAGTATCAATGAGACACCATCACCACACGACCAACATCCACTAGAAAAGCTCAAGGCACCCCTAACGTCTAATACTCACCCCTAGAGTGTCTAACCCTCACCATTAGAGCATTTAACGATCATAACTCACTCTCGTCTACTCAATATAACTACAAATGGTCATTTGGTACGTGTTTTTTACACTACCTCGTTTACCCATGTAAACACACATATCATCTAACTAGTGTAGTCTACACCTACTAGTGTAGAAAAGGTTTTTTATGATAGTTAAAACAACTCTTCTATTGTGATTTTAGAGTCGTCGTTGAAATGATTGTCGTCAAAACTTTGATATAAACAATAGTAGTTGAAATACATGTCATTAAAATTCATAACAACGATGGTTTGTACACACCGTCGTAATAAGGAAAATTAAGTATAAATAAATAAAAACATTGTATAACACTTATATTGACAATTGTGACAAATAACCTTCTTTAAAAATCAACCTAAAATAAAATAAAAATATAATATGACGACAGTTAGGCGAGATCCATCATTGAAAAGAAAATTGAAAATAACAAAGTTAACAAAACAACCACATGTTTTTACAAAAATTTTCATTAAAAAGTACAAGAACGACGATTTTTTATCACAATTGTCATTAAAAATGGCTTTTTATAAAATATAGCAATTATAAATTCTTTCTACAATAGTCCTGCAGTAATTTATACAAACATATTCATGGTGCTATTTCAAACCGTTTAAATGCTATAAAAATATGAAGTTTCAAACTATAGGTTTAAAATGACTTTTTTAGCCAATAATGGGGTTGAATTGATTGAGCATTTGAAAATATGCCCAATTAAAACTTGTAACAACTCTTTATGTATGAATTCAATTGACTAATAAATTAAAAGTTTTTTGTTGTAGGACCATACATTGTGTCAATTGAAAAATAGAAACAACAAATTAATTTGTTTATGATGTATGATTCAACAGATTGACATATAAAATCAACCAACTAATATTCTGGGAAATTCTGCAGAAACACCAAAAATAGAAACCTCACTCGAATAGCATGCTTTATCATATAAGATTGATTCCAATTGATATATCAAATTTAGTTATATCACTAGTTTACATACAAGCACACATAAACCTTAAAAAGATTGATTTAATGAGTTTCCTTGAGATTTATAAGAAGAACATCATCAGGGAGAAAGGATCACATAATGAATTACAAAATCCTTCAAAAATAACACTTTCGAATATAACAAAAACACCAAGATTCTTGAATTCCACAAGAATCTTAGCCCTTACACCGAAAGATCCCACTTGCAAACCTAGAATCACACCAAGAAACACCTAGAAGCTCAAGAACAACCAAACCCTGGTGGTGGCTTCCCTAGTAAACCAAAATGCATTCTTGAAGATCTAAAACCAAGCAAAGTTTGCTCCAAGATACAAAGATCTCCCATTTAGAAGTTGCACATTATGTGATTCAGTGAAGAGAGTTTTCCAAATGTGCTTCATTGATTTCGTGCGCAAAAATCTCGAAAGTAACTCCATTCTCTAAAAAACCAACTAATATAGCCTGATCATAAGTGAATTCAATAGGTTGATTTATCCTTACAATATGTTGATTTCACTTGATTTTAAGTTAAATCAGTTGATTGAATAACAATTCAATTGATTGAATACATTCATACTAGAATTGTATGCAACAAGCTTTTTAACCTGTTAAAACCCATTTTAACAAATTAAAAAGGATAAACATAAGACAAAAGACACATATTCATATGTCATACAGTCTACGAATTGAGGCCAATCTTCAAGCTTTTTGATCTTCATGTTAATTCCAAATTCAATGGACCTCAATTCTGATCAACAAATAATCACTTCAATTCTTCATCAAGACTACATCAATCACACATTATTTCATGGACTAGCTTCATCAAATCCATGCAGTAAGGTCCCTTATGCTAACAATCTCCCCCTGATTTGATGAAGCCAACATCCCTTTATGACAATGTTCTTCGACTTAAATTGATGAGGCAAGAGCTATTGTGAAAACCTGAATTAGCTTTTGCACATACAAAATATAAACATACATATACGCATACAAGAACATTCCGATTTTTTTATCACTATTGTGGTTTTATTTCAGATTTTTGATCCAGTTTTCATTCTAGAGTTATCATTCCAGTTTTCATTATTACTTATGAGTTCCAATCATTCAGTTCCAGGGATACTATCTAAATCAATTCATGATTTAGTTTAATTTTGTATTTTGGGAATATTGAAATTTTCATTCATGCCACCATAAGAACATACTATCATAACAACCGATAGAGGATAAACTCAACAATGAAAAAAAGAGAAAAATAAAACTTAAGCTGATATAGACTAATATAATTATTAGATTAAAACCTAAAAACAACTGATTCAAAAACTGACAACTACTAAGGAAAATATGAAAGCAACACAACAAATGTAATGTATGACCTAAAAGCCACCCTAGTTATTCATTTCTTGGGTTGTCTTTGTTGTAGAAAGTGCGGACGAGGTCATTGACATTGTGGATTTGATCATCAAGGTCTTCAAACCATACACTACAAAAAGCATGATTGTCATTCTAAGACATGTTGAGTGCTTAGAGTTGATGGAGAACCAGTCTTTGAAAAATGATAATAGGTAGGGTCAGTATCTTCTACAACATGGTAAAGCTGAATGGTCATAGGTTTAAGTCCAAAGGCATTTTCCTCATTTTGGTTCACTCCAATTGGTCCAGCCTCATGATCATTACACAAACAACAACATTGGCGACAACACCATGAACATTTACACCAACTTCATTTAGTAGGGTAGTGGACTTTTTAAGTGCTTCCTCCACATCCACTCAAAAATGCTCAATGAATTTGGAGATAAGCACAACATAGGGCAGCTTGAAATCTGTTAGCCTTTTTTCTTTCATCATGTGGTCTCGGATGGTGTAAGTTTAGTCAACAACCACACCATTTTGGATGTAGTACATTAACACCAAGTCTCCCTCATTCAAAGTTGAGTGGTTGCCCGCCCATACACTATTATTTTCGTGACTATCATAGCCAACAACTTCTCATCAAGACGCAACCTTCTAACATGGAAATTTTAAATTTCACCATCTGGATTCCTCACACATTGGCTATATTTTTTACCTTTGTTGAATTACTCAACAAAAATTGTTTCTCCCTTCCTAACCTACACACCTCTATGTCTTAAACCATCCACATCCTTCCATATTGTTTCTCCCTTCCATTCCTTTCACACTATATTTCAGTACATCATCACTGAATTTGAGGTTGTCATAGAGCACATTCACCAAGTTTGGATATATCTTGCCAGAAATCTCAAGGAAGGCCTTAAGCTTTTGTGTTCTTAATTGTTGATGCAAGGCCTCAAAGTTTTTAGCCCTCCACCAGGAAAAATGCAACACCCTTAAGTCTCCCATGGTTCTCAACAATAGGAGAGGTTGGTATGGGAGGATAAGATATTTTCTCAAAGATGGCACATTTCTTTGACGATGAGGCATTTTATATTGGGGTTTGGCTCTTACTAGCAAATATGAATGCAAATTCATGATGCCAAGACCAATATTTATAGAAACAGAGTATTGAATTTTATAACCAGTCAATTAATTTACACAGGATATCCAATGTAGCATAAGCAATCAAAGCCAATTAAAGGCATTGTAATTTGTGTATGATCATAGAGCATGATGTTTCCAGACGTTTTATATGCTATCTACTCATTTCATAGCACAAAACTGCATGCACATTGGGAATCATTTAATAAAAGTGCTTTATAGTCAACCAAAATTTGAAAATATAGTCTCCCATTCTTCTTTGAGCTAGAAGAACCCCTCATTTTATTCCACGTAAGTTGCTTCTCAACCTGTACCCTCCCTTTTTCTAAGCTCTATTTCGTGATTCCAACAGAGGTGCACTTTGATAACCACGTTTTGAATCTGTGCCACTATTTCCAGCTCTCAAATATACTCTTGGAGCTGTTGTGCTCGTTGGCTTAGGTGTCAGGGTCTTTGGCTAGCATTTTCCAGGTAAGGGAAGTTAGGGTTTCACGTTTTTAAGTTATTGTTGCTTGTTCATGTTATATTTCGTGCTCTTGATGGTTGTGTAAGACTGTTGATGATATGAAAATAAGTTGTATGTTATTCTGGTGGAATGCCTAATTTAAGCACGCGTCAACAGTGGAGGAACCTGGTCTTTTTGCCCAGACGAGCGAGGCTCACCCAAGCGATAGTACCAGATGTGCTCCTTGGGGTTTTCGTAAGCTATCGCTCAAGTGACAAGCTCCAGTTTTGAGCGAGAGTCAATCTCGCTCAGGTGAGGAGGTGTCGCCAAAGCGAGAAAACATGAAAGCCACTGCTCCCCTCTGTTCGAGTTCTTGCCTAGGCTTAATGACCTCGCCTGAGCAGAGAACCTCTCGTTTGGGCGATAGCTTCTAGCCTAAATGAGAACTGGGCGAGAAAGTGCTTAGGTACTGTTTTCTCCTCTGTTCTTGGTTGATGGTCACATGTTTGAATGAAATACTATGTTAAAGCATGAATTGGGTGATTATGCATATATTGAGTGGTTCATGGGCCGAAATTGATGAATTTTGTATGACCTTTTGTATGGAACATGATTGGATGGTTGATTAAATATTTGTATGAGATTGGTATGCATGATGAAGCTATGTTGGTTGGTAAGACATGACTATGGTATGGGTTAGGACGTAATTCCATGAACCTCGTGGTGAGAGTTCATGGTGGTGCCTCATCTAATGGACGTAATTCCATAAATCTCGTGGTGAAAGTTCATGGTGGTGCCTCATCTAATGGACGTAATTCCATGAACCTCGTGGTGAGAATTCATGGTGGTGCCTCATCTAATGGATGGAATTCCATGGATCACTCGGTGAGATTTCATGGGGGTGCCTCAAGGTTAGGACATAATTCCATGACCTTTTTGGTGGGAGCTCATGGTGGTGCCTCATAGTTTAGGTCTTAATTCCATGACCCTCTCGGTAGGGTTTCATGGTGGTGCCTCATTATATGGATCCAGATGTTTGAGTCTTAGAGTCTTGCTTTGTTGCTACCACATGCTTGGTTGATTTCTATATTCTTGACCTTTAAATTGCATGCTCAATTGTATGTTCAAAATATTTTTACTCTAGCTTATCCTATTTGTTTGCTTATGTGTCTCGTGTGTGGTTCTCTCCTGTTGCGATGATCATCAATTTATTGATGTGAGCAGATGTGGGAAATCCTGGTGATCGTAGTGGTGACGAGGATGCTACAACTTAGTGGGACGTGGTTTAGTGTTGGGTCACTATCGAGCCCACATTGAAGAGTTATTATTACATTGTAATCTCTTGCTTTTGGTCGTATGTTAAGACTCTTGTATTTAGTTCCTGGCATCATGTAGTGCCTCATTTTTCTTCTGGTATATTGGGGTGATTGTATTATCCTTTATACCTTAAGTCTCGTACCCTTGGATATTATAAGATGTACAATGTTTTATTTGAATAGATTTGTCTATTAAAATTGGACGTTACACATGCAGTGACAATTTAAGTGAAATTTGTGTTGTTTTATAGATTTAACAAATTAAAATACTAGCATATCACACTTTATGCAGAATTTAGCAATTTAAGTGAAATTAAAGCATTATTCAATAAGATTAACAAGCTAGAATGTATCAAATCACGTTTTTCATATCCATAATACCTAATTTTTTTCTAAGCTTCATAAACCTATCACAAGCAAGTAGTTTAGTGAACAAATCAACTAGTTGATTCTCCGTTTTAACAAACTTAATTTTACAATCACCTTTTTGTACATGATCTCTAATAAAGTGATGCCTTATCTCAATATGTTTGGTTTTAGAGTGTTGAATTGGATTGTTAGTTAGATTAATTGCACTAGTGTTATCACAATACAAGGGTACATTTTCCAACTTCACACTATAGTCTAAGAGTCGATGTTTTAGCCATATGATTTCAGCATAACAATGACCAACTTCTATAGACTTTACCTATAGACTCTGCCTCAACTTGCTTCTTACTATTCTATGATATCAAACTTGAGCCAAGTAGGTAACAGGTCCCACTTGTGCTTTTCTTGTCCAATTTGCACCCATAATAGTCAAAATCTGAAAATTCACTAACACTTCAATATTTGGTTCGATGAAATCATTGTCTACTTGAAAGATAACAATATCACCTTCTTTTAACTCATTTTCAAAACAAAATACCCTCCAACCTTGACCTATCTTTGTTGAACTTCTATGTTTCTTCGATATTAGGATTTTGCTATTGACTATAGTTTTAGGCCTTATAAGAAACACATCTTGTACATTCTCCTCCTGAATGAAGTTGGCAAACTTTGATGGCAAGTCCTGCATGATTCAAAAGGTTATTGTTAGTGCATTAAGTATTTTCATTTAATTATATGTAAATTGATATTAAATTATACTTGAAAGATAAAAAGAAATCAAAAGGCATATACCAAGGGACTTGCTTTTCTTTGATACTTTGTAAATTTGACTAAAACTATAGATCTTGTTTCATGATGACTGATATGACACATAAATGTTGTCAAACTCCTTGGTATACAACCACCTTTAAACACTATTAGGTGAAATAAAGAATTTCCCAAATACTGAAACTGGATGTGAGAGTCACTTTGGATGTCACACAAATCTATCATATTACTCCAACCTTTTGTGATTTTTGGGTTATTTGAATCTATGTTATAGGTAACTGTCGTGCTCTTACCATTTACATCTAGCAAGTGCCACTGTGGACCTAATTTGTGTGCATAACCAACAACAAAGTGTCAATCGACAAATCCAAATGGCTACAAATTAATAAAGACAGTAAATTATTTTCCAACAATAAATAAAAACATGAAGAAATTTTTCTCTACAACGAAATGAAAACATAAACACAAACATATATAAGTACAAACTGTTTTTCTTCAAAATATAATTAATGGTCAGAAAAGTCGTATGTATTTATTACAAATGAAAAATAAATTAAAAGTTTATAAAGCAATAAAAAAACATTAAATCTAGTAAATAGCAACTAAAATAAGAATAAATTTTAAATCTTTAGAATAATTGAAAAGAAAAGAAATTCCAGTACTATATTAACCAACAAAATATTTAAATATTAATGAAAAATAAATAAATAAATAATAAAAATTTGAAAATAAGTTTATATTATATATATATATATATTATGTATTTAAAAAATATATTAAACAAACTTTTATACGATTGAAATAAAATATAATAATTCTTTAAAGTTCACCCAATTAAAATAGAAACCAAAATTGATTGTATAAATGAAAATGATTTTGTGTATGTTGGGTTAAATAATTTTGTATCTAAAAATATTAACCAAATGAAGAAGACAAATGAAAAATATCAGAAAATTTAAATCAAATGACAGAAAATTAAAGATCAGGCACCATATCTTCACGGATGGTTTTAACTCCATCTCTACTACACATTTTCCTATATAATCCTACTATATCTCCATATCTTTGTTTACCATTGTGGCAAAAATCTTAACATTTTAATGAGGATGATAGAGTTTATTAGATACCACCAACCGTTCACAGCAGAAAACACATACAATAACAAAATGATTTCCAAAGATGTATTTCTATGGTCAAATTTACAGCATACCTAACAACATATGTAGATTTGTTGAACTTCCAAAGTATTGTTGTGTTGTTTGCTCCATCTGTACTGGTTTGCTCCATCTCTATTCCTCTAATTGCAAAACAAAGTCACGGTTGAAATATATGGGTAAATGAAAATTCTGGATGGAATGGTAAAGTGGAACTTGGAAATGGAATGACAAAGATCATCACGTGAAAACAAAGATAAGGAATCTTAGCCGAAACTGCCAGCACAAATTCAGTAACACATGCAAACAGTGGCTTTAATTGTAAAATAGTTTTTTGCAGATACTTTGATATATAAAGTAACTGAAACATAAAGCATTTAAAAATAACTATAAAATATTATATTTTATATTCGTTATACATTTTTAGAGACACTCTGTTACTCAAAATCAATGTGGGTGTTATAAGAGTTATAATACATGTACTGCAGTAACGAAAAAGAACATGTAGGTAGATATTTTTTCTTCATAATATAGTAAAGCCACAAATAAAATTTAAAATAACAACAATTGAGAATCTTTATAACAGTTATAATATTTGTACTACAGCAACCATGGTCTTCAAAACATAAATCCATGAGTGGACAACAAATAATGTTGGACAACAAATAATGCAATTCAAACATATATCAATGACCATGTACTTTTCAATATCGCTACAGCTATCGAAAAAAAAATCTTCAAAGTGTATATTATACACTATTGGATATTATAATCTGCAACAAAAGAAAGGAATTACAGTTAAAGATACAATAATTGACAAATTATAAGAATGTTGTTAAAGTAATTTGTATACCTCTTATCAAAGATTTTCAAATATTTCTTTGTAAACCACATTTGTAGTTGTATTGCTTACTTTTCCATCTTCATCCATAATTAAAATTTTGAGTCCTTTCTTTGTTGTCACTCTAGAAATTGCTACATACAATTTTCCATGAGTAAGAACTGGGCAAGGAAGATAAAGTCCAACTTTAGAAAGATTTTGGCCTTGACTTTTGTTTATTGTCATTGCAAAGCATAAAGATATTGGAAATTGCCTCTATTGAAATTTAAACGGGATGCTGGAATCAAAAGGTGTCAACTTCATTCTTGGAATGAAAATTTTGTCACCAACATTTTTGCCTGTTATTACCGTAGCAGAGATAACATTCTTTCCCAAATCATTAACTTGCAACCTTGTACCATTGCAAAGACCATTTGCTTGATCAATGTTTCTTAAAAGCATAACTGGTACGCCAACTTTCAATTTAATCCTATGATTTGGAATTCCTTAACATTTGATATCATTTAGAAACTCTTGAGTAAACCACTTGTAAGACCCATGAAATTTAATTATTTAAATAAATAATTAATTAATAAATGCGGTTAGTGAAAGCCTTTATGGTATTTAATGTTAAGGTTTATGATGTGGAAAGTACTAGCTCAAATGGTGGAAAGCACTTAATTGTGTGAAAGGACTTGGGTTCAAGGACTTAATTGTTATTATTTTTAATAATATACTTGATTATAATGAGTGATAATTTAATCCTATATTTATAGGAATTATCACAAAACATGAATTAGCTAAAGGGTTGTGCATTGGTTTGACATTGACATGGTTATGGGTTCGATGAATCCACACTAAACTTTCTTTTTGCCAAAATGTCTTTTGGCATGAATGTGAAAGGGCAAGGAAATCCTAGAAGCCAAGAGTGGTTGGAAAACTCATGAAGTAATGACTTTTGAAAGGCAATTACACCTCTTAATGATGGAAATTCGTTTTCCAACATTAACCACCATTATGCATTGTTTAAAGAGACCATTAAGGGAAAGTGAGAGAGTTTCCTTGACTAGTTTTTGTGAGGGCCGTGAGGGGTGGATTAACAGAGCATACATTGTGCTAATTGAGAGAAAGGGAAGGTTGCTACGTGTGGTTGAGTGGAGGCAAGGGAGAAAATCATTGTGGAACCAAGGAAAAACGCGAGTAATCAATTTCAAAGCGAGGAATCCAGGTTAGGGGTGCTAAACTCGTAACTTATTTGTAATTGGTTAATAATTGATGTATGAAATGAGTGTACATTGTTTCTGGTTGCCAAATATCTTGAATTCTGGATTTCTGGAAAATTCCAGAAATCGCCTGGTGGCTTTGAATGAGCTGTCAGGCGGCACATACAATTTTGCTTGTTTTCTGGGTTCCAGATGAGGAACCGCCTGGCGGTACGAGCTTGATCGCCAGGCAACACCTGTGCGCCAACCCAGTTTCTGGGTTTTTGATGAACTGCCTGGCGGTGATGATTACCCGCCAGGCGACGCGAGTCAATTTGGCTCGATATTAGTGTTTTGGGGTTTCTTGGTTGATTCTGTTCGGGGGAAAAGATAGTGCCAACTATTTGGAAATTATTGGAAGGCCGAATTCGCTGAAGTATATAAAATTGAAGGTTCGATTGTGTGAAAATTGCAAGAATATAAATTTTTGGGTTGACGAATTGCGGATTTCTTAGTCGCACTAAATTAAGTGGTAAGATTAGTGGAATTTCGTATATGAAGAAGTCTTATGAATGAATAGTGAATATAAACTCATGAATGCAGCCTATTGGATGGTAAATCGAGTGGAAGAAGAATTGTAGGGAATTGGATAAGGTTCGCAAGTGCTGAGGAAGTTTCTGGGTTCTTGGAACAGCAGGAACCGCAAAACGACAACCAATTTGCCGCTAGGCGCCACACCAGAGGTACGTGGTGTTCTGTTCACGAAAAACGCTGTTTTTCATACTTTTCGCGCAACAGGAACCGTCGGGCGGTAGTTTAGTCCCGCCAGGCGCCACCTTCCTATTTTGGGGCGTTAGGCGCCACCATTTTTCTTGTTTGCGCAGTTTCCATAAAACTGCATTTCCTGGTTCGTTAACCGTACGATTTAGGTGAAATTTTGACATGTGGTCCACAACATGTAGTTCTTCAATTTGAACGGTGGAGATTTGATTTGGAGGTCAACAGCTAGAGATATACGTTACTCAACATTGCTAATTTTGGAGTATTTAAAATACATGAATAAGCTCTTGATAATTTCAAGTAACTTCTAATGAAGCATGATTGGGTTATGTGGTAAGTCTCTATCAATTTGAATGTCCCTTTGGGTTAGTCACATGTGGAGAATTGGTTATTGGTGAATGCATGTGTCAATATTAATTTGCATTGGTGCCTAGGATCATGTGCTTAAATTGTTATAATGATGTTGCTTATACTTGTTTGAGCATGCGTTATTCATAAGTTAGAATTAAATGCTAGCATGGGTTTAAAGGGGGAGAATATATATGAAATGTGAATGGATTGATTTTACTTTATTCTGGGTGCTTAAAAACCAGTATTGCGCAAGTACTGGTGTAGCGTTTGGCGGTGGTGTTTGACCGCCAAGCGATGGCTACAAAACCAGTAGAGAATTGAAGCGTGTTGCGCCTGGCGATAAGGGTTGTCCCACCAGGCGATGCTTGTGGAAACAGTAGCATCAGAGGCACTTGGCGCCTGGCAGCACGTGTCCCCCGCCAGGCGGTCTAGAAGCCTTTTGTGCCTGGCGACTCGTATAGAGCGCTAGGTGATTTTTGATGAAGCAGACATCGTGTTTTACTTGCTTTGGATGTGTGTGGTCTACGAGGCTTTGGGCGATATCTCAAGGGTCAAATGCTGGAGTATTCCTGGAGTTGTGGCTTAGGATGGAGGGTAATACGAGCATTCTTTGAGTTGTGGCTCGGAATAGCGAGTGTTCCCGCATGTGTTCTACGAGTGGTGGCTTGTAGGTTGGCAACAACGATATCTTGAGACTATCAATCAAAGATGTAAAACATGGATTACATGTTGGCATCCATGTGAGATGAGACCAAAGGATAGAGTTCCTTGGATTGTGTGTGTTTTGTTATATAAATTGATGCATATGTTTTATTCTATTAGCTCACTCTATCTGCTTGTGTTTGGCGATGATCGTGTACGTGGTACACGGGAGTAGTCGATGTTGCAGGTGGATCTGGTGAGGCATAGAGCTGGAGCGGGGCTAGTTTGGAGAGGACTTTCTCAAAATTTTATATTTTATGAGTTTTTAAAGAATTTGTAATATTTCATATTACTACCCGTAGACATTATAATTGAGTTTTAAATTTTATGGATTTGAGTTAACTTTGGATGTAATAAAAGTTTTATATTTCCCATGTTTTGGAAAATGGAGCTTAATAAATGAGCGTTTAATATTATTATCTTATTTTATTAAGTAAATTCGTAATATCCGGACGGGATGTCACACCACTCACCTTGAATTTCTTGATCATCATTAGATTGACAATGAGTGTCTGAACTTAAATAAATTTGTTCTTCACCAAGAATCAACAATAAAATGAAGTCATTTACTTGTTCAACACTATCAATTGTAGGGCAAAGTATAGTGTCGTCATCAAAGAAGGCAGGAGTCATGATATTTTCAATTAGACCACCATAAACAAATTTCACTAAAGAAAGTAAAGGTGTTTCACTTTCTTGAATTAGAATATCTGTTGGTATTGAAATATTGGGTTCACCACTTTCATTCAAATTCATATTTCCATCTCCAATTTTAAGAATCCAATCAGCAAATTCTTTTGTATCTATTGCAATTTCATTTGAAACAACACTTTTTAACCTCATGTTTTGTGATAGCTTAAGAACTGTGCAATATTGCCACAAATCAGAGTAGTTAATCGATGAGTTCACAATATCATACCTTGATCCCTTTCTTACTACTGGCAAGATTTGTCTAAAATCACTGCCCAAGACAACAACCTTTCCACCAATGGTTTGTCAGCATTATCTTCATTTCTAGGTCTCATAATGTCTCTCAATGTTCTATCAAAAGCTTGGAAACATAACTTATTCATCGTAGGAGCTTCATCCCATATGATAAGTTTATTTCCATCAATAGTTTAGCTCGAAGACTTCCTTGATTGATGTTGCACGTTCATTCATCATTAATTTCTAGTGGTATGCAAAAAGTAGAATGAGCAGTTTTACCTCCAGGAAGCAATAAAGATGCAATGCCGCTTGAAGCTACATTAAGCGCAATCATTCCCTTTGCTCTAATAGCAGCTGACAAAAGTTTCCACAAATATGTTTTTCCAATCCCACCATAACCATATAAGAAAAAGAAATTCCCTACATCTCAATTCACTATTGTCATAATTCTGTTATAAACATGTAGTTGCTCATTAGTGATTGACTACAATAGAGAGTGATGTAGCTTCTCCATTTGTTCTTTATCATAATTCATTTCATCAATAATGAACCTATTATGAAATTTGAATGAATTTGAAAGATCAGGTTGAGGAAGGGAACTATAATCTGTTAAAGCTCGCCCATTGGAATTTAAAAGTTCTTCTACTTCTAGGAGACAAAGATTGTGTAAATCATGTTCTTCCATTTGAAAACCTACAAAACAAAACATGTCATGAATAAAAAAATATGGAATAAAGAATGGAGATTATTTATATTTAGTACTTGATATCTTCAAGTCTTTCCTTTTTTGATATAGGATACCATATGCCAATAAATTCCAAGTTGCATCCCAAACACCTTTTGGCTTTGACATTGTATTCATGATTAACAAAGAAACAAATAACCTTCTAAGTTGATTTCCAAATGCAAGATGGCTAGCCTCTTTAATAGCATCAATGAATTCTTTTTCATCTGCCAATAATCCTAATTCTTGGCAAGCCTCTTGGTATGTAGAGAATTTTTTACCATTAATTGTCTTTATACTATCATGATTAATACAACCTTTCTGTTTTGTTAGTAAGATTCTCATGTAATAGCATTCACCTGATCCTGGAGGAACATATGTTAGTCGACCAATACTATAACCCTGCTTTCTTGGTTTCCATTGCCATTGTTGAGACATCCAAACAAACTTTGTTGGAAATTCAGCATAGGTCAAGTTCCTTCTTTCCTCATATCTTTTGTTAGCTTCAAACCAAGCTAGAAACATTGTATTGATGTTGTCATTCCTCTCCAATACATCATCAATTCTATCATCATCTTTAAACAAAATTGTTTGTTGATCTTGTAGGTGAAAAGTTAAACGTTGAACAGCAGGCCATCTATGATGGATATCAAAGCCATAAATTCTCCAAACTGCTTCACATGGAGATAAATATGTACAATCATAATATCTTTTAATCTCATCAATAATACGCATTTCTGTAGAATCATTCTCTTTGTTTGTAATTTTCATTGTGGCTCTATTAGGACCTTTGTTGACATATTTGAACAAATACTTGATTGAGTTTGATTTGTTGCAATATTTTATATTAACATGAGCTTGATATCGCATTAAGAGAAGAGGACTATAAGGCACGACATTTCCATTACCTAATTTATGTCCATATTTCAACACAAATAAACCATCATCTTTACGCCTATATACAGGATATCCATGTTCATCAATTGTAGTTATATGTCTAAATTTTTTAGGAAAAAATTTACAACACCGACCTTCTTTCATGCATGGTGTGTGAGATCCAGGAAATTCATAAAAAATTAAAAATTAATAGAGTATAAGAAATGAGGGGTTGAGACTACCATAAGAGAGTTCTTTGATAAATCCTAGACAAGAAACAATGTTAACCTAAGTGGTTTAGAGCACTTGATTATGTTGAGGGGACTTGGGTTCAAGTCCTGAGTATGTCATTAGTAGATTTATTTAATTCTATTTTATTTTGCAATTATATCGTGGGTGAAAGCATGATTTAGGTTCATACGAATGTGTGAATTAATAGGAATCATGTGATAGTTTGTTGGTGTGCATGTGTTTGATGGGTAGGAAGGATATGGGTTCGAATCTCGACTAGAGTGAATATTATCCTTATGTTTTACTATTTTGCCAAGTGGTTAAATGATCTAGAAACTGTAGAAATTCTCTGGAAAGTTTCTATGCTATAAGAATTTGGAGTTGGTTGTCGGGTTTGGGAGTGAAAAGAAAATTTAGTTATATTTTTTTAGTGTCAGGTGTGGATAATGAAAATTATATATATATTAATTAATTATTGGATGTAAATCTTAGGTGGGATAATAGGTAGTGAATATGTTATCATGCGGCAGGTAAACTTTCTATGTATGTGAAAGTGCAAGGCAATGGGTACAATTATATAAAT
>Ga0214544_1001502_pt1 | contig 48646 bp, 39 predicted proteins | sample CNSS3metaG_FD_160074 | JGI IMG/M metagenome (GOLD analysis project Ga0214544, IMG submission 160074) | Root nodule microbial communities from cowpea collected in UCLA plant growth center, Los Angeles, California, USA - CNSS3 | ecosystem: Host-associated > Plants > Roots > Nodule | place: USA...
GGTAGTTGTCATTGATTTTTAAAAGTATTGTTTTAATGTTTCCTATAAATGATTGAGTTGGATATAACATATTTTGTAGGAACAACTTCAAATGATAAGGCAGGACTACATCTGTCAATGGGTTCTAGATGTAGATAACATTGAAAGAGAAAAAGTTGTTCAGCACTTTGGATTGATGCTGACCACTTAGACGTTGGCTAACAGACTTTTGTGGCATGTACATAGGTGGATATGTTAATATGATGGTGCATAAATTTTGATGTCATGAAAGGATGACTGTAATGTTTTGAGAAATTGTTTTTATTATCCTCATTGTAATGTTAGTTGTACAGGACTGTCATTTGCACCAGATGTTAGGAATTAGTTAGTTATGTGAAGATGACATGATATAATTTTTTGATAATATATACATGTCATCCCAGTGGTTCTTTCATGTTTATTGTTTATGCAATTAATATTGATTTCTGTGTTTTGTTATGACACATTTAACAGTGTTGTAATCTCAAATTACATTAATTCCAGTTGTGTTTGATGCTGAACAATGAAGTTCATATGTTAAACTATAGTTCATAAAGGACAGTGTAAGTCCCCACCTATTGTGATCTGACTCCCCCTCAGGTAGAAGGCCTGGGTTATATTTAATTTTGAAGACCTTCACAAAAAATGTTATTCTCATCACAGTTTTTGGTTCGAAAAATTGATGTTGGTTAACTCAAAAATGTTATTTTATAGAAAAAAAAAATAACTTTGCTCCCTTGTCGGACCACATGACTACCCACCTGTGTTTGGTGCAGAGTTATGAAGTAAATAGGACTGTATAGTTCGGAAAGGACAATGCTGCTCCCCATGTTTGTATTCAGGACTCCGTACAACGTGCAATAACTCGTGTTGCAGTTGCCCATGAATTAACCGTCCACTAAATAATATGTTGTTGTTTAAAATACATAAGGCCAGTCCCCGTTTCAGAGCACATAACTCCTCACCTGGCTGTTAATGCGGGTAATGTGGTGCACTGGTTGATGTAAGCCCACACTTTTGCAGCCCTGACTCCCCACTTCTTTGCATATAAATGATACCATTATTGGACATAAATAAAAATAAACGTTCACCTATTTTAGGTGGGAAGGCAAAGTTGAAGTTTGGAAATTCGTTGTGGGCACACTGTTCGAATTGGTTTATTTGTACAAAAAACATAAGGCCAGTCCCCGTTTCTGAGCACATAACTCCCCACCTGGGTGTTAATGCAGGTAATGTGGTGCAGTGGTTGATGTAAGGCCACACTTTTGAAGTCCTGACTCCCCACTTCTTTCCATATAAAAGATACCATTACTGGACATAAATAAATGTAAACGTTAACGTACTTTAGGTGGGAGGGCAAAGTTGAAGTTTGGAAATTAGTTGTGGGCACACACTGTTCCAATTGGATTGTTTGTACAAAAAACATAAGGCCAGTCCACGTTTCAGAGCACATAACTCCCCACCTGGGTGTTAATGCAGGTAATGTGGTGTAGTGGTTGATGTAAGGCCACACTTTTGAAGTCCTGACTCCCCACTTCTTTCCATATAAAAGATACCATTACTGGACATAAATAAATGTAAACGTTCACCAATTTTAGGTGGGAGGGCAGATGTTTTTTTAAACAAAAAAAATTATTAGGCTCCCCACGTAATTCCACATAAGTCCCCATGTACTTTTCATTCTTATTGATCGAGTTCAGCGCTGATCCCGTCCTTCCTAAAGTGCATAATAAGTCCACATGTTTGAAGTCATAACTTCCCACGTAATTCTTATGGCTGGTTATTAGGTTGAATGGTAAATATTTTGTTCGTAAATAACACTGTCAGTCCACAAATTTTAAGTCCTAACTCCCCATGAACATGTAATGATGGGTGAAGAAGTGCAATGCTCAATTTGTACCTCGTAAATGACAGAAAAGTCCACGAAAGTTGAAGGTAGGTTTAGTCCTTATATTTGCATATGACCTCCACACCTCAGCCCACATTACTCCCCATTATATTTGCACTGTGTTTACAAATTGTGGTTAATGTGTTCATAATAAAATATCCCACTTCACACACCTCAGATTGCAACTCCCCACCTGGAATGACTGATTATTTTTCTCACATCATGCATTGAATAATGTAGATACATGTACCCACATTTAACAGCATCACTCCCGACGTTATATCCGGGATTTTGACACACAATTGTATAACACAACAGAGATGCGTTTAACACAAACAACCATATGCATTCATAAAAAAAGTTCATGGGTTACACCAAGTTAACAGATTCAGCAACATCACAGAAACATTCGTTAATAAATACATCTATTATAGGTTCTGTTTCACTGTGATCAACTTCAAACAGCAATGTGTCTCCTTCCTTCAACCCATGCTCTGTGCAGAACTGCCTCCATCCCATGCCAAATTTGGTTGAGTTTTTTGTTTTGGAAAGTAAGATTTTGCACAGCACTCCTGTCTTTGGTGTGAGCAAGACCACTTCACTTAATTTTTTTGTTCTTATTAGGTTACCAAATGGAACACTCAAATCCTGTGTGAAAGGAAAATGGGAACGCAAAAAAGAAACCAATCTTAATGGGATTACTCATAACCAATACACAATCTTAGTGAAATAACAATCAAAATATAAAAAATACCAGGTGGCTTCGTTCGGCTTGAGATTTCGTTAGTGTAACAGAGAAAAACGAACCTTCAGGGACCCTATTTGCACGACGTAAGAATGCACGCTTGTTTTCTGGTGAACATTCACCCACAAACACCGTTATTTCGAACTCTGAATTGCCAAGGTAACGAAATTGGACATGTGCATCCCAAATTTGCGAGACGTACGACTTTTCCAGTTCTATCCACCCATGAACAATTCTGGGATTTGCGGTGTCCATGTTGTAGGTCACATTGAATTTGTTTCCAAAACTATCACTCAAAACCCAATTTGGGGTTAGATCTGCTTCGAAAGCTGCTGCAAAATGTCGATCCACATACCCGAAATCCTTCCCATTTACATTTTACGAATTTGTTTTTTGTTAGAATCCAAATACATCACAATTACAATAACAAAACGAAAAAAAAAACACAGAAAAACCTGATTTCGGATGTAGATGGTTGTAAATTTCCACAGCACCACCGCCCCATGTGCACTCCCACTTGCTGCCATCATTGAACCGGGGTTCTTTTTGGGTTAGTATGTGGTCCCATAGAACGAAGTTGACCACTTTATATAAGTGTCAATGACGCCTTACCGAGAAGAGATAGCGTTTCCCAAAAACAAAACTTTGAATGGTCTTGTCACAACTTTTTAAATGGTCAAACGTTGGGAAGAGATGAAACAACTCATCTCATGCAACCGACAACGGTATATAACGTTTCCCTAAACATTAATGGCAAAACTTGGATGGTTGGTGTGTTACATGTGTCCTAACAAAACCAATTCAATTACAACCACCATGGAATAAATTAGACATGGTAATAAATTGTAGGTGAATTAAATTCTACGTTATTTAATTTAAATCGTTATAAACAAAAAATATTTTCTTTATATTCATAACTTATGGCGTAAGTTTACAACGTCCATATACAATGCATCTTAATTGTGCATTTAACAAAAGAATCAAAAAAACCTTAACATGTTATGACCACTAGTAATAGGGAACATGATAATGACAAACACAACCAATTAAAGCAATTGGTGTTTGTTACTCGCATGTTCCTATCAAAAATTGTCTACCCACAAAAATAATAAGTGAAATTATGTTTCCTCTTGTCCACGAACAGGGCCTTCAGTAATCCTGAAATTCAAAGACAATTATATGACCACGATACAATATATTTAATATGCTGGGACGACACGTGTGTACTGAGTCATGGTTAAACATACCTCAACTGATGCGAGGTTTGTTGTTGTGGTGGGAAGGGGACACTGATTAAATTCAGAGTGCAGTGATGTTAGAAGGGACATGAAACCTGCGTGTGGAATGTAGGATTGTAATGTTTGATGGTCTTGCACTGGGATATCTTGGAAATTTGGTTCTGAATGAATTGCCGGCGGGTCCTACCACAAAATACACACCTGTTATGGACTTCCTTATATAATATTAAAATTCAATTAATGTACACACAATACTGCAAGATACAAACCATTAAATTGCGAGATGCTTTGTTTCTTGCCGCAGCTGTTTTCTTCCTTTTTGTTATCTTTTCCACAGTTGATTTCAACCTATTTGTCCGTGGTCTACCTTTCCTTTTGACGTGAATGGGACTTCGAACAATATTGCTGTGATGTGCAGAAGACATTACATGGTCGGGTAAGCTGTGATCCTCATGACAAGCACTTGGATGGTCGTCCCCACATCTGAAGGGATTGGGTTCATTTGGTAACCCTAATGTAGTTGCAATTGTGTTCAACTGATCATACACCGATTGGGCAGCACTTTCTGTTTCACATGCGACCTCACCGATGTCATTAAATCTCTTCCGTAATGACTGGAATCTTTGCATTTGTGGATCATCCGAACTTCGGTTGTACGCTGCTTTCATCAAAGTGTGTCGTCTTCTAACATTTTTGGACCACCTCCTTAGGACGTACTGTTCAGGGACACAATCAATGTCTTCCTGCCCAAGAACTAAGAAACAGTGTCGACATAATATACCACGAAACTCAAATAGTAGACAAGTACATTTGATTGTTGTTGTGGTGGAGTCAAACAGCACGTCATGAAATTTGTTGGCCCTCTTGGCATTCCATAAGAAGTTTTCCTTAACATTGTAATTCCAAATGGTTCCATCTTTGACAACATTCATAACAAAGCAATTCATCTTCGCTCTAAATTCATTCTGAATCTCACCAAATTTAGCATGGGTATAGTGCAACTGAAATTGCCTCTCAATTAGGGATTGCGACCCACACGGAATTGTGGTGTTAACAGATGCGAAGTCAGCCTCAAATTCCTTCTCTGCTTTTTGCCTAAGTGCGTTGTCATACTGGACGACGAACTGTTGCAATGAAGTGCTGGAATTTATGAACCCATCAAAAAATGCATTCATACCTTCACTTCGTTGTGTCGTTGACATTCCAGCCCAAAATTTATTTCTCAAATAACAAGGCACCCACAGATGTCTCTCCTCGTACAACGAACATAGCCACTCGTTGTTAACAAGGCCGTTATTTGTGATGAATTCATTCCAACCAACCTCAAATTGGTCAACACCACTTGAGTCATACACTAGTGCCTTCATTTGACTTTTGATAACATTGTACTGTGTGTAACCCTACAATTTTTCTGGAACCTTTTTCATTATATGCCAAAGGCACCATCTATGATTAGTGTTGGGGAAAACAATTTGAATTGCATTGCGCATAGCTTTGCACTGGTCAGTGATGATCCCTTCAGGTGCCCTGTTGGACATGCAACGTAACCAACACCTAAACAACCATACAAATGTTGATGTGTCCTCTGCAGATACTAGACCACACCCCAATAAAATTGATTGCCCGTGGTGATTAACACCAACAAACGGTGCAAATGGCATGTCGTACTTGTTTGTCAAATATGTTGTGTCAAACGATACAACATCACCAAAATACTCGCATGCCGCTCGGCTCCTTGAATCCGCCCAAAAAACATTTGATATTCTATTGTCTTCGTCCATGTCAATTTCAAAGAAGAAATCATTGTTGACTTCACGCATGTGGGAAAAGTGTCGAAGCAAAGCTTGTCCATCCCCATCCTTGCATAATTGCCTTCTTTTATGAGCTATGTAATTCCTAACATCTCGCTCAATAAAAGTAACATTTTCATATCCTCCCGCTTCGCACACCAGTGAACGATAACTCTTGTTGATGCGGACCCCGGCTTCGTCGTTTATGTCAACTGTTTGCCTAGCATGAATATTAACTTTTCGATTTCCTGATATCAGCCTTGATTCAATAGGACTAATATTGTGGCTGTGCTCCATGACAACACTTCTTATGTGCCATTTCCCATCTTTTTTACCAACCGATATTCCAGCCTGACATTGCTTGGTCTGGCTAGGTAGTGTCTTAAGCTCTGGACGTATGGTGGAGACATAATTACCTTCGCGACAACAGACAAGTTTAACATATTTAAGTTCGTTGTCCTTTCCCTTCTTTGAACTTCTTATTCTAATACCAAATCCAGTTCTAACAGCAAAGTCTCTGTAAAATTTTTTAACTGCATCAAGTGTCTCGAAGCACATGTGAACTCTCGGAACAAGGTCGACATCGTTGTCATTGTCAACAATTTGGTCGTCCATCACACACTGGGCATCATCATTCAATTCTTCAACAGAAATTTCATCAAGTGTTGTCTCCATCATATGAACAACATGAACGACGTGCCTGAAAGCAACATTTAATGAAGCGTGCTTCAACATAGTGTCGTACATATTGAGTTAATAACAACATTTATGACCCCTTCCCGTTGTTTAAATTAAAAATAAAAAAACCAAACCAACTGATCTAAGAACCCTAAATAAATATTAAACAATAATACAAACATCTCCATTAACTGTCTGAACAACCTCCAACACAATGTGGCTGTTTTACTACACTAATGCACCATTTTGGAAATGAGTTTCAGAACTTACGGGAACTTACTTTGCCAAAACCGAAGCCAACCTTATGTCTTCAATATGTGCACGACCTTTGAGGTTGGTTGTTGTAGTGAATGAAGTTCTTCTTCCAAAACGACAGTGGACAATGAATGAACTCCATCTACCAGACCGTGGAAGATGGTGGTGCCATAAATGTGCATTCAGTGGTGGTAGGTGGGAGTGAGGGAGAGTAGCTTCTTTATGGCTTCGCGATGTAACAGGAAAAGTTAAGTTAAACTACCGCCAACTTAAACTTACCTTACAAGAAAAGTAAGGGTATTTCGGTCAAACAATAGCCTTATTAATTTTTTATTATAAATACTGGATTCGGGAACCAAACGCTACTCAAACCAACACCTTACTTTTCACCACCAGGTAATCACTGATTGTGTTCGTCTTCGATGGAGGAAGTTGACACATTTCGCTGCAAGCATTCGCCCCACCCACCATTTCATATATTCACTAACCTTTTAATAACTTTTTAATGTTTTATTATTTGCGTTAATGTTATTGCATTTTGTGATTACAGATCGCTTTATGATGGAACCTTGGGAAGGACTAGATGTTGAACAAGAAGACCTGGAGGCATTCTTGAAAAAATGCAATTCTGGTGCAACGCTAATACCAGGGCCTGCGGGAAATGTTCAAGCTGCAATGCTTAATCGGGAAAGAGAAGAGGCCCAGAGCACCCAAGAATTTGCTAAGGACGTGGCTGCTGCAACGTACGACAGAGATTTCAAATCCAATGCCTGGCTATGGGCAGAGCGGTTCATCCACTTCCATGGTCAACTTTGGTCTATACTATGCATTGTTGATGTTCAATGAAAAACACCCTAATGACGCATTATCACCATGCTTCGCAGGTCTTGTTGAGGATGGGGACTTCAAAAATGTAACACCACTATCATGTAGTAAGACGATACCAAGACTCCCATTTGTGACCTGTCTGGTGAAGGAGTGCAAACCAAATGGTCTAGGTGACATGCAAATATGCATTAAGGTACACATTAACACGACCATCAACTTCGTTAATGCAACCATGTTTGGTTAATATTCATAAGTCCTAAAAAATTGCAGGACCAAAGCGCCACACTCTGGGCTAGTGTGCACAAGAAAGTGCTAGATCATGCTGACTTTGGTACACAACTTATGGTTGGAGCTGTCTTGCTCCTGCAGGGTGTAATTATCTAACACTTCCATTGCAATTTGCATGACAATATTATTTGTCCATAACCTATGTCCCTGATGTTGTTTGTCATTTCCCTTTGGGTAGGTTGCCACTTTCACCTTTCCATACAGAAATACATACCTCAACATCACTTTACGTAACATTGTGAAGGTTAGGAAACAAAATGTATATGCACGTCTAAAATAATGATCTGTTTAATGTTTGTAAACCTAAAACATTTCATGTCCATGGACACTAGATTTTCAAACCAGACATTTCTCCTCCAACGGACGATCTAGTGAAAGCAACAGTCAAGCCGGTCATTCATCCTCATTCATCGGTTGATCCGAACATTGATAACATCTTGAAGAAATTTTTACACCCGTCAAGGATGCTTTCAACCAATGAACGTGCCGAAACCTCCGCAAGTAATGCAGGTGGAACATCCGTTCAGAATGATATTTGAAGTTGCCACAACCACTATTCTGTCCAGCATTATGTTTTATGAAAGCCTTGTCATTATATTTTGCAGTGACAGTTTCATGGTCTTATGTTTAATTTTGTTACCATGACAACATATGGAAAACAAGTCACCAAATGTATTTTGATTCCTCTTATTGGAATTAACTTCCTATCTATCCAGAACAGTCACACTTCTTTGTGTTTTTTACCACATTTGAATCCCAAAATATTGTCAAATTTAGATGGGGACCGTAACCAATATACATGGCAAGTTGTCCTACAAATGTTGTACAAACATCCACAAAATAATCAACGTACCTAAGTGGGAACTAATGCTAATATAGGTAGGGACCGTAACCAATATATCAAAATTGAAAATTTGGGGACTTAAAAGAATATACATGGAAAGTTGTCATTCAAGTTTTGTAATGACTTAACCTAAAACTAAGTTACAAATAAGATATAAGTGGACTTGAAGGAATATAAATTGGAAGTTGTTACAAAACTTGTGAAATAAATTCGAATATAAGTCAGTTACAAAAAACGTATGTCTGGAGTTAAACCAATGTACATAGAGTGTTGTCATACAAATTTTGTAATAATTTCACCTAATAGTTACAAAAAAGTTTTATGTGGACTTAGACGATTATAAATGGAAACTTGACCAACAAATTGTGTTCACCAATAACTGAGTTCCAGAACAATTACGTGTGGAGTTAAACTAATAAACATGGACAGTTGTGACACACATTTCGTAATAAGTTGACAAAATGAAGTTCGGAAAATAAGGTATATGGGGAGTTAAGGGACTATACATGGAAAGTTGTCATGCAAATTTTGTAACATCTTCACCAATAAGCAAGTTACAAGAAACTTATATGGGGGGTTATAAGACTACACATAGAAATTTGTCATTCAAGTTTTGTAATGACTTCACCTAAAAGTAAGTTACAAATAAGTTATGAGTGGAGTTAAAGGAATATACATGGGAAGTTGTTGCAAAACTTTTGAAATAAGTTCGAATATAAGTCAGTTACAAAAAATTTATGTGTGGAGTTAAACCAATATACATGGAGTATTGTCATACAAATTTTGTGATTATTTCACCTAATACTTACAATAAAGTTATGTGTGGACTTACACGATTATAAATGGAAACTTGACCAACAAATTGTGTTCACCAATAACTGAGTTCCACATAAATTACGTGTGGACTTAAACGAATAAACATGGACAGTTGTCACACACATTTCGTAATAAGTTGACATAAACTGAAGTTCGAAAAAATAGGTTTATGGGGACTTAAGGGACTATACATGCAAAGTTGTCATGCAAATTTTGGTAAAAACTTCACCTTTAAGCAAGTTACAACAAACTTATATGGGGAGTTATAGGACTATACATGAAAGTTGTCATGCAAATTTTGTAATGACTTCACCTATAAGTTAGAAAAAACTTATATGGGGAGTTAAACGACTATACATGGGAAGTTGTCATGCAAAAATTGTAACAACTTCACCTACAACTAAGTCACGACAAAGTTATATAGGGAGTTAAAGGAATATAGATGGGAAGTTGTGGGAAAATTTTTGTACTTACTTCAAACATAAGTCACTTACAAAAAAGTTATGTCTGGACTTAACCCAATGTACATGCTGACTTCCCATACAAAATTTGGAATAAGTTCATGTACAAGTTAAACAAAAGTTATGTGTGGACTTAAACGAATATACATGGACACTTGTCATACAAATTTTGTATTAAGTTCACCTGTACGTAACTTACAAATAAAGTCATATGTGGACTTAAACAAATATACATGGGGACTTCCACTTACATTTTTTGTAACAATTTCTGTAAATGCAGTAACCAATTTCGTTACCTTGTAGACTCATGAATCATACATAGATCGTACTGTTTTATTTTTTTTATATTATTTTAATTGACCTAAGAACAAAGCCAACTTAAATTTACAAACAATGTAATAATGCTTCATTACTGGATTAAAATGTCAACATTTTCCTCTCCAACCAAAACTGGGGAGTTACACTTCAGTAATTGAGAACTTGGACCTAAATTTGTGAACACCAAATAATGTATGTAACTGACTTTGCCGTTACAACATTTCCCTTATCCCTAAATCATGCTGAAGTCCATAAATGCATTCAGTTATCACCAAACACAGTGTATGTGGGCACCAATGTAAACTGCTTGAAACATAACAAAAATAATATTACTATGGTCAACAGAATTCACCAACTAAAGCCTAATTAAAGGAAACAATGTTAGACACTACAAAAGGACACAACAAATGACCACAAAGTTGGCCTATAACAACTAAATAAAAGTCAATAATCATTGTCTTTGCAACCATTACATTCAAAACAAATTCAACCCAATGTAAGAAGCTTCGTCTTCCTTCTAGTACCAAAACCCGCAAATGGCGTCCTTATTGCACGACTTTTAATTCGCTTTCGAGGTTAGGACTTCATACGGTCATACATGTTGCTTTCTTTTCCAACATCAACTTCAACATCATCACCAGCAGAATCATCACCTTCAACATCAGATGCAGGGTCATTCACGGTGTAATGAACACCAACATCAACCTCCTCCTCATCATTACCATCATAATGCGGATCGTCTTTACCGTCACCCTCCGTACGGTTATGTTCTTCCTTCTTTGCAACCATATCCTCTAAATGACACAAAACAGCTTCCAATTCAGCAATCTCCCGTTCTTCATTCTCTACAAGACGTTTTAGCTCTTCATTCTCCTTATCAATTGATCTGTTGTATGAAGTCCCAAAAGTTTGGAATGCTTCTCTCACAAACTCATAACCAAGTTCTTCGTTACACACCACAACCTCATTAATAGCCTGTGAACAACAAAAACAACTTAATACAAACCATTCAATAACAGTATTTAACTAAATTATTATAACTTCTCCACACTAACCAATTCTTTATCAAAGGAAGTTTTAACTAATTTGTCACCAACTTTAATTTTCATCCAGTGCAACAATCGTGGGAACTTTGATTTGTCGCAATTAAACGTTGCGTTGCAAACAAATATATGATCAAATGACCACAACTGAAACAATAAAAACAAATTATCCACAACAAAATGTCCAACTACTAAGTAATTACTGAACATGAAAATGAAACAACGAAACTTTACCTGCAACATATACACACATCCAAATAAATGAATGTGACTTGTATTTGATTCATACTTCAACGCCCTTGAAGCACTGCATAAGCTACCAACCAAATAGTCGTAGACTAAGTTGCCCCAATTGTATTTACCTATACTTTGCAAGTCATCCACTAACTTAAAAATTTTGGGAAACACGATCCCGTCTCTATTTGGCAACAAGAACTCAGATATGCCTAACAATATATAAAGGCTGGTAAACAATTCTATACCACCACTATCATTGTCATATTCCAAAAGAAACTCATAAATCCTTTTAACATGAACTTTCCCACTAGAAAATAACTTCCTACAGTCACTATCTTCATCATCGTCACTTATATCAATTTTTTCACCCAACACCCGAAGACCCAATCCTAAACAAACATCTAACAAATTAAATTCAACTACTTCCCTACCAATAGCAAAACCACCCCTCCTTTCAACCCATCTATAACATAACACAGGTAACAAATTGCGACTTATCTTAACAGAATGGTTTAACGACATAAACCACCAAAATGGTGTGCGTGCAATTGACTCTCGTTGTTTCACACTTAACTTTTCATTCAAACTTCCAACATATTTGGCTTTGCAAGAATGCCGGAAAAACATCTGTGTAAACAATAAACTGTGTTACATCATACCATATTAACATTAACATACACAATAGACAGAGGATTTTCAAACACATAACCAAACCTACCTTCACATCCTCAATCAATAGGCCCTCGGTATGCTCTTTACTGGCCATATTCAATAACTGAAAGGCAAATGGAACGATTTATGTTGCACCAATGAAAACAGAAATCCCCCCAAGTGTTTCTCACCGCCGCCAACCAATCAAAAAATTGAAATCATATACAACAAAATTACATCCATATCTAAATCGATACCTGAATTGCAACGAATAGCACAAATGCTAATGGGGTTCGCCAAACTTCAATTTCTCGGATTCTTCAAACGAAAACGTAATTTCGTTCTTCAAAACCAGAAACCCTAACCTCCTTGGCCGCCTTCCTCCGGTAGATGCAACCCTGATTCAAATTCTCGTCAACCCTTGAGCGGTTCTGCATGAGCGTTTACATTCATATCCCCTTTCACGCCTTTCTGTCTTTCCTCAAACCCTATTTCCAATTCTTCTGCAACTATTTGATTTCGCAATCTCCTTTATTCTCGTCAACCCTTGAGCGGTTCTGCGTGAGCGTTTACATTCATATCCCCTTTCAAGCCTTTCTATCCTTCCTCAAACCCTATTTCCAATTCTTCTGCAACTTTTTCATTTCGAAATCTCGTTTTCGACCATTCTCTGAACGTCCCAATTTTTTTTCTTCCACTTAACCACGGCACGTGCAATTCTTGCAAAAAAATTTAACGTTTTAACTTTTTTTATTACATTAAAGCAGATCCTTTGACACGTGTCCTCTTCAAGCTGTGTGTTTGACACGTGTCCCGGTTTCAAAAGTGAGTTGAGAGAAGGGAGTCAAAATAACGTTTTCCTTTTTCAAATTAGGCAGACACCGTAAGAGAAACATAAGTTAGGAGATTTTTCATTTTACATTAAAAAGGTTGAACGAGTCAACCTTTAACATTTTTTTTTTAATTTGTGCATCTAGGAGACTAATGAAAAAAAGTTAACCTTCCTCTCTTGTTTTGTGTAAATATAAATTGAAAAAAATGAGATAAAGTATCTTTATATTTCAACATTTAAATTAAGACAAAAAAATTAACCAAAAACTAAAAAAATGTGATGGAGCATCTTTTTGTTTGTTAAAAAAGATGTAAATACCAGTAATATAGTTCCCACAAGGCGAACAATATCATTTGCACTCAAATTTAGAAGTTCTTCCAATTGATTAACAGAGAATGCATGTCAACTAAATTATTTCCATAACTCCAAATTTGATTACGACCCAATATGTTTATTACATTTTCAACAACGTTTTCAATTTCTTCATATTGTTTCTTGTGCGACCAAAGTGAATCATCACCGAAACCTGAATTAAGACTTTCGAAAACAAAATATAATATATTACATAAAAGTATGGCTATATATATGTGTACTTACTTTATTTGCACATCCCATCCACAACGAGCTCAACTTGTTTTGAGAGCTTCCCTCCACTTGTTTACTATTTCCAAGTCATCTTTGAACCTTTGTTCGTGTTCAGCAAAAGCTTTTGCAAACTCTCCACTCTGTTTTCGGACCTCAGAAGAATCGATATCATAGAAAATAGGAAGCAAACATCGACCTGTTTGTTGAACCCATCTTTGTAAACTCTTTCAAGCACCATGTGGATGATGCATAGTCCTTTGAGAAGACAACAATGAAAACGCGTGATTCTTCAATTGCCTGCAAGAGCTCACACTCCAAGAATTCCCCTTTGTCAATGGTTTGGTCATCTCTGAAGGCAAGAACTCCTTTTCTTTGAAGAGCTGCAAAAAGATGATTTGTGAAACCGTTACGAGTATCTTCTCCTCTAAAGCTCACAAACACGTCAAAATTCTTCGTGTGTGATGAAGTTCTCCGTTGAATTTTTTGTTGCAGGCCATTGCCGAAGGTGAAAACCCACTTGCATAAGAAGATAATGTGAGTATAGAATAATTGTTCTATAAAACAAATGACAAACGTGTGTAAATCATAACAAGTTTTTATATGTACTGTTACCCATTTGACCCATGAACAATTAATCTGCATTTGTTTCTTCTACATTACTTCTAAAAGCCCATAGCTGAGAAAACATATATTTTCCTTTTCAGAGTTTGTTTTACCAAATCAACCTAAGAAAATATGCAATTATTAAAATATTGAAAGACTTTTACGAATCACGCGGGAACTGCAGTAATTTCCACACAAGGAATTCCAAGTTTTGAAGTTTTATTATTTATAACTATTAATAAAAAAATTGCTTTTTTTAATTCTGTTACCTATAAATTATTTTTATGACTATTTTTGCATACATGTTTTATCACCATAAAACTATTTAGGTTTTGATGTATATTTTTTCATTATCAAAATAATTAGAACAGTATTTATTGTATTTGGTTATCACAAAAAAATTAGATGCGCTGTATTTATATTAATAATAATAATAATTATTATTATTATTATTGATATTATTGATAATATTATTATAATAATAATTATCGATGATATTATTATAATTACATTTAATATAAGTACTATTATAATATTTATTATTATTATTTATTATTAGAATTAATATTATTACAATAAAAATAAAATCAATGTACAACTTAATGTTTTTTTCCTACAACTTTAATTTATAATAATAATAATAATAATAATAATAGTAATAGTAAGAAATAATAATATTAAAATAATAAAATTGTTGAAGTTCAATCTAATGACCGCTTCGTTTTAGTTTTTGTGAAAAATTTAAAATTAAAAATAACCTCTACTTCCAACATCCAACAAACTTTATTACAATTGATTCTAATTCTTACCTCTTATATCATGTTAAGAATATATTATAAAAATAAAATTTAAACATAATTCAACCTTTTGTAAGGTAATTTTTGCAAAATTTCATAATATTTTGGGATACTTGGGTCAGTATTTTTATAAATTAAAGTTATATACATTTCATTATATTGCTTATAAAACGTTTATTAAGAGAGGATTTAAAAAACTAATATAAATTCAAGTATTACTAAATATGAATATATATTAATTATATATATTGATGTGGAAAAAGATGAATCTTAAACAGTTTCAATCGTTATAATCTTTTATATATAAAATTTAAAAGATTTTCAAATAAATTTAATTGAAATTGTTTTATATTAACCTTTATTAATAAGAAAAAAATTGTTATTATTTTACACCAATGAAGAATGTAGATTTAACAAGTATTGATTCAATCCAATTATATCTTAAAATAATGTATACTAATAAAAAAAATGATCATTTTTGCGATCAATATTTCTTCCCATTTTTCAAATTTAATATGATAAATTAAAATTTTCATGTTTTATTTTAAACTGTTCTATCTAAAGATCTTGAAAGACTTTCCAAGAAAGCATTTATTAAAATACATCAAATATTTAAAATAAGATAATGTACTATACGTGTCCAAGATTATCTCGGTTACCTAGCATGGGATCATCTCGGTTTATATTCCTAACATCACCTCACATTTATATGACTGAATCAGTTGGTATTATATCATGTCCGCAAAGACTTTGATAAAAGAGTAAATGGAGGAAAATTATAATCACTTAAATTTAGTAGTTAAAATGTTATGTATTAATAGAATGATAGGTAAATTAGTTAAGGTGATTATTTGTGTGATTGACACTCAATCAGGTATAAATAGCACCAATCACAAGATAATTAATTATATGTTCATTTATTATAATATTTATTACTTCTTCACATACTTGACTTGAGTGTCTTTTTGCAGACACGTTCTCTACCGATGTCGAACAAAACTTAGGCTTAAAATCATCTTGGTTTCAAAGAGCCATGAGAAGAGCTTTCTGTGGATAAGCTATGTGTTCTAGTTCTGCAAGAATAGATAACCTAAAACTTTCACGTTTTTTTAATTGTTCTATCGAAAGATCTTGAAAGACTTTTTGCATTTTAAAATTGAGATCTCGACGGGACGTTTAAAATCTTTAAAAAGAACATACATAAGTTGTCATCATAATTTATCATAGAAAATTTCGATTTAAATAAATAATGATCTTTAAAATGATTTGCATATGAAAATCTATTACATATAAAAAAAAATACAACATCCTACAAATCCATTCGACTTCTAATTAAACGTGCAAAATTAATATAATTTTAAAATCTTTATTTTCCTAAAAAATCAGATAAAAACATAAATCTATTTAAAGATACCTTAAAAATAAGAAAATATTTATGAACTATTTATTTGGCTAGCTAATGATGAACCTTATTTCTACATATTTTCATTTCCAGTAAAAAGTAATGTGAGAGAATAAGAAAAAGCATCTAAGTGATTAGCTACGAGTTTTGTGTTTAATTTTTAATAGCCATTAAGCATTATTGGCTTAGAAATGATCGACAGAAGTTCTTTTTGAAAATTATGTATAAACCAACGCCAAAGAGTTATCCTACATGACCTTTGAATCAAAAATACCCTTTTGAACCTTGGCTTGGAACACACACCTTGAGCTTAGAATTTAGGTCACTCATATTACTGAAGGATGCAATAAATGTATGTGTCATGAAGGAATGATGAGTTGTATGATGAATAAAGGAATAAAGTTTGGGTATGTTAAAAGCATTACAAAGAATATAAAGGAAAATGAAAAATGCAGCCAAGAATGAAGTTGAATATGGACACTTCAAATTAGAAATGATAAAGCAAATCAAGTAATTGGGGGTGTACCCAAAAGGAATGAAAAGAATTGAAAAGAAATTGGGTTGTAGCAGGAGAGAAAAAAACAAAAGAAAAAGATGGCTAGAATAGGCTTATACTCATGGCACTTGTACATTGAAGTTTTCCTTTTTAGTAGTGAGTCTCAGTTGTCTTGTAAAACAAATTTCTTTTCATAAGCCAACCACGTTACAAGCCCAAAAAAGACCTTAGTGATCTTTGCTAATCATGTGTACATGGTAGTTAGGAATGAAAATACAAAGCTAAGAGGATAATTGCAAAAGGGTACTAAGAAAGCAAACACTTTGAACACTTGGGAGGATGCAATTCTACACTTAAACAGAAAGTCATTTGAGAGACCCTATGTTTGATCTTTAACTATGAAAACTGAACTAAATTAGTGTCTAACTGATTTCATTAGTTCCAATTCAAGTAATTGACCGCATTTCTCTTAGCTTTTTTGGTAAATGTGATGATAAATTCGTAGACCAACCATGATCAAATCTTTTGAAACCTTTCCATGGAACTGTTTCAAGCTTTGCTTGGGGACAACTAAAGAGCTAAAGTTGGGGCATGTTGATAAGTGTCTAGTATTAGTTAAATTGCACATCATTTAGACATTTATCTTGCATCAAATCAATGTAAAAATCATTAGAATTGCCCTAATTTCATATAAATACAGAATATGGTCAGTAGAAATTATAAAAAGTGGAATTTAATAAATTTGTGTTGTTTTTGTAGGTAACTGAAGGAAATTAAGAAGTTGGTACTAAGCCCCCAAAAGTTGCAGCTCAACCAAAAAGATGAACTAAGAAAAGTTAAAATTGACGCCCGTGGCTGAGCAACAAATTTTGGCGTTGAACCACATTTTAAGAAACCTTCACTATAAGGAAACAACAAGCTCTAGATTTGAACCTTAGCATCAAAGGAAAACCTCCACAGCAAGGAAACCTCCATGGCAGGGAAATCTCCATTGCTGATCACCAAGATGGTTGCCCAAGCTTGGAAGCAAACCCACTCATGAAGAAAACCTCCATGGCAAATCTTCAAGAATGGAAGCTAGAGCAACGCTTGATTTTCTATAAATATAGGGCATGTCCCTGGGATTCATATGTTGATTTTGTAAATCACTTTAGAGAGAGAAACTCCCTAGATAAGCTTAGTTCATATTGTATATCTATGTAAAGCAATGGAAGGAAGAAGGCTACTCCATGTTCTTATTGTATTTATCATCATAGGCAGCTAATTCCTTCCTAGTTGGGATTGAATGTAACTTCTAAACTCTTTTTGAATTGCACCTGATTAAAGATTTATTATGTTCTTGTTTTATATGTTGATTACTTGATTTGTGTTGAATACTTTGGTGACTTGGCCAATCATCATACCTAATCAGCACTAGAAGTAGAGACATATGGTCTAGTGTTTAGATTTAATCAAGTATTCTAATGCTTGGCATATACTAGAGATGGATATGCGACTTTAGTTGATTTAAAGAGTCTTGTTCTCAATGCATGGGTTCCTCCACCTGAATAGGGACATCCTGTGTTTGACACCCTTAGGTTCTAACTCTCAAACATGAGGTTAGATCTACATGTAAAGCATACTTCCAGGAACACAAAAATAAAGAACATTATTCATAGATAATTAAGGGCAATACAATTAAGTTAAGATGCCAAGTCAAATCCCAACACCTTAATAAACATCACCTCTCAAACTTAGTTTCAATATATTTTTAACAATAGCAAATCAAACATTTGATTATTGTTTCATTGCTAAACATGGGTTAGATTATAGATTCCTAATTTAGTTACCAAATCCCTGTGGATACGACCTTCTTGTACTGCAACTAACTTAGTACACTTGTTGAATAAAACTTAAACCCTCAACTAGGCAGAACACTAGGTAAAGCAAACACTCTTCAAGATCCCCAAGGCTTCTCACTAGAAGGCTTTTGCTGGTTTGATCTATTTCTTGGCTTCCTCTTAGGACAAGTATTTGCAAGGTGTCTTGCATTATTGTAGATGTAGAACCTTCTTCCCTCTATATTCACACCAACTAACTTAGGGCAACTTCATTTGTCATGAGCACTACCACACTCATAACACTTCACTTTACTCAGAGTAGATTGTTGAAGTTTATCCTACTGTTTCTTCTACTCCTTGTCTCTAGAAAAGCTGCTCTTCTAAGTCTTGATAACACAGCTATGGTCCACCTCAAATTGTTCCACTATCTGCCTATTCCACCAAAACTAAAAACTCCCTAATCCTCATAGGCACAATGACTTTCGCCAGCTCATGCCTTAGCCCTCTTTAAAACTTGTTGCACCTCCACTCCTCTGTCATATTCTGAGAGTAGAACTGGGCCAAATATTCAAATCGATTCACATAAGCTTGCACTAACATCTTCATTTGCTGCAACGTCAAGTACTCTGCCTCCCGATAAAACTTAGCACTATTAGGGAAGAATTTCTCTAAAACCTTGTTCTAAAATTGACCTAGTTGACCTCCTCACCACAAACTTCCATTTGTTATTGTAACATCCCCGGTAGGATATTACTTAAATAAATAAAATAAACAATTTATCGAATTACATATCTCATTTATTATCAAATCATTTCCCAAAACACGAGAAACTTAAAACTTCAAGACTTACGAGTTGCGATATACCGTCAAAATATTCATGATCAGTCTTTACAATTCAAAAGTCCAAAGTAGTAAAACCAATAATTAAATTACATGAAAATTTAATAAACTAAGCCTTTATAAATTCCCATGTAATTTGCTCCTGCTCTCCGTCACTAAGCATCTCCTGGCTCATCTGTAACATCATCTGCTCCCGGATAACAAGTTACTCGATCATCGCCACACACAAACAAATAGGGTGAGCTATGCATATAGATAAAATAACTATGAAATAAACCTACCCCAAAATCTCATAATTATTTATCTTTAACAAAAACACCCACTTTCCCCACTCAAAACCCTTATGAGTTAATGCATGTATTCTTGATCATGGGACTTCCCCTGTGCTTCAACGAACCTCTTCGCTCATGGTCCAACCTACAAGCCAATCCCGTTCATAGTCCTATTTCACAGACTCCTTCGCCCGTCATCCAAACTCCTCGCAGGGACCCGGACATGCATACCCGCCTTTCCTACTATGAACTCCCTCACTCATAGCATTCTCAAGTTTGAGCATGAAATGAACTCCCTCGCTCATTCATCCCAAACAAGAGGACCTCCAATGAACTAAATTGTTCACGTTCCACATGCGGTCCACCCAACACAAACTCCTCGCTCGTGACTCAAGCCAAGCACATCCTAGATCGCCTATGGACTTAGTCCTTCAAATCCAACATCACAAACATAACTTCCAGCCGCAGCCGTATCCGCCTGGCGTTGCCAAAGCGTCGCCGGGCGAAACTCAAGCAGACCGTCTGGCGCATCATTTAGCGCCGCCAGGTGCCGAGTAAGATCAGTGGCCACTGCCACTTGTTTAGGTGTCTTCTGCCTGGCAGCACGTCCCGCGCCGCCAGGCGCCATACCAGTAGCGCAGTACTATTGGTTTTTAGCACATTAAACAGGCCTTAATGAACCCCCAAACCACTCATACACAAATTATCATACATTCATATTTAAATAGACCTCAATGCATTTCCTATGACAGTAGTTCCAAGCATCACAATTCATGGTTTCACCATCCATGTCATGCATATAATTAAATATTATATAAGCAGTCATGATTTCATTCTTTTACCTATTAATATATGTTAATTCACTTGGTAATTTAACAACCGAGGGAACGCGTAATGACAGTTGCACTTACAGTTTGCCACATCCAGTCAACGAGCCGTTTTTATTTCTTTCATGCATTTTTCTCCTACAAAATCATACTTATACATTGTCAACACCCAATTTCGTCCGAGTAAAAAAATAATAATTTTTTTTCAAAAAATAATTAGAAAAAGGAGGAAATAAAAAAAAACAAAAAAGCATTGAACATTGATGGATATTCCTACTTTATTTTCATCTCATTTTAAATTTAGTTTAATCTTGTTTTATTTTATTTAATCTTGGTTTCTTGAACTTGTTTATTTTATGTTATTTTATCTTTTTTATTTTATTTTATTTTAAATTTAATTTTTTTTAAATTTTTTAAATTTTGATTTTAATCATATTTTGTTTACTTTTTTTTATTATTTTATTTTATTCCTTTTTCAAAAAATATGTATATAAAAAATGAAATGAAAAAAAAGAGAAGACTAAGAGGTTAACGTATGGTCTTTGATAGTTAGGGGTGGTAGCTAGCTGACCATGATCATGATGGCTGAAGAAGGAAGGAGCAGGAAGCAACATCTGCTTTCAGCTTTATCCCACGTCTCGAAGTGGGAAGGGAACAGAGCAGAGACACGACAAATATCATCAGGGTCCCTTCATTCAAAGGGATCTTCACCTTCTTCACTCAGGGGCTTTCCCTGATTCGGTTCTCTAAAAAAAAACACAACCCCTTCATCCTCCCCAACCTTCTTCCAACTACACCACCATAATTCATCATTCTTTCATTATCCTCTTTGTTTCACCATCATTCATCACCGCCAACTCCTCCATCACTGTGTATACACATCACGTTTTCTGCAAGCACAAACAGAAACTAAATCACAAACCCAATCCCTCTGAACAGATTCACCTCCTCGTCGATTTCTCCATCACTAGCTAACCTTCCGGTACTTCCACCTTCATCCCATACCTGCATAAAAACAAATAAGCCAAACTAGTCTCAACTTTCTTCCAACACTGAGCACTAAAACTGAGAGGGGATAGGAACAATCGTTGCTGGCATCGCGTCAGAGGAGTGCTGCCTTGCGACAATCGTGAACCCAACGACGGTGGCCTGGGCGAATGCCGTTGTGCGGGAGGCGATTAGGGCTCTCTTGTGCAGGTTAAAAAAATGAAGAAGAACAGAAATCGCGAGATCATCATCTACGCCGACGATAGTCTCAGATGAGCATCGGCGAGCTCCAGAACCTGGTATGGCTCGTGCGTGAGAAGGGGAATGACGAGGTGGCAGCACCTCTAATGTTGGTAACATCGCCAACGGTGCTCCTGGCCGGCCATGGGGTGGCGACGGCTCCAGTTTGGAGCGGAGGTGATGATGGCGACGTTGGTTGTGTAGTAGCGGCTGGTTCTGTGGAGATGAGGTTCTGCGCGGAGAAGAAATGCTCTTGGTGTTTGAAGAAGAGAGCCCTAAAGATGCTGATGAGAGAGCTTTGGGCCTAAGGCCAACCATTTCTTCGTACACCCCTGATTTTTATCTTTCATACACCTCCATTATTTATTGGGCTTTTCTTTTTTTATTAAATGTTCTGCACTACGATTTTTTTCTTAAGCCTACAACCCTTGTGTTCTTTGTTTTTGTTTTGGGTTTGCTTCCTTCGTGCACCACCCATTTTCAATCTCTGCACCTCCATTATTTGTGTTGGCATGTTGCGTATGTTTCTTTCTGCACCACCAGGTTTACTGACCCCACAACCTATTTGTATTTAACTTCTATTTTAGGTTTATTTTATATTTTATTTGCCGCACTCCCACCTTAATTTCTGCACCTCGCATTGTATTTTTGAACTCATTTACTGACTGTACCCCAAGATTTATTGTCTACACCTTTTCTGTATTTTTACTCCGTCTTCAGCTTTTACTCGCGCACCTCCTGTTAATTTTTGCACCCCTCCCTTTTGTGTTTGCTCAGCACACCTCTTTGTTTACTGCACGCACCCCACATCATTTTATTTCTTACACCTATGACTTACTTCACGCACCCCACCCTCTTACTTCCCGTACCACCATAATTGATAACCTTGCACCTATGTTTATGTTTATCTTATTTCGGGCATGTGTTTTATGTTTACTTCATGCACCTCACACATTACTCATGCACCCTATTATTATTATTATTATTATTATTATTATTATTATTATTTTTTTTCTTTCTTTCACTGTTGTCCTTTTTGTTATTAATTTTTTTTTATCCTTTTTTTGTTATGTATCTATTATTATTATTATTATTTTCTCAAAAAAAAAAGAGAAAACAAAAATGTTTTAAATTATAAAAATTACAAAGAAAAAATAGGAAAATCTAAAAATAAAAAATGTTCTCTTTTGCTTTATTGTGTCTGTCTGGTAGCCTGCACCGTGTGACACTCATTTTCAAAATACCAAAAATAGTTTTCTTTATATTTTAGTGTTTGTCCGATCGCTCGCATCGTGTGATACATGTTTCCAAATAATTCAAAAAACACCAAAAAAATATATAAAATTTCAAAATATAAAAACATCAACGTTTTTAAACAAGATATCTTTTTAAGAACTATGTGATCCTTGATTCTCCACCGTGAGATATCATCTCTAAAAAATCAAATCTTTTTCTCAATTGTTTTTCAAATATCTTTTAAAGAACTACGTAACCCTGATTTCTCATCTTTAATGAGCATACGTAGGACCAAGGTCAATCCTTGTCGGGCCCAAAAATTTAAAATTATTTTTGTTTCTTTTTAGCATTTTTGTTTTATTATTTCTTTTGGGGGAAAATTAACATTTTGAAAACCACATCGACTTTGCACTTTTAATTAAAGGTACCGCCCTTGGGCAGGCGTGTAAGGTGCTAACACCTTCCCTACTTTTAACCGACTCCCGAATCCAAAATTTGGTTTTTCACAAACTTTCTTTATTTTATGGTTTTCCATAGTTTTCTAAAAATAACTGTGGTGGCAACTCCCAATCTCTTTTTCAAATCCGTTTTATTTTTCAGTTTGCCTTCCCGTCGCGATTCTAGTTGCGACAGATGGCGACTCCACTGGGGACGCTAGAGAGTCAGGCCATTTAATTAGATACGCGAACTAGATGTGGTTTTTCCTTCTGTTTTCTTTCCTCTTTCTTCTTATTTGTTTATTATTGTCTTTATTTGCATGTGTATATATTTGTCTTTTGGAATAATTGTTTGTGAATTGTTTTACTTATTTTGTTACATATCTGTTTGGGAAATTTTTTGGCTGTTTTGCATGTGGAGGTTATGGTATGCACCATTCTCTCTCCATACACACACATTGTGCATATCATGAGTGGGCCCCTATACCCGGGTCTGTGTAACTTAGAATTAGAGGGGATTGTGTAGCGGTCCCACAGTGGATGAACTTCCCAAGTGGTCATTGTGAGAACCCCAGCTAGAGTTTGCTTGTTTTCTTGGTACTCTCACTCCTTGTTGTATACCAACTGTTGTGGGAAATATCATGAAGTGGGCTATAACTCTAGTGACCTTAATCCTTAAGTTTAGGGAACCATCCCGGTGAGCGCATGTACTTTACCTTAGATCCATTAGGCGCTCAACCTCTGTTAAGGCACAAAGGGAGATTGCTTGCTTTAATCCTCACCTTTTGTGTGCATAATGTACATGTGAATAAGTGCTTATTGAGGCACAATCATGCATAACATTTTTATATCATACATCATATCTCATGAAAATACGCGTCTCTCGAGGCGTAAACATTCATTTCACTATGTCACTCTACATATCATGCATGGTATTTTCAAATAAGTGTATCACATTTTATCATCATATCATGGGAATAAAGGCCTCTTGAGGCACACACTTGTGTTGCATTCAATTGTTGTCTCAATCCATAACATGCGTCTCATCTCATATGAATAAGGGGTGTCTCCAAAAATGAACAAAAACAAATAAAATAAGATTGTCACATTTCGAGTCATTTGTTTTTCTCGCAAATCGTCAAATTCAGTTCTTTTAAAAAAATTTAAAAAAAATAAGGGGGGTGTCACACTTTTCTAAGGTCAAATGTTTAATTAAGAACAATGACTTGACTTTTTCCTTTGAGACGTTTATGTGCGCATTTTTGAAAACATCCATCCTTCGGCTTTCCTAGAGTGAAGGATTTGCCTTGTCAGCACTGACGTTACCCAAATTGATAAACACAATCATTACGCTGGGTAGATTTGACTAGTTTATCATTACTTACACTGGTTGGGTGGTCCTTGATTCCGTCGAGACAAAAACAAAAGAATTTCAAAAAAAAAGGAAAAACAAAAGAAAGGAAAAATGAAGTAGAAAATAAAGTTCGCTAGACTAAAAACCTGAGAGGGCAGTTTAGGCAAAAAAAAGACAAAACATTCTTTGGTCAAATCAGTAGGTTGAATGAATAGATAATGTTTGATATCATATCTTTTGAAGTATTTGTCTAATCTACATGACATGATATTTTCAGACTCATCTTTTTTTCATTACCTTTCCACCACAAAGCCTACTTCTTTTATTCCATGGTGGACCAACATGAAAGGAGCATCCTAACCTAGGCAAATTGTGAGCAATTCTCTTAACATGAAAATAAAAGTAAAAAATGTCTGCAAAACTGAAAACCTGAAAGGGTGGTTTTTTTTTAAAAAAAAGAAGAAAAATAAAAATTGAAAAATATGTTTTGAGATCTGCTTTCAATGACTAAGACAATTTTTTTGATTCGCATGTGCCAAAAGCTCCTTAAAATAAGCATGATTAATCAATTAGATAAGGGGCATCCTCCTTCTTCTTTTTTTCATTCTCACCCTCTTCATGGATTTCATCTTCATTTCCTATCATATCCTCTACTCACAACCTAAACCTTGTCCAAACTTTGCATACAATTGTCGAACCTTTTTCTCCAAAATCCAAACTGGGGCAGTTGCGTCATTTTACCATTTGTATAACCATTCATGTATCAAAAGAAAGGGAAACTTCACCTTAATTATCATGGTTACACTAGGGGCAACGTCTAGAGTCCCCACTACATTTCAACCTCTTTATGCCTTACCATAATTGGGGCCGACCAAACACAATTTGTGCGTTAATCCAAGTCCTCAAATAAGGAAAGCTTTTGAAGTCCCCATCTTTTTTTCAACCTCTTCATAAATGGGGCAGTGTGTCAATCCAAATCCTCAAATAAGGGAAACTTTTTAAGTCCCCATCATTTTTCAACCTCTTCGTTCCTTCTCGACCGGGGTAGTGTGTCAATCCAGATCCTCAAATTAGAGAAACCTTTGAAGTCCCCTCCCTTTTTCTAATCCTTGTTTCAATAACTACAGTAATTTAAACACATTTTGTGCCCTTATGTCAATCCATACTCTCACATTGGATAAAATTTTGAAGCCCCTATCATTTTCTTCATGTCATCAACAGATGGGGCATGCCTAAACATATGGTGCCCCGATACCAAATCAAACTAGGCCAACTCCTTAGTTGGTCCTCGTCATCTCATCCAACCCCTTCTAAGCCATTGAAAATTTTATGCATGTTGTTTAGATGATGCTTTAAAGGAAATGATACAAAAATAGAGTTTTTCAATAAACTGATCAAACGAAAGAATTGATTAAAAAAATAGTGTCTCAGGAAGAAGGGAACTCCCTGTTATCTTACCAAAAGCAAGGGAAAGGAAAATAAACCAGCTAGGCAATTCTTTTAATCTGATCCCTTCCATATCCACTATCTTTTCTGACACAAAACTCATACTTCATTCAAATTCTTCTTGATACGCCAAAATTGAGGCAGTTTTGTGTATCTCATGAGTTTCTCACCCTAACATTCATGTATCCATATTCTCAAGCACTTGTTCTAAAAATACCAAAATTGGGGCAACCTTTTTGGGAACTTTTTTGTTTTTTGCCTTGACATTCACAAATTACTTCTCCTTTTAGGGGTGAGTGAGGAACAACACACCCACATGGCTACCTCAATCTCCTTCAAACTCTTTCTAAAAATTCTTGGCCTTTAACTCACTTGTGAATTCAACCATGCGTGCACTAATGTCGCAAACTAGAAAATCAAAAATATAATCATTTCAGATGTTGGACCTCGAGATGTGTGACATCCCTCACTTTAATGGAACATTCAAAATCAATGATTTTGATGATTGCAAATAAAACAATTGACTCAGGCATGCATAGAAAAATCAAAAGACAAGGCACAACCAACCTTTTTCCATCACACATTTAGGTTTTCATGCATATCAGGGTTTCGACACCCTAGTTCTGACATTATGGTTTTAACACCTTGAGTAACAAGAAAATGAAAAAGGGTTGTACATACATTCATCATTCATGAGTTGGCATAATGACATGCATCTTGCACAAACAACCATAACATATATTGCCCTCGGTCCAAAAAAAAATCTTTCAAATAGAAGCCTTTTTCGTTCATTTGAATAGTTATTGAATCCTTCCCCTTGAAAAACACAAAAAGATCAACATACATTCATGTTTCCTCCTTCAAATTACAAAATCCTTATCAATCAAGTTTTTCTAACACATTGGGGTTTCGACGCCCTAATCACTGCACCAAGGTTTTGACACCTTGTTTCCTTCAGCATATCGGGGTTACGACACCCATATCCCTACACTAAGGTTTGGACACCTTGTTTTCTCCTTCATATCGGGGTTTCGACACCTTGTTTTCTTCTGCATATTGGAGTTACGACACCCTGATCCCTGCATCAAGGTTTGGACACCTTGTTTTCTTCTGCGTATCGGGGTTATGACATCCTGATCCCTACAACAAGGTCTTGACACCTTATTCCTCCTGCACATCGAGATTACGACACCCAGATTCCTACACCAAGGTTTCGACAACTTATTTTTCTTGCATATCAGGGTTACGACATCTTGATCCTTTTACCAAGGTTTCGGCACCTTGCTTCTCTTGCATATCGGGGTCACGACACCCTGATCCTTACACCATGATTTCTACACCTTGTTTTCTTGTTTAAGTCGAGGTTTCTACATTTTGCTAAGGTTTTTACACCTTGTTTTCTCCTCTTTAAGTCAAAGTTTCAACACCCTGCCAAGGTTTCGACACCTTGTTTCTCCTCTTTAAAAATATGCTTACTAATGTCTGAACACCTTGTCACTTATCTCTTGCAACCATTACTTTCTTTTCAAAAACTCCATTTCAAAATACTTCGAATTTCATCCTACGTTCTCCATAACAGTAAGTTTAATGACTGGAAAAGAGGACATAGCGTGAAAAAACAAAACTTCAAAAAGGCAGAGCATAACAAGTTTTTCATCATGCATTCATGCATTTCAAGATCTTGATCTCTACAATAAGATTTTGATTCCTTGTGCTTAAAAATAAGAAAATGTGCTTTCTATCATGCATAACCATTTGCATGTCATATCATCATGTCGTGTGTTGACACTCGATTCAAAAAGCAAAAGAATCTTGACATCACTACACTAGTGAGAATTTTCATGAATCATACTTCTTCAACCATTGTTTTTTCGGAAGGAATCAATTTACAAAAATCATCTTCTTGACATTTTTCAAATTGATGGTCATCTTCATTCATATGAAAGACCTATATATCCTCCAAACTTAGTTTCGTACTTGCCATAAAGCTAACTTTGACTGGCCTCCAAGCTGTGTTTTATCTAGCCTATCAAGCCCAGTTTCGCACTGGCCCACCAAGCATAGTTTTGCACCTGGCCCAATAAGCCCAATTCATATTGGTTTCCCCTAAGCTCATCTCATTGAGCCCCAAGCCCAGTTTTATCTGGCCCACGAGCCCAGTTTTGTATTGGCCCCAATCACATTTTTATTTGGCCTAAGCCAACTTTGTCTGGCCCCCAAGCACAGTTTTATCTAGCCAAAGCCCAGCTTTGTCTGGCCCACCGATCCAGATTAATCTACCCCACAAAGCTCAAGTTGCCTAGCGTCTTAGGCCAGTTGTTTAGAAAAAAATGCAAAAAATAAAAGTGCAAAAGATCCCCTTTGACATATTTCACAATTATCATGCACTTTCATCGTATCACATCATACATCATCAATGAAAGTCATTCAAAAAAAATCGTTCAAAAAGAGAAAATTTGAAAAAATTCAATCACTACAATGTTTTGCACAAGTTTCACTGATGTTAAGCATTTACATGATGTTTGCCAACATATCAAAATCATCTTCATGTTCATCCTTTCAGATCAAGGCCCTCTCCGATGAAATGGTCATTGATTTTTCTTATGTTTACATCAAGGCCCTCTCCGATGGAATGGTCATTGATTTACTATGTTTACATCAAGGCCCTCTCCGATGGAATGGTCATTGATTTTCTTATATTTACATCAAGGCCCTCTCCGATGGAATGGTCATTGATTTTCATATGTTTACATCAAGGCCCTTTCCGATGGAATGGTCATTGATTTTCTTATGTTTACATCAAGGCCCTCTCCGATGGAATGGTCATTGATTTTCTTATGTTTACATCAAGGCCCTCTCCGATGGAATGGTCATTGATTTCTTTGTTACAACAAGACCCTCTCCAATGGAATGGTCATTTATTTCTTTCTTGACATCAGGACCCTCTTCTTCGAAATGGTCGAGTTTTTTTCTTCTTTGGATCCTGACCCTTTTTTTATAATTGGTCATCACATCCCTTTAAATCCATTTTTTTAGTCACCCCTTCCTTGTTCAAAACCCAGACGAAATTAGTGTCTCTATCTTTACTTATTTTTTACTGTGATACTATGAAAAGTCAAATTTTCATAGTATCGGTAAAATCTTAGTAAAGAGGGGCATACATACCAACATTCAACTCCCTCACCTGTTCATGTGAATTTCGTTCTTTGGGGGTTTGGCTCGAGATCTTTTGCATGAAATGGGGTAGTTAATGAAGGAGGTATAACGTGAACACGTGAGGGAGTTGAATGTTGGTATGTATAAGTATGAGTTGTAAGGGATCAAGTGCATGAAAGAATTAAAAAGGGTTCGTTGACTGGATGTGGAAAACTGTAACTGGAATTGTCGTTACGCGTTCCCTCAGTTGTTAAATTACCAAGTGAATTAATATATATTAATAGGTAAAAGAATGAAATCATGATTGCTTACATAATATTTAATTATATGCATGACATGGATGGTGATACCGTGAATTGTGATGCTTGGAACTATTGTCATAGGAAATGGATTAAGGTCTGTTTAAATATGAATGTATGATAATATGTGTATGAGTGGTTTGGGGGTCCATTAAGGCCTGTTTAATGTGCCAAAAACCAGTAGCACTGCACTACTGGTATGGTGCATAGCGGCCCAGGACAAGCCACCAGGCGGAAGACACCTAAACTAGTGGCAGTGGCCATTGACTTTACTCAATGCCTAGCGACGCAAAATGATGCGCCAGGAGGTCTGCTTGAGTTTCGCCCGACGACGCTTTGGCAGTGCCAGGCGGATACGGCTGCTGTTGGAAGTTATGTTTGTGATGTTAGATTTGAAGGACTAAGTCCATAGCGATCTGGGATGTGCTTGGTTTTAGTCACGAGCGAGGAGTTCGTGTTGGGTGGACCGCATACGGAATGTGAACGATTTAGTTCACCGGAGGTACTCTTGTTTGGGATGAGTGAGCGAGGGAGTTCATTTCATGCTCAAACTTGATAATGCTAAGATTGAACGAAAACGTCGAAAAACACACCCCATTCATCAAGTATAGCACAAAATCATATAATTGGCATACAAAACACAGAATTAAACTCCCCTAACCAGGTTTCCTTTGCTTAAAAGTGGACACTTGAGAGTTTCCTTGGATCACCAATGGTCTCCTTTTGACTCTCCTCCAAACCAGTACCTTTGCTACACCTAACCTCACGTTTCTCCTCTGTAATAACACTCCTTACTATTCTCAAAATGGCAGACTCAAAAGTTATCTCTTTTTCCTTCAATTTGCCTCTTTAATTGTACTTTAATGATGGTTTATTAGCCAAAATGAAAATGGCTTAAAACTTAGTTTTAATTATCATTCAATTGGCTATTCCATTTGGTTTTCCAACACCCTTGGCTACTCCTTTAGCTAGGGTTTCCCTTGCCCCTTCACATTCATACCAAAACTAAAATTAGCAAAAAGAAAGTTAGTTTAGGTTCACCAAGGTTTGAACCCATAACCAAGCCAAGGCCAAATCAATTGCACAACCATTCAACCAATCTATGTTTTATGATAATTCATAAAATTTAAGATTATATTATCACTCCACATGACCAAGCATATTATTAAAAAAATAACATATTAAATATCACACAAATGGCATACATAGGACTTGAACCCAAGTCCTTTCACACAATCGAAGTACTCTCAACCACTTAAGCTAGTACTTTTCCACATCACATCAATTAACATTTATTGTCATAAAGGCCCCCACTAGCCACATTTATTATTATTTAATTAATTAATTAATTAATTTTTACGGGTCTTACAGTTGTTGCATACTACCCCACCATTATTCAACGTTACCCACAAGTAAAAAGGATGCATAAGTTAGCCTCTGTTATTCAGGGCAAGCAATGACCTTGAAGATCTTCTCATTTTCCAAAATCCAAGCATCTGTTTCATAGGGTGTAGCCTTTTCGTTGAACATAGCAGGATTGTGCCTCATGAAGTTGTTCAAGCTAATTTAATTCTGAGGTGCATTGTTAGGAGTTTGCTACTGAATCGCATTGACCATTCATTGGATGGTCTGCGCGATCTCATTAGCAGGAAGGATTGGGTTCGACGTACTAGGTCCACGGCGTGCCATTTCGACCACACACATCCAATTAAAATAATGCAACATTGCAACCAAAACATTCATAACATTACAAGACATTACAATAGACTCATCAACACATCATAAGCCAAAAAATCACACAACAGAACCACATCGAGCTTACTTCCCAAAACCCCAACAAATTTTTGAAACAATAAAACCTAACTTTGATATCACAAATGTAACACCAATTTTGACATACCACATGTAATATATAAAATTCCAAAACTTCAAAACACAACTCTGATACCATGATATTAAATAGAAAACTTCACAACCATTTTATTTATAAAAACCACTTGTCAAAATTTTGGTCCAAATAAAACATCATTAAAATAAACCAAACTGGTTTAAGTAAACAAAATGAAACTTAATACAAATTTCTTCCAAGTTTAAAACTCAAAAATAGCCAAACTATTACATCTTATTCAAAAGAAAATGTTTGCAAATGCTTCATAATAAAACTTCTAAAAGCTTTTATAGGAGCTCCTCACAACTATGCATCTCCACTAGCATCTACATCAAACACAAACACAAAAAACACATAAAAGCAAGGGTGAGTGAACTAGATTAAACAATATACCATAGTATATCACCAACATATAACTCACCTTGCATGATCACAATATCTCCATAAACTCAACCAAGATAACAAACCATCACATCTTTCCAAAACCACAACATGCAATCATCCAAATGTTACTACCAAATAATATTAAATAGCATGACATTCTCTCACAACCAACTGCTCTACCTTTCATGTGCAACAACGCCTCCTAGAATGGGTCTTTTCCCTACTTTCCATAGACTTACAAGCAACAACTATACCCTCTCAACAAAGTCTTGGGTAAGAGGACCCTTGCTAAGCTCATGCCAAAGCCTTATGGTTGAAACAAACCCTTTTACCCAACTCAACAAATTCCTTTGGGTACAAGAACCATCTTGGCTTTACGGTTATCAAAGAAGTCATATTATCCCATCATATATGTATACACATACATACAACATCTCATCACATGATCAAACATACCTCCACTCATCATGCGAATATATCATATCATGACATATACTCATCATGAAATATAACAACAGCTGTACCATACATGTATCATCACCTTAGAACGTGCTATTACACTTAAACCAAGAAAAACAGACAAAATTGACAACCTAACGCTATAAAATCACCACTCAGCGTCCAATGCCTCGTAAACACACTGCTTAGGGCCTACCACCTCGCAAAAACACTTCCAAAATACGAAAATTAGTGTACAACACATATTTTGGGTTACTTCAAAAGCAATTAAACATAAAGAAATACCAAATGACCATTGGTCATCCACAAACCTTCACAATACTTTATTGCATACCTTTGAACCATCCATTTCATGCATATCATTTCCCACTACAACACAACCAATTCAACAAAGACTAAATAAAATAACCAACATAGAACAAAATTGCATCTAATATAATCATGTCACTTAGTAAACTTACCACAATATTCCATACTCTCCTCTTTCCGTGCACCATAATATTTTGCACTTTTCCACTTACCATACTCAAACTAAACCATACTAAACCATGGCTCACTTTTTTTTAAACACCAAACTATTATAGTTCTATCTCCTACCAAAAACCCATACCACAAGTTCTCTTCTTCTCAACAGAATAACATAATATTTTGCACTTTTCCACTGACCATACTCACACTAAACCATACAAAACCATGACTCAAATTTTTTAAACACCATACTATTCTAGTTCTATCTCCTACCAAGAATCCACAAAAAATTTCTAGTGCTCCAAAGATTGCTTCTTCTTAAAGTTTTCTATTTACCTATAAAAACATTGCACGTTTATGCCTTTTTGGTCTAGCCAAGGTTCTAATTACCAATTCTAAGATCTAAACCAACACTCAAAACCATATAAATTATCCTATTTTTCTTATCAACCCCACACACAACAAACATTACAATAATATCCAAACAATAAAACATCCCAAATAAATTATAAATAATTATAAAATATAGGTAACACCAAAGTCACCCAAAAACTTTCAAAATAATTATAAAAACAATATTTAAAATATAATCACTTCAAATGCACACATCCAGAATCAAATCCATGACCATGACCTCATAGCTAAGGCTTTAACCAATTGTACTACCATTCACTTTTATAAAATTATTTATTTATTAATTTAAATGATAACCTCACATCAAAATACCACCTTTGAAATAATAATAATTTTTTCTTAGGTAATACAACTTCTAGGAACACTAGAGTAAAGAAGATAACTTGTAATGAGTCAGAGGCAGTGTAGTAGAGGAAGAGTAGACAAGTTCAATCTCAACATCTTAATCATATTCACTTATTTTTATCATTCATTCAAACTCTTTTTAAATTTGCCACAACTTTTATCACTGTTCTATTCACAAACTTGAATAGATCATAGGTTACTATTTTATCAAGTTAAATCCCTTTACATACAATCTTGTTGTACTACATTCGAACCAGTGCACTTTTCGGAAAAATCTAGATTTGTAAGGACGGTCAACAACACACAGAAAATTCATATAAGTGGTTTCATGTTTTGCTTCCATCCATTTCCTTAAATTTTTTTCATAAAAGGTATAGTTTATGTATGTTTCGTGCACTTTTATCATGAGTTTGATGTGGTCTTCCCACGAAAAAGAAACTAACAATGGAAAAGAAACTTCTTAAAAAAAAGAATGACTAAAAAACACTGCTCTGACAACTATCCCCTGCACTCTCATCTTTGTTGCGCATCTTCCTCAACACCTGTATTATCATATGTTGCCGTATAAAAAGAAGATCCTCGCATAAGGAAATCACAACCACAAAAATTGAAGGGTGATAAGTTTTAAAATAATTTTCAATAAAAATCTTAAACTCAAACAACACATGATACAAACACATGTGTTATCTCTAGTGCATGGATCTCACTCTAACAAGTTCACACAAACCACTTGATAAATTACTTCCCCAATTATTGCACCTTCTCACATTGTTTCCATTTGCTCTTTGAGAACTAAGCAAATAACATGTTTCCATCTGCAACTCATGCATGTAGCTTACCAATCATTCACTGACCACTAGAGCTAGAACTCCTTACTGCTTCCATAGTCTTACAAACAAAGTTCACTCCTCACTACTCTCCCAAAGAGACTTATGGGCGAAGTTCACCAGTTGTACCACCATGCAACACAGAGTTTACCAATCATTCACTCCCCCGAAACTAAACCCCTCCTACTCATCACTAGAGACTGATTGGATATACATAACACACCAAGAGCTCAAGACTTCACCTCTTGCTAAGAAACACACAAAACATGTCAAAAATCATCCCTTGCCCATGCAAGGTTTCTCACACAACATCAATAAAACATCAAAACTCATTATATATTCACAAATAAGATACAAAACAAGTTTATACAAGTCAAAACATGTTGAAATAATTAAAATAACTAAAACAATTTGCTCCCCTCGTCGAATACTCCAAAGTTTAATCTAACTCCTTTTAATCTTTAATTGACTAACATCCCTCCTTCAAAGAACACCACATGTTTCGTTCTCTAAATCACTTGAAAATTTCTAAATTTGAATACTAAATTGAAATGCTTCAATGTTCACTCTACTTATATATCACGCTTAATCAAATAAATCAGCTTTATTTCCTACCAGATTTAAGGAGAAAATATTATGATAAACTAGTAAAGATTTAAGTAAGACAATCCCACGTTATAAATAATTTTAATAAGATAATAAATTTTGATAAATATAATTACCACATTTATATATTAAATTAGATACATTTTTATGTATTTGGCAAAGTTTGGATTTTTTTTTTCTTGACTTTGAATTTTAAATTAAAACTTAGTTACCATATTTTTATAATTTTTTTGAAATTTTAAAATTTAAATTAAAATTTTATTATCATATATTTCAAATTTCAAATTTGGCAATATGTATCTTAATTTTAGAAAAAAAAGTAAAAATTTCAAATTTGGCAATATGTATCTTAATTTTAGAAAAAAATTTAAAAGTTTTAAGAATTTATAATTTTCACTTAGTAAGAATACACTTATGTTTATGTTATCAAAATTATTTTTTAAATTAATGTTTAAGCTTTCTTAAAAGGTAAAAATATGTGACAGTTGTTTAAAAACATTAAAAATGTTTTAATTTTTTATGAATTAAAGTTTCAAAAGTCAATCAACACCTATGAAAAATGAATAGAATAATTTACCATATCACATCCTTTGTACAACGTTCCAAATGATTAGGGAAAGAGTAGTAAAAAATAACTTACTTAAAAAGATGGTATGTAACGAGCATGGAAATCGTGAAATGAAGAATATAATATTATAAATGAAAAAGGAAAACAAAAGAATGCGTGTTTGTCCAAATAATATATAGGAAAAGGGAAAGTGTATGGGAATGTGTTTGTGATTTGAGTTTAAGTGTGAGAGATATTTTTCCAATTTGAAATAAAGTACAAATAATATTTTAAAAATTGTTATTAATATTTATATCTTTTATGTGATATTTAAATAAGCTTGTTTGAAGTGTGAATATTAGATCACATATTATTAATATTTTGAAAATTTTAATACTAATTCATTTCTATTTTAAAAATTAATTTATAACAGTAAAATTTTAATAGTAATATTATGATTAAGATTTGTGAGAGAAGTTAATCAAATTTCAAGTTTAATATTAATATTATTAATGTCTCTGAAAATACAAATGTTCGAGGGTGCAAAAAAGTGTAAATAGTAAAAGATTAAAAAATTATAAATGATAAACCGTAAAAAAATATAAAGTGTAGATTCGTCTAGTGGTAGAATTGTCATGTTTTAACATAAATTCCTATTTCAAACTCTACATTTATAAATTTTATTTCGAAAAAAAAATTATGAATAGTGTAAATAGCTTAATAATTAACTTTGACCGAAAATACAATTGCATTAAATATAATAATTATTTATTTTATGTTTAGTAACGGTGTCGATTTCATTATTCGATTATTTATTTATTACTTTATACAATATTTTAATTAGTATTATTATTATTATATTAGTGCTGTTATTATATTACTATTGAAAAATCTTTTGACATCTTTATTTTTAACACAATCCCACGTTATATCTCACTTCCAAAAGTATAAACGTATATATATTTTATACCTTACACTTTACATATAATATAATATATACGTTTATATTTTATATTATATATATATATATATATATATATATATATATATATTATCTTTATTTATGTAGCTTACATATAAATATAACTTAGCGTTTATATATTATGTGATATATATTATATATTATCTCTATTATCTATTATCTATTTATATATTTGTATATTATGTTTTAAAATAATCCATTAAAATATATTATATTATATATAAATATTCTTAAAATATTATTCTAACTGTACATATCATTAATTTATTTGATTATCTCGTATAAATTTTTTTAATATTTTCTTAACTGTATATATATTTATATATTTATTTATTTATAAAGCTTACATATAAATATAACTTATACGTTTATATATCATGGGATATATATATATATATATATATATATATATATATATATATATATATATATATATATATATATATATATATATATATATTACGTTTTAAAATACTCTATTAAAATATATTATATAATATATAAATATTATTTTAACGGTATATATCATTAAAACATTTGATTATCTCGTATACAATTTGCTTAATATTTTCTTAACTTCACTCTATCTTATTTCTTATAAAATCGTTTAAAATATTTTTTGTAGATTATAACTTACAAGTGGTTTTATCTTTTACTTAAAATATTTAACTTTATTTATATATTTTTTATAATTATTATAATTTGTAGGATCTCACAAATATACTTCTTATAAATTTAAAAATAACTCTTATAATTCGCAAGGGCAGGAACGGCCTGGTGGCAGCGACTTCGACGTAGCATAGCAGCAGCAACGTGGAAACTTCCGAACAACAACGCAGTCGCAGCAGTAGTGGCACAGTGCCAGTGTGTAGTGACAACACACCCAAACAGTAGCGTTAGCAAACCTCGCAGTAGGACGCAGTGGCAACGATGGCCACGACAGCAGGGAAGTGATGGCAACGGTAGTAGGGACATTGTGCGGTGGCAATGGCACGGTGGACGTCACTGTAGAATCCAAGCAGCAGCGGTAGCTGGTGGTGGTCGCAAGGACGACTTCGCACTTGAGCAAGGTGGATCTCGCGGTGGCTGGCGCAAATGTAATGGAGGTGCAACATGAGACTGAAAGAGAGAAGAGTGGGCCCGAAGAGAAATAGTGAAAAGGGTTTTCTTTTAACCCTCGGTAAGCTCATCCACGACGGTTCTGATGACCACTGTCGTGGTTATCACACCCTAAGCACATGCACGACGATTTTAGAGACCACCGTTGTTGTTATTATAAACAACAACAATAGTTAGGTAATAAGACCGTCGTTGTTCTCTCTGCAATGGCCAATAACGATTGTTTGGGGTAAAACCATTGTTGATTTTGTGCAATTATTTACAACAAAATCCACTGCCTTTTTTTTCACAACGTCTGCGCTAGAACTGTTGATATTTAGTGTCGTAGAACAATATTTCTGTATCAGTGATTGTGCCTCATGAAGTTGTTCAAGCTGACTTGATTTCTAGGTTCATTGTTAGTAGTTTGCTATTGAATCACATTGATCATTCGTTAGATGGCCTACGTGATCTCATTAGCAAGAAGCATTGGGTTTGACGTACCAGGTCCACGACGTGCCATTTGGACCACACACATCCAATTAAAATAAAGAAAATGATATTTCAACAAAAGTATTTGACAAGTTTTTGACAACGGTGACATGGTAGCGGTTCTTTTAAATTTTTATTACCAAAATGTAAGTTAGCACGTGCGGCGAAAAGAAAGGAAACTGAAATTAAAATGTAAGTTAGAGAGAGAAAGTGAAGAAGAGAGAAAAGGGGAAAGTGAGGGTGCGAGGGTGCGAAGTGAGAAGCCGTATCGAGAGAGAGAGAGAGAGGAAGCAAGGTCGCCGGAGTTTCTGGTTCACTAAAAGTGAGATTTTAGAAAGAGAGAGGATGGGAGAAAGCGAGAAACGAACAAAGGGAGAAACAGGAAAGCGAGAAAGATAGAGAGAAAGAGGGATAAAGCGAGAACGGGAATGAGAGAGTGAGAGGAATGAAGCATTGGAGATTAGTGGTGGAAAATAGCAGTCATTGTTGCCGTTTGGGTGGGTTACCGAAAACAGGTCGTAGAGGAAGTCGTCGACGACAACGAATTCGTCTTCCCGAGCGTACAATTAATATTGTGTTGGGACATTTGTTAAAAGAAAAAGGATATCGGGAGTTAATCGAATTAGTCAATTCTCCTTTATGTAAATGTTAGGCAGTGCATGAATGATGGATAAAAGAATTTGTAAATTACTGAATTCATGAATCAATGATCTAAATAGCATATGTAAATAAACTTTACTGAAGTCTGCACTGAACAGACTAAATGTAACTCCCCACTTAGTTATGTGTCACTCCCCACTTATTTTTCGATTTGTTGTTTTGTGATTTGTGTGTTGTTTGGCAAAGCACCCAATGTAGTTCATGGAGATTGGGTTATGGAGAAGAATTTGTAAGTCATTGAATGAAAGAGCAATGATCCAAATACCATATATAAATGACTTTGACTGAAGTCTGCACTGTCAATACAAAAACGTAAATGTTACTCCCCACATAGTTATTCTTTACTCCCCACTTAGTTTTGGATTGTTTTATTTGGTTTGTGTCTTGTTCATCAAAGCACCCAGTTTAGTTAATGGATCATGGTTGATGGAGAAGACTTTGTCAATGATTGAATGAAAGAGCAATGATGCAATTACCGTATATGAAAGAACTTTACTCAAGTCTGCACTGTGCAGTCAGAACATTGTGCGTAACTCCCAACATAGTTATTCGTTACTCCCCATTTAGTTTTGGATTGTTTTATTTGGTTTCTGTGTTGTTCATCAAAGCACCCAGTTTAGTTAATGGAGCATGTGTGATGGAGAAGAATTTGTCAATGATTGAATGAAAGAGCAATGATGCAAATACCGTATATGAACGAACTCTACTCAAGTCTGCACTGTGCAGTCAGAACATTGTGCGTAACTCCCCACATAGTTATTCGTTACTCCCCACTTAGTTTTGGATTGTTTTATTTGGTTTGTGTTTTGTTCATCAAAGCACGTAGTTTAGTTAATGGAGCTTGGGTGATGGAGAAGACTTTGTGAATGATTGAATGAATGAGCAATGATTCAATTACCGTATATGAACGAGCTTAACTCAAGTCTGCATTGTACAGTCAGAACATTGTGCGTAACTCCCCACATAGATTTTCGTTACTCCCTACTTAGTTTTGGATTATTTTATTTGGTTTCTGTGTTGTTCATGAAAGCACCCAGTTTAGTTAATGGACCATGGGTGATGGAGAAGACTTTGTCAATGATTGAATGAAAGAGCAATGATGCAAATACCGTATATGAACGAACTTTACTCAAGTCTACACTATGCAGTCAGAACATTGTGCGTAACTCCCCACATAGTTATTCGTTACTCCTCACTTAGTTTTGGATTGTTTTATTTGGTTTGTGTTTTGTTCATCAAAGCACCTAGTTTAGTTAATGGAGCATGGGTGATGGAGAAGACTTTGTGAATGATTGAATGAATAAGCAATGATTCAATTACCGTATATGAACGAACTTAACTCAAGTCTGCACTGTACAGTCAGAACATTGTGCGTAACTCCCCACATAGATTTTCGTTACTCCCCACTTAGTTTTGGATTGTTTTATTTGGTTTCTGTGTTGTTCATGAAACCACCCAGTTTAGTTAATGGACCATGGGTGATGGAGAAGACCTTGTCAATGATTTAACGAAAGAGCAATGATGCAATTACCGTATATGAATGAACTTTACTCAAGTCTGCACTGTACAGTCAAAAAATTGTATGTAACTCCCCACATAGGTATTCCTTACTCCCCACTTAGTTTTGATATCTATTATTTCGGTTTTGTGTTGTTTGACAAAGATCCCAGTTCAGTTCATGGAGCTTGGGTGCATGGAGAAGACTTTGTAAATCATTTAATGAATGAACAATTATCCAAATTGAGTATATAAATGACCTTCACTCCAATCCGTGTTGTACTAGCAAAAACATACATGTAACTCCCCACATATTAATGAGTAAGTCCGCACTTTGATTACAGTATTGTGCTTTCCCTATACTGAATTTAGACAAGTGCTCCTTTGAATGTCCATTTGATGATAGAAATTACATTTTGAGAGACTAAATGAATGTTCAATGTTCCAAAATGATACACTTGATTGAGTTTAGTGAAAGCTGGAACATTTTAAACATACAGTGTATTGTAGCTCCCCACATACGTTTGCGGTACTCCCCAAAACGATGTTTAACATAGTTTTAGTGAATAAACCACTTGAAGTTTTGATACGACGAACAATAGGGACAATACTAAGTAAATGGTTGCCGCCGACGAAGGAAGGTGGCCGCAGAGTTCGAAAAACACTACCAACTCCAAAAGCTTCGTCTTCTGGATGATAGGGATAGTCTACCCGAAAACTGTAACTATCCTCCACTAATGACGGTGAAATGCTTTCTCACCCTCGCACCCTCACTTTCCCCCTTTCTCTCTTCTTCACTTTCTCTCTCTAACTTACATTTTAATTTCAGTTTCCTTTCTTTCCCACCGCATGTGCTAACTTACATTTTGGTAATAAAAATTTAAAAAAACCACTGCCACGTCACCATTGTAAAAAACTTGTCAAATACTTTTGTTGAAATATCATTTTCCTTAAAATAATGCAACATTACAACCAAAACACCCATAACATTACAAGACATTACAATATAATCATCAACACGTCACAAGACACAAAATCACAAAACAAAACCATATCGAGCTCACTTCCCAAAACCCTAACAAATTTTCGAAAATCGAACGACCTTAAAACAATGAAACCTAACTCTTATACCACGTGTATACATAAAATTTTCAAACATCAAAACACAACCTCTTATACGATCCTATTAAACAAGAAACTTCTCAATATTTTATTCATAAAAACCATTCGTTAAAATTTTGGTTCGAATAAAACATCATTAAAATAAACCAAATCGGTTTAAGTCATCAAAGGAAACTAAATACAAATTTCTTCAAATTTTAAAACTTAACAACAATCAAACTATTACATCTTATTCAAAAGTAAATGTTTCCAAATGCTTCATAATAAAACTCCAAAGAACTTTCCCACGAGCTCCTCACAACTATGCATCTACACTAGCATCTGCATCAAACACAAACACAAACACAAAAAACACACAAAAGCAAGGGTTAGCGAAATAGATAAAACAATATACTATTATATCACCAACATATAACTCACCTTGCATGATCACAATATCTTCATAAACTCAACCAAGATAACAAACCATTAGAAGTTTCAAAAACCACAACATGTAATCATCCATATGTTACTACTAAGTAATATCAAACGGTATGACAGTCTCTCATAATCAACAGCTCTACCTTTTGTGTGCAATAACGCCTCTTAGAAAGGGTTTTTCTCCTGTTTTCCATAGACTTACAAGCAACAACTATACCCGCACAATAAAGCCCTGGGTAGTAGCACCCTTGCTAAACTAATGTCAAAGCCTTATGGTTGAAAGAAACCCTTTTATCCGACTCAACAAAGCCCTCTGGTTAAAAACCATCATGGCTTTACGGTTATCAAAGAACTCATAATATCCCATCACATATGTATACACAAACATATAACATCTCCTCATATGATTAAACATACCTCCATTCATCATTTGAATATATCATTTTGTGACATATAATCATCATAGAATATCTCAACAATTGTACCATACATGTATCATCACCTCAGAATGTGTTATTACACTCAAACCAAGAAAAATAGACAAAACAGACAACATAGTGCTCAACATGCGTTTAGCGCCATTTGTATCGTAAAAACCACCACCCAGTGCCAAAAACCAACACTTAACACCCAATGCCTCGTAAACAAATCGCTCAGTGCCTATCACCTTGCAAAAACACTTCCAAAATACAAAAACAAGTGTAAAACACATATTTTGGGTTACTTCAAAAGCAATCAAACATAAAGAAATACCACCATCAACTAACCTTCATAATACTTTATTGATTACCTTTCAACCATCCATTTCATCCACATCGAAACCATATAAACTATCCCATTTTTCTTGTCAACCCCATACACAACAAACATTACAATAATATCCACACAATAAAACATCCCAAATAAATTATAAATAATTATAAAATATAAGTCACACCAAAGGCACACAAACACTTCCAAAATAACTACAAAACCAATATTTAAAATATAAAGACTATAAATGCACATATCCAGAATCAAACGTATGACCACCACCTTATAGCTAAGGCTTTAACCAATTGTGCTACCTTTCACTTTTGTAAAATTATTTATTTATTAATTTAAATAATATCCTCAATCCAAATACCACCGTTGAAATAATAATTATTTTTCCTGGGTCATATAACTTCTAGGAACACTAGAGTGAAGAACATAACTTGTAACGAGTCAGAGGCAATGCAATAGAGGAAGAGTAGACAGGTTCAATCTCAACATCTTAATCAACATCACTTATTTTTATCATTCATTCAAATTGTTTTTAAATTTTCCACAACTTTTGTCACTATTTTATTAATAAACTTTAATAGATCATTCACCAGTGCAGTAAGGGCTTTTGGCCCCGGTTGTTTTTAATATTCTGCCCCGATTCCAGAACCGAGGCATATTAGGGCGAGGCCAAAAGGGGATGGCTTTTGGCCTCGGGTGTGAACCGAAGCCATAGAGCTACTCTTCTACCTCGTTTCTACTGTGAACCGAAGCCATTGTGTCAACGGTGGCTCAGCCGCGTCCGCAATGGAGGCGTTCTCGTCGTGGTAATGTGTTCGTGGCGGTGCTCGTGGCTCGCGCGCAACAGCGATTGTTAGTGGTGGTTTGTGAATCAGCAGCAATCGCGACAATGTTTGTAGATCTGGTATTTTGATTTGCAGGTTTCGCAATCGCAGATCTGGTTTGCGCAACTACTGATGGCGTTGTGTGAATGCGGGAGAGCGCTCTGTGCAGTGAGGTGCTGCACCAGCGGAGGCAACGCCGCAACGGTGGCTACAAGATCAAGGTGGTAGCGATGAAAGAGGGTGGTGGCAACGACGGTGGCGGGGAGAGAGACGAAAGAGCGATGCGACGGTGACGGGAGGTGCAACACAAAGAGGGTTCGCGTTCACGTTCGCCTTCGCGTGGTTGCAGTGGTCGGAGGTGGCTGGTGGTGGCCGGAGACTTTGGTGGTAGAGGTTGCAGCGGAGAGAGAGAGACAGGAAACAGTTGCAGGTTCGAAGCGTGGGGAAGTAGAAGGGTTCGTGAAATTGAAACCCTAAATAAACCCTATGGCTTCGGTTCCTCTAACAACCGAAGCCATATACCCCTTTTTGGCACCGGGTCTTGTTGGACCGAGGCCAAACACCTAACGACTACTTCACTTTTTCAAAAATGCAGTCCCATTTTGACTTCGGGTCTTGTTGGACCGAGGCCTATAGCACTCTTTGGCACCGGTTTTGCGCGAACCGAGGCCTATACACTACTACAAATTCTCATATTACATGAGAATTTACTTGCAAATTTGTTAAAAAAAATTGCAAGAAAAGGCTTTTTTCTGCTATTTTTTCTAAGAATTTTAATTGGCAGGTAATTCCTTTGTGGGTAATTATTTCCTACAAAATTATAAAATTCGCAAGTATTTCTTACAAAATTTGTTGTGAAAAGTGTTTTATACAAAATATTTTTCAAAAAAATTGGCAGCAATTTCCTGCAAATTTTTTTTTCATAACAAAATTTATAAGTATTTCCTAAAAAAAAAAATTCAAAAAAAAATTGGCAAGAAATATGAGTTTTTTTAGTAGTGATAGCTATCTTTGGCTTCGGGTGTTAGCTGAACCGAGGCATAAAACTTGGCTGGAATTGCAAAAATGCCACCGCACCATTATATGCTTCGGTTCCTGGCCAACCGAGGCATATAAGACGAGGTAAAAAAGAAATTCTGCACTAGTGATAGGTTATTATTTTATCAAGTTAAATCTCCGTGGATACATTCTTTGTGTACTACAATCGAACTAGTGCACTCTCTGGAAAAATCTAGATCTGTAACGGTCGATCAGCAACACACAATAATTCATATAAGTGGTTTCATATTTTGCTACCATCTATGCGTTTAAATTTTTTTCATAATAGGTATAGTTTATGTATGTTTTGGTGTGGTCTTCCCACTAACAATTAAAAATAAACTTCTTTTAAAAAAATGAATCACTAAAAGCAATTGCTCCTGCAACTGTCCCAACACTCTCATCTTTTTTGCGTATCTTCCTCAACACCTATCATATGATGTTGTATAAAAGGACGATCCTTGCATGTGGAAATCACAACCACACAAATTGAAGGGTGATAAGTTTTAAAATACTTTTCAATAAAATCTTAAACTCAATCAACACATGATGCAAACACATGTGTCGCCAGCGTAAGGATCACCTCTAACAAATTCACAAAGCACTTGATAAATTATTTCCCCTGTTGTTTCCATATCTTACTCCTAAAGTATAAACGTATATATAGTTTATACCTTACACTTTACATATAATATACTATATACGTTTATATTATATATATATATATATATATATTATTTATTAAGCTTATGTGATATTTATTATATTATCTATTATATATTTATATATTATGTTTTAAAAGATTCCATTAAAATATATTATATTATATATATAAGTATTATTAAAATATTATTTTAACTACACATATCATTAAAACATTTGATTATCTTGTATAAAATTTATTTAATATTCTTAACTTCATTCGATCTTATTTCTTATAAAAAAATTTAAAATATTTTTTTAAGATTATAACTAACAAGTGGTTTTATCTTTCATATCTCTCAGCTTGGGGCAATCAAAAATGTATAAACTCATGTCTTCGTCAATAAATCTTTCTTTTACTGTTGGAAGCTCGGGCAAATATTCCAGCTGCTTGCAGTGTTCCAAGTTCAGGCAGTGAAGATTGGAAAGTCTCTTGATGGTGTTTGGCAGTGTCACAAATTTATTTCCTCCCAAATTTAATATTATTAAACTACTTAAGTTCCCAATTTCATCTGGGATTTTAAGTAGACTGCAGAAGCTTATGTCAAGATACACCAAACACGGGACAGAAAAGGACAACAAAGACCATGACAAGCCACACGAATCTTGAGGTTTTGGACGGTACAAAAAATCGAAAGGCGACATTAGAAGTTTTTTGACCTTTGAGTCCCTTAACATCTTACTATTATGTAAATTTGAACAGCCGGAGAGAATTAATGTCCTAAGAGAAGTGATCCCAGAAAGGATATTCAGATTAAGGACAAGATTTTTACAATTTTTCAAGGGATATGTTTCGAGCTCAACTCAAGAAACCCAACAATCCTACTTTTGAAACATCACTAGAAGCCTTGTAGATAACGCCTGCAGAATCCAACAACTAGGACTTATAGTAACCAAATGGCCTAGCGGGGGACACATACCGCTAGGCGCTAGCAGCTTCCAAACCGCCTGGCGGGAGACACGTACCGCCAAGCGCCAAGCGCCTAAGAACCACCAATTTCTGCAACCACTGCTTGGTGGGACAGTCCACACCGCCAGTCGGACGCTCTCTAGGAGGTGGTTGTTTCCACCGCTATCGCCTAGTGGGACCTTCACCTCCGCCAAGCGCCACCTGTACCAAAACCCCACTGTTTCCTTGCTATCGCCTGACGGGTGCTACTATGCCGCCTGGCGCTGCACTAGTAACCTGCGACAACAAGAAATTTCCAATCCTCTGATTCGCTGATTGCCTAAAGTTGAGCCTATAACTTACATCGTTTTCACCCCAACTTGGTTGGTTCACATCGATACACTTCACACTAAATTGGATTTTTCTCCAACATCACGAGATCAGTTACTTAGCTAGGTTTCTCTCTCAATTCTAGTTCAACAACTTGGTTGCTTATTAACACAAGTTGCCAACAGTACTTATTTCTTAATGTCACATTTGCCTCAATACTAGAGTCACTCTCGTAATTATTCAAAATCCTGATTCTCATTGCACCATACCTTAGCTTGCCTAAATCTTGAATCCCTAATATCAAAGCAGTTTACTTAGCAGTCATTCCCATCCTATTTAAAATATATTCTTTGTTCCTTTGAATGGCTTTCCCACCTAGTCATACACTTCCTTAATCTAGTCATCCAATTTCTACTCTATCATGACTAAGCTTTAATAAAAGTTATACTAAATATTCTCACCTAAACACACCTCCTCGTCCATCCCTCATTCTCAGACTATACACCACCAACCCCGATTAAATTTTCCAATATCCATTGCACATCAAAACCTCCAAAACAGAACTACACCCCGTAGCCACGCAGAGATGCTAACCTTGCGCTGGCGCCTAGCGGCTAACCTCGTGCCGCTAGGCGGTGCATGCCTTTCTGGGCAGTTTCCCAGAACTCCATCACTCTGTGCGAATCTGAAACAACAAACACTCATTTTTGTTCCTTAAATTTTTCCATTCAATTCACTTCCATTATGTAATTAAGATGAACATTCCTGCTAAACCCCCATTATAATTTTTTTTTATTATATTGCTCACTTCGTTTACCCAATATGTGAAATCCCCAATTTCCACCCTAAAATTTACCTTTGTACTGTTCCATCAATTTTCTCCATTAATTATACTTAATTTATAGAAATACCACATTATATCATCACTTAACAGCTTTTACAGGATTTCTGTACGATCAAAAACAACCCAGAATCACAGAATTCCAAAATCGAACCATATTATTTCGCGTCGCCTGGCAGTTCGATAGTCATCGCCAGGCTCTTCATCCAAAATCCAGAAAAACTGGTGCAAAGCTTCGTGTCGCCTGGAAGTCAGGAGCTTACCGCCAGGCGGTTCCTCATCAGGAACCCAGAAATGGCCAGAACTGCATGTGCCGCCTGGCGGCTATGAACAACCCGCCAGGTGGTTTCTGGAATTGTTCCAGAATCCCAAAACTACAACCAGAAACGAACAGTACTCAAACAATTCAACATATATCATGCAATTCGAAACAAATAATAAAATTCTAACGTATAAAACTCCCCTAACCTGGATCCTTTTGCTTATAAGTGGATTGCTTGAGAGCTCCCAATGATTACCAATGGCCTCCCTTTTGACTTCCTCTCAATTCAGCCCCAAACCTCACTCAAACCTCACCAATCTCAATAATTTTTGTGCTCTAACTCTGAGTACAATCCCAGCTTGCCAAAACCCTCACTCTCACCACAATTTTCCCTTTTAAACTTGACTTTAATGTGATTTAATTGCACAAAAACGAAAATGGCATAATGCTGATGTTAATTATGATTTATTTGGCCTTTATGGTTTGTTTTTCAGCTACCTATGGCTGCTCCTTAACCATCTAGGTTTTCTATGCCTTTCCACCTTCATACTAAAAGAATTATTGGCAAAAAGAAAGTTTAATTTGAGTTTACCAAGGTTTGAACCCACAACCATGCACATGTCAAGTCAATGCCAAACCATCGTAACAATTCATGTTTCTTGCTAACTAACACAATTCAATCATTATGTCATAATAAACATGATCAATGTTGATCTCTTGGCAAGCGTACCAAGATTCAACTGGAGTATAATGATTTGAAGTAAGAGTGTCGAACCCACGAGAAACGGATTCAGTTAAAATAATTAATTATCTCGATCACCATATATATACAAAGATTTTAATTTGATTTGACATTAACTATTGCATAAAATTAATACAGTAAAAGCGGAAAATTTTAGAAAAATACAGTAAAAGAAACTGAGATTGAATTCCATCTATCTCCCTTGTCTGTAATCTGGATGAATATAATATATAACATCTGAAAATACCAATATTGATGCACACTCAAAAATCATTTATACCGATCCCTCGCGTATAAAATTCATAAGATTAGTTCCC
>Ga0214544_1001503_pt1 | contig 48633 bp, 42 predicted proteins | sample CNSS3metaG_FD_160074 | JGI IMG/M metagenome (GOLD analysis project Ga0214544, IMG submission 160074) | Root nodule microbial communities from cowpea collected in UCLA plant growth center, Los Angeles, California, USA - CNSS3 | ecosystem: Host-associated > Plants > Roots > Nodule | place: USA...
GATAGCTCGCATTGAGCATATGGAAATCGATTCCAGGGATCTCAATCAAGGGTTCGAGAAACTCGCGCAGCATCTCAAGCAAAACAGCCTCTCCTGGCCGCAGCTCCTTACATCAGACTTCGCCGCAGGAAAAACCAGCATGACCGTGGCTTGCGATACGGAGTGGTTGGATGCCTTGCTGCGCACGTTGGGGGAAGCTACGGATCTGCGAAAGCAGCGCGAGGCTTCAAGCTCGGTTAGTCTCACCTGCTTCGGGGGCGTTTCATCGGAATTGCCGTACAGGGCGTTGCAGGTTCTCGAACGTCACGGGATTGTCCCTGACAGGTACGTGTTGTCCTCGCATTCCGTCAGCCTGTTTCTCTCTGTGGAGAACCGGGAGGCTGCCGTCAAAGCGTTGCATACGCTTATTCAGCAAGCTTACGATCCGAGAAGCATCACGAACCCGAGCTGACGCGGGAGCCGTTGCACAATGTCGATTGGGGAGTCCTGTTACCGACGCAGACAGCCTTCGCTCGTTTCGCATTTGTGAGACTGGCTTGCCTGGTCGAAGAAGGTTTGGGCCCGGCAGACCTCGAACCTGCAACCAGACCGTTATGAGCGGCGGGAGATTGATTGGCTTCGTTGATTTTTCTGCGGTTTTGGTTGAATCCGATCGCGTGTGTTGCGTTTCGGTGAGGTCGTTTCTGGTGCGAAACTGGTGCGGTCGCGCCTAGATTGACCTCTATTTTTCAAATGATTGCTGAGCACAATGGCTTGGCCTCTCAAGGCTGAAACAGGGGTTCGATTCCCCTAGGGAGCGCCACCCTTCAAAATCGCCGCTGATTTTCTTGGAGAAATTGGCGCTAAGTGTCCCACTCGAGGTGGGACACTTCTGTTCACTTTCTGAGCTTTTCCATTCCAGAGTCTGCAAGCTTGCGGCGCTGGCTGCGCGCGTGTAGCGCTCGACCTCTTCAAGGCTCTGGTGGCCGGTGATCGCCATGATCTCATGCGCGGTCGCGCCGCGTTCGGCGAGCCGCGCAGCTGCCGCCTTGCGCAGGCCGTGCGCGGAGCAATGCGGCAGGTCTGCCTGACGGCACCAGTCCTTGAACTTGTTACCAAAGCCGTTCGGCGTGTGCGGCTTGCCGAATTCAGTCACGAGGTACGTCAGGTGCTTCGACGGTGCCGCATCGAGGCTGCGCTGCAGATCATGGTGCACCGGAATATCGACATCGATTGGGTTGCGATGCTCGTTCTTGGCCTGCCGGTAGCGCAACCGCCCGCTGCGGACATGCTGCGGGCCGAGGCGCACGACATCTTCGCGGCGGCACGCGGTATAGAGAAGAAGATCAAGCGCGAGCCTCGCCTTCGTCCCGACAGGGTGTTTACGCTCGTACCGCTCGACTTCTTCCAGTTCCCACGAGTGATGGCCGGATGAGGCATATTTGATGCTTTGGACGCCGGGAGGGGCAACTAGCTGATGGTTCGGCTGGAGGAAATAATACCTGGAAGCAGGATCAGAGGAATTGTCGGAGCAGAGTACGTCGAGGTGCTGGCGGCCCGCTCGTTCGGTCCGGACGCGGTCGAAGTCACTTACAAGGGTAATGGCGCGGTTGATCAGACTGTCCTCTCCTGCCGAAGAGGGGCTGACTTCTCCTGGCTGGGCAACATTTTTACAAGCAGTGTTTGATGCCGGGTTTGTCGTTGACGGTACCTGGCCAGTTCGTTCTGAGGGTGAGGTCAGGATGAACTCAAATGCAGCAAATGCGCTCGCCTCATCGATTGTCTTGGTTTGCCGAAAACGCCTTCACACCGCTGCTATTGCTACACGTCGCGAGTTTGTTGCGCGTCTTAAGCGCGAGATGCCGGAAGCTTTGGAGAAGATCAAGGAGGCTGGAGTTGGGCCGGTGGATATGGCGCAGTCGGCGCTCGGGCCGGGCATGGGAATCTTCACCAGTTATGCGAAGGTTCTGGAGCCGGACGATTCCGAGATGACGGTGCGTACGGCTATCGCACTAATCAATGAGTCTCGCGAAGAAATTCTTGGCGAAGAGGATGCGCATTACGATTCTGAAACACGCTTCTGTATCGACTGGTTTCAGGCATTCGGTATGGCGGACGGAAGGTCCGGCGATGCGATCGGTATGGCCAACGCGTACAATCTCGGTCTTGCCGATCTTGAAGCTGCCGGCGTATTTCATGCTAAGGGAGGTGTGGCGCGCCTTCTGAAACGGGGAGACATGCCAGAGGACTGGCACCCGAGCACGGACAAGCACCTCACGCATTGGGAATGCGCGCAGCATCTTATCCGGGTCCTTGATTCAGAAGAAGGTAGCGGGGCGGCTGCAGCGAAGCTCGTTGCGGCGATGAATCCGGAGGATGCGCAAGCGGCGCGGTCGCTAGCCTACCGGCTCTATGACATTTGCGAAAAGAAGGGATGGGCACAGGACGCCCAAGCGTACAATCTGCTTGCTGAAGAGTTTCCGCATCTTGAGCAGGCGGCGCTTGATTATGAGGGCGAGCGCGGTCCGGCGCAGGCCGCGCTAGACCTGTAGGGGGATTGAGTATGTCGGATTCGTTTGGAGCAAAGCAGAAAGTAGACGCGGCGCTAGAGGCGCTGCGGATCGGATTGTCCCCTTATGTCGGGGAACAGATGAAACAGCGCCACGGCGCGAACTGGCGGCAGTATGCGAGCCGCGCGGTCGGCGGTGACGCAAAGGGAGAGCTTGACGTTTACGGCCTACTGAAGACCATCCTGGACAATTACGGCGACGTATTCCGGCACGATGCGCGCATCCGGAAGGCGCGAAGCTACATATCGCTTGCGCTCGATGCGCGGAATTCATCCTCTCACTTCGATGGGCTGATGCAGGATCGTGAGGCGCTGCGTTATCTCGACGCGATCCGCGAACTGTTGGAAGCGGTTGGCGCAAAGCCGCAGGTGAAGATCGTTGACAAGCTCTATGAGGAACAAAAGTCGGTTAATCCAGCCGCTGAGAAGCAGCCAACCAAGGAAGAAGCGCGACTGGAAGAGCCGCCGACTCCCGACAAGCTTTCTCCATGGCGGGAGGTCGCGCAACCGCACCCCGACGTGCTCGAAGCGCGTTTCACGGATGCCGAGTTTGCAGCGAACCTCGCCCATGTAGACCAGGGGATTGGGTCCGAAGAATACACCGATCCGCTCGCCTTCTATCGCATCACGTATTTGACGGAAGGTCTAAGCCGCGTGCTGCGGTCAGCCGCCGAACGTTTCGCCAAAAAGGGTGGTGATCCCGTCATCGGCCTTCAAACGAATTTCGGCGGTGGTAAAACGCACACCATGCTCGCGCTCTATCATCTCGCCGGAGCGCGCGAGGCCAAATATGCCCCGGAAACACTTCATGGCATGAAGGCAATCTTCGACGCTGCAGGTGTGGGCACTCTGGCGCAGGTGAAGCGTGCCGTCTTTGTCGGCACCCACAAGGGTCCGAGCGAGGTCATGCACGCCAGTGACGGGCGGCAGGTACGCACCGCATGGGGCTACATCGCCTACCGCCTTGGCGGCTGGAAAGCTGTCGATCTCATTGCCGACTCCGAAGCAAACCGCACGAATCCGGGCTCCGAAAGGCTAGTGAAGATACTAGAGGAGGCCGCGCCGTGCCTTATTTTGCTCGATGAGGTGGTCGCGTTTGCTAAGCAGCTGCCGGGGGAGGAGTACGAAGCGTTCCACGCTTTCATCCAGTCGCTAACCGAAGCTGCGGCTGCAGTGCCGGGCGCGCTCGTTGTCGGGTCGCTGCCCGAGTCCGATATGGAAGTTGGCGATCAGCGCGGCGTAGATGCTCTGCATCGCCTCGAAAAGCTCTTTGGGCGCGTCCAGTCCGCTTGGACGCCGGCAAGCGGGCTCGAAACGTTCGAGATCGTGCGCCGACGTCTTTTCCAGCCACTGGACGAGGACGGCGAGAAGGCGCGCGAGGCGACGATCCAGGCGTTCAGCAAGATGTATCGCGATAACGCGACCGACTTCCCGCCCGAAACGCGTGAAGCAGCGTATCGCGATGAAATGAAGCGTGCCTATCCGATCCATCCCGAGGTGCTCAAGCGGTTTTCGGAAGATTGGTCGACACTTGAAAAGTTCCAACGCACGCGCGGCATTCTCAAGATCATGGCGAATGCCATTTATGTTCTGTGGCGGGGGCAGAGCACTGCGCCGATGATTACTCTCGCACTCTTGCCCCTGTCGGAAGACAAGGTCCGCACTGCGATCCTGGAGCCGCTCGACAAGTCATACGGTCCAATCATGCAGGCGGAGGTGGACGGCGCGCTCGCGCTGCCCGCGAAGATGGAGGCGACACGCAAGCGCTTCGGCGATGTGATAGCGGCAACCCGCGCTGCGCGCGCAGTCTTTCTCGCGACGGCGCCACATGGCGGCTCTGCGCGCGGCGGCCTGACTGGTCCCGCGTTGCGCCTCGCTTGCGCCCAGCCGGGCGACCAGATTTCGATATTCGGGGATGCATTACGCGAACTGTCAGAACGTTCGGCCTATCTCTACCGCGAAGGCGACCGCTATTGGTTTTCCACGCAGCCAACGCTCAATCGAATTGCTGACGAACGGTCAAAAGACGTCAGCGACGATGATGCCGATGCGGAGATCATCGCGATCCTGCGCAAGGAACAGTCGCACCGGGGCGGCTTTCATCGCGTGCATGCCGCGCCGGACAATCCGCTCGATGTCGAGGATTCACGTTCGGTCGCGCTAATCATCCTGCCGCCTGTCTATAGGCATGCCCCGCGCAGTAGTGAAACGTCATCCGCCGAACAGATCGTGACCGATACCGTGCAGCGGCGCGGATCAGGACAGCGACGCTTCCGCAATTCTCTGGTATTCGTTGCTGCGGATGATAGTGGTCTAGATTCATGCCGCGAGATCGCCCGTAAATACCTTGCTTGGCGATCCATCGTTCAGGACGAGGCGCTCTCAGAGGGCCTGACTCGCGCGCAGTTCGAAGATGCGTCCTCCCGCATGCGTCAGGCCGCAGAAGGCCTTGCCCAGCGCGTAAGGGCGACATGGTCGCACGTAATCTATCCCGCCAATGCCGCAGGAGCCGGCAGCCTTACCGGTGCTGCAGCCGGCTTCACTCTCGATCATTCCTCGGTCGTCAATCGTGCGCCCGGCAAGCCGATTCCGCAGGTTGTTTACGACAAGCTAAAGGCAGGCGGAGTCGTCGTCGATGAGCTTGGCCCGGACACTTTGCTTGCGGAGCTGCGCAAGGTGTGGCGTGAGGACACACCGCATGTTGCGGTCGCCACGCTGCTCGACTGGTTTGCTTCGTACGTCTATCTTTCTCGTTTGAGGGACGATGCGACCCTAACGCTTTCAATCGAGAAATTGCTTGGCAAGATCGAAGCCCCCGTCGGCTTTGCGAGAAAATTTGATGAAGAGACTGGGAAGTATGAGGGCGTCACGCAATGGAGTGCAACACTCGGAAATGCCATTGCATCGGGATTGGTGGTGTGGCGCAAAGACCTGCCTGAGGTCAAGCAGGAGGGAAGTGCTGGCACTAGCGTAGATGTTGCTGGCGGAGACGAAGAAAGTGCCGCTGGCAAGCCGGGTGCAGGAGGCAAGCGGTTACCCAAACGTTTCTATGGATCGATATTGCTTGATCCCGACAAGGCAGGTTTTCAGGTCGCCGCTATAGCAAAGGAAATTCTCTTCGAACTCGGTCGACCGAACGGGGCTTCGCTAAAGATCAGCCTCGAAATCGAGGGAGTCGCTCCGTCCGGTTATCCGGACGATGTCGTCGATGTGGTGCGCGCAAATCTGCGCGATCTGAAGGTCGACGCGACCGACGTAGGATTTGAGGAGGATTAGGCTTTCTGAAGACAATCGATATGTCTGTGATCTAAGATGCGGACGCCTTTCGCTTCGGTAGGCTGACGCAAGACATAGCGGCGTCTTGTCCAATCAAGTTTACGATCATTTCAATCTGATGCGGCGGCACCCTCATACGAGCGCCGCGCAGCGCATTGACGATGGCTTCGATCTGAGCGTTTTGGCCCAGCTGCTTCGAAATGAGTTCATGCGTCAGCAAGTCTACGGTCGAAATAACCGCCAGACCCGGAAAGTCCCTTGCGCAAATGGCTTGGGCCTTTTTTTCATCTATGAGGGCGACAGCTCCAACTTCGGATGCGTAACCGATGGTTGCTGCTTCTCCGTCGTCCAGAGTTTGGAGGGCAGTACCTTCAACCAGAGAGGCGTAAATCCCGTTGCCTTGCTCGCCTAAGGCGACGATCCGCACGGCACCGTGTTCGATCAGAACCTTTAGTTTGGCGTGGTCTTCGTGACCCTTTCGGGCGCCCACTTCCAATTCAGTGAGCGCGTTTTGGGTGACGATCAGGCCATTTGGCAGGGAACGGATAATCTCCAAGGCGCAGCCCGTGGCGTTAAGATTGATAACGACACTGGCATCGGCGACGAGAAGGGTCCGCGCATCAATGAGGAAGCTTAAAGAGCTCATTGGCCTCGCTTTCCTCCACTTCCACGCCGTCAAGAACTTCCCGTACCTCCTGCCTGTCCAGTTGCAGCAGCCGCGCTAGCTGACCTTCGCTGTAGAGCCCACGCTTCGAGGCTTCCCGAGTTAGCAGCGCAAGGCGAGGCGGCACGAGTCCCTGCGCCTCCGTTACGCTCAATTGGCGGTCCGGTAATACACCAAGCACTTCCCGTGCCTGTTCATCCGTGATGCCGCCATTGGCGACGAACCAATCCCAAGTACCTTCCTTGGCGAGGCCTAGTTCTTCCAGACGCCGGCCCATTGCTTCGCGCGATACGCCGAAGGCGTGCGCCAAAAGAATGATGTGGCGGCGCGTCAGATGTGATTGTCCCGCAGTGAGTTCTGCAAATTTCTGGCGTACCGCACGTGCGGGCGTGAGGAAGCACCTTGCAAAATGATTGGCGTAACGCTCTTCACGAGAGGACGCCTTTTCATCCTCGGTCAGCACGTCCGGCTGTTTTCGCGCCGAGACGAAGTGCGCGAGTTCATGGATGCCAGTCTGGCGAAGGCGATCTGCCGGATGATTTGCGTTGAGAAGGATACACGCTCCTGCCGATTCATCATACGCAAACAATCCCGATACCTTCCCGTCGAGCCGTCTAAGGTAGACGCGAATGCCCAATTGAAGATCAAGGATAGACACAATGTCCATTACAGGACCGGCGCTCAGACCGAGCCAGTCGCGCAGTTCCTGCGCGTCTTGTTCTGCCTGCGCCCTTACGTCTCCGGGAAGTATCGGCCTCTCTGGGGGATAGTTGCGCGTTCGGCGCACGCCGAGCGCATTCTCAAGCTCGACTTCGGCCCGGACGAGATCATTGAGGAGACGCACCGATTGCTCGATGGCGTCATCCTCGCTTTGCGGCAGTTTGCGAAAGCGGGGTACCATGTCGAGGTGAACCGCTTCCCGCCGCAATATCGCATTGACGGACGTGCCGTACACGGACGCAAGCTTCTGAAGCTCGTCCATACGAACCCGACGCTGACCCTGCTCGACGGCGACGATCGTGGTGCGCGCGACATCGATCGCCTGGGCTGCGCCTGCCTGCGTAACTTTTGCCGCCTCCCTCGCTATACGAAGGCGCTCACCGATCTCGGCATCAGACAGTTTTTCTGCTTGTTCGCTCATCGATCCGCCTTTGCCCATCGTTTGAGAAAAGAGTGTTCCTCAAGCGAGCCGAGGTAAGTCTTCCACTCTCCTGCATGCTTGCGCAGCAGTTCACTCAGATTCGTGTTTGCTTCTTCGCGGGTAATGCCGAGCGCGGGCGCAAGTAGCGTCGCATGTCTCGCGACAACGGGCGCAGCGTCATCGCTTGCCATATCTGCCAGGTGATCGAGGTGCAGAGCGCCCGCGATGGCATATTCGCGGAAAACTCTAGTTTTCCTCGTGAAGCCCGTTTCAATGCCGCCATCCAAACTGCTCGCGCTCAGATTCGTGCAGATGTAGGTTTCTGGTGGCTCGTTGAGGCCGGCGGCATGAACGCTAAGCCGTCGCAGCATGCAGGCGGCGCAAACTCCGCATTGACGCAATTTGCGGTTCACAGAGCTCCAGCGGTTGCTTCTCCAGCACGACCGCGTGGTCAGCCAGTCTCGATCGCCCGGCAGAGATATGAATTCCCGAAGCGTTTCGCCCTTGGTGTGCCAAATGCGAGGGAAGACGAAGTTGATCTGCTTTCCAAATAGCGCCCGCGCAAATCGCTCCATGCGCGAAGTGAACAGGGGGTGGTTCCGGTAGTCGGGGTAGGCATGTCCTACGTTAAGCAATGCCGGACCAATCGCGCCCTGTCCGCTTTCCGGTACGATGATTTCCTTTGCATCGGAAAGGTGCGCCGCAATAATGCTAATGAGTGCGAATTTGAACCCACGGCTTCGCGCGCTCGATTCCCGGTTCGGCATGTCGCAACGAACGTCGTAAGGCACTTTGGCGAAGGCCTCAGGCGCTCCGTTTCGTTCGGCGCGGTCCCAGCTCTTCGAGCCGACTCTTACGCGAACGAGAGTTTCGCCAAGCTTCTGTCCTTGGATGCCCGCGACCGCGCGGGAGTCGAGCCCGTCGCTATAGGCGAGCACGGCCTTGGTCTCCACACCTAACCGGAGATCCTTTTGCGCGGGTCCGGCTTCCAAGCGCGATCGAGCCACGAATTCCAGCGTCCAGTAGTCACCCGTGAGAAATTCAACGGCATCATGGAGCGCGGATGACACTTCAGGCCCGTTCCACACGTGCGGCTCGTGAACCGGGATGCGTACCGAGATTTTTCGCGCCCACCCGTGGGGCGGACGCTTGATTACCCTGTCGCCGTACTCGACGGCAGCGGCAAGAACCATCGCGTCATGAATGACAGGGCTCCAGCCAGCAAAGGCGTACGATTGAAGGCCCGCAACGGAGAACTCGATGTCGCGTCCCAAGACTACAGGGTGCCGGCCTTTTCTGGCGCGGCGCCCCGGTTCGAGCACGTCGATGGCGATTTCCGGGATATAGACGGAATCGGCATGGGCGCTCATAGCGGCGGCCCCTCATCGACACCGGTCTTCTTCGTCAGACGCAGGTCACCGTCGCCCGTATGGGCGTCTGGCGAGAGCGCGTGTGCAAATTCGCCGCTGGACAGTTCGCGGCGCGCGTCCGACAGCCTGGCGCGCACGTCGTCTACACTCGACACATCTTCCCGGCGGTAATGCTCCTCGATGCAGTAACTCTCGTTCCGCATGACTGCGTCGCAAGCATTTCTCACTGCAGCTTCGTATGCTTCTTCGCCAGCTAGTCCGTTGGCGTGTGCTTCCTGAGCGCAGTCGATTAGCGCAGTTCCAGCGGCGGACCCCCGACAAGCCTTCCGTGCTTCTTCAAGCTGCGTGTAGCAGTCTTCCTTGAAGAGAGAGCCTTGTGGGCCACGGAGAAAGATCTTGCGGACTTCTTCCAGCGGCGCTTCGCGCATTTCCGTTTTGACCGCAATGACGCCAGCCTCTGCAACCTCGCGCGGCGAGTAGGCCGGCGTGGCCGCTCGTTCCGCGAGGTTTATCCAATGCCGCCGCTTGGGCAGGCTCTTATGAGGTCCGTCGCTCATTTGCGAATCTCCATGTCAGATTTATAGCTCAAAATATCTGACAATGTCAAAATCGCGTGGAACCCTAGGATGCGGTGATTAGCTTTCCTATTCCCCGCATGCTGTGCGGTGATTGCTCTTGCCTTTTGCGGCGAATAGACTTCATAATCACCGCATGAAGTGCGGCGATTATGACCTACATCCATGAACTGAAGGATTGGCCGGGGTTCCGCTGGGACCAGAAAGCCCTGGCGGGGCCGCTGGCGGATGTCCGGCACCGGCAGGGGCGGCTGGTTGGCCGGATGCAGGGGCTTGGCTTTGGGCTGCGCAGCGAGGCCATGCTCCAGACCCTGACTGAGGACGTGCTCAAGTCCAGCGAAATCGAGGGTGAAATCCTTGATCGCGATCAGGTGCGTTCGTCCATCGCCCGGCGGTTGGGAATGGATATAGGCGGGCTGGTCCCGGCGGATCGTGACGTCGAGGGCGTCGTCGAGATGATGCTCGATGCGATGCAGAAGTATGCCGACGGCCTGACCGACGAGAGGCTGTTCGGCTGGCATGCGGCGCTCTTCCCCACGGGAAGAAGCGGCATGCACAAGATAACGGTTGGCGGTTGGCGTGACGACAAGGCAGGGCCGATGCAGGTGATCTCAGGGCCGGTCGGGCGCGAGCGCGTGCACTATGAAGCGCCGAAAGCCGGTCGCGTGCCGCAGGACATGGAAGCGTTTCTCGCGTGGTTCAATGCGAAAGAGGAGATTGATCCCGTGCTTAAGGCGGGTGTCGCGCATCTGTGGTTCGTCACCATTCACCCGTTCGAGGACGGCAACGGGCGTATCGCGCGCGCCATCGCCGACATGCAGCTTGCGCGCTCGGAGCAGAGCCCGCAGCGCTTTTACAGCATGTCTGCGCAGATACGGCAGGAGCGCAACGCGTACTACAAGATTCTGGAAGCAACGCAGAAGGACGAGCTCGATATTACGGAGTGGCTTTCGTGGTTTCTTGACTGCCTTGGCCGGGCGATAGATGGCGCTGAAGGCATTCTTGCTGGAGTGCTGAAGAAGGCGCGCTTCTGGGAGAAGCATCCATCGAATACGATGAATGAGCGCCAGCATGACATGCTCAATCGGTTGCTCGATGGCTTTGAAGGCAAGCTAACTTCGTCGAAGTACGCGACCATCGAGAAGTGTTCGCCGGACACGGCGCTACGCGACATTACCGATCTTCTGGAGCGCGGGATACTGGTCAAGGATGAAGGGGGAGGCCGCAGCACCAGCTATTCGCTGGCTGCGGCTGATTGATAGATCGCAATGAATAAACTCATCAAGCTTGCTTTGAACAAGTATGTACCAATTCCGCCTTCTCTTCAGAACCTGCCGTCGAATGCCGCCATTGACGAGATTTCGGTCGACATGGCGGCCTTGTTTCACCATTACTACCTGGACACGCGCGGGCACGCTCCGCCCGATCCCGACCCGGCGCATTTCGAGCATCTGAGCTTTTTCTGCGCCGATCCCGCCCTTCGCCTCAAGGGCGACGGGATTGGCGCGTCGCTCGCGTTCCGGATTTCGCGTTCGAACGACCTTGGACAAGCTTTCTGCCGCTGGTTTCTCTACACATACCTGAACATCACTTACTTCGCCCACATGCACACGTTGCTGGATAAGCCAACGGCAGCGTTCTCGGGACACACGATAGAGCGGATTGGAAAGGGCGACACGCCGGACTATTTCTGTGCGGAAACGCGCTCGAAGGTATTTCTCGCCGAGGCGAAGTGCCGGCGGGAATCGGTTTCCTTCACGAACGCAGCGTTCACGTCCTGGCGCAAGCAGTTCGACCGCGTGGTCGTCAAGGACAGCGGCGGCAATCCGCGAGCGGTGAAGGGACATATCGTCGCTGTACGACTGGCCGCAGAGAGCGACATTGCGCGCGTGCAATCAAAACTATTCGCCGAAGACCCTGCCTCTCCCGGTGAAAGAATGATCGGCGAGGACTCGCCGTTCGGTGACATCGTCATTATGCGGCACTACGCCGAGATAGCGGCAAAGCTCGCGCAGCCGATCCTGGCTGCCGCGCTGGCTGGAGACTTTACAGTTCCCGAAGAAATCCAGTTTCCTGCGATCGTCTGGGAATTCCGGTTCGGACCGCTACAAGGAAAACGGTTTGTCGGTGGAATATACGCGAAGCCGGGCACCAACCCGGAGTTCATTCGGGCCGACGGTGGGTTCGTTATCAGTAACCATCCGTTCCGGCTTGATTCGCCCGGCGCAACATTCTTCGGGGTCGAAGAGGGGATTTTCAAAGACATCACCAGAGTGGCGCGTCGTGGCCAATCGGATGCCGCGAATATTCATCAGCTTCAGGACATTCCTTTTATCTTTAGCGGGCTGAGCGTCCTTCGTGACGGGTCTGCGATTGGGCCGGCAGAATTCTTCCGTGTGATCGGACCGCAAACCTATTAGGCAATTCAACACGACATATAGATGTCGTGCGCCAACTCATGTCCAGCATCGTTAATGGATTTTGGCGCAGGTCACACGAATAGCGTCTTCACCGCTGCCTCATGCGCGCCGGCTAATGCTAGGGGATCGATCCCTAGATTCCTGGCATATCTTTCGCTCATGCCTTCCATGGTCTCCCGCACTATGCCGCCAAGAAGTTCTTCTCTGCTTGGCATCGTCAGACGGTAGACCCGATCCAGAAGAGGCTTGATAGAGCCGCTGATACTGTCGCGGGGTTTTGCGGAGATCGGAGCCAAGAGGCATGCGTGCAAACACCAATAGCACGTTGCCCAGTCTTCGATGATATCCCGTGGCACCTGATCGTGCTCATCGCTCAGGTGCAGGAAACGGATGGCGGGATGGTTTCCGCCAAAAATAGCGAATACCAGGCGGCCCAGAAAGTGAGGCCAATCATTCTTGCCCTCCGGGGGCAATACGTGCGCCTGACTCGCAGCGTTTGCAAAACCATAAGTACAGATGAACATGAGCATCATGCGCAAGCGGAGCAGGTCATTGCTGCTTAGAGATTCTGCCTTCTTGCAGTTTTCAATGCGCTCATGAAATTCTGCTACCGCAGACGCGATCTGTTCCTGGGTCGCGCGGCGTGCCGCCGACCGTTGCCGTTCAAGGTCGCGTTTCGGGTCTCCTGAAGGACGCTTCTTTCTAAGGTCCTCAAATTCCTGGCCGGCGGCCATTGCAGCCTCGGCATTGGCCGTTTCATCGCCCATGTTGAGAGGATCAAGCGGACTGGTATCGACATTCTCGCCGTTGTCGCTTTCGTGACTTAGGCCGACGATACGGTTCAACGTGTTCCGGACAAAGGAGGAATGACTTCCAGGGAGGCTGTTGTCTGCGGCATGCGAGTCGGTCCGCTTTCGGCGGTTTGCGATAAACTCCTCGTAGCTCAGCTTGCGGTATTGAGCGGGTTGCTCATCCTCCTGCTTTTTCGTTTTCTTCACAGCGAGCGGCTCCTTGCCCGCCTCTTCAGCCTGTTCGATGCTTTCGAGGAGCCGGTGAAGTTCCAATAGATTGAGGCTAACGTCCGTCTCATCATCCAGTTGTCTATATGCCTGCTCAACCTTCCGGGATGGCGGTTCACGGATGTTGGTCTGCAACCTGTCGAGAAGTGTAATAATCGCGGGCGCGGATGACCGGTTGTCTGGAAGAACAACTCGTGCAAACGCCGGTTGCTCGCTCGCCTCTTCAATCCGAAACCGTCGCATATTCCCGTCAGAGGGGAGAGCCGAGATGGCGCAGGAAATCAGGCGGCCATTCAAATCGAGCAGCTCAATTTTTGTACCGGGCGCGCTGTACGCCGCTGAGGGCCGCCACATGAGCGTATCGACCCGCAACTCGAACCCGCCCGCATTGAGTGCCGCCATCTCATCGAGGGGCACATTTTCTTCCATCCGAAGGTCCGGCAAATCGCGAGGGTTCAGACTGGACGCCGTCAACACTTCGGAAATCTTGAGTGCATCAAGCAATGAGTTCGCGGGTAAACGACGGTAGAGGCACGCCTCTTCGTTCAAGCCTGCAATGCCATCGAGCCCGAGTGCAGCGCGCGTGCAGTTGGCGCTGCCGAACAAGACGTGGTCGGCGTTCTTTGTCTGCGCAATGATTGTTTTTGCGTGGATGAAGCGCCCCTTACCAAAGTCGCCTCTATCATAAAGAGACGCCCCTGCAACGCCGCCAATTGCATCTTTAGGGAACATGGCGCTTGCCGGATCAAGAAGGATGCAGATTTGCTCCGGCAGCAGCGAATCCTGCAAAAAGGAAAGAGCGGCAAGATCAGTGTCCCAGTAGGGGCTGATCACGATCAGCCGCAAGACCGGCTCATCGACCAGAGCGACAAAGCGCTGACCAATCCCCGTGGGGTCAGCCGATGTCAAAAGGGCTGCGACGGTGCCGTCGGACAATGGCAAAGGTCCTGCCGCCCGGGCTGCCTTACGCAGCCAGTTCGCGCGTGAAAGCATCCACTCCAGCTGATGGGACACCCCCTGCGGAGTGACATCGCATACAAGCGAGAGATAGGCCCAAGCCTGTGCAATCAGCCGCTGCTCAGCCGAATCGGACTCGTCGCACTCAATCATACCGGCGAGTTCAAGATTGCCGGCGAGACCCGACGAAGTAAGATTCGCTGAGCTCACAATGAGACGGCCCCTACGACGGCCTACTTGCAGAAAGAGCTTGGGGTGAAAGACACCTGCCGCGCCAGCGCCGTTAACGGTGTAGTTCTTGCCGGCATGACGAGGCAGGATTGAAGCGCCGCCCAGCGCGTGTGTCAGCATCCTGCTATCGGAAACCACGATGTTATTGCGGCAGCCCGCGCCACGCAGCCGTGGCAGGACGATATTTTCATAGGCGTCGAAATCGATTCCGAAGCTTGTGGCAATGCTCGTATGAAAATCCTTGTCAGCAAATCGCTCGTAAAGCTTCATGACAGGCCCGCCGCCGCAATGCCGTAGTCAGTCGGGCCTTTGTCTCCAAGCAGATGTATGTCCCTGAGAAAGTTGACGGCGGGCACCAGTCTTGGATTTGTGAAAACCGGACCGTCCTTGTCGCGAAGCCGGAGCTTTCCGTCATCCGCCTCGATAAGGAATGTGTAGTCGTTACGGCGAAGTTTCTGAAGGGCAACCCAGAGATGGCGGCGGACGACCCGTTCTTCGAGCAGCAGGCCCAAAAATTCCTCGAACGGTTGATCCCCATAACGCTCAAGGAAGCCGGTTTCGGTTAGTAGAGACCGAAATCCCTCGTTACTAAATCGAGGGTCTCCCAGGACAGAAGCTATGTCGCGGCCTTCTTCACGAACGCGCTTTGCGATCGTTGCAAGCAATACAATCGCCTTCCACGCCGTTTCCGGCGGGCAGACATGCTTATCGCTGCGCCCTGCGTGACGCATAATATCTTCGCACAGGGACCACTCGGTTCCGGGATCGCTCGAATAGCTATTAGCCGCGAGCGAGATCGACGCCGATAAGGCGTTCCAGCTTGAAGGTACGGTCTCTGCCGCTCCCACGATGCGCTGCGAAATAAGAGGAATCAAACGGGAAAGCGGTATCCCGGCGGGAAATTCCGCAAGCACATCGAGCGCAAATTTCAGCAGCGTTTCCAGCGCAATATGGCAGAGGTCGTTGGCATGGTAGACCCACCAGCGATGCCGATGCGCTTGCAGTTCAGCGGAATCAATTTCAAGCGGTTTGCCGGCCTGATCGCGTCCGGCAAAGATGGTCCAGCGAATTTCGTCCGCTTTGGGAGCGCGCCCCAGCAATGCGGCTGTCCTTAGAACAAGAAGCATGGTCATGCGACGCGCATGAGCCTTTGCATCCTCCTCACCCGGAGGCGTCAGCAAAAGGTTTTGATAAAGCGCCCGTTCCGGACTCTGCTTGCTGATCTCCGAGACGCCGACTATGGAGAGCGTATCGAGCTCCGCCTTGGTGACAACGCCGCGCTCGATGACATCGTAATAAAGGCTTGCCGCCGGTCCAATGCTGTTTGCGAAGGCGTCGGCGAGACGGTCTCCGATCTCGCTCGGGATCGGCAACACATGGTCATTTGAATCATCAAATATTTTTATTTCAAAAAGCTGGCTGCGGTAGGCGAGACCGAAGACACCCCACGCCTGCGCGAAGTAGTAGGTCTCACTGCCCGGCTCCGCGTCCGCTGCGAAATCGATGACATCATTTTTGGATTCATCGAGAACTCTCTTCGCCCAATCGATACCGGCAGCACCCGCCGACGGAATTCCCGTCTTGGTGCTCTGGCGGTAAGCAACGAGTGCATAGAGCGCTTCGGCACGACGGATTACGCGCTTCCATGTCAGCGGATTGGTATCGCCATCTCGTTGCGCGTATGTCTTGCAGAGCCAGGCGTAAAGTCCATAGTAACGCATGCGCAGCGTCACGTTGCCGATACCCGGCACCAAATCCTGGTAGAGATTGACGCTGGTATTTTGCATCCCAAGCGGATCGAGCCCGTTCTTCTTGCGGTACTCGGTCCATTCCGGAAAATTAATTGCTGGCTGCTCGGCCATAAAACAGAGACCCCGACGTAAGTCTCTGCATCATTTTCATAATGGGAAATGGAGACTCACTTCGGTCGAGAATAACACGGCAACGTTGTGGCGGTAATTAGCTTCACTCGTAACATCCCCAACAATTGCTGGCGCGCACTGCGTGCCGGGCTCTGCTCGCTACACTCCCGGAGCCGCCTTCGCCGTCTCCGCCATCCGGTGACGATCCCTCGCGCAAGAGGGCAATGACACCGCCGTTCTGGCGCTGACTTCCTTTTGTCTGTCTTGGGGCCTGCGGCCCCCATGCCATCAAGGCCAAGCCCTTCGCGTCGCTGCGGGCGAAAAACGGTGGCCGTGTCGTCGCTACGCTCCAGCCCGCACCAAGTCCGCCGTTTTCCGGTCTTGACGGCAATCCCCCCGCTCATTGGCGCGGGCCTAGTCGGTTGCATGCGCAACCACAGACTAGGAGAAGATCAATGAAAGCAGATGTTTATGAGCGTATCACCAGCCGCATCGTGACCGAACTTGAGCAGGGTGTCAGGCCTTGGCTCAAGCCGTGGAATGCAGAGCATGCCGCAGGACGGATCACGCGGCCCCTGCGGTTTAACGGCCAGCCCTATCAGGGAATCAACGTCCTGATGCTGTGGGGCGAGTCCGTGGCGAAGGGCTATGCCGCACCGATCTGGATGACCTTCATGCAAGCTTGTGAGCTTGGCGCCCATGTGCGCAAGGGCGAGCACGGCAGCCTTGTCGTCTATGCCGACCGCATCCGCAGGACGGAGCGTGACGAAGCGACCGGCGAAGAGGCAGAGCGCGAGATTCCGTTCCTCAAGGGCTACACGGTTTTCAATGTCGAGCAGGTCGAAGGATTGCCCGCGCGTTTCTATGCGGTGGCCGAGCCCCGGCTTGATCCAGTACAGCGCATCGAGCGGGCGGATGCCTTCTTTGCAGCGACCCGCGCCGACATTCGGCACGGCGGAAACATGGCCTATTACAGCGTCACCGACGACCATGTGCAGATGCCGCCGTTTGAATCGTTCCGCGATGCCGAATCCTACTACGCGACGCTTGCACACGAGATGACGCACTGGACGAGGCATGGCAAGCGCTTAGAGCGCGACTTTGGCCGCAAGCGTTGGGGCGATGAAGGCTATGCGATGGAAGAGCTTGTCGCTGAACTTGGCGCAGCCTTCCTGGCCTCTGACCTCGACCTGACGCCGGAGCCTCGCGAAGATCATGCGGCCTATATCGCTTCGTGGCTCAAGGTGCTGAAGAACGACAAGCGGGCGATCTTCACCGCCGCCTCGCATGCGCAGCGGGCTGCCGATTATCTCAATGGGCTGCAAACCTCCCGCCAGGCGGAGGCGGCATAGCGCTTGCGAAATTCGCCGCGCCCGCCGGCTGGCGGGCGCGGCGTGCAGCCTTTAGGGCTGCGGCTCCGCAAGCTTGCGCTTGCGCCGCTCTTTCTCGCGGCGGTCGCCGTCGTCCAGGATGGCGATGGCGAACACCATCAGCCAGAAGACGCTGACGCCGGGGCCGTCATCGGCTGCCGCGCGATTGAATGTGATGCTGATCTGCATGTTTTCCTCCTTGGGCTTCAAGCCCGGCCAATCCGGGCTTTCATGGGCCGCGAAGGAGCGGTCAGGACGCGGGACGACACCCGCAGGGCCGCAACGTCAGAGGAGGAGCTCACGCTTGCGTCCGCATAGCGGACTGGCTGCTAAATTCGTGGACTGAAAGAACGGGTGGCCGATGGCTTGACCTGCCCGCAGGAGGGAAGCGTGCGGGTCAGTCAGCGCATCGGTCGTGTGGTGGCGGAGGATGGACCGGTGCAGCTGGCGATTTCGGATGATGATTGTTTGTCGCCAAGAGACGGCGCGATGAAGGCTCATTGCATCGCGATTGGCGCGCCGCACGATGCTTATGAGGGTTCGATAGACGATTATTGCTAGGGATGGCAGTCCGGCGCACCCTGCGGGCCGGGCTCTAGGCAGATAGCCCGGAGCCGCATCGAGTCTCGGCCCATCCGGGTGACGACCTTGCGCAAGGAAGGGGGGCCGGGAACGCACCACCAAAGCAGCGAGGCGCTTTTGCCGCCACCGTTTTCTCTGCCCTTCAGTCCCCGGTCATCCCGTTTGCAGCACGACCAAGCTGCCGTTTGAGAGAACTGCGAGAGGCTAGTCCTGTCGCGTTGCTGTCCTCGTTGTTGGGGCGAGCCTGTCAATCCCGTTCAGATCGCTTCACCGCGCGATGGCCGGATGAGGCGGAAGGCAGCGCGGGAGCGTGGTTTCACAATTTCCTGCGGCTTGTTGCGGGGAAGTTTCGCGGCGTCACGACGTCTTTTCCTTTGCTGACGGGTCCTTCGATAGTCACGCCAACCTGACCGTGCGCGCCGGTGATGCAACGGGTGGCCCGCTCCATTCGCATTCGCTCCCGTGTTGCCCGTTCCCCTTCGGTGCATCGCCGGCTTCTCCGCCCGGATCGAACGGTGGGCGTTCGAAAAACCCTAACAAGGAGAAAGACTATGACGACACGTAATCGCAACTACGACCGCAAGGAAAAGACCCGTGAAACCCAGCCCCCGGCGCTGATCGCCTATCATGTAGCCGAGCGCGGTGAGAAAAGCTTCTGGACGCGGATCGGCGCGGCCTGGGACCACGAGGACGGCAAGGGTCTTACGCTTCAGCTCGACCTGCTTCCCGCAAACGGCGGCAGGATCGTCCTGCGGGAGCCCTCGGAAGACGAAAGCCAGGAGAGAAATGGGAAGGGCGCGTAAGCGCCCTTCTTCTTTCATTCGGCGGAAGATTTGCGCGGCCTGCCCCGTTTGCGGGCAGGCTGCTTTATCGCAATGCCGAGTCCATGGTTCTTCGCGAGTTGACTGATCTGCAAGAGCGCCTCGTTGCGGCGCTTGTTCTCGCGCGTGGCAAGAAGGCCCTTCGCCTGCGCGATCAGTTCGCGCAGGGCATCGTCCGACATGGTGTCGAGCGTATCGGTTAGGATAAGTGCTTCGCCCATGGCTCACCTTCAGAACGGAATGTCATCGTCGAGGTCGTCGGCGATGCGCATGCCGCCGCCGTCATCTTCGACAAGAATCTTTTCAGAGACTTCCTCCGCCTGTACCCAGTCGTACCAATCGTTCAGGATCGCGTCTTCCACGGCTGAAAAAAGATATTCGTCAAGACTGGCGAAGCCGCGCTCCTTGCCAATAATGTATGCCCGCTCGAAAAGCAGATCAGTGAGGTGAAGAGTGATCGTCTTCATTCGCTGCTGGTTCGATGCAGCGGTGGAAGCTTGGCGGCCGGACCTTGGACGCGGATCGTTTCGCTCCGCCCGGGTGTTGGTCAGTGAGGGCAAGGTCGAAGTCGAGAGCATAAGACGCACGCGCATCGGCATCCCTTGCAAACTCGCAACGAAAGTCGCTAGTTTCGGCTTGCTTTCTTGGGCAGGCCAACTACCGAGTTGAGCGAGGCAATGTCCGACTGATCAAGGAAATCTCTGACAGCGCAGTTGGCCTTCTGCGTTTGGAGGAATTCTTGCGCAAGTCTCTCCGCGAACGATCTCCGGCTTTCTTGGACGAAGTCTGGCAGTAGACTTCTATTATAGAATACCCAATTTCGTAGAATTCCCTTAGCCAAGGCTTTCTTCTCCACACCGGCTTGGCAGACTAGATTGTGGAGGAAGGTGATGTGTCCTGCATCGAAGTCGCCTTGGTTCATCTTTAGTGAATTATTCTCGCAGCGAGTCCAATTCTCTGCGACCGCAGCAATCCCGTCAGGACTGTTGCCGAGCAGATTTTCTCGGACCCTCTTGATGGCTATCTGCTTCTGATCATCATCAATGCTTGTGATTATGGGCGCCAACAGTCGATCAACTGCGGCCTTATCCACCTTGATTTGCTCAAGATTGGTCGCGCTGTACTGATACTTGCTGTCGCTGTATCGCCATCTTTCCACAAGAGCGATCAGAGGTTTGTTCGCATGGCCCAATACTTTCGAATGGGCGCAAACAGCATCTCGAGAGTTCCAGATCCATATGCCATAGGCCGCCGCGTGACCGAGTTCCGCGCCCTTGAGATTTGTCCCCTGCAGTTGAGTGCGGACGAGTTGTGAACCGCCAAGATTGGCTTTGGACAATTCCGCACCTTCCAAAAACGCCATATTTAGGCTTGCTCCCTGAAGCTGTGCACTTGATAGAACCGTGCCGGTAAGTTCGGCATAATCAAGTATAGCGCCCTGTAGGTTGCTCTTATCGAGCTCCGCACCGCCAAGCTGGGCTCCAATGAATGAAGCCCCCTGCATCGATGCTTCTGAGATGGCTGCCCCTCGCAAAAGTGCGGTATCGAAATGCGCCATTTGAGCCTGCATTTCGTTTAGGGAAGAGCCCTCCAAACGTGCCGAGGTCAACGTGGCTTCGCGTGCTTCGACGCCATTTAGAGTGGCGGCTGTTAGGTCGGCATAGGATAGATTCGCACCGTTGAGATGCGCTCCGGTCAGGTCTACCCGACGCAGATCTGTCTCCGATAAGTTGGCGCAATTGAAATCTCTATCTCTGAGCGATTGGGTGCGTTCTCCTTCGAACGTCCGCAGCCCTCTAGCCCTGTTGTTACTTACCAATCTTTCCAGTTTTTGGTCGTCGACAAAGTCTCCCCTGACTAACGAAAGCCGCTCGAATGACTGCCAGCGATCGCATCGAACGGCATTCCACGGTCGCCAAGCCGCCAGATTGAGATGCGGTTCTCCTGGGAATGAGAGCGCCGCTAAGAATAATGCGACGTAGCACATGATTGCCAGTCCTACCGCCCAAAGGACGATAGGCCGACGTTCTGAATAGCCGTCATTCGCATGTATTTGCCGAAGCAAGAACGACATCGTGATGATATCGACAGCGATAATTATTCGATGAGTCCAAGTTATAATATGACTGTGATAGCTGAGGAACTTCAGTTGTATCTCTGACAGCACAATCAATGGACCAGCGAATAGTGTACTGAAGACAATAACTCGTATTATCCATCCAAGCCAAATTCTCTTCTCGGTTCGAGAGCCAACGAGTAGGTGAACGAAAAGCGAGTTCGTTATGCGTTGTCGGATGGCTTCATTGTCGAGACGCACTCTAACGACTTTATTGAGAGCCTCATCGTAAGCCGCGGTCGTCTCAGCTAGGAGTAATGTTTGTATCAGAACGTAACATTGGAAAATTACCAGGAGAATTGGCGCGACTACGAAGAACCCTTGAAGCGGAAGGTCGACGTTTAGGACGGGCATCTTTACGGGGTCTTCGAGAAACAATTGTCGATGAGTGACGGAGCCAGCTGCAATCAACACGTATAAAGCGAACAATATGAAGCTCACCCAGACCGCGGAAACACGTCCAGAAGCCTCGGTAACTGATTTCTCCAAGGCTGCAATATCAAACGGATCTACCTGTTTTTCGCTCACGATCGAACCCTCTCAATCGCCGGCTAGTGCTCGAATAATTATTGGATTCCAGTGTTGCTGTAACAAGCTCGGATGGGTTTCGTTGAATTGAGACCATGCAAATCCTAATATCGTCGACGTCCCGTGACAACTTGCGGTTTGACGCATTTCCCGAGGAAACTAGTCGTGCGTATCAGCGTCGTCGGGCGCAGCAGCGGGCACTGCGGCATGTGACGGCGCTAGCGATTGAGGCCTTCATCAAATAGCCGATCAGAGGATGAACCAGCTTGTCGCCGCTCGGCGCTTACCGCGAAAACGTCTCGCCGAAAGAAATCCATGTGTGTGACGAGCATGACGCAAGATCGGCACGATTCCGTTAAGGACTGGGTGGCCACTTTGTTGCGGTTCATTGGAATGCGCGCGCAATAGGCTGTATTCGTGTTTCAAGCCAGCGCTGATGGTTCGGGGGGCGGGGTGCGCCCTCGACAGTCACGCTGCTGGCCCGGGCGAGTCTTCCTCGACGCCGCGGGCGACGATATGGAGCGTCCGTTCGGAAGCGGCCGTTGCAGCTTCAGAGCTGCGTCTGGAGAGGCGGTCATCCAGGTCTCGACTTCTTCCAGTGTTGTCAGGATGACCGCATCGCCTTGGGGTGGATGGCGGCCACCTCGTCGCTTGGCTCGGTCGTGAGGAACGCGTAGAGGTCGTTGGTCGTCTCGCCTTCCTTGACCTTCTGGACGGACGTCTAGTTGGTCCAGATGCCGGCGAAGCAGGCGAGGGGACGGGTCTCATCGAGCGCGAACCAGATATCGCCGCCTTCGGCCTTGTTGAACTCGCTGAACGAGTTGAACGGCACCACGCAGCGATTTTCGGTCCCCAGCCGTCGCGTCCAGTGCTTGCTCTTCAGATTGCGGATGTTGGTCGTGCCGCAGTCCGGCTCCACTCAGAGCAATTCCTTGAAATCGACCGTCTTGCCCTTGGCCTGCAGCTTCTCGGCTCGCTTCTTAGTGGCGTCCATCAGCGCTTTTGACGACGATGGCATTCCCCACCGCGCCGTAGCAAGTTCGCGGCCTTCGGTCCCGTTGCGCACGATCGGTGCCTGGTAGTCCGGAAACACGCCAGGCATCGGCGCCAGATTGCCCACGTATCTGTTCACGACGCGGAATAGCGCGCTGATCGCGGCCTGGTTTGTCGTGATCGAATAGAGATTGCACATCAGTCAGGCTTCGGTTCGAGGGTGGCGCGGCTGCCGGGCCAACTGTAGCAGAGTCGCGGAGGGACGCCGTCCGGCCTTGGCGCATTTGCGGCAAGCAGCCGGCTGGCGAGATCATGCACCAAGGTGGTCGGCGGGTGCTTCATCGCCGCGAGGTCGACGTCGCTTGGCGTCTTGCAGCGCGCACCCGATCTTGAGCCAAGGGAAGCCTCCGTTCACGGCTTGGTCGATGGTGGACGAAGGATCGACGGGTTCGCCGTCGCTCCACATGCGCTCATTCCAGCTTTCGCAAAGCAGCCTGTCAGCTTGCTGAATCATGGCCTCGCCCTTGGCCCGCATCTCCGACGATTGGGCAGCAAGCATGTTGGCCATCGCACGTGCCTTGCCGAGCTCCTTTGCCAGAGCCTTGCGATCACCGCACGACAAGGGCGTAGGGTGATACGGAAAGACGACGCTGCCGCCTCTCGGCTTCGGTCTCGGTGGCGCGAGGGTCTTTGAGGACGGATTCCCAATATTCCGCCGGGAGTGGCGCATCCGGGGCCGGCGCTGAGGGGACCGGTCTACGGGCAGCTTCAGCGGCCAGTTTTTCCATCTGCTTCGGGGGACGGCATGCGCCAGCTCGCGGGTCGATCGGTCATTCTGAATTAGAACAGCAAGAACAAATGTCGAGTCCGTCCGGACGCTGATCGAGAAAAAATCATGCTGTTGGAGGCAGGCGCGTGTCGGAACCAAGCCGGGCCAGTCGTCTTGAATCCGGCCTCAGTAATGGAGTTCCCCCGCGATGGCCCCCGCTAACTGGAAAGGCTTCCTGCGTCTTTCCCTCGTCACCTGTCCGGTAGCGCTCTATCCGGCCACGTCGGAATTCGAAAAGGTCTCGTTCAATCAGCTCAACCGGAAGACTGGCCACCTCATCAAGTACGCCAAGATGGACGCCGATACCGGCGAGGAGGTCGACAACGAGGACATCGTCAAGGGCTACAAGGTCGAACCGACACATTCATCGAGGTAACGAAGGAAGAGCTAGAGAACGTCGCCCTGGAATCGACGCGAACGATCGAGATCGACGAGTTCGTTAACCGCAGCGAGATTGATCCAAGATATCTGATCCGTCCCTACTATCTGCGACCCGACTGCAAGGTGGGACATGACGCTTTCGCCGTCATCCGCGAAACCATCCGCGAAATGAACAAAGTCGCGATCGGTCGCGTGGTGCTGACCAATCGCGAGCACATCATCGCGCTGGAGCCGCTGGACAACGGGCTGATGGGGACGCTGCTGCGCTATCCCCACGAAGTCCGTTCCGCGGAGGATTATTTCGACGATATCCAGGATGTTAAAGTCAGCAAGGACATGCTTGATCTTGGCAAGCACATCGTCAATCAAAAGGCGGGACATTTCGAGCCGGACAAGTTCGAAGACCAGTACGAAACCGCGCTCATCGATCTCATCAACCAGAAGCGCGCCGGCAAACCCATTACCGCGAAAGCGCGCCCTCGCGGCGAGAACGTCGTCGATCTAATGGACGCGCTGCGCAAGAGCATTGGAAGAGAGGGAGCGGCCTCGACAGAGGCTCCGAAGAAACCAGGCAAGAAGCCGCGCAAGGCCGCCGCCGGGCAGAAGGAGATGCTGATGCCGATCGCAGGCAAGAAGCCGGCGAAGGAGGCCCCGGCGAAGAAGTTGGCCAAGCCGCAGCGGAAATCGGCTTAGGGCTTGTGAAGCTTCCAGGCGACGCCCAGCGGTCGCTACTTCGTCGTCTGCGGCAGGCGTGACGGTTGGCGAACCTCGGTCCCGACGATGGATCGGCCGCGCTGTTCACTGGCTCTGGGACATCCCTGCTTGCAGCATAGACGAAACGACGCAATCGTACGGTCACGCCTGTGGGCAGGTTGCGCATCATGGCGAGAAAACTGCGCAAGCGCGCGGAGAAAAAGCCGGACCGTTGAAATGGGAAGGCCGCGCTGGCGTTGAGGCTCAGCACCAGCCCTTTTAGTGGATGACATCAGCAATCGCGATCGGTGGACGAAAGTTCGCACGTGATGATCGCGCGACCATTGGATGTTTTTATGTGTCCCCACGGCACTTTGGGGGTGGAAGTTTCTTTTTCTCTCTCGCCGATGACAGTTTCATCTCGTCTTTCATAGGAGAGCGCTCGGCTCGGGATGTGCACGCAAGGCTCAAGGGGGTGTCGGATGAGAAAAGTGCTCGCCGCCAAACTGCATGGCATTCACGTTACGGAAGCCAATCTTCACTACCATGGCTCGATCACCCTCGATCCAGATCATTGCCAGGAAGCAGGCATTCTCCCAATGGAGTTCGTGGAGATCTGGAACAAGAATTCCGGAGCGCGCATTTCGACCTATGTCATTTTTGGCGCTCGTGGTTCGCGCTGTTGCGTCCTTAATGGAGCTGCTGCGCGCACTTGCCAGGCGGGCGATGCCATCATCGTCTGCAGCTCTACCTATGTGAGCCAAACGCAAATCGTCCAGCTTAGGCCCAGAATTCTCACCTTCGATCGCAACAACCACGTTGTCGATCGCTTGACCTATTCCGTCACGCGAGATGATGCGGAACGCTATCGTTTCGAAATCCTGGGCTCTTCAGGCGACGTCAAATCCATACCACTTCGAACTGCAGAAGCGAATTGAGCAGACTGGCGAGACCTTGGATCTGACATGAGCCACACTTCCGAAGCGCCGCTTAATCGCATCACCATTCCAATGTTGCAGCAGTGGAAGCAGGAGGGGCGGCGTATCGCAATGACCACCGCCTATGATGCGGTGACCGCACGGATCGCCGATCCTGTCGTCGAGATCCTCCTCGTCGGCGACAGCGTCGGCAATGTCTGCCTCGGCTTTGACAACACGCTGCCTGTCAGCATGGCGATGATGAACCATCACTTGGAGGCGGCCGCGCGCACAAAACCTCGCGCCTTGCTCGTGGCCGACATGCCATTTCTGAGCTTTCACCTCAGTCCAGAGGACACCCCGCAACGCCGGCGGATTCCTGCAGCGTGGTGCAGACGCCGTCAAACTCGAGGGCGGAGCCAAGCGGGTCGAAATGGTGCGCGCTCTGGTCGACTGCGAGATCCCTGTGATGGGCCATCTCGGCCTCACCCCGCAGAGCGTCAACGTGATGGGTGGATTCAAGGTGCAGGGGCGGAAGGCCGATGACGCCTTGCGCCTGCTCGAGGACGCTCATCGCCTGCAGGAAGCCGGATGCTTCGCTCTGGTCCTGGAAGGTATTCCGGCCGAACTCGCCGCGCGAGCAACCGAAGTCCTGACCATACCGACCATTGGAATAGGGGCGGGTCCTGCTTGTTCGGGCCAAGTGCTGGTGTTCCACGACGTGCTGGGCCTGACCAAAGGCCATCGCCCTAAGTTCGTTCGCGCCTATGCAGACGGTTTTCATGTGTTGCATGAGGCGTTGTCGCGCTGGGCTGCAGATGTCCGCAAGGGTGCATTCCCAACCGCCCAAGAATCCTATCGGCTTCCCGAAGGCCTTAGCGACGCGATCGCAAGCTGGACACCCGCCACTCCAACCTGATGTAGAGCTCGACATGCAAACAATTACGACGGTCGCTGAACTTCGTCGCGCTCTCGCAAATGCTCGCAAGGCAGATAAGCCGGTCGGTTTCGTGCCGACAATGGGCTACCTGCACGACGGCCACTTGGCACTCGTGGAGGCGAGCCGGGCGCGATGCGACGTTACGGTCGTCAGCATCTTCGTCAATCCCACTCAGTTCGGACCAAACGAGGACCTTAGCACCTATCCGCGCGACTTCCTGCGCGATGAGAAGCTGTGCCGCCACGCCGGTGTGGCCATCGTCTTTGCGCCCGATGCGGGGGAAATCTATCCAGCTCAGTTTGAGACCTTCGTCGAACCCGGTGAGCTTGCGAAACCATTGTGCGGAGCTTTCAGGCCCGGGCACGTTCGCGGTGTTGCGACTGTTGTGTGCAAGCTGTTCAACATGGCGCAGCCTGATGTCGCGTTCTTCGGGCAGAAGGATTTCCAACAATGCGCGATCGTCCGTCGCATGGCATGTGACCTCGATCTTCCGATCCAGATCGTCATCGTGCCAACCGTTCGGGAACCGGACGGACTCGCGATGAGCAGCCGCAACCGGTATCTCGGTGAGGGAGACCGTCGGCGCGCCCTTGCGATCAGTCGCGGATTGTTGGCCGCAGCCGATGGGTTTCACTCGGGAGAACGCGACGTGGAACGGCTGGTTGCGATCGCCAAGAAGCACTTGGATGCGGTCGACCGGCTGCAGTACCTTGAGCTTATCGATGGTGACACGCTCAAACCGGCCGAGAGTCCGCTGTGTCGCCCGGCGGCCCTGTGTGCCGCAGCCTATGTCGGCTCGACCCGGTTGATCGACAATGTAGTGCTTGTGCCGCAGACGCTCTAGCCTGTCGGGCAGTCCGGACAAGTATCACCGATCGAGTTCAGCACGTCGCGAACCTCGGCCGCTGCCGCATCAGGGGAGACGCCTGCTGGCGGGTCTCCACGGGCGAGATCAAAGGCCCGCTCCCGCGCATGCGGATCGGCACGATCTTGCATCCAACCGTGTTTTTCGCACTCGGGGATGGCGTCCGCTTCCTGAAGCACCTGGATCGCCCATCCGCGTAGCGTCCGTATCGCTGGCCTTCGTTCACGCGTCATCAGCATCGAGATAGCTCCTGATACGACGAATCGTTATGTGCGCCATTCGTTCCCCCTGCTAACACGCAGCTGCGATCCGCAATAACAAGAGAGCGTTTTGTGTGCGATGCCGCCGCGAACCGCCCGCTTCTGGTGACGCTCTTAACGCGAATAGCCGGCCGAAGTCCGCATATGCGACCTGGTTATCGCCACCGCACTGAAGAACTTTAAAGCGCTTCCCGGATGCTTCAGAATCGGATCAAGTGGACTAAAGTTCGCGAGGAGGTCGCAGATTGCTTCGTCCTGGCTTTCCTGGCTTTTCGTTTTGGCGCGTGCGGCTTCGCCGCACCGGGCTCTCGTGAACCGAGCCGCTTCGCGTCTCGGCCATCCGGCTTCGATTCCTCGCGCAAAAACTGCGGAGCTCCTCGCCGGGGGCACTCGGGAAAGGGGCTCGCCTTCGGCGATCGCTATCACTGCCCGTTCCCGGGGGCCGCTATTAACCGGTCTCGTCGCTGCACTCGGACCCGCGTGCCCCTTCGGGTCGCTATGCTCACGCTCTCCGGGTGCCATTTCAGTGGGGCGATGCGCCATTGGCGCACGCCTGATCAGGGCCTTCGGCCCTAAGCAGTCAAGGCCCAATCCCATGATGAAATGGGACGTACGTTACGCTGCTAGCCGTGGCTTGGGTTTGCGCGCAGTAGGAACCGGTCATTCCTTTAACTCGATCGCGATCACAAGCGACGTATTACTGGCGCAACAACAGCGGAGATAGAGTCAGATGACTACGGGGTTGGGTTTGGAAGATGCGCCTATGTCAACTATGGCATCTCTAGTGAACGGAAATTCCGAGCGTCGAGAATGGCTATGGCGAAGCGGCTCCCTCGCGCCATGGGCGGAGTCAACTGTCCATGTCAACGCCGTGGGACATGCCTCAGTTGCTGCGATCTTCGAGGGGATCAAGGCATATGTGTCGCACGACGGCCAGAGATTGCTAATCTTCCGGTTGGAAGAACACCTGGAGCGCATGTACACGTCACCGCGTATTGTCCGGCTCAAGATCCCGTACGGGATTGAAACCTTGCGCTCGGCTGTGATCGGGACTTGATTCGCGCAAATCGCTACTGCGAAGACATCTACATAAGGCCTTGGGTCTTTCCTGCGGGTGTTGTTCAAGAGCAAATGGTGCCCGCAAATGTTCTTTGTGAGGTCATCGTGGATAGCTGGACGTTTCAGAGCGGCCTCGGTACCGAGCGCGGTTGCCGCGCCTCGGTAAGCTCGTGGACCGAATTAGCGACGCACCTATGCCTCCGCGAGTGAAGGTTTTCTCTAACTACCACAATAGTCGCCTCGCTATGATTGAGGCGCGCGATAAAGGCCATGATTGGCCAATTCTTCTGAATGACCGGGGTAAGGTCAGCGAGGGGCCGGGGGCATGCATAGCCAACGTCCGTGACGGCGCTATCGCAACGCTAAGTACGACCAATAGCATCTTGAGAGCTTGACCCGCGACACCTCGATGACACTCTTGCGTGAGCTTGGATATACAGTGGTAGAGCGGGACGTCGATCGCACTGAGCTTTATGTGGCAGACGAAGTGTTCTTTATGGGCACGGGCTGGGAAATACTCCCCGTCACTTGGGTAGATGGGCTGAATAGGCAACGGAAGTGCCGGTCCTATCATCCGAAAACTGGATGCAGCGTATGCGGCCGCGGTAAGAAGCGGCTCCCCCGCTCACTATGGGTGGTTGACTGAGACTACTCTGTAACTACAGAGAAGCCGCTTACTGCATGTCGTAGTCATACGCGGACAATGCATCCGCGGCTAAAGTGCCGATAAGATGGACTTCAAGCATTTCTGAACTTTCTCATTTGATTGCGTTCATTATTTGGGTACAAGCATCGGTGGAGCAGTCGGCTGGCCGTTGAACTAGACTGCAGGACTGGATCGAGAAATGCCACGATGAAGCCATCGCTTCGCGCATTCCCGTTAGCGGATATGTTCAGGTTAGCCAATTCCTCTTGCGGAAGTGGTGCTGTGTTCTCGACGATGCGCTTTTTAGATGGGCGCGATGTGCGTGATTTGTTTGTAAGCGTCGCGCTGGTGTCGTTTGCCTTCTGCTCGACGTACTTGACCGTCGTGTAGCGCGGTGGCTCAAATCGTCCTCGCCATTGGGGCGCGAGCTAGATTCACTAGCAGACGTGATATCGTTCGGTGTCGCGCCAGCTTGCTTGACTTTTGCTTGTGGAATGCGGGGCGGCTGGGATCTTGCGATACTTTGTTACTTTATCTGCTGTGGCGTCAGCCGTTTGGCGCGCTACAATATTGTTGCCGAACGGCTCTCCGGCGCGGACGAGAAAGTCAAATATTTTGAAGGTACTCCAATTCCTACAAGCCTCATTCTAGTCGCGGTGCTGGGAAGTGCGATTTGGGAAGGCAAGATCAACGATGAACTATGGTGGGGTAGCGTTCAAATTGGACCCTGGCAGCTACACCCGTTGGTTCTAATGTTCGCATTGTCTGGGTCTTTGATGATTAGCAGAGCTCTGCGGATCCCGAAGCTATAATTGCGACCGGCGCGTTGTGGACGCTCGCGGCGGAATGTCATTTCGAAGCGCGGATAAACTGCATTCCCTCATTTATCCGCAGGTCGAGATCTCCCGGACCAGAGTGACCATGGACCGCGCGGTTCAAAGTACCCGTCTGGTCGCCCCGTGGTTAAGTCGTCTTTTGGGGGGAGCTTGTCGCGTTCGACAAGCGACATCCTGATACGCCTCCGGCCGCCTTGAGAACCGGCCTATAGATTAGGGACCTGTCTCTATGGACAGTGATAGGCACAGGCCCAAGTCGAGCAGGTTCGGGTGGTTGGACATAGCCGGCGACGGCGCTGGTCTGAGGAGGGGTAGCTCACAGGTCGGCGAAGATGATGCGTTGCTGCCGTACTGGTAATAGCCGAGCCAGGCCGCGCTTTGATCGAATGGCGTTATGGTGCACCCCTGCTTGGGTCCACCTCAATCTACAAATGTTTGACCAATCCAATGAAGAAGAACGCGAGCTGGCGAGACGCTCACCACATGTCCGTCATTGCGTTCAAAACTCAGTTCCTCAGCACTTTCATGTCCCGGGCACTTGAGGGACATAAAAGAGACCGGAACGACAGAGGAGGGGGCTTCGGCTTGACCCAGCTGTCAGGCTATCCCAGGCCCGGTCCGCCTCTGCGGACGCGTCCGCACTGAGCAATGAGACGTCCCCTTTTGCCGATTTTCTGTCGGGAGCGGTCTAAGTACTATTGCATCGGAAAACCAACCATGGTTGTATTTTAGTCTGAGACCCGGATAGAGTGCTCACAATTGAATTGAGCTTTTTCAGAATTGAGTGCCATTGGTCTTTAAATTAACCGAAGGAGCTGGACGTGCTGCGGCCGCACGTTGGCCAATGGGTTTTCCATTATCCGATCTTCCTGAATACCTATTTTCTGTCATTCCATCTTGGCCGCCTGCTTTTCCATGAGGACGATGATTAAGGAGCGAGTTTCGAAGCGCTCCTCAGACAAGATCATGGGCAAGACTAACAAAGGGCCCGAAAACGCGATGGTCTCCGCCTTCAAGGAAGATCACAGGTCGGGTTGTTTATTGCTGCAACCGCATTCGATTTTTCACAAATGTTCTTTTGCGAGGGAAAGATATATGTCGACGATCGAGTCACAAATTCAGGCTGCGGAGCAACGTTGGAAACGCGCCAGGCCGCAACGTGAAGCTGTTGTCAGCGAGCTGAGAAAGCTTGAGACGGGTGGAACGCCCGACCTGCTCAAGATCGAGGAACCCAGCCGTCTTCGACGGAGGCTAACGCGCATCGGCGAGTACGATGCAGCCGAGCGGCTGGTCAATCGTGATAATACAGCCCTAGTCGCGCTTGAGCGCGTGATCAAGCAGAGCCAGCTTTTCGGAATTGAGTTTTTCGAGCGTGGCTTGATCGCGGCTCGTGCGGTCGCCCGCGTTGAAATACGGGGGACGGGCGGCCACCTGCAAGGCTATGGTTCGGGCGTGCTCATCTCACCTCAGCTCTTCTTGACCAACAATCACGTGCTGCCCGATGAGGACACGGCCGGCGGAAGCCTCGCGCAGTTCGAGTATCTGACGACAGCATCGGGCGCAGCCCGGGATCCGCATCTTTATCGGATACGCCCGGACATTTTCTTCATCACAAATCCTGAACTGGATATCTCGATTGTAGCACTTGAGAACCAGAATGCAGCCAAGCAACCGCTGGAGGCGCGCGGCTGGTGCCCCCTGATCGCCGGCTCCGGAAAGGCCATCAAGGGCGAACGCGTTAATATCATCCAGCATCCTAGCGGCGAACGCATGCAGGTAACCGTCCGCGAAAATACGATCGTCGCCATCGAAGGGTCCTTTCTCCAATATGAGGCTGACACGCAGCCCGGATCATCAGGAGCCCCGGTGTTCAACGATCAGTGGGAAATGGCGGCGATACATCATGCCGGCGTTCCCAAACGCGATGCCAGCAAGCGGATACTAACGCGTACCGGGCAGCCATGGTCAGGACGGCGCGAGGACCTTGATCAGATAGAATGGATCGCTAACGAGGGCGTGCGCATTAGCAGCCTGATGGAGTACGTCGACCGCGAGTACGTAAGAACAAACAAGTTCACGGCGGAAAGGCGTGCGCTATGGGAAGCCTGTTCGCAGCCACCGCGGCCCTTGGAATTGTGGGATCTGTTCGGTGGCACAAGGTGGCGAGCTCCGGCCGAAAAGGCTGCTTCGCATCCGATGGCGCGGGAGGCGGACGCTGACGGCGGCGCATCCTGGCTATTCCGGCTTTCATTCGGACCGGTAAGCGGTCCTGGAGTTCAATTGCAAGGGGCGGCACAGCGCCCCGCCGCACGGTCCCCAGCTCCTACGCCAGCCTCTGGACCGACGACACTTCGGCCTGACGGAGACGGGCCGGTTGCCAAGGCCAACGGCCAGAACGTACGCGAAGCTGCGGAACGCTTCGCTGAGAGGTTCCGGCACAAGGGGCCCTACTACGATGCCAAGGAAGACAGAGAGGCCGCCGAAGCCTATTGGGATAATATCGATTGGAGCGTTCGGCCCAAAAACCTTTTCGAGAACCTTCGCAAGCACCTTGAGACGACGCATACCAAGCGACACTCATACGCCGATGCCCGCCTGAAGTTTCTCTATCCGGCCGTCGACCTGCGGGAAGACGGGAAGCTTCATAATATCTATTCGGGTACGCCCCTCGATCCGGCTGAGGCGATTGCACGCGAGCTTGCCATCGTTCTCCCGCGCCTGGAGGCGCGCGGCGTTGAGGCCACCGTGAGCCGAATTGAGCAACTGTTGGCTGCTGACGAAGCCTTCGATGCAGCCGAGGAGGCAGGTGAAGTGATGAACTGCGAGCATGTCGTGCCGCAGTCATGGTTCGACAAAGAAGAACCGATGCGCTCCGACCTACACCATCTTTTCGCCTGCGAGCCGGGCTGCAATTCCTTCCGAGGAAACATTCCTTATTGGCAATTCCCAGCAGAGGAAGAGGTCGAGCGGGACCTCTGTGGCCGTCGCGAGAACGATAAGTTCGAGCCCGAGCACGGTAAGGGACCTGTGGCGCGTGCAACGCTATACTTCCTCGCTCGCTATCCCGGTGAGGTTGGGAACGTTCGGCGCGAACTCACTGCCGATCGGCTTCCGGTGCTGCTGCGATGGCACGAAGATGACCCCGTCGATACCTATGAGCGTCACCGCAACTGGCTCATTTTCAAGGCTCAGGGAAACCGAAATCCGTTCATCGATCGTCCCGAGGCGGCAACCGAGGCTCTGCTCAAGTTAGGGTTCGGCAGGAGCTAAGCGCCGCAATCCCAGTGAGAGACGAACGGACCAAACGGGTTTGCGTGCAATCGCGGGTTTGGGGGCTACAATGGTAACGCCATTGATCATTCGTATGAAGTCGATAGCGGGCATATTGACAACAGCATCCGGTGCGGGTGGACAGCTTTCGAAGGCTTGCGCCAGGCTCGCACATCGTCTGAAATACGGCTTGGCATCATCGAGCGAGTGGACTCGCGCCATGTGGTTGTCCGAGAACGATCGAGAAGCGAAGCATAAGTAAAGGCTACCAGGAGAGCGGGACAATGGAGGATGCCAAGGCAGAGTCCGGGAGGTATCTGACCCCACAGCTCGCCACTGTAGCCGCCGCGCTTATAGCGCTTATTGGTGCGCTTGCCGGACATTATGTCACCCAGTTCACTGCCGTGACGACAGCGACAAAGGATGTGGATGTAAAAAAGCTCGAGGTAGAGAACAGTTACAAGCTGGAAAAAGCCAAGCATGAACATCAAGTGGAACTGGAAGCTCAAAAGTTCGTGCGCGACATAATCGCCAAGACACTGGAGAAGGGTTCTGCCGAAGAGCAAACGCGCAATCTCAAAGCTTATGCAAGAATCAACCTTATCGGCAGCCCGTACAAGGAAGCCCTGCTCAGCCTGTCCGACCAGGAACTGCCATCAGTTGAGACCGAGAAAGTTATCGGCCGAAGTTCGGATGACCTAAATCCGTTCGAGCTCGAAAAGTTTTTGAAGGCTTCGCAAGCGGTTGGGAAGATAGCCGGAAAACTCGGCATCGGAACAGGCTTTCTGATCTCTGACCGCCTATTGATGACGGTGCATCACGTGTTGCACGATAAGGAGGCCGCGGAAAATGCCATTGTACAATTTAGAGCCGAAGCTTCCGAGAATGGCAGCGTGGGAGTGCCGGCCGAATTTTCTCTGGACCCGCAGGCGTTCTACGTGAGCAACGAGATTGCAGGCTACACGATCGTGGCGGTTAAGCCTGAATCTAAGCAAGGGGAGACCTTGACAAAGTTCGGAAAGTTGAACCTAAGCCGCAGCGGCAAGACTCTGATTGGGGACTCTGTCAGCCTTATTCATCACCCGAAAGGCGCGGAAAAGAAGGTCAACTTCCGAGGAGGATCGGTTTTAGCCAGAACAGGAAACTTCCTGCACTATGGGATTTTCTCGGAGCCCGGATCGGGCGGAGGGCCTGTCCTGAACAATCGGTCGGAGGTAATTGCGGTGCACTCAGGATTCGTGCCCGCTCGGGACAATGAAGGGCGCATGCTAAACGAGAAGGGATTGCCACTGAATGCAGAAATCGGCTTCGATTCCCTACGCAAGATCGCGAAGGAAGGATATCTCGTCTCGGCCATACTAAGCGACTTGGCTTCGGTAGCTCCGACGTTGCCCACTTCCCAGCGGAGCGTTTTGGAGGCCCTGCTTCGAGTATAGCCCTTTACGTTTGATAATATTGGGGATCTTCTTGCCCCTGAGCTTGACCCCAGATCCCACGGTGCATCTCCGCGCCAACGGCGGTGCCCAGCCCGACGGGATCATCAATCGAACCAAGGAGATCGTTTTCACGTCGTAGGCGCCGCACGACGTCGGATATGGCTGCGCTTGCGTAAGTTTTCGATAGCAATCACGATGGCGAGCTTTCCGCCACTGATGCGCGTTGGGACGACTTCCGAATTTGGCAAGATCTCTACGCGGATGGATACTCCTAGTCCAGCGCGGTCCATAGGCTTGCACATTTCGGCATCTCGTCCATCGGTCTGAACCCGACCGGTAGCCTGTCGGTTCTGTCAGATGGATGAGTCATTCAGGGATTGTCGAACTATACGCGAACGGACGGGACTACAGGCTCGCCGGCGACGTCACCTTTGGAATCGATCCAAGTTCAGGTCTGTCCGAGGCGTTTAGCCAGTTGGTGCAGGCCATGGCAGGAGACGGATGACCGTGGGCTATTGCCTTCGGAGCTTCTGTCACCTCAGTATGACCAAGCGGCTCAAGGAGCTCTGGCCGCGACATGGCGAGGTGCGGACCCCATGCGCAATGCGCGGCTCCAGCACATCGGGGGCCACGTCGTCCCCGACTCGCCCCAAGAGCCTCCCCCAGCGGCCGTAAAGGGGCACAGAGCCCCCACAGGACGGCGATGGCGACCCACGAACCGGTACCAATGATGGAAGCCTGAGACGCAAATTCGTCGCGCGCTTCATCGATGCAATGTCGACTTCAGTGGCGCGGGGCAGCAGGGCGCATGGAAGGATAAGATCTCGAAGGAGCAACCATATTTCTCTCCAAAACCGCGTGACGAAATCGAGGTCATCCGATCCTCAAAGGAACAATCCCGAAGTGCGGGGGCGCGAAGGTCGCCGGCGATGTACCCAAGGCACAACAACGACCAAAGTAAGTTTCGCCATTTTGATCGGTCGCGGAAGGTAGGCAGGACCTAGCGCCAGTCCATCTGCCCGGTGGTGCCGATGACCGCCAACGAGGTCATCAGCCGGATCCCTTCGGTAAATGCCGCCGGGTGGACGTCAAACTCCGCTGTGTGAACGCCGGCTGTTCCACGACCATCACGCGCCACGCCGAGCGAAAAATACAGGGACTGTGTCGCTTGGGTGTAGTAGGCGAAGTCCTCGGCGAACATGCCACGACCCGGATGGGTATCAAGGACACCGGGCCAGGACCGCATTAGTGGGCGTACGACCTGGTCGAATAAAGCAGCATCATTACGGGTTGGCGGAGCCCCTGGCCTGAGGGACCAGTCATGCTGAACCCCGGCTTCCGTTGCCATTCGCTCTACGAAAGCTGCGAGGCTGTCTTTGAGCGAAGCTTGTCCATTCTCGCTCACGTCGATGTTCTCAAAACTTCTGATCGTGCCATGCAACTCCGCGTCAGCCGGGATTACGTTGTTCGCTTTTCCATCCGCAAGAAGCCGTGTCACTGAAATCACGACCGGCTTGTTGGCGATGTCCAGGCGTCGGGCAGGATACTCCGAGAGTGCCATTGCCATTCGTGCTGCGACCAGCGGAGTATCCGTTCCGTCTCGGGGCGACGCTGCATGTGAGCCTCGACCCTTGATCTTGAGAGAAAACGAATGGCTCCCGGCGAGCGTGTACCCGGGCGCAATCGCGATGGTTCTGACGGGCATGGCAGGCGCCACGTGCTGGGCGAATATGCGTTCCACGCCGAGTCGCGGGAGGATTGCTTCGCGTACGATGTCGTCGGCTCCCCCGGCGACCTCTTCTGCAGGCTGGAACAGAAAGACGACCTTGCCGGCAATGCGATCCTTGTTCGCGCTGAGAATCGCGGCCGTGCCAAGCAGGATCGCGGCGTGAACATCATGGCCGCAATTGTGCATGACCCCATCGACCCGCGAACGCGGCACGTGGTTCACGGGTTCGGCTTTTCCTGCCTCGAGGGGACGAGCATCCATCTCGGCGCGAAGCGCGACGACGGGTCCGGGCTTACCGCTGTCCAGGACAGCAATAACGGCTGTTGGTGCGGAGCTTGATTCAACGAATTCGGTAAAGCCTAGGGAAAGCAAGGCCGCCTTGAGATGAGCGTTTGCCTTCGTCTCGTGCTTTCCGAGCTCAGGGTTTTCGTGCAGGAATGTATAGGTTCGCTGGACAGTATCCGAGACTGCGCGAATTGCATTCGCAAAATCTGCTGCGCTAGCTTGGGTGCAGGCCAGCAGGGCTAGCCCGCCAAGCGCTACGGCGATGGACCTTCCCACAGCCTTTGTCCCCCTGTGTCTTTTGAACGTGAGCCATGGTACTGGTCCCGGAGGTTTCAGGCGAGTGTTTTTATGATGCAATTTAGGCGATATGTTAGTGGTAGACGGTGTCCTCAGGCATATCGCCCTACTATAGTTAATAGATCATAGAGGTCTGTTCATACAGCGGATAATTCATGAGTGGCCTTACAAGTTCGCCACGCGTGCCAAGCCTACTATCAGCCCCATCGGAGCCGGTCCTGAGCCGTGGTCCGAGACCGAGCTGCGCAGCATCAACGAAAGCAAGTTGATGGCGAGTCCGCTGGCCCCGGAACGGGCTCTCGTGAACCGAGCCGCTGACGCGTCTCGGCCGTCCGGCCTCGATCCCTTGCGCGATACGGTGTCGCTCGCCGGAGGCTCTCGCGTTAGGGGCCGCCGGCATTGCATGCCGGCGCCGCTATCACTGCCCCGGACGCGGGTGCCTTCTTAACCGGTCTCGGGACTGCAGTCGCCTCGGCGCCCGCGGGCATTTGATGCCCGCGTCGCTATCACTGCCCCTTCGTCGGCTGCGTTCTCTCTTGCCTTTGCTGCGCTCCGGCCGATGAGTCTCTCCGGGAGCTAGTACGTAATGTGTGGTAGGCCGTCTGCGGAGCCGTCAAGAGCAAGAGGAGAGCCGGGATTTTTCGTGACGGGTTACAGGCTGCGAGAGAGGCTCGCGGCGCCCGTCGCGGAGACCCGCGATGTCCAGAAGCTATTTTGGGGCGCGCACCGGAGAGGACCGGACAAGCCTTTATGACGAAATCACCAACAAGATCATCGCCGAGCTGGAGGCCGGCCGAGTGCCGTGGGTGCAGCCTTGGGGCACTGCGGCAGCGAAGGCATCTTTGGCCGTGCCGAAGAACGCCGCGACTAACCGGCAATACAGCGGCATCAACATCCTGATCCTGTGGGGTGCGGTTGTTGAGCGCGGGTTCGCTGGCCAGAGCTGGCTCACGTTCCGCCAGGCACTATCGCTCGGTGGTCACGTCCGCAAGGGCGAGCGCGGCACCACCGTCGTCTATGCGGACCGCTTTGTGCCAGTAGATGAAAAGCGGCGCGCCAGCGAGAACAGTGAGGAAGCCCAGGCCATTCCGTTCCTAAAGCGCTTCACGGTCTTCAACACAGATCAGTGCGACGACTTGCCTTCGGAGATCGCAACGACGGCGCCGCCTCCGCCACCAGGCCTGATCGAGCCAAAGGTTGAATACCTGATCAAGGCGACCGGGATCGACTTCCGCATTGGCGGCAACCGCGCCTTCTATGTGCCGGGAGGAGATTATGTGCAGGTGCCGCCACCGCAAGCCTATTTCGAGCCCATCAATTGGCATCGGACGGCGCTGCATGAATTGGCACATGCCAGCGGCCATGAATCACGTCTGAACCGCGACCTGTCAGGCAGCTATGGCAGCAAGAAGTATGCCTTTGAGGAGTTGGTCGCGGAGATATCGTCCGCGTTCAGTTGCGCCTCGCTCGGTATTGTACCGACGGTTCGGCACGCCGACTATATTGGCTCCTGGCTGGAAGTGCTGCGAGAGAACAATCGCGCGATTGTGCGAGCGGCTTCACAGGCCAGCAAGGTTGCGGATTATCTCCTTGGATTCTTGCCGGAGCCCGTTGTCGACATGACTGCGGAGAGAGCGGAGCAGGAAGCGGCGTGAGCCTCTTCTCGGCTACCGCGGGTAAGAGAGTAAGAGGGCGGGATCGCCTTCCGCGACGGGTTGGAGGCCGAGAGAGAGGCTCTCGGCCGCCCGTCGTGGAGAATCGACATGGCAAGCGTCCAGAAGATCAAACTCAGTCCCTCCCGGGATATTCCCTTCAACAAGCTGGTGCTGAGCCAGTCCAACGTCCGTCATGGAAGGCGGGCATTTCGATCGAGCAACTCGCCGAGAGCATCGCGACGCGTACGCTCCTGCAGAGCCTCAACGTTCGGGCCGTCGTTGATGCCGAAGGGAATGAGACCGGCATGTTCGAAGTTCCGGCGGGCGGCAGGCGCTATCGCGCCCTCGAACTGCTTTGTGAAGCAGAAGCGCATGGCAAAGACGCAACCTGTGCCTTGCGTCGTCCGGGACCGGAGTATTGCCGAGGATGACTCGCTCGCAGAGAACGACGAGCGGATCGGCCTGCACCCCCTCGATCAGTTCCGCGCGTTCCAGCGGCTCCAGCAAAGTGGCATGAGCGAGGAGGAAATCGCCGCCAGGCACTTTGTGACTCTGGGTGTCGTGAAGCAGCGACTTCGGCTGGCCTCGGTTTCGAATAAGTTGCACGAGATCTATGCCGAGGACGGCATGACGCTCGAGCAACTCATGGCGTTCTCGGTGACTGCCGATCATGCTCGCCAGGAGCAGATCTGGGAGCAGGTCAGCCGTTCAGGCTACGACGAGCCGTACCAGATCCGGCGCATGTTGACCGAAGAGACGGTCCGCGCATCAGATCGCCGTGTGCGGTTTGTTGGACTCGAAGCCTACGAACAGGCAGGCGGCGGCGTGATGCGAGATCTGTTCGAGCACGATGACGGCGGCTGGCTTCAGGACGTCGTGGCGCTCGACCGCCTCGTAACGGAAAAGCTCAAGGCCGAGGCTGAGACGATTGCCGCCGAAGGTTGGAAGTGGATCTCGGTGGCCGTGGACTTTCCCTACGATCACACCAGGGGCCTGTGAGAACTCGAGGGCAAGTCTGTCGATCTCTCGCCTGAGGATCGGGCCACCATCGGCGCCCTCAACGCCGAGCAGGCCAAACTTGAACCCGATTACCAGGATGCAGATGAGCTGCCCGACGAGGTCGATCAGCGTCTCGGCGAAATCGAGGAGGCCTTGATGGAGTTCGACGACCGGCTGATGCTCTACGATCCGGCCGGAGATCGCTCGAGCTGGTGTCTTCATCAGCATCGATTCCGAGGGACGCCTTTCCGTGGACCGGGGTTACGTCCGGCCAGAGGACGACGTGCCGGCAACCGATTCTGATGTCGGGCGCGGCGCCGATCCGTCGTCGACCGAAGGGCAGGAGACCAGCACTTTCGTCCAGCGCACCGTGATCGCGGTTGCAGGTAGCGCTGCTGATGCCGAAGAAGATGATGAGGACGCGGCCAAGCCTCTGCCGGATCGGCTGATCACAGAGCTGACGGCGCATCGTACGCTGGCATTGCGGGACGCGCTGGCAGAAAATGCCGCGATCGCATTCCAGGCGGTCTTGCACAACTTCGTGCTGACGGCCTTTTACCGGTTCGCTTCGTCCGGAAGCTGCCTTGAGGTCGGACTTCACACGCCGACCTTTCCCGCGCAAGCCCCTGGGCTAAGGGAAAGCGCGTCCGCGAAGGCGGTCGAGGTGCGGCATGAGTCCTGGAAAGCACGGCTGCCGAAGAGCGAGAAGGATCTGTGGGATGCACTCACAGGCCTCGATGGCGCCGCACAGGCGTCCCTGTTCGCACACTGTGCGTCGTTTGCCGTCAACGCGCTCTATGAGCCGGCCAACCGCTACAGTCAGGGCCGCGTCTCCGCCCATGGCGTCCGCACGCGACTCGACCAGGCTGACGTGCTGGCCCGCGCTGTCGGCCTCGACATGGTTCAGGCTGGCTGGAGACCGACCGTCGACAACTATCTCGGCCGGGTTACCAAGCCTCGCATTCTGGAGGCAGTTCGCGAAGCCAAAGGCGAGTCGTCGGCGCAACTGATCGATCACCTGAAGAAGGCGGACATGGCCAAGGAGGCCGAGCGTCTTCTCGAGGGTTCGGGCTGGTTGCCGGAGCCACTGCGTCCCCGTCGACTCCAGTGCGTCGTCAGTGGGGCAGGAGAGTGAAGCGGGCGCACTGCCCGAATTCCTTGCTGACGAGGATCCGGAAAACGCCAGTGACGATGATCCGCAACAGCTCGATGCGGCTGAGTGACATCATGCGGCGGGACGGCTGAGGCTATCCTGCGATTATTTGGGGACCGGTGCACAGCGCCGGTCCCCATTCTTTTGGGCGAGCGCTGAGAGGGAGAGTCGGGCCGGGAATGGTTTGAGCCGTCGGGGTCAGAGGAGGGCGCCTGGTGGTTCGACCCATTCCTGCTCTCCGAAAGAAATCCTGCCATGACCGAATCTCTCACCGGCGGCGCTGCCGCCGCGCCGCTCTCGATGCGTGCCGCTGCAAGTCTCACCTCCGCTGCCGTCGGGGCCGCGCGACAGCTCTTGACCGATCTCGAACGGGGCCGTCGCATTGATGCCGCTGCCCTGCGTTGCGCCATCGAGGCTGCCTTCGGCGCCTCGGATGCAGCCGGGGACTGGAACTGGAAGACCGCCTATGACGTCTGCGAGGCGGCAACAGTTCTGTTCCTTCGCAAGTTCGGCCCGGCCATGCGGGCCAAGGCTGGTTCGACGGCCGCCATGCTGCCGATGATCGCGCGAGTAGCTGGCCTTCTGCCGACACATACGCGGCGGTCCGAGGACAGCCAGGCATTTCAGCAATTCTCGACGCCGATCCCGCTCGGGCTGGCGTCATGTACCGCAGCCGGAATTACGCCTGCCGATCGCGTTCTGGAGCCGTCCGCGGGCACAGGCCTGCTCGCAGTGTTTGCAGAGCTCGCCGGCGGCACCTTGGTGTTGAACGAGTTGGCCGAGGCCCGCGCGGAGCTGCTCGATCAGCTATTCGCGGGCGTTAAGGTCACGCGGTTCGATGCCGCGCAAATCGATGATCACCTCGATGCGAGTGTCACACCTAGCGTCGTCCTGATGAACCCGCCGTTCTCCGCGGTAGCGAATGTCGACCGACGGATGGCGGATGCGGCTCTCCGCCACATCGCTTCGGCGCTGGCGCGTCTCTGCGACGGTGGGCGCCTCGTCGCCCTCGCTGGTGCAAGCTTCGCGCCGGATAACCCGACATGCCGAGATGCCTTTGTTCGCCTCCAGGAACGCGGGCGCGTGGGGTTTTCTGCCGCCATTGACGGGACCGTTTACGCCAAGCACGGCACTCAGACGGATACTAGGCTGCTTGTGATCGACAAGCTGCCCGCTGCCGATCCGGCGGCTTTTCCTGCCTCGCCAGGCATGGCGGCCGATGTCGCTACCTTGCTAGGCTGGGTGAATCTGCATGTGCCTCCAAGGCTGCCCGTTACCACGCCATCGGAGATCGCTGCTATCGGGCGGCCAGCGATGTCGCAATTGGTCGGCGCCGCTGCACCACGCCCATCGTCCCCTTCGAGAGACACCGCGCCAGTAGGCGCAGAACTGATCTACGAGACGGTCGAATGGTCCCCGCCGGAAGGCGCCCGGCTGACCGATGCGCTTTATGAGGAATACGGGCTACAGTCGATCTGCATTCCCGGATCATGCGCACATCCGACCAAGCTCGTGCAGTCTGCCGCGATGGCGTCCGTTGCGCCACCGAAGCCATCCTATCGTCCGCACCTGCCCGCCAATGTCATGGACGACGGAGTTCTGTCGGATGCTCAGCTCGAGAGCATCATCTATGCCGGCGAGGCGCATTCCGAATTCCTGGCAGGCGCTTGGACGGTCGACACGACCTTTGATGTTGTGGCCGCCGCGCGCGACGACACCGAAAATGCCGTCCGCTTTCGCCGCGGCTGGTTTTTGGGCGATGGCACCGGGGCGGGCAAGGGGCGGCAGGTCGCCGGGATCTTGCTCGACAATTGGCTCAAGGGCCGCCGCAGTGCGGTCTGGATCAGCAAATCCGATAAGCTGATTGACGATGCGCAGCGCGACTGGTTCGCGCTCGGCATGGAGCGGTTGCTTGTTACGCCACTGTCCCGGTTTCGCCAGGGCGCCCAGATCCAGCTTTCGGAAGGCATCCCTTTTGCCACCTACGCCACGCTACGCACCGACGAGCGTGGCGAAAAGCTTTCGCGTGTCAGGCAGATCGTTGATTGGTTGGGCTCCGACTTCGACGGACTGATCGTCTTCGACGAGAGCCACGCCATGCAGAACGCGGTTGGGGGCAAGGGCGAGCGCGGCGACCAGGCGGCCTCTCAGCAGGGGCGTGCGGGCCTGAGGCTCCAGCACGCGTTGCCCAATGCTCGCGTGGTTTATGTGTCGGCGACGGGCGCTACCACGGTCCACAACCTCGCTTATGCCCAACGCCTGGGCCTTTGGGGCGGCGCCGACTTCCCATTCGCCACACGTGCCGAGTTCGTCGAGGCAATCGAAGAGGGTGGGGTCGCGGCGATGGAGGTGCTGGCGCGCGACCTCAAGGCGCTCGGTCTCTACGCCGCCCGCTCATTGTCCTATGAGGGCGTCGAGTACGAGCTCGTCGAGCACCAGCTTACGCCGGAACAGGTTCGCATCTACGACGCCTATGCCGATGCCTTCAGCATCATCCATAACAACCTCAACGCGGCGATGCGGGCCGCCAACATCACCGGCGAAACTGGAACGCTGAACGGGCAGACAAAATCCGCGGCCCGATCCGCCTTCGAGAGCGCCAAGCAGCGCTTCTTCGGTCATCTACTGACCTCGATGAAGACGCCGTCGCTCATCCGATCGATCGACCGCGATCTCGACGCCGGCCATGCCGCTGTCGTCCAGATTGTCTCAACGGGCGAAGCGCTGATGGAGCGCCGGCTCGCCGAGATCCCGACCGAAGACTGGGGCGACGTCCAGCTCGACATCACCCCGCGGGAGTATGTGCTCGACTATCTCGCGCATTCCTTCCCGGTTCAGCTCTACGAGCCCTTTACCGACTCGGAGGGCAATCTCTGCTCTCGGCCTGTCTATCGCGATGGCCAGCCGGTTGAGAGCCGGGAAGCCGTAGCACGACGCGGTCGCCTCATCGAGAAACTCGCCTCGCTGCCTCCGGTACCCGGCGCGCTGGATCAAATCGTGCAGCGCTTCGGCAGCGACATGGTCGCCGAAGTGACCGGCCGCTCGCGCCGTATCATTCGTAAGTGCGACCGCTTGGTGATCGAAAACCGCGCCGGCTCGGCCAATCTCGCTGAGACATCGGCCTTCATGGACGACGTCAAGCGCATCCTCGTGTTCTCCGACGCTGGCGGCACGGGAAGGAGCTACCATGCCGAGCTCTCGGCCCGGAATCGCCGCTTGCGGGTTCATTACCTGCTCGAGCCCGGATGGAAGGCGGATGCTACGATCCAGGGGCTCGGCCGCACCAACCGCACCAACCAGGCCCAGCCACCGCTGTTTCGCCCCATCGCGACAGATGTAAAGGCCGAAAAGCGCTTCCTCAGCACCATTGCGCGGCGGCTTGACACATTGGGGGCCATCACGCGCGGCCAGCGTCAGACCGGAGGGCAGGGGCTGTTCCGGCCCGAGGACAATCTCGAAAGCCAGTATGGGCGCGATGCTTTGCGTCAACTCTACACGCTGCTGGTCCGAGGCAAGGTCGACGGAAGCTCGCTCGAGAGGTTCGAGGATGCGACCGGCCTGAAATTGACGGATGCCAATGGGCTCAGGGATGACCTGCCGCCGATCACGACCTTCCTGAACAGGTTGCTGGCACTCACCATCGACCTGCAGAATGTCCTGTTCACTGCCTTCGAGCAGCTCTTGACCGCCCGGATCGAGGGCGCGGTTGCGTCCGGCACCTATGACCTCGGATTGGAAACGCTTCGCGCCGAAAGCTTTGTCGTCACCGACCGGCGGACGATCTATGTCCATCCGCGCACAGGTGCCGAGATGCGGCTGCTTACCATCGTCCAGCGCGAATGTAACCGTCCTGTTGGTTTGGATGACGCCCTTGCTCGTCTTTCCAATCATGCTGTCCTGCTGATCAACGAGCGCTCGGGACGGGCCGCCGTGCAGGTTCCGGCCCCGAGCATCATGCTCGACGACGGCGAGATCGAGCGCCGCATCCGCCTGATCCGGTCTATGGAGCAGCACCAGGTCCCCTTGAACACGATGGTGGAGAGCCATTGGGTTGAAGCGGATCGTGAGCGTTTTGCCACTGCCTGGCTGACGGAGCTTGCCGAGGTGCCTGAGTTCTCGGAAAGCACGATCCACGTCGTTGCGGGATTGCTGCTACCAATCTGGAAGCGGTTGCCGAACGAATCGACGCGCGTCTATCGTCTTCAGACCGACGCGGGTGAACGCATCATCGGCCGCAAGCTGTCCGCCGCGTGGGTCGCAAACGTGTTCTCGGCGGATGCGCCCACGCTGACGCCGGACGCTGCCTTTGTCGCAGTGATGGAAGGACGGACCATCCTCGACCTCGCGGAGGGGCTCCAGCTTCGCCGCGTCCGAGTGATGGGCGCATGCCGCATCGAGCTGTCGGGATTCAACGACACGATGCGCGATCGCCTCCGCGCTTACGGCCTCTTTGGAGAGATCATCTCCTGGAAGCTGCGGATGTTCGTGCCGACGGACGCAAGCGGCGTCGGGATCCTGACAAAGGTGCTCGATACCTACCCGGTCGCGCGCGTCAGTGAGCGAGAGGCTGCGTGATGTCTCCCGCGCCTTGCGAACTGGCACGCCGCCTCGCGCGCGAGGCCGACGCCGTGTGCCGATACTATCTCTCAAATGGCAAGCGGGCGGGGCGATACTAGGTGGTCGGCGACGTCCGCAACACGCCGGGCCGCTCGATGTTCGTGCGGCTTCAGGAATCACCGAAGGGCCCCGCCGGCAAGTGGACTGACGCTGCGACCGGCGAACATGGTGACCTCCTCGACATCATCCGCGAATGCCGGGGTTTGCGCGATTTCAGCGAGGTCACCGGGGAAGCGAGGCGGTTTCTGAAGCTGCCTCGTCCTGAGCCGCAGCTGGTCTCGAAACCTGTTCGTTCGGTGGTGCCCGCCGGATCGCAGCAAGCCGCGCGTCGGCTCTTTGCGATATCCAGCCCGATCGAGGGGACGGTAGCCGAGACGTATTTGCAGCGCCGCGGCATAGCCCGCATCTACCATGGTGGCAGCCTGCGCTTCCACCCTCGTTGCTACTATCGACCGAATGAACATTCGCCGACCGAAACCTGGCCGGCGATGATTGCCCGCGTCACGGACCTTGAGGGGCGGATCACCGGAGCGCACCGAACCTGGCTCGATCCGGACGGCTTTGATCGCATTCGTCTTGGCAAGGCTCCGGTCGACACGCCCCGACGGGCCATGGGCGACCTGCTCGGCAACGCCGTCCGCTTCGGCGTGGCGGACGACGTGCTCGCCGCAGGCGAGGGGATCGAGACCATGCTGTCATTGCGCTGCGTGCTGCCGACTCTGCCTATGGCGGCGGCGCTCTCAGCCAATCACCTCTCGGCCATGATGCTGCCGTCTGGCCTGCGGCGGCTCTATATCGCCCGCGACGCCGACGCCGCCGGAGATGCTGTACAGGCCACCCTCACCCGGCGCGCAGAAGATGCCGGCATTGAAGCGATCGCGTTGTCGCCCCGGCTGGGCGATTTCAACGAAGACCTGCACATCTTGGGTCTCGCGGTCCTCCGAGCAGAGTTACGGCTTCAACTCGCACCAGAGGACGTCGTCCGCTTCCTGCATTCGTCGACGGTAGCCGCAAAATAGGCCGGTGCTTCGATCGACGTTGATAGCTCGGTCATAACGAGGCCATTGCCCGGAAGAGGACGCGACCTCGGCCTTCTAGAGGGCGATCGGACGGCAAGCGGACCGGGCCGGCAATGGCTACGCCCGGCTATTTTCCGCCGCGCGCCGTCGATGAGCAGACGCAACAGCCATCAAACCGGCGCGCTTTGCATCGCGAAGCAAAATAGCCGGCCTCCGCCATCCTCCGTTGCCGCTTCGGCCCTTGCGGGTGCTGGCCCGTTCCGCCCGCCGTCTGAGTGATCGCCACGAAGGCCGCGATGGGCGCGGCCGATCCGGCAAAGGGTCCCTCCAATGACCGACCACGACATTGAACCGCCGCACGCCTCTTCTCCAACTGACCACGTCCTCACCGAACTGCAGCTCTTCGGCTACCGTCCCTTCGACGACCAGCCCGACCCACGACCGCTTCCCGAGGGCAAGATGATCGCTGTCGCTGTCGCCGATATGTTCGACGCCCTGGTCGCGACGTTGAGCGACACGCGGCTCGAGCCGGACCTTAATGATCTGCTCTGGTCGACCGTCAACCTGTTCCATCGCGCCGTTGACCGCATCCAACGCCATCTCGACGAGAACGAACAAGCGCAGCAAAAGAGCCAGCGCGAGCAGAATGGGTCTGAGGTTCGATCGGTCGAACTCGAGCGCTTGACGTCCGAAGGTATCACTTTGATCGAGCGCCGCAACTGCCTGGAGCTCTTCCGCGACCAGGCCATCGAACGCTTCGAGACGCACACCGGCTCGCCCTGGCGCCCTCGATCGGGATCGCTCGTGAACCACCGCACGCTGACCGCAGCAATGATCGACTCTCGCGACTTCATCGCAGCCAAGCGTCGCGCTGAAACTGAGGTCTTGTTGCCGCCAGGACCGAAGATTGCACTCACCGGCGGGCTCGACTTCAATGATCACCATCTCATCTGGGACCGCCTCGACAAGGTCCACGCCAAGCATTCCGACATGGTGCTAATCCATGGCGGCTCGCCCAAAGGTGCGGAGCTTATCGCCTCCAAATGGGCGACCAATCGCAGGGTGCCTCAGATCGCATTGAAGCCTGACTGGACAAAGCACGCCAAGGCAGCACCGTTCAAGCGCAACGACGGCATGCTCGAACTCCTGCCGATCGGCGTCATGCACTTCCCGGGCACGGGAATCCAGGACAACCTGGCGGACAAAGCGAAGCGCCTCGGCATTCCCGTCTGGAGGTTCGGCGGCGCGTGAGCGCCGTCTTCTCGCCTCCAGACGCTAAAGCGGAGTTGCATGCGCCGCAACTCCGCCTCGTTTCGGCTCCAGATTGAAAACTGCGCCGTGGTGGTGGTGGAAGGCGCGACCGTCAGATCTATGCATATGGAGCCACCACCATGCTTGCCCTTGGGCTTGTTCTCAACACATTCGGCATCGGCTTGTTCTGCTGGGCGATCTTTGTGCTCGCTGTGTACGCCTTGCCGTTTTTCGTCGCTCTCAGTATCGGGATGACAGCGTTTCAGAATGGTGCCGGCGTGGTCGGTGCGCTGCTTGCCGGAACGGCCGGTGGCGCGTTGACGCTTGCCTCCGGTCAGGCCGCCGTCGCCATTACTCGGTCCTTGACCTTGCGCATAGCCATCGCGACGGCATTTGCTATTCCCGCCGCCGTTGCCGGCTATCATGTGGTGTTCGCCGGGTCCCAGATCGGGGTGCCTTCGTTGGCTTGGCGTGAGCTCTTCGCTTGCCTGGGCGCGGTTTGCATTGCCGTCACGTCATGGACGCGCTTGATCGTTCTGGTGGAGGCCCGCCCGTTCGAGCCGGATGGGGTGGTGGAAAGTCCGTCCTAACCAGTTCTTACGGCCGGAAGGCCCGATGTCCGTTTACCGCCTTAAGTCGAACAGGTTGGCGTAGATCGGCGCGATGAACGGGGGATGATCGAGATCTGACGCGGGAGAGGCAGCCCTTCTCGGAGCTCCTCGATCAAGCCGTCGGCATTTCGGTCTGCCCACGCAGCCGCGGCGGAGCGGGGTTGTCTCGATCCGTTCTTGGGAGACGATACCGCCCTTTGCAGCAGATTGTTTCTCTTTCTGCGCTGAACCGTTTCGACCTCTTGTTCATCAAGACCGAGATCGCCAACGCTTCTCCAGAGATTGTGGTTCAGCACGCGACGCACGTGGCCTCGTTGATGGCTTGATCTGGCCGAAGACCGGCTTCGCCTCGATCGTCTGAGCCGCAACGCCGTTGATGCGACTTTCTTCCCCTGGGCTTCGCCCATTCCTC
>Ga0214544_1001505_pt1 | contig 48602 bp, 21 predicted proteins | sample CNSS3metaG_FD_160074 | JGI IMG/M metagenome (GOLD analysis project Ga0214544, IMG submission 160074) | Root nodule microbial communities from cowpea collected in UCLA plant growth center, Los Angeles, California, USA - CNSS3 | ecosystem: Host-associated > Plants > Roots > Nodule | place: USA...
AGTATTTTCTGGATGACTGTAATAGTTATCTCCCCTACATTGTATGTTCATCTGAATGCTTCTCGTTATTATAACTGTGTGATATTTTATTTAGTAGTTTAATCTATTAAAATGGGACGTCACACTTATCTTATTTTATTTTAACATATAATTTTAACAGAACTAAAATTTATGTAAAATAAAATTTGAAAAAAATATATAAATATTTATATAAAGTAAGATGCTGCGTTGTCACTTTATTGAAAAAACTAAAATAAATAGATGTGTGATTTATTAAAAATATAAGAAAGGTTATGTTTATTTAAAATGTATAGAGAATGTAAGTATTATTTTGTAAAAACAAACGGAGGTAGGTATCAATTTTTTTGAATTAAAGGGAAGTATGAGTATTATTTAGTGAGGTTATAATTTTTTCTTTAATTTAACATAATATTTTTTGTTATATCATCATTATCAATATTTTTATTATTAGTGTTACTGTCAATACCATTACCATACACATGAACTTTACGATTATAACCATTTTAACAACTACCATAGTGTCATGGTTATCCCCATAATTCATATCACAATCACTGGAGTGGTTAATAAAGATGAGAACGGGTCGGGTCGAATACAGATAGTATGTATCTGCAACCTGATGCGTGATAAAAAATTTATTTGCTACTCATCTCACTATTCATGTGGATATCCGTTTAAAAAATATTCGTAGGTATTTTAAAATTTGCGGGTACTTGTGGATACTCGTAAATATTTAAAAAATGTATTTTATAAATATTTAAAATTTAATTTAAATAAAATTACAAAAAAGTATAAAATAAAATATAAATTCAATTAAATTTAAATTTAATTTAATTTAATCTAATAAAATATAAATTCAATTTTCATTTTCATTAAATTTAACTTTATAAAACATAATTTTAAAAGTATGATACCCGTAGTTACCCGCGGTTACGGATAGTATGATACCCGCACCCGACCCATTTATAAGCAGGTATTAAAATACTCGTTATCCGTAGGTAACAAATATCCGTTGGTACCAACTATTCATTATGAATTTTATCCGCAGATACTTACGGGCACGAGTATTTTTGTCATCCCTAATTAGTAGCATAATATTTTATATTTATTATTATTAGTATTATTAATACTAAGTCAACATCATAATTAATGTATAGTAAGGTAAATTTTATCTGTATTACTAACCTTTGTAGTTTTCTTACTACAATCACGAAACAATATTGAGAAGTATAACAAGTGAAAATTTATATCAATAAAGATCGATTTAAATAATATTTTGGTCTCGTTTTGGTCCAATTTATTTAATTCGATACTTTTTTTTGCGTTCAATTTGGTCTTTGATTTGCTAAAATATGTTCAATTTTGTCTTTTTTGTTGACATTGTTTAAATTCATAACGACATAGTGTACAAACTAACATTGTTCACATTATGATTAGTTGTGCTTTGTTTAAATAAGTCTCTATTTTAGTTAAATTTGTTCAATTTAGTTTCATCCTCCATTTCATGACCCTCCATTTCAACAACAACACTCATAGTGGTGATGTGGTTGCAGGGAGTGATTAAGAATAACGATCACGCAACTCTTTCTTGCTCTCGCCTCCTTCTCCTTCATGCACACCAACAAAGTCCCCTTATATACCTACGCTTTGTGTGGTGGTGGTGGTGGTGGTGGTGATAGCGACATTGGTGGTGGTGGTAGTGGTAAAAGGTCATGAAATAAATAGTATGTTGGCACAAGCAAGCTTGAAGCAAAGAATTGATAAAGCCATGTGCATGAAGATTATAGGTGTTTGATGAAGATCCACTTGAAGATTAAGATTTTGTTGTTAAATCTGAAAATAATATGTTAAATGTAATGTTTTGTTGTTATATAATGTTGGTAGGCTATATGACATAGGTTAGATGTTTTGTGTGCCTTAGTGTGTCTCTTTTAATATGTTAAAATGGGTTTTAACATATTAAAAGGCTTGCATTATATAGTTTCTGGTATGAATGCATTCAGTTAGTTTATTTTTCAATGGACTGATTTCACTTAAGTCGAGTGAAATCAACTGATTGTACGAAAAATTCAATCGACTGTTTTCACTTAAACCAGACTATATATGTTGTATTTTCGATAGCAGAGGTGCGAATATGAGTTTTTGAGCACGAAACTTTGTCATTCTTCTCTGGAAAACTCTCTCTCTACAATACACAATTGCAACTCGTGGTTTGAAGATCTTTGGTGATCTTGGAGGCATTTTGACTTGTGAGTAGCTTGAAGAACACATGTATGGTTGGCTAGGGACAACCACCATCACGTTTGGATGTTCTTGTGCCTCTAGTTGGTTTGTTTGATGTGATTTCAGGTCTGTAAGTGTGATTCTTGCAGGGTGTGTGTCTAGATTTTTGTGAGTCAAAAATCTTGTGAGTTTCTTTGTTCAAAAGTGTAATTTGGTGTGTGATTTGTAAAACTTTTGGATATAGTGGAAATCAGGCTCAGGTTGTCCTGGTAAACTGGATGTAGCTCTGTGATTGACTGAACCAGTATAAAAACAACTGTGCAATTCTATCTCCCTCATCTCACTCACTTTGAATCTCTTTAAAAACTCAAGAAAACCAAGCAATTCATTCTTTGGTGTGATTTAATGCGTTCTTGTGTAATCTGAGATTGTATACTTGTTAAAAATATTGATTGGAACAAGTCTTGTATGTAAAAGATTGTTATTTGAGTTAAATTTGCGAATACTGCATTCTGCATAAATCTCTACTGTTTTAGCCGACTGATTTGTCTTTTTAATCGACTGTTTCATAGTTCAAGAACAAATTAGTCTATTGTTTTGTGTTTTAATCGATTGAAAGTGTATTGGTCTACTACTTTTACATACTAACTTTCCAGTCAATTTGATTCAATTTAAAAGAGGTTTAAGCTTTCGAAAAACTTTTATAAAGTCAATTCACCCCCCTTCTTGGCTTAAATAACAATTTCAAAACTAACATAATGTGACTAAATTGAACAAATTTAACTAAAATAAGGACTTATTTGAACAAAATAAAACCAATTATAATGTGAATAGTGCTACGTCAAATGAACAATGACATCGTGTACACTCTGCCGTTATCAATTTAAACAGTATCAAAAAGGACGAAATTGAACACAATTTAGCAAATCAGATACCAAATTAAACGCACAAAAAAAGAAAAACAAATTGAACAAGCTGGAACAAAAGATAGACCAAAATAGTATATAAACCATAAAAATTCTAGGTTCATTATACATTGTATCTATGTTAACAATACAATGTAAAATGGTTTAATTGGATTTTTGTGATTTTCTATAATCTCTAGTAGTTTGGACTTTTATGTTTGATTTATAGTTGTGCTTTGACAACTTTTACTTACACTCTCCATCGTTTTGCTATAAATGATTTGGGTGTACTATTTTAGATATCGAGGTTGCTTCTTCTCCCAAAGGTTATCTTTTGTCTTAGTCCAAGTATATTGCTGACCTATTTGAGTGTGCTCGACTTACTAACAGCAAGATTGTTGATACTCCTCTTAAGACAAGTGTACAATATTCTCCATCTAATAGTGTTCCTTTGATTGATTCTACTTTATATCGAACTATTGTTGGGAGTCTGGTTTATCTTACTGTGATTTGTCTAGACATTGCACATGTTGTAGTAAATTTGTTTCAGCTTCCATAAAAGTTCATTGGGTGTTGTTCTTCGTATTCTCAAGTATCTTTGGGACACTCAATTTTAGTCTCTTTTACTTTCTTCGATGTCATCTTTAGACTTGCGTGTCTATTGTGATGAAAATTGGAATGATGATCCTAATGATTAGAAATCCACTACTAGGTGGTGTTTGTAAGACCTGAGAAAAATTAAATAGTTAATTAAATAATTATTTAATAAATGCGGGTAATAGGAGTCTTTAAGGCATTTAATGCGGAGTGTTATGACGTGGAAAAGTACTAGCTTATGTGGTTGAGAGTATTTTAATTATGTGAGAGGACTTGGATTCAAGTCCTATGTATGCCATTTGTATGTTATTTTAATCTGTGCATGATTTATTGATATATTTGAATGTGAGACGTGATAATGTAATCCTAAAATTATAAGAATTATAACAAATATGAATTGGTTGATTTGGTTGTGCATTTGACTTGGTAATTGATGGGTTGTGGGTTTAAACCTTGCTAAGAACAAATTTACTCTCTTTTTGCCAAATTTTCTTTTGGCATGATTAGGAAAGGGTTTAGAAACCCTAGCAGCTAATAGGGGCAGCTTAGGGGACTGCAAAAGTATTGCTAATAACCATCCAAAGACCATTACACCAATAGTATTGCTAATAACCATCCAAAGACCATTACACCAATTTTGAATTAATTTTCGTTTATGAGGAGTAAAGGGTGATTAAGAGTGTATTAACACAGAGGGAGAAGAGAATTAGAGGAGAGGAAAGGTCTGCATTTTCGTGTTAGTCACTAGGCAGAGGAAATTGAGTGAATTGGTGCTGGTTGCAGAGAGAAATAAAGAGTGAAGCCATTGTTAGAGGAGAAACCACGGCTAAGAGAGTCCTTGGGTTGAATACACACATCAATTTTGAATTTGGAGCAAGGAATTCAGGTAAGGGGCGTTGTTTTAAGCATTTTAATTTGTGAATGATTGTACTGTGAATTAGATGAATTGAATTGCATGAAAACCCTGTTGAATCACGTTGTTTTCGCAAAATTTTGGGTTCTCGCCCAGAAACCGCCTGGCGGGCATGAACGTGCCGCCAGGCGGCACATCAGTATAACCTAATTTCTGGGTTTTTGTCTCGAGTTGCTTGGCGGTGGGCTGAATTTCGCCAGGCGGTTCATTATGTTTGTTGCTGTTTCGTTGTGATTTCGTGAATTTCATCATGTGTTGAGGTTCCATTGGGATATTTTTGCCTAAATGAATGGATGATTATACTTGTATGTTGTCACTTTGAGTGTTTAGAATTTGGGTTGTGATTATGAAATTTAAAGGTTCATTTACGTGTTGGGAGGATTCTGAATTCTCAGAATTTGATGTTAATGGTATCTTAGTTAAATTGATATGAAGTTATGGAATGGATAGTAGCGTGAAGTTGTATTAATTCTGAAATGTGAATGGGTATTAGCCTACTGAAAATGAAGAAAGGAAAGATTGGGGTCGGGGGAACAAGAAACATGGAATATTGCCCAGGAACTGTTGTGCCGCCTGGCGGCATCTTATTGGCCGCCAGGCGATAGTAGCTGGTCACCCCTGTTGTGAGAAATCTGGTATAGTGGCTGCGAGAGAGATAGTGGGTGAATGGTATTGGAAGAAAAGTTATCATAACTGGAGGAAATATAAAGAAAAAAGAAGGTTGTTATGGTTATAGGTAGTGTAAGGATTTGGAGAGTGCAATTGGAGTGCTTTGAAGTTTAATAGATAATGAACATTCATGGGAACTAATAATTTGAAACCAGGGAACTATGACTGCAAAGAATAATTTTGCTTAATAAGGGAAGGAAAATGGAGTTGGATATACGGAGTATGGTGTAGTGGAGTAGGTAGAATTGAGCATTACAAATGAGTGCTGGAAGGGTGTGGTAACAATTGGTTAAGTGTGGAATTGTGTGTTAATTAGTCGAATTGAGTACCAGAATGGAGTAAGAGTTGTGTACTGTTGTAGGTGGACTAAATCAGTGTGTAACTAGATAGGGATGGATGAATCGTGTAGTTTAAAAGGGTTGAATGGTACACATGAATTATAAGGAAATCAAATCGTGTTGCAGTGAATGAGTAAGTAGACCTAGGTACTGATACAAGAGTGTGTAATACTGGTTGCAAGCTATCTGGATTGGAGAACAGACCAAAGAGAGTGCAAAAAAAAAAAACCAGCAGGGGTGTGCTTCTAGTATGGCGCCTGGCAGCCTGCTGATGCCGCCAGGCGATAGGAACAACATGAGAGGTCCCTACATCGCGTGGCGCCTGGCGGTAAGGTGTGCTCCGCCAGGCGGTGACTGTAAAATAGTGGGCCTGGGAGAGCGCTGGCGCCTGGCGGCGAGGAGGTTCCGCCAGGCGGTCTGGACTGGTTTCGCCTGGCAGCGCTTGGGGCTGCGCCAGGCGATAATCCTGCAAATTGTGACTTGTGTGTTTGTTGCGTTTAAGCAATGATGTTATACTTGGATCAGGAGATGTTGTGCCATGAGCGGGTAGGTTAATGGATGGTGGTTAACATGTGATGATATGAGCGGGGAGGTTCATATCCATTTACTCTCGTGTGGGGATACGAGCGAGGTAGGTTCATATGTTCCGTGTTCACGCTTGAGAGATGTTGCGTGCAGGGAGGTACGTGGCTGGTGGATCACATGTGTTGGACTACGGACGGGTAGGTCCGTAGAGCAGGACTACCAGCGGGGAGGTTCGTAGAGCAGGACTACAAGCGGGAAGGTTCGTAGAGATAGGACAATGAGCGGGTAGGTTCGTGTGAGCATCATATTCCCGAGTCCAAGGCTAACCATTTGTGTGATTTGAAGGCTGAAAAGCCTTGGGGTTAAGGTCTTGGCCAAGAACTAAGTAGATTGAATAAGATGGGTGTATGACTTATCTTGTGTTATTATATATATGTTTTTTTTTTCAGCTCACCCTTTCTGTTTGTGTTTGGCGATGATCGTGTGATTCGTTACACGAGAGCAGCTGTTGATACAGGTGATGTTGAGGATGCTCAGGCGATGGAGTGAGGGCTAGCGGGGAATTTGAACTAGGGATTTACTATGTTTTCATGGTTTATTTGGAACATTGGAATTTGTAATAACTTTTGGTTTAATTCCATTTGAATATTGTCGCATTGAATATTAAATTTTAATTTTTCCCGCGTTTGGGATTAATAATATTGTGACGTTTGAACTTCTTTTTATATATTTAATTATTTAATTAAGTAATATTCATTAGGGATGTTACAGTGTTTTTCTTGGTGATTCACTTATATCATGAAAAAGTAAGAAACGATATGTTACATCTCGATCGTCCACAAAAACTGAGTATCGCGCCATGACTTTGACTACCTGTGGGGTTATTTGGTTATGTTGGTTACTTACAAATATGAGTGTCTATTTGAAAGATCTTACACATCTTCATTGTGACAATAAAAATGCTATTTATATTGTTCGCAACTCTGTTTTTCATGATTGAACTAAATATATTGAAACAACTTGTCATTTTACTCGTCACCATCTTCAACTTGACACTATATTTTTACTATTTGTTCCTTCGGCTCTACAAATTATGAATATATTTACTAAGTCGCTCTTTGTTTCATGCTTTCGATTTTTATTGGATAAACTTTCAATGTATTTAGTCGTAGTATTGTGAGTTTGACTCTTAGAATTAGCTTTGTGTGTATATATAACACATCTCTCATAATATTTTATAAACACTCAATAATATACAATTCCCTTCTTATATTTCTTTGTTTTCTATAAAAATATATTCTTAATACAACATATACTCCAATTTTTTTAGTAACAGTACAAAATATAAATGATATTCATAAATAACTATACTTTTATTTGAATTTTAATTGCATTTATTAATTATGCCATTAAATATTAATGTTAACATGATCTAAAGAAAAATATTAATGGCATATTAATTTATTGTATATTTTTATACAAAAGAAACTAGATCTTCATGTTAGTACAATTTAAAAAAAAAAAAACAGTTTAGTCTTAGTATAATAAATATAACTTCATTTGAGTTTTAATGGTATTTTTTAGTTTGACAGTTAGATGTTTACTACATGGTTAGTGTCCTGTTACTTAGTTACTTGTATATTTAGTTGGATGATTGGATATATAGTATTTTTAAGGGTAACGACTTTTAAAATACCAAATAATTATTATTATATTCAATTAATTTCCAAAAAAATCTTCTTTCAGAACTTAAAACTGTCAAATCTTCCTTTGTTATACCATGTTTCAATTATCTTAGTAAAATGAAGTTGAAGAGAGAAACAACATTCGAAGATAATGTCAACTCAAAATCCTTTTTTTCTTTTTCTAAAATTCTTTTCAATCAGGAAAAAAATTGTATTTAATTCTCATTTTTATTAAAAATTGAAATTAATCTGTTAATATTAAAATAAAAATATATTAAATTATATAAAAAAATTGTGTTAAATTATATAAACAACTTAAATATTATTATGAATTTTGTTTAAAATATCAAATATACTTAATTAAATTTGATAAAAATGATTAAATTCATATATTTTTAAAATTAACGATTAAATTTGACCAATATTTTAAATTTAATTTTTATTATAAAAAGTTAAAAAACAAAAATATATTTAATCCATTTGTATTTAATCAAACATTTATTTGACTTTTATTGGTTGAATTCTTTAAAGTAATTCTATAAATATTTTTATATTTCTCTTTTATTTTTAATTTCTTTTATCATACTAATTTATATACTTTCTAACATAAAAATGTATCATATTAATATTATTATAGGTAATATAATGAGAAAGATCACATATAAAATATATAAAAAAATAGGAACTAAAAATTTAAAAAAATTAATAACCAAATATAAAATTTGTAAACGTTTTAGGAATAAAACCATTTTTTTGTTTTTTTTCATTAAGGTAACATTTTTAGCTTAAGTAACTCCCTTTCGGTCAGTCAATAAATATATTTAACCAACGTATTTTGAGTGGACATTTGAATCAGTGCTATTAAAATTGATCTTGAATGGAATTCATTATGGGAAATAATGTTAATTATTATTTTAACATATTATAAAGAGTTGAATGGTGAAACTAAATAATACATGTGCATGTATGTTCGTAATAACAAAAAAATAATACATTTTAATTTAATTATAAAGTAAATTTAGATTATTTTTACAATATTATATGTAATTTTTATTTATTTTATGAATAACTTGTTTTTTTATAGATAATTATTTTAGTTAAAAAATATGAAATTTAAAGAAACAATTAAATTAAAAAATAAAATTAATAAAATAATTATTTTAGTTTAAAAAAGTTACTTATTATAGTATAAAATTAAAAGTAAATATAAATGACGAATTCTCTTTACTATAGAATAACATAATTTTTAAGTTAAAAATTTTATATATATATATATATATATATATATATATATAATTTATTTAAATAAAAATAATTAAATTTCATCTACTCATTATTTTATTTTTTTTGGGTTTACATTTCACTTTTATTCTTTCCAAACAAATAGAAGCTTACCTACCGAGTTTCTTAGAATGAGGCCGACTCACTTGCACCGCAAGCATCTAGGCCCAATCATCCAACTCTGTAACAGGCTTTATCCAAAATTAGTCCGTCCAATAGTAAAATTAATACGATCCACTTTTCATACTATTCAAAAAAGTTATTTACACACTTCTTGACTATTTCGTCACCCTCTTATCATTAAATAATAATTATTCAATAAAAAGATGTAAAAAATATATGTGCTGTTATCTTAAATAACTTATTCACAACTTACTGGAAAAGTTTTCTAAGAATCCACATTTTCATAACTTTTTATTTACATCTATTTCAAGGATCCCATCAAATCATTCTTGTCTCAATAAAATCATTTGGTAAGATCTAACTTTTCTTAGCATTCACAAAATAATAACTCACTTTTAAATATCACTTATCACTTCTTCTCATCAATACACATGACTCACACAAGAAAAAATAAAAAATATAAAGGGTTAAATGTGTTTTTGTCCCTTAAGTTTTAGTGAATTTTGGAATTAGTTCATTTTAAAATTTTGGACCAATTTAGTCATTCATCTTTGGAAATATGTGGGTTTAATCCTTTTAATCAAATTTTGTTAGATTTATTTGATCTTTCATACGCATTTCAGGTTTGTATTTAAATTTTTTATACTATTTGACACATATTTGTTTTATTGTTAAGTCAAATATTATTATGAAATGTGTTTAAAATATTTTTAACCCAAAATAATAAGGGAAAAAAATATATTTAATTCAAAAATAAATTAAAAGCATATGTTTAATGGAGTGTGTTGATAGCATTTTAGTCCTCTCCAAACTAAACATCTAAGATCAAAGGTTTTTGGTTTTGTCATAGACATATACCACTTGTTTGGAAACTTGTTAGTGCACATTGCAAAGCATTGATTGGTTAGAAATAGACTTGCTAACTAAGTTGCGCACCACACCCACTTTAACTCTCTTCCCAACTCACCTACACTTTGAAAACAAACTAGTGTCGATTTAATAACACAAGTCAAACACAGAACCAAGCAAACCCACAAAACAAAACTCCTCACTCATGTTCCTTTTGTCTCCGATAAATCAAGATAATTGCTAACAACACATTTTTCATTTTTGGGTGAACACAAACTAGTTTTTCAAGCCAATAAAAATCTATGAATCATATCATATTACAACTGTGGTTGATAATCTATGTCCATCCCTATTAAAAGTAATAGTTTGATGAGAAATCTAAACATGTGCTAAATTGGTATAAGAAAAAGAACCCATTATCTAATCTAAGGTAATATGTCTTTTGAAATATATTATTTATTATTAACTAAAACTTTACTAAAAGTCATGATAGTACGTGAGTATGGTTCCAATTTGTTGGGTTTTGGTTATGATAAATGTTAAAATGTGAACTAATAATATAAAAATTTTAACTGAGTGAAAATTTTGAAAGATATATCTGGAAAAGGTATTGACATGGCAGCTCATAAATCAAAAGCATTATAATAGCAAGTTCCAAATCCAATTAATACCCTAACGTGAAGTATTACCTAATGAGTCCATTTTCCAACAACAAACCACAAAAAAAATGGATTAAAAATAATAAAATAAAAAGAAGATGTTACAACTGAACCAGAAGAAGATTCCACTCTACCAAACTACCTGCACTTGCATTGAAGCTTAAGGAACCGACACACACACACATACCTGTCGGCAACCACAACCTTAACCAAAACTTCAACTCCCAAACCTCTGAAGAAACTACTTACCGGCTATGTTTCAATTGGGAGGAAAAAGAAAGAGTTGAAAGGTGTTCAGCTCAAGTCAATCGGAAGGCACATTTGGGGGAAGATTCAATTGAATTCAACACCCAAACTCAATGATGGTCCAAGAGCAGCATTCACTTCCAAAATCAGTGAATCAGAAGCCCAAAACGCGGACGGCGGCGCTGGCAGCCACCAAGAGCCTCGATTTCTCCGCGTGGGTCTCTGACAACCTCATCAGGATCGTGGCCGTGGTGCTCCTCGTCGTGACCGTCGCCGCCGTGTTTTTTCTCCGGAACGCCGGCGACACCGCGGCGCTGCTCTGCTTCGAGAAGCAGGCGCAGGAGCTCGAGCGGATCGCGTACCCGCGCGTGGAGTGGGGCGCGATCTCGCCGATTGCGGACAAGACCTCGAAGTTCGCGAACTTCCGGACGGAGAAGTGGATCGTGGTGTCGGTGTTGGGGTACCCGAGCGATACGCTTAGGCGGCTTGTGAAGATAAAGGGGTGGCAGGTGGTGGCGGTAGGTGGGTCGAAAACGCCGTCGGATTGGAGTCTGAAAGGTGCGATCTTTTTGTCCCTGGAGGAGCAGGCCAATTTGGGGTTTAGGGTTGTGGATTACCTTCCTTACGATTCGTATGTTAGAAAGAGTGTGGGTTATTTGTTTGCGATTCAGCACGGTGCCAAGAAGATTTTTGACGCTGATGATAGAGGGGAAGTGATAGACGATGATTTGGGCAAGCATTTTGATGTGGAGTTAGTAGGGGAAGGTGCGAGGCAAGAGGTTTTGTTGCAGTATAGTCACGATAACCCGAATCGAACCGTTGTGAACCCTTATGTGCATTTTGGGCAGCGTTCGGTTTGGCCCAGAGGGTTGCCTCTGGAGAAGGTAGGGGAAATTGGGCATGAAGAGTTTTACACTCAGGTTTTCGGAGGAAAGCAGTTTATTCAGCAGGGGATTTCCAATGGCCTGCCGGATGTAGATTCAGTGTTTTACTTCACCCGGAAATCCACTCTGGAGGCGTTTGATGTGAGGTTCGACGAGCATGCGCCGAAGGTGGCGCTGCCGCAGGGTGTGATGGTGCCGGTGAATTCCTTTAACACGATGTACCATTCGCCGGCGTTCTGGGCCTTGATGCTGCCGGTGTCGGTGAGCACGATGGCGTCTGATGTGTTGAGGGGTTACTGGGGGCAGAGGCTGCTTTGGGAGGTTGGTGGGTATGTTGCGGTTTATCCACCTACGGTCCATAGGTATGACAGGATTGAGGCGTACCCCTTTTCAGAAGAGAAGGATCTTCATGTGAATGTTGGAAGGTTGATTGATTATTTGGTTTTGTGGCGGTCTGATAAACATAGGTTGTTTGAGAAGGTTCTGGATTTGAGCTTTGCAATGGCAGAGGAGGGGTTTTGGACTGAGACGGATGTGAAGCTTACTGCTGCATGGCTGCAGGATCTGTTGGCTGTTGGCTATCAGCAGCCGAGGTTGATGTCGTTGGAGTTGGGAAGGCCAAGGCCAAATATTGGTCATGGTGATCGAAAAGAGTTTGTACCACAAAAGTTGCCATCGGTGCATCTTGGCGTTGAAGAAACAGGAACGGTGAATTATGAGATTGCTAATTTGATCCGGTGGAGGAAAACTTTCGGGAATGTTGTGCTTATAATGCACTGCAATGGGCCGGTGGAACGAACCGCTCTTGAATGGAGGTTGCTTTATGGAAGGATATTCAGATCTGTAGCTATTTTGTCAGAAAAGAAGGATGTAGATCTTGTTGTAGAGGAGGGTCATTTGGACTATGCATACAGGTAAGTCTGGTTGTGTTTTACATTTCTTTCTATTGCTAAATTATAATTGTTGTCTTGTAAATTTTGCTATTGTTTCTGAATCTGAATACTGGCCTTTCTTAGATGGTTCTGTTTTATCAGTAAGAGTAAAGATTGCTTTGCATTATTGGCTGTTTGGTGAAGTAAAATACAATTAAATTGCTTATGTCGCAGCAGAAACAGAACTTTCCTTCACTTTAAGCATGTTAGTATTAGTGTGAGAGATGTTTTGTAGCCTGTGTAGGCAATGGAAGCTTTTGGAAGTGGAAAGTTAGAAATATCTCTTATTGAAGAGGTTTTGTAGCCTGTTTTGTTCTTCGTGTGATTCTAATTTTATCCATCGCCTGATTTTCAGGTACCTGCCCAAAATTTTTGATCAATTTAGCAGTGCAGAAGGATTTTTGTTCGTACAGGATAATACCATTCTTAATTACTGGAACTTACTGCAAGCAGATAAAACTAAACTGTGGATCACTAATATGGTATTGTTGTTTTGTTCCTCTCACCCAAAGTGTGAACTCTTACTTCTGCATGATTGAATTGAAACTCCTACCAAATTGATATTTTAAGGGCTTATTGGCCCCTGTTACGAATGCATCCACTAATATTGTAAGAAAACAGTTTTCATCTAGAGTAGCAAACCTCATTCCAATCTGTGAAACAGTAGTAAGCATTGGTCTGATTCGATGAACTTTTTCAATGAACACTTGTAGGATAAGAAAAGGGAAAGAAAAAACAAAATAAAATTGTCCATAACCTAATGTATTAGCTAATCCGTAGAAACTTTTTCATTACCTTCTTGGAAGTTAGATTTGTCCATAACAAATCTTTTTGTTTATGCTGTTTATCCTACTCTTAGTCAATTTACTTTGAAACATAGCTTTAACTCATAAAAAATGGTGTAAGCCCTTTTCTCTCTGACCATTAACAAAGTTACTGGGATTCAGGTGTCGGAATCTTGGTCTTCTGTAATAACCAATGGTGACAGCTCGGACTGGTTATCACAACAAGCAAGCATGGTACAAAAGGTTGTGAGCACGATGCCAGCACACTTTCAAGTGAGCTACAAAGAAACAAGTGACAATGACAAGAACCTCTTACTATGCAGTTCTGAGGTGTTTTATGTTCCTCAGCGATTGGTCAGTGATTTTGTTGAGCTTGTTAGCCTTGTGGGCAATCTAGAGATACATCAGAAGGTTGCAATTCCTATGTTGTTTGTGTCCCTGGATTCTCCTCAAAATTTTGACCCTGTTCTTGATTCAATGATCTACAAGCAAAATCCTCCTGCTAATTCCACCACTCTTTATTCGGCCAAAGTTCCTGCTGTTCATCCATGGAGCGTATCGAGTGAGCAAGACTTCATAAAGCTTATCAGAATAATGGCAGAAGGGGATCCACTTCTGATGGAGTTAGTTTGAAAGTAGAAAACTCTTTCTTCTTCATACCACATGATCAGAGAGCACGCAAGAAACATGTAACACTTAAAATAGCACTCCTACACGGTCTCTTTTTAATTGAAAACAGTGTTACACAGTAATTTTGTTTCTAGGGTGGGTTTTTTTTAACCCTTCTCTTTTCCCCCCTCCCCTTTATTGTGTAGATTTCTTCCACAGAAAAATGTATCATTCCTTATTTTTTCTTCCTTCTTTTTTTGTGAAAAATGAAATGAAAATGTACTTGTATTCAATATTGCAATGCAATCTCTCCATTAAGAGATTCTTTTTTTATACCGACTTGAAGCGTGTCTGATATGCAGTGCTTTCTGGGAATTTGCATGTCTATGCAAAAAGAACGATTAATACTACATTCAGATAATAACTCTGCAAGAAGATGGCTTAGCATGCATATGCAATTTCGTGAATCTGTTCTTCTGTCAATGTTTGTTGTCCTGTAAGATACATATATCATTGAAACATGTTTGAAAATGGAAATTTTTAATGTCACGAGATTTACAGAATTCAAATTGTTTCTGTCTATACTTTGAATCCATATATAACATTGTTTCTTTCATGTAAGCAACAGATTATACGAAGATTGTTTCATTTCGTGCTTAAAGATGATACAAATTTAACAGCTTTTGCAAAAGTGACGATATTTTGGTGTATCAGTCACTGTTCGAAAGAAACGAAGCATGTAGATTTTAAGGATGTTCAAAAAAAAAAAAGAATTGTTATTTTTGTAAGATCCTAAAAAATAACGTTTTAAAAAATAACGTTTTAGAAGTGATAATGAGTTCAAATAAGTGATATTTAATTATTTTAATATTAAAATGTTTTAGTATAAATAAAATTGTTATTATTTTAAAAAACATCATTTATCTAGAAATTACTCTTCTAGAGTTCTTTTATCGTTTTCTAAGGGTTGTTTTTTCTCTATTCGCCTGATTGAATATTTGAGGTTATATGAGTGATTCTCACGGAGAGCTTTTCAAATTGAATCGATCAGTTTTCCCGTTTGCATATAGATAGAGCATCCTGTGGGGTTAGAGGTGCTAAGTTGTCTTATGGTTGTTTGTGCAGTTTGGTCAAGTAAGGAAAGTTAGTTTTCTATTGAATTGATCATCTTGATAGTTAATTATGATGTGGTTTGTTGAATTGATGAGTTGTATGTTGAATTGGTTGATGTGGTTTGTTGAATTGATGAGTTGTATGTTGAACTGTTTGATGTGGTTTGTTGAATTGATGAGTTGCATGTTGAGTCGTTTGATTTGGATCTATGTTTAGTCTTGATTTGGAGAAATATTTGAATTTGTGTTTTGAGTGATTTGGTATCAGTTTTTCACTCTCAAAAACAATTTGGAATCAAAAACACTAATGGTGTGTTTGGATGAGGTAATTTAAAAAAGTAATTAATTTATTTGGAAAATTTGAATTTCTTAAAGTAAAATGACTTGTTTAGATGGACAAATTAAAGAGAAATTAAAATTGAGGAATTTTAAGAAGGTATTTCAAATAACAAGGAAATTGAAATTTCACAATTTCATAAAACGGGGTTAGGGACGACTCGACCAGGACTGACTCGACCGAATTTTGTCAAATTTCAATCGATGTTGACTTAGCTGAAATTTAGTTTGGACTAACTTGGCTGGAATCAACCAAATTTCAGTTGGGGCCGACATGAAATAGTTTGACCAAGTATTTTGCTAGGACCAACTCGACCAAATTTGATCGGATATGTCTAAAATCTGGCCAAGTTAACCTTAGCTGAATTGTGGTCGAATTTGATAAAGTCAACCATGGCCGAATTCGATCGACTCAGCCTCGATCAAAATTTATGCCAAATTTAACCTATTTGGCCTTAAGAGAAATTCTTACAAATTCTACTGAATTGACCCCAGGCGAAATTTTGCAAAATTTAGTCGAGTCAATCCCAATTGAAATTTGGTCGAGGAGACCCAAGCTGAAATTAGGCCAAATTTTACTGAATAGTTCTTAGCCAAAATTAGCTGAATGCGGCAGGGTTGACCCTAACCAAAATTTGGTGAAATTCAATCAAGTCGGATTTTTTAGAATTTCGGCCAATTTTGGTCGAGTCGGTCTCGGCCAAATTTGGTCGAGTCCAGCCTGACCTAAATTTGGCCAAATTGGAATGAGTTTATGCCAGATGAAATTTGGCTGAATTCGTTCGAGTCAATCCGACTGAAATTTGATTGAATTTAAATATTTTAAGTTAACTAATATATTTTTTAAATTTAATTTCAAATATTTATATATGAAAATAAATATAGTTAAAATGAAAGTTTATCTTATAAGAGAAATTAAATTATTTTATCCAAACAAAAAATTGAAATGTAAGATATTTTAATTACTCTATCCAAACAGATTATTTAGAAAATGAGGAGCATTCAATTGCAAGGCATTCAAATGGAATGCATTTCAATTTCTTAGAATTGTTGAAATATTTCATCCAAACACAAGGTAATGGTGTTTTTGGATGAGTCAACTCAAGAGAGTAATTCATTTATTTAGAGAATTTGAAATTCTTTCAAGGAAAATGACATGTTTGGATGAGAAAATTAAAAGAAAATTGAAATTGAGAAATTTTAAGAAGGTATTTCAAATAACTAAAATAGTAGAATTTGAAATTTACTCACAAAAGAAGGAAATTGAAATTCTCCAAGTTGAGGAATTGCTCATTATTAGTTAGGACAAAAAAATCTACAAGTCCAAAAGGTCGAGTCAAGCTCAACAGAAGGTCGAGTCAAGCTCAACAGAAGGTCGAAACGAGTCGGTTTAGGTCAAAGGTCATACCAGATCGAGTCAGACTAAAGATTGAGTTGATATTAAAGAACAAAGATATTAAAAAACGCATTCTTACATTATCTCTTAGAGAGATTGAATAACACATTCTCACATGATCTCTCCCAAATTAAGTTTTTCCCAAATTAGTATGAATCTCGATTACAATTTTAGGAATTCTTTTATGAAATTGATATAAACCCTAATTATATTTTTCTCCAAAGTAGTATAATCCTAAATTTTGAAATTTTGAAATTTGTGTTTATTTTATGGTTATGATAGTGAATGATAGTCATTTTTTATTCCATTATCATGTGTGATTGTTTTAACTGGAGAGAATGAAGAGTTTTTTTTAAAGTAAAAAAGAATAATTTATGTATAAAAATTTGAATTTGTCACCCCTGAACTTTTTGCCCAAGTTCCACCACTGGATATAGGAGAATTTGGAAGAAGGTATCTTGACTTTAATAATCATTCAAACTCACATAAGGAAGAATGAGTTATGTGATGAGAGTGGTAGGAGGTGCTAGCCTTTGGACTTATTGTTCAGTCATAGGCTAGGATTAACCTTGTGTGTTTGGTGATGACCCCTTGTGGCTTGTATTCTACGGAGACTAGAAACCATCACAAGTGCAGATGTAAGGCCCATTAAAAATGTTCCTTCTGGCCCAAAAATGTAAGGGGCTGCCCTTGCGAGTGGGCCTAAGGGTTGGCCTAGTAGATAAAACCACCCTTTGTTGCCCTAAGTCTCACTTTTCCCTCTTTTCAGAAAACCTAAGACCTGCAGCTGTCAACCCCTCTACTAGGGTTTCTGCCTCCGCTGTTACGTTGAGCCAGGAAGTTCCGTTACTCCATGTAAGTGACCTTCGAGTTCAAGCTAGTTCCCTTTTTATAACCTTTTCGTAATCTGCCGTAACAGCCTTGGTTAACCCCATTTGTCTGGTTCTGTTCCACTCTCATCTCAGCCATGTAGTTCATCCTTAGAGTTGTCATGGTCGTACAGTCGGGGTCTTCGCTAAACTTTTTCCAGGTACGGGGAAGTTAGAGTCCGAGTCCTGATTATTTTATGGCTGGGTTAGAGTTTGTTAGACGTTGTATGCATTATATGATTGCGTTGAATGTGTGAACTGCCATGTACTGTCTTTTGGGTGCAAACAGGTGACTGTTACAGGAGAACAGTGGCGAGACCTGTTAATCTCGCCCAAGCGAGCCAGTCTCACCTAGGCGAGACGAACATAGAGCTTGCCAAGGACTTTTGCACGAAAGGTCGCCCAGGCGACCAACTCGACTTTTTGAGCGAGCGAGCATCTCGCCTAGGCGAGAGGGGTCTCGCCTAAGCGAGATCTCGCGTGTGCTCCTGCTTCTTTTTTCGAGCCCTCGCCTAGGCGAAGGGGGCTCGACTGGGCGAGAACGTCTCGCTTGAGCGAGACCCTTCAGCCTGAGCGAGGTGCTGGGCGAGGCAGTGCGAGGTGTGTTTGTTTTCTGGGCTTTGTATGGATAATGCTTGCTTGATTTTAAGTATTGTGCTGAAAGTTTGAGATGAATGAGTATGAATGAGTGGTGCAAGTCATAAATTGTGAATGTTGGGTTGTTATGAGTTTAGCATGCGATTTTAATGACATGGTTGGTATCAAAGAGGCATGATAATGAGATGAGATGGAAATCCTTTATGCATGGATGGTTTATGATGAGTTGAAATGGGTTGGGCCTGAGACATGGAAAGGGCATTGGCTTTAAAGGTTGGTACGATTAATGTATATCTATGCATGGTGAATATTCTTTGGCTGTGTGAATATGGTTGATCTGTGTCAGTGCATAATTCATTGGAGTCTCTAGGTGAGACTTTCAGGGTTGCGCTTCAGTGGTCGGGACGTAATTCCATGGCCCCTGTTAGTGGGTGTCCATGGTGGTGCCCCATTTGTATAACTAGGTAAGGATTCAAGGTAAGGTTGCATCCTGACGCTCTAAGGAGTCAGTTAGTCTCACCTAGAGCGGACTGACTCCTGTGGTGAGAGTAGCAGGAGGCCTGAAATTCATTAAGGGCTAACCTTGTGGTGAGGGAAATTGATTCATTGTAACACTTGTGACACATAGCTCGGGGATGAGCAGCTCGGGGGTGAGCAGAGGTATCCATCACAAGTGCGAGCATCCGCTGAATCCAACCAAGTTATACGTATCTAGATGAGTCGAGTCGAGTCGTAGTGTATTGATTGAAAGTCATAACATGCTTGGTTGTTGAATGGATATTAAATGGTGAAAATATATTTGAATGTATGATGAGAATATTGTTGGCTCTAGCTTACCCTGTTTGTTGTATGGTTGTCTTGTATGTGGCTATTCTTTCTTGCGATGATCATCAATTTAATTGATGAGAGCAGATGGGCGAGGTTCCCGCGGTCAGCAAGGAAATGGCGATTCCGCTGCTTAGCCATCTGAGCTGGACTTCATATTTCTTTTCTTCATGGTTTTCGTTAGGGCTATGGCCCATGTATTGTTTTACGCCTTGCTACTCTTTTCTCTTTTGTTAGACTTGTATTTTGGGTTCCGTTGGCATCGTGGTGTGCCCAAGTTGTAGGGGTTGTGTTAAGGATCCCAGGACTACGCTACAGTACTATTTTGTGTGACGTTTCCTTTAATTTCGCATAATAATTAAATGGGACGTTGCAGCAGACCTTCAATGGTACTTTATATCTATGGCATGTATCTGGATAATTGAGTTTAGTGTCAACTACTTGTGTGATTATAGATATAGATACCTATATACCATGCTTGTAGGTTTTTGGCATGATATAAATATATGTGTGAATATTTCTTTTCTACACTAGCTTATCCTGTTGTGTGTTTTGTGTTTTCTTGTATTGTTCATCTCTTCTATTGCAATGATCACCTATTTGGTGGAAACAGATGAAGTTGCAGGTACAGAGGCACGTCTGTGGATAAAGAGCTATCAGTTAGAGTAGTGGAAGGTCTTGAGGAGTTTTAGTAAGTGAATAGTTTTATATAAACTTGTTAGTTTAATTAAATGTATAGATGATACACTTGTAAGATTGTATTAATATACTTTATACATAATTACTTGTTTTGAACATTATAACGAGACATTTTATCTTATTATTAGTTTCATGCGGCTAAATTTAGGATGTTGGAACTTTTGTCATTAAAAATTGTGATAATATTTATACTTAATTATTCTAAAGTTTAGTAAAACATTAATTTTAAATTAACATAAAGAATAAATTGAACTAAATTCAATACATAAAGAATACCAAACTTGATTTATAATTTAAAATTAAGGAGACGTATAATATAAATTTTATTACCTCAAAAGTAATCAGTTTGAAGAGTAACTCTAAACTTTTTATCATTGGACCAATCCCAGGATTGGATTAGTAGTAATTTAATAAATACTATTTTTTCTACAAACATAATTTAATTCTTTTTATTTCATAAACAAAATAAAAACATTATTAAATATTTTGAAAGTTGTTGATTAATAATTTATAAATAAACAAAGTATAATTTTCAATGCTTTCAAAGATTTTTAATGAAATTTTTTTAATATATTAGTAATTGTCCTTGTAATGTATCTATATACTTATGCAAACTAAAGTTGAACTTAAGGAATATATAGAAAAAGAAACAAACACTTATTGACCTTAAGAATTTAATTAATTAATTACTCACCACAATTACCTAAATTACCTAGTTAATAATTGTACTTAATTTTAATACATAATATAATAATAGTAATAATAATAGTAATAATAATATTATTAAAATAAATTTATTTAACATCTGTAGATAAATTATATTAGTATAATATTTTTTGTCGCATAAATTATATTTTAAAAATATTAATACATGTCAGAAATATAAAATATTTATAGAGTGTGCAATAAATGTGTATCTTGTATTAAAAAAACTACTAAAGTTAATACAAATATATTTAAAAAATAATAATATATTTTAGAGTTACATATTATATAAGTAAATATTTATTAACTTTGTTGTGTAAATAACAGAAAACATTTTAAATACAATTTCTATTTTTTTTTGTTAACAAAATTTGAATATGAAATGTTCTGGCTGGTATTGGTCCCAATTCACTGTTTAGAAAATAATAAAAATAATTTTAGATTTTTAGTTGAAGGACAAGTAAATTTATTTTCTACATTCCAACAAAACATAGGTTTAAATGATATCATATAGAAATTATATGAAAAGAAGGAAATACACACACGTTGGTAAAAATTGTTTGGGAGATTCACCGTCTATAAAATATGAGTTGTCTGTAAAATAGAGTATAAGTTACTCAATTATTATTATTATTATCATTCTGAACTTTCTTAATTATTTCTATTCAACTTGATATTTTTATTTACCAAACTCTTGTTTGGTCTTACAATAATAGATATCTCTATCTTCCTCTCAATCATTCGTTAAGACAAAAGATATAATATCATTATTGAAATTTTTTTATTAGACATAAGTTATTTGTATAAAAGATCATAATGCATATAATATATATTTTTACATACAACTTTTATGAAAAGTATATGTCTTTATTTACATGCAACTATATAACTTCTAAAGTCTCAAATCAAATAATATCAATAATTTTTTACATATAATCATAAAGAGTTGAAATTATTATTTTATTTTATGTTATTTAAATTAAAATATAATATATAATTTCAAAATATTATTATAATTAAGGACTACTAGTTTTTACTGGTGTATTATATTTACAAATATAAAGAGTTGAAATTAAATAAGTTTTAATTTCAATTTACAATGACATGAAATGTTAATATGTAATGGGTACACAATAATGAATTTGAAGTGTTTATATTTTAATAAGATAAGAAATTAAAATAAAAACGTAAATATTATAAGGGAAACAAAATTAAAGTAAACATATTAATAAAAAGTAAATGTACAAGCCTTAAAATAAAATGATAATTATACTGCTTTATCGTAAGATAAAAACACAAAAATTAAATTATAAATATTAAATTGATATTTAAAATATTTAAATAAATTAATTTGTAAAATAATGTAGATGAACTTTTGCGTTGTTTTATCAAAATATGATAAAACAATCATGATGGGTTTAGAAGATGTAATTAGGTTTAATTACTTATATGATATCCACTTTGGTTAGTAGAGATGTGTCAATCTGATATTCACTTTTAAAAAAGTGTCAATTGTATCCAACTTCTAAAAAAGTATTTCGATTAGGTCCCTTTCATATTATTTTTATAAAAATTAAGTATTTGATATTTATATTAAAATTTAATGATAGTTAACTCCGTCTACAAAGGATGGAAACATTCTTTTAAAAAGTGGAATACAATTGACACTTTTTTTAAAAAAACGGATATCAGATTGACACATCTCAAAGTGGGTACCATCCGAATAATTAAACCATATAATTAAGTTTGGTCCTTTTTAACTCAATTTTAACGCATCTATTTAAGATTGCTAAAGTTATGTTATTCGTTTAATGTACTAAGATATGTCACTTCATAAAAAATTGTTTGATTTTAGTCAATAAAGTTTTATGATAAACATCTCATATATATGACCACAGAGGAATTGATTAAAATCAATCAATCAATATATATATATATATATATATATATATGGATTGAGGTCAAATAATTGCTGTCATGTGTCGTAATCAGAAAATATTTTTAGGAAGAAAAAAGAAGATAAAATGAATTTAAAAACCAAAAAAGATAAAAGAAAAAACAGAAGAACAGAAGAACAGAGTGAACCCAATAAGAGTGCAGCAAAAACCAGAAAATGAAAAATGAAAGAAAATGGTTTAAGAAATGAGCAAAGCCGTGAAGCATCTTTGCTGCTGAAGCATTACAGAGAACACAGAAGCATTTTGTTTTGTATAGCACTGGAAACATAGATTAAGGTATATTTTTGGTGTTATCGAGGTTAGGGTCTGGTTGCATAGGTTAGCACTTCAAGGTTTTTTGTACTTTGGAATTTGCAAATTTCAGTATGGGGTTTTGTTTCATTATATAATTGAATCGGTTTTGTCTGTACCAGTGTTGTGTTCCTTAGAGGTGTGTCACTTTGATTCAGCACATTACACAATGTCTGAAATGACAATGAAATTTCATCTTTTGTATTTCCGTGGACGGAAAAAACAAAAATATACCAGGCCTCCGATAATTTCAATGTATAGAAAGTCCAATTTTTTTATGAATTTTGTTATAAGCGGCACTAGGTTTAGGTTTTCAATCCATGTGTCTATGTATTTATTTGTGGTCATTTTGAAATATAAACCAGAAAACTAAATTAATGTAATTAATTTATTTTGGTTAGTTATTTGTGTGTGTTGAATATTATTTTCTTAGTTAATTTTGAAGCGAAATGAGGTGTAATGAAACTAATAGTTTCATCATATCTGTTAAGTTGGAATTAATATGTGTCTGTATAGGATACGTGTCAAGTCGTGAAATTTTTTAATTTTTTTTAATTTTTTTTTGTAAAAATTTATAAACTGCCACGTGTCAGTTTACTGTCGTGCCATGTGACAGCTTACATTCATGACACGTGACAGTGGTAATAGTTATTTTCAATTTAGTCCTCTATTTAAATTTTTTGTTCAATTTAGTACCCCAATTCTTTAAAACGATCCAATTTTGTCCTTTCCAATTTGAGACTAAATTAGTAACTAAGTTTAATTATAACGTATATATACATGTTAAAATAATTTTTTTGAACTTATACATCAAATCACTACACCTAAATATTCAAATTATTTTATCTTTTACAAGTGTAAAAAATTTCAGGTGTAAAAAATTACAAAAGTAAAAAATAAAATAATTTAAGTATTTATGTGAAATGATTTGATGTATATATTAGAAAAAGTTATTGTAACATGTATATATAAGTTGTAATTAAGCTTATTTACTAATTTGGTCTCAATTTGGGAAAGGACGAAATTAGATCATTTTAAAAAATTTGGATACTAAATTGAACCAAAAATTTAAATAGAAGATTAAATTGAAAACAATTATTACCACTGTCACGTGTCATGATTGTAAGATGTCACATGACACGATAGTAAACTGACATGTGGTAGTTTATAAATTTTTACAAAAGAAATTAAAAAAATTAAAAAATTTCACGGCTTGACACGTGTCCTGTACGGACACGATGTTAATTTCAACTTAACAAATATGACCAAATTGAATCTTTTTAGATAATTGAGGTACTAAATTAAACAAACTAAAAATATGAGGACCAAATTGAACTTAACCAAAAAATTAGAATACCAAATCATTAATTATACCTTGAAAATATGATGGAAGTATGGTTTGATTTACTATTGTGTAATTAGGGGTTACTTAGGGTTATGTGGTTGTGTAAGTAAGATATATGATTTTTATACTTATTGACTTATTCTTTTATATGTTTATTATTATGTAGTTTTTTGTTTGTTATGTTAAATTGAAGTTAAACTATATGAGTTTGGGTGAAATACATTGTGTGTAATTGTATAAATTTTGCAGCATCTTATTAACTAAACATTAAAATATATATATATATATATATATATATATATATATATATATATATATATATATATATAGCCTACAAAACATTATATAGATATTATATATTCTTTAAAAACCTGTAGTTTACATCAGTAACTTGTCACATTGTTACCAGTTCTTTGATATCTAAAACACAGACATAAAATATTAACAGACAAATTTTTCCTTGTGAAACTGATTTATCTGCATTGTAAACAAACATACGTGATTATATATATGCAACTAATGGCTTTCCCCTTATGAACAATTAAACAAACATAGCTTCATTGGTGTATTATTGACCATGCCAGGTCACCAACTTTGCAACAATCTGTAACAGGTTTTTTGGTGTCAACATAGCAGTTGGGAGAGAATTATGAATGACAAAGAGGGTTGAGTCTCATGGCAACTCGCAAGCCTACCAAAACGGGACGGGTTGGGTAAATATTTTAAATCCATTAGTCAGTTTTGACTCGGTTCACCTAACATGTAGAACTAACGGGCCAGTGTGCCTTTAATCCGTTGACCTTTTTTGTTTTTATTTTTTTTTTATTTTTAAATTAAAATAATTAAAAATATTTTTTTTATATTATATTGTTATAAAGATATAAATATACAATATTATTATAATTTAAATCATTAACACTTACATACTAGTTCCAATTATTAGTTATAATAAAGTAATTTAATATGTAAATATAATAATTATTTTAATTTATCCAATTAAAAATATTAATTAAAAGCTTACAAAATATTTATATGATTAAATATGTTTTAAATATTCATTAAGAAATACATATACAAAAGAATTTTATAAATAAAAATTAAATAAAAAAAAGAAAAAAAAAGGTGAAGGACCAGCCCATCCTTTGATGAGGTAGGTTGCAATTCATAGCTCGTTTTACAGTGATAGACTAGTTCGACCTGATTCATTTTTGACAGACTAAAGACAGAATGGGCCAAAACAGTCCATCTTGTAATGAGATGGGTTGCAATTTCTAGCTCGTTTTACACTGATGGGCTAGTCCAACCTGATTTATTTTTGACAGACTAAAGACAATGGGCCAAAACAGTCCATCTTTTGATGAGATGGGTTGCAATTCCTAGCTTGTTTTACACTGATGGGCTAGTCCGACCTGATTCGTTTTGACAGACTAAAGACAGAATGGGCCAAAACAATCCATCTTTTGATGAGATGGGTTACAATTCCTAACTTGTTTTACACTGATGGACTAGTCCGACCTGATTCGTTTTTGACAGACTAAAGACAGAATGAGTCAAAACGGTCCATCTTTTGATGAGATGGGTTGCAATTCCTAACTTGTTTTACAGTGATGGACTAGTCCGACCTGATTCATTTTTTGACAAACTAAAAGCAGAATGGGCCAAAAGAGGCTTGTGATCCATTTTGCTACCTAGAGAGAATATACGCATGTGCAAATAGATACTTCTAATTGTTAAAAATGAAAAAAATAAAAAATAGAAGAGTATGAGTTTATATATGTGTTTGTGTTGAAAGTCTCTAACCAAATTATATAAGTACATGCAAATTTTATTTTACAACAAGTTTTTTTCAGGATTAAGTTATATTTCAAATTTATTTTTTTAAGATGGTGTGACAGTTCTAAAAAGATATCTTAAAAAATTAAAAGCATTTCTGAAGTGAACTAACCAATTATATTAAGTAATAATTTATTGTTTTTGTTTTTGGAAACGTAGCTAAAACAATATAATCAATTATATAGGATTTGAAAATATTTGAACTAGTAAGTACATGATCAATTATCAATAAAAGCAATGTTTTGAAACTTTTTGTGCTAATCAAGACTTAATCAGTTATCTAACTTAAAATAATTATTTATTACAAGAAATTATTGATTAAAATGCTCAGTAAGTCTTTTAAAATATTCTTGATACATTTACAAACTTTTTGAAGGCAGTGATTATCCATGTTACTTAATTTAAATGAAAACTTTCTCGATATGCATGATTTACACATTCAAGCAAGTCATAAAACATAATACAAATTTAGTTTCTTCATGAAACATTTTAAAGGGAAAACTTTTCAATAATCTTAACCTTCTTCGTCATCAAAACATCTTCAAGATAAAACTCTTCAATAATCTTGGTCTTGATCAATAGGATGAAGTAACATATTGAAGATATAATAAAAGATAGTCGAATAACTACATCTTATATTTAAACAATTATCAAATATTTTATTGATAATAATTGATTCATAAGATATCCAAATTATATTAAAACAATATTGGACAAAGGTAGGTGCATGTAGCAAGAAAAAAGAAAGTGATAAAAGAAGTGTAGGATCCAAATTTAGGCAGATTTAAAACTAATAAATATTTTATATTTACATGTAGACTTCATAGAATATAATAGCTTATTACTTATATCACCACTAGCCAAACTATTTGTTTATGTTAAAAAGTTCATATAAAATATTGAGATTATTTTCTTAGTAAAATTCAATAAGTTCGGTAGTCTTTTACACAACTGAAAGTTCTCAGTAACAGTTCAGATTACAAAACATTCTTCATATCAGTTCTAAAATAACATCGCCATATAGTAATAAAAACCACGGGTATTAATGAAGAATTACAGTAAAAAATTTGTTCATCCCGTGAAAAACAAAATGTAGCTTAAACTTGCATTTCTTGCACAGCACTCTCAAAAAGACACCTTCAAAAGAAGCATTTTTACAACACCCATTAAAAGGGAGACAACATTTGACAGTATCTTGGATAGCAGCTGAACATATACAAACCAGGGAGCCATATGAATGGGGCTATTCTAAAGAAGATAACTGACAAATGAATTCCTCAAGCTGATTATCCTTTATCACCACACCATTTTTCTGGGTAAAAATTACATCTTTCACTGAACTGATAGAAACATCGGTAATAGCATCAGCAACAGATATGTTAATGTATTCATTCAGGTTGTGCACTGTTCCATCTGCATGGATGAAGATAGTGTAAAAATAAGCAACTGAGAAATAGATTCATTATATCAAGTGTATAACTGTGACTCGTGCTATTATTGACAGTATTCTTTAACAAAAATAACTACAGAATAGCTGTGTGTGATCCAATATGGAAAGTTCTTCCCCAGCTTGCACTGCTAGACTCTTCTTGTTAATAGAAAAATCTTGTCCATGCATGTTAATCACTTAATTCAACAACTGAAGTGACTTCGCGAAATTCACATTAACATTACCCAGCTAAGATATGTTTGGTTTGATAAAATATTTCCAACTTCTTCTTTTTTTTGCTTTCACTATTAATTACAAAATGTGGCATACTGCACTTTTTTTCACTTATTTTCACAGTAAGCTTTGAAAGGTGCTTTCTGCATTTCATATATTTCTCTTTATTATGTGATATATAACATATGTGATATATAACATAATGATCAGTCAATGTAAAAGCCAAACAAGTCCAATTTCCTATAGAAACCTCCCAGTCATTACCTTCTGCAATTATAGGCTCATGTGGAGGAGGTTCTTCAATCCACTTTCCACCAGAATCTTTCATATGTCTTCTATCAGATGCAAAACTACGAAGAAATAGTGGAGCGTGCACAACTCTGAATAATCTGAGATATCATAAGAAACAATTTCATATACTTCACTTTGATTAGCAACTGTACATCAATACCGTCGATCAACACATTATTTCATTGATAAAATTGAAGAACACACCTAAAGAAAGCAAAGCTTATACATAAAGTTACTTACAGGCGACATATTGCGATATTATGATTCATGGACAAACAAATTTTGACATGATGTGAAATGTTTTTGACATCCTTAGAAAATGTTTTTAAACAAGATGTGTTAGAATAGTCTATAATATATTCTGAGAAAAAGTTCTTTTTTGTTGTATCGATCTGTAACCTAGAACCCAAGGGAAATTTCTCTCCTTCCTTAAGCTTTGGTTGTAAGCCATTGATCTCTCCCAGAGCAGGTTGGTCCACTCTACCTATATGTTGGACCTGCCTACTTGCTTTATGGGTCTCACAATAATTACTTTGGAAAAACTTAATGGTAAAAATTAATTATATGCTTCTGTCGAACTTTGGTTTTTTGGCCTAGGTTTTCATGATTACTTGGAAATAGATGGTAGTGAAATATCATCAAGTGTTGAACAATAGAAGATGCAGGAATTCCAATTTTGTCCTATGTTGTGGCAATTTGTGGAACCTTGTATATTGGAGATCCTCCGAATATTCAAAACAGGTAAATTCTTTTGGAAGAAGGCTCAGAGCATCTTTGCAAATGACAACCGGAGACTTAATGCTTCTACCCATAAATTGGTATCTCTTAAACGAATAGATCATATGAAATTTTTCATTTTTGAAGGTCAATCTGTTATTGAGGAGTTAAAGATGTTATTAGAAACGAACTCACGGGAAGAAATCAAGGAAAACATAGACAAGTTATATATGGTCATGATTCTTTGTGCCATGAATCCAAATTTTGATCATATTTGGGATCAAATGTTAACTGGCCAAGAAGCACCATCAATGGAAAGCCTAACAACACAACTCTATGTTCCAACTCTTAAAGGTAGAAATCTTCAGGAATCTACTAAAGCTTCTGCCACGGTATCTACTTGTGGAAGGATAGGTCAAAGCAATAGAGGAGGATGTGGTGGTTGAAGTCGTCCAGAATGCTTTTATTGTAAGAGAATGCATCATACTCAATAAAATTCTTAATCTTTGCATGACTTTCCTGATAAGATAACAAATATCTCTAAAACAGTGTTTTGGACAATTGAGCAGAGAGGATTAACGTATTTTGGGCATGGCTATACAAAAGATGGGGTATCTGCTAACAGTCAGAAGTAATGGCAACTAGGTTAACATCTATTGTCTATTGATCCCAAGTGATCTTGGGGATTCCTAGGTCTAACTAGTTATTACAGGAGCTTTGCTCGAGACTATGGAAAAATTGCCAAACCTACAACTCTGCTCTTGGAAAAGACAGCTTTAACTGGGGCTTGGAAATGCCGACAGTGTTCAGAGCACTTAAAAATGCTTGACAATCCAGCCATCAATCAAGGTAACTGATTTCTATAAGACTTTAATCATAGAAACAGATGCACCCAGCAGAGGTTTAGAAGTTGCACTAAAACAAGAACAGAAACCAGTGGCTAAGCTTCATTATAAGGGGCCAGCCAATTCAATCCAGTGTCAGGGCTATAGGAAAAAAGGGAGCTAGTTAATATAGTTAAGATATTTATTAGCTAGGTAGGGAGTTAACGAGTTAAACAAATAGGAGAATGTAAAGGAAAAAGGGGGAGTTAAATCTATATTCATTTGTAGATTGAGCATTAGCTCTTTGCGAAAGAAGAAATCTTTTGCGAAGGAGAAGCACTTGGAGGAGAGATTTCTCTCCTATTTATTGTTCTTTTCATCCTATTCAATAAAAATCTTTCTTTTCTTTCTCATTTATATTCCTTGTTCTCATCAGTATATGAATGAAACTCAATGGCTATGGTGGTAGCTGTGAACAAATGGTATCATAACTTGTTTGATTTCAACCAATTTGGATGGTTAAGACTTGGATCTTGACAAAGCCCATTAAGAAATCCAAAGCTCCTTTGGTACATAACATCATTTATACAAATGTGTTGCCGCAGATTCCGATAACTTAGCTCACTCATTTCAAATACAAATGTGTACTATTTGCATGTCTAGCTCCGAAAAAATTAGCCACTAATTCCGTTATTCTTACATTGTAAGGCATCTTGTTTCTTTTGGTAGTTTCCATGGGTCTAATATAAAGGAATCAGTAGAAGCAAGAAGACTAAGGTTATGTCCAGAGTATAGTTTATGCAGTCCTTAATGAGAGTAGAAGAGAACTTCGTGTACCGGACCTTCTACAAATTTTTTATTTGGGAAAACAGTAACTTAATGAGAGTAGAAGAGAACTTCGTGTACCGGACCTTCTACAAATTTTTTATTTGGGAAAACAGTAACTTTTTTATTGTCTGTGGTGTCCTACTCATGGAAGCTTCAATATTGTTGTAATCCTAGATTCGTAGGGTAATTGAGAAGCCTTGTTGCATTCAGGGAAAAGAAATAACAGGAGGACAAGTATGTAGTATTGTAGGACATAATTGTGTCTTCCCCATGTTAAATCTACATAATGATAAACCAAGTAGGCCACTATCACAACCCCAGCATATATAAATTTTAATTTCTTAAAAGAAACAATGTGGCTAGTAGCCACTATCATGTGACCCATATAAGCCTGGACTTGCATTTCTATCAACTGCAAGTTAGAAACATCAACAAAAAGACTATAAAGCACCAAAATACCCATCAGAGCAGAAAAAAATGGCAAAATAAAACAGAAAGTGCCTTGCCTGTTATAATCAGAAAAAAGTTGAAAAGACGGTCGTATAGTTTCAGACACGTATAAGGGTAGAGGTGAAGTAAAAGGAAGGGTTGAATCTAAGTCCCATACTAGTGGAGGGACATTTCCTTGTTTTATCTGTAATGCAATCACAACAAAAGTATGACAAATGATCCCTATAATAAGAAATTTAGATATCAAAATAAACTGCTTTCACAAACCTAGCAAACTAGCCCCCACAACAAAAGGAAAGGAAATACATATTAGGACATACCTGAATGCAAATTACATGATAATCCCATAGAATCACCCCATCAGCTCTTTTGCTAGCCTTTTGATTCCATAGTGGGATCTACAAAAGTTAAGACAAACACTTCAGAAATTGACTAAAAGAGGATTTTAAATTTGCAGAAAGTTATACAAGTGTAGCTGGAAAACTCTTCAATCAGATATGTAGTGGCAGTGGTAAGAAAAAACATGGATAAATACTTGAACATGCAGTTAGTACTCTGTTTGCTTGTCAGCATTACATAATTAGGAAGAAAGCAAAATAGATGAGAGATAAATACTGGCAATATTATCAAAAACTTTGACATGTTTTTCCATCACATTCAACTTGCACAGTGCAAGAGCCATAGAATTATTTCCCATCCCACTATTACTCTGTCCAGTCACTATTTAGCAACAGTAAGCAAGGTATTAATTATATCTTAGAACAGAAAAAAAAAAGCAATTGACGAAAAAAAAAATCAATAAAACATCAAACAAAAGAAACTCAAATACAAAGAGTGTCAATTACTATTCACAATAACAACTCTATTCCATGAATCACCTTGAACTAGAAAGTGAACATACAACACCAACCAGAGGAAGAAATAGAGCATGCCTGTTTCTTTTCATTGGAAATGAAGACAACAAAAAGATCGGATCCCTCAGCTTTTGCTACTCCATCACTGCACAGCTTCTTGCAAAGCAAGTATACATTCTCCTCACTACAAATAAATATCCAGAAAATAATCATGAAAATTCTACAGAACATTACCATACAGAAGGAAATCATCCAAACTAGTTAAGAGGATGAAACTAAATAAATTGACAAAAAAATGAATTGTCCCCAAATGTTGATGGACACCAACTCCAAAACTAAAACCCTACACATCATTAAAAAGGAATGATACGGAAAAATTGGTTTCTGTAAAATCTAACAATAGACCAGTTCATCCTATCACCAAAATGTACTATAGAATCATGAGGCATACACGATGAGAACAAAAACAAAAAGCGATTATGAGGTGTTCACCAGTAAAAAGGGGTGTGCTGGAAATGAAGAACATCCATAGTTGACGTTGCCATCGTTCTCTTGAATACTCACTGGTTACCAACAACCCTTGCGTAGGCTCAAACCTGATGGGATCCAAGATACTGGTTGGCTTCCAACAAAACCAAAAACCCAAAACCCAAACCAGTACATACGTTACATGAAACGGGTTTCGAGTAAGAAAAGAATAATTATATGTTTTCTTATAAATCTTTTACTAATACACTTACTCTTTTATTCTTTATTCAAATAAATTTTAAAGGCATGGTAAATTTAAATATTTCCAATTCAACTTCTTAAAAAGCCTATTCTATCTATTAAAAAAATTATAATCAAATTTTTTTTTCTTCATCCACGTATTTGTACTGGTAGGGAAATACTGTGATATTACTTTTGTTTTTTTTCCTTTTTTAACTCATTAATTAATTTGTTCTTTATTTATTTAATCTCGTGTAACTCATTAGTTAATTACTTTTACTCATTTCTTATAAATGAGTTAACACAAGTTGTACAGAATTTGAGAAAGAAGGCACAAATTTATCAACAAATTTAAAATAGGAAAACAGAAATGATGACTATGTCATTTCCATCAAATACTAAATACCAGCATACTTAAAAAAATTATTTCAAATACTTAATAAAATCAATTTTTTAATAAATATTAACTAAATATCCTCAAAATTATAAATTATTTAACTTAATTATTTCTTTATGTTTTTATTAAGTATTTATCTAAGCGTGATAAAGTGGCATGTGAAATGAAAAAGAAATGTGTGAAAAATTGCTAGAAAGAAGATGATTTGTTTGAGGTGAGGTGAGATTGAAAAGTATATATAATAATTTTATCTATATTATAATTAGTTTTTCGTAGTATATTGAATATTCAAAAGTTTATATATAATGATTGAAAAGTATATATATATATATATATATATATATATATATTATAATTAGTTTTTCGTAGTATATTGAATATTCAAAAGTTTATATTTTTCAATATTTGTTGTCTAATTTTATGTTAATTAGATCATTGGATTATGTAATTCTTATTATTAAGTGATAAACTTGATAAATGCTTTGCATCTAAGTTTATTAACCTCTCTTATTTATCTTTATTTTATGTTTTTGAGTTTATTTCTTAGGAAGTTTATTAATGTTTTATGTTTTGCTTAGTTAGGAGTATTTTTCTTTTATTGGGTCATTGTTTAGGAAATTATATAGGAAAATGGAAGTCTACAAAGCTGTTTGTCAGAACCATCTCGCCCAGCCAGAGCTCCACCACTCGCTTAGTGAGAAGTCTGTCTCGTCCAATGAGACATAGTAGTTGTATTGCAGTTAAATGATCTCTCGCCCAGCGAGAGATAAGGCTCGCCCTAGCAAGCAGACAGTTTTTGGTTGGTTAAGTGTCGAGAATCAAACAAAAGGAGTTAGTTCTTTGGTGTGGAAACGCAAGGAAACTCGAAACTTCGATCTAGGGCACATTTGGGGGACAAATCTACAGCAAATTCTTCCATCTACTCGTGCAAATTCATCAAATATGTATGTTCTAAATGATTAGGAGTAGTTAATCTCCATTTTTATTAGGATTGAATGTAATGTATTCATACTCTATGTAATTTTGCCTATATAATATAATCTCTTTCGTATTCAATTATTCTATCTTGATTATTGATGTGTATGATAGGAATATCATGTTATTTGTTGTTACCGAATCATTGGAAAATGAATTGGAACTAGACATGGAGAGAACGCCCAAGAGTTATGTTATAGGGATAGACATCATCTCTTGGTCATTCTAGAAATGTAAGCTTAATACAAATTATATGCTAAAATGGCTAAGGAATTATAGTTTTAACATATGATTTAGAACTTGCTTCTAAGAAATTAGAGTAAGTATGCTTTTAACTTGAATGTGAGTTCCTATAGATATATATTATGTGGTGTTACATTAATTTGATTCATAAAATCCAATCCTAATGAAGCTTTTTACCGAATCACATATTTATTTTTATAAATTTTGCATGCTTTATTTTACTTTGTATCAAAAATGTTTTTCACAATTGCTAAAATCAATAAATAATCACAAGTAGATTAACAAACACAAATCCCTTTGGGAAACAACATTTGGACTACCATTTTACTACTTGGAACGAATTGGTACACTTGTCAATAAGTTAACATTAAGTAATGAAGTTTAATAACAATTTGTGTTTGATTTATTTGTACTAGCAAAAACATATTGGTGTATATGTATTGTTCTGACTTTAAGTTCATTGAAATATATTCTTATTGTCAATCACTTGATTCTAATTATTGTTCAAGAGAGTTTGAAACTCTCTCATAATTTGTCCTTATATGACATCTTATAAGGTATAAGAAGAAATAGGTATTTAAATCGTCTTTGGTCTTAGACTCTTAAGTGAAAGGTGGGAGGTATACTAGAACCAGCTTTTAGTTGATATCTAAGGGAGATGAGAGTTCATTCCCCAATGGAAGGCTAAGGGAACAAGGATTCATCTTTACAACCTCATTTTCATGCCTACTAATGGTGCCAATGTTCTTTGTCACCGTGATCGGCAATGACAATGTTGCAAAACTTGTGAATATGAAATGATTAAATTACTCTTGTGAAAAAAAAATTATTATTATCATTATTTATATATTATCATCATTATTATTATTATACTTATAGTTATTTTATTATTATTAATTTTATTATTTATATTAAAAATTAACTTTCTTCATCCCTCTTTCTATGTGAGCACATAAAGTCGATATTTGTCACTCATTTATGTCTTTGTTGAGTTTTTATCATTAGAAACAAAACAGTGTAAGGATTTGAGAGAGAGTGAGTGAATGAATTCAGAAGATTTGAAGGTAAAGTTTGTGTTATTTCTTTTAAGGAATTTAGAGATGAAAGTGAAGAGATTTAAAGATAAAGTTTGTCAAAGTTTGTGAATGATTTAATGGATATGAATATGAGAAAAAAAAAAGGTTTTAATATATTAAAATGTAATATTACACTTTTACCCTTATGATTAAAATTAATAGAAAATAAAATCCATTTAGTTAAAATTAATTTAAACACTTTTTTCGTACCAGGCATGCACCTTCAAAATCAATTTCATCCCCATTCATGAATCTAGAATCGATTTCATCCCTACACATAACCTAGAATCGATTCCCCCTACATCTTCAACTTCCTTAACCAGCATGAAAAACCATGTTCATGCATGGACTCTTTGCATGGGACGAAAAAATGAATAGTCATTTCGGTAAATGGACAATCCATTTGCACAAAACTCTTCACTTCAGCGATGGAACGCACCTTCTCTCCCTCGAATATGGCCCTACAAATCTACGCAAATCATTTAGTACTAACATAAATGTCATTCACTGATTCATCCTCACCAACAATAAATCACTCCAAACAAACACACACCAAGTGAGGGTGAAAAATGTCTTATTATTTAAATTTTTTAAAAGTATATCATCTAGTCAATGTGAAACTATATGAATACTAAAAAATATACAACAAATAGGTTCTTTAGAAAAGAAAAGGAAACAATTCCCTAAAGAAAAAACACATTTTAACTAGAAATGAGATTCAAAACAAAATGTAAAAGGGGAAATGATAAGAAAGAGGATAACTACAAATTGTTAGAGCTTAACCATAAAATTTGAGTTGTTTTAGGAACTCAAAATGAGTTTTAAGTCCAATATTAGTTAAAAATGAATAAAATCAACGATGTATAAATAAAAAATATATATAAACCTAATATCTTAAAGTTTTGAATTGAAATTGTTATTCTAATATCTTATGAATAATAGTTCACAACTCACTGAAACATACCTTAATTAGTAATATTCTTCTTATAGCATGACTATAGGAAAATATATTTATGTTCGTATAAAAAAAACCTTGATACTTTGACCTTGTATTGTTATTATAAGCTTAATTACTCTTTTTGATATAGTTTTGGTTGAAAAATTGGAAGTGAACTTCACTTTTATCTTTGTTTTGATCAAATTCCAATTTTTAAAAAGTTGACTAAATTAAGCCTTTATTATATTTGGCACTCATGAATATTATTATTATTTCAAAAAAAATTATTTTTATTTATTAAATATAATGTTTTACTAATAAAAAGAAGAGTCAAAGCTGATAAAAGAAAAAAAAAAAAGAAAGAGACAAATGGAAGTAAGAGAAAAGTCGTGTTATTGCCTAAGATCTTCCAAAGCATGTGGTGGTGAAGTCTTCACTGACTTGTTCAAAGTCGTCACGGATGGCATCATTCAAAGACCATCATCTCTTATAAATCACACACAATTCTGGTTCTTTTTCTGTTCCATCGGTTTCCCTCAGCACAATTAATGCATTAAACTCCACTCTCATGTCTCTCAATCGCTACTGTTGTAATATTCTGGTAAAGTCACAAACTGCAAAGTAACAACAGAAAGAAGGCATGAAGAATCAAGAACCTTTTCAAACCCTCTTCTTCTTCTTCTCCACCCTTTTGCTGCTTTCTTTCTCCTCTGCACAGGGAAAATGCCCACCATCATTTCTTTGTGGGAACCTGGGCACCATGTATTTCCCATACACTGACACGAAACATCCTCATTGTGGGTTGTTGGTGATGCATGGCTGCGATGACCGTGACCCAGATGCGGTTAAAACGATTAAGAACAATGGAGAATGGTTTTTCATCACACGTGATCCAAACACAAACGCCCTTGTGTTCAGAGATGATGAACTTCGCACCTACTTGCTGACACGAAGCTGTGGGGTGTTCGAGAAAAACTACACCAGTTTGGACACCCCTTCTCCTTTCCTTTCACTTCACTTTACCACTGCTACTCTATTCATATGCAACCGCACCCTCAACATCAATCCTCCTTCTTCAGCATTTTATAAATCTACAATATGCCCGAAGGAGGACATCTTCTATGGCACATCTAATGTTGATGAGTCCTTCAGTTACTATTCCGAAGAGCTTCATGGTTCTTATTTTGAACAGTGTTCAATGGTTAGACTTCCAATAAGAGATGCAGAGCTTGTACCTAACTCGAATGGAAGCCTCTTTGACTATGTATCAGCTGATATTCCGGTTAAAATAGAAGTGTCTGATGAGTGTTCTTCTTGTTACCGTCTTAGACGAGGCCAGTGTCAACTTGACAGCTAAGGGAAGTTCTTATGTATACAAGGTACCTTGTTTATTGATGGAAATAATTTGTTTCAACTAGCTCCTTAGGCTGATGATTTATCTCTTGTAATTCTGATGTGGGTTGAAGAAACCTGATCTAAGTATATCTAACTGGTTAAGTTATGAAACAAGCACTTAAGGATCCAATATCAGTTCTCACTTTCTCATGAATATAGGTCAAATCAAAGAGAAGTTTAGTTATAAGAAATGGTTATTTAACCGATCCAAGTTACCACTGATTTCTACTTAAGGTTTTATTGTTATTTGTTTTTGTTTAATTCCTGTTTTTTTTTATGTTTTGCAGAGAAAACTAGTAGAAAGGTGAAGATAATGGTAGCAGGTACAACTTTTTCAACCCCTGATTATCTCTGCAGTGATTTATTTAACTTCGAACACAAAAGTACAACATTTTGTAAATTATTTGTCAATCTTGTATCATAGCAGGTTAAATATCTTCACTGGTTGATGGAGTTTTCCCATATAAGTTCATCTTATGAATAATGATGAGTGATTAAATACAGAAAAAAAAGATGTAGATGTATGGTGACTTCCTATAACAAAAGTAAATAAATAAACAATCTCATATGAAAATAAACAGATCATCATGGAGGGTATGTTTTTTTCTTATTTTAACTTCTTACTGTAATAAACCTACAGCTACATCAGCTGCTGGAGCATTGGGAATTTTGATGGTGTTGGCTTGCATCTTACGAAGATACTATTTCCACAAGAAGAACCCCACTTACATAATGATTGAGAACTTTCTGAAGCAACATGGACACCTTTCAGCCAAAAGGTACAGTTATTTGGAGGTAAAGAAAATGACCAACTCCTTCAGAAGCAAATTAGGCCAAGGAGGGTTTGGCAGTGTATACAAAGGGAGATTACAAAATGGAAGTCTTGTGGCAGTGAAGGTTTTAAGTAAGTCAAAAGGTGATGGAGAAGAATTCATCAATGAAGTTGCCAGTATTAGCATGACTTCTCATGTTAACATTGTCAGTTTACTGGGGTTTTGCTTGGAAGGCTCCAAAAGATTTCTCATATACGAGTACATGCCCAATGGATCCCTTGAAAAGTTCATATATGAAGAGAAAGATCCTTTAAGGTTTAAACTCACAATGAATTGCATAACAATGTACAATATTGCCATTGGTGTTGCTCGAGGACTGGAGTATTTGCACAAGGGTTGTAACACCAAAATCTTGCATTTTGACATAAAACCTCACAATATACTACTAGATGAGTTTTTTTGCCCCAAAATATCAGATTTTGGACTTGCTAAAATATGTCCTAGAGAAAAAAGTATTGTATCAATGATAGTTGCCAGAGGAACCATAGGATATATTGCTCCTGAATTGTTCTGCAGAAATTTTGGTGGAGTGTCACATAAATCAGATGTATACAGTTATGGAATGATGGTTTTGGAAATGCTTGGTGCTAGAGAGAATAATAATCGCGGAGTTGATCTTTCAAGTGAAAATTACTTTCCACATTGGATTTACAACCATCTTGAATCAGATCAAGATCTTCAATTTCGAAGCACCAAAAATCGAAATGATGAAGAAATGGTGAGAAAAATGACTATTGTAAGTTTGTGGTGCATACAAACCGACCCTTCAAATCGACCTGCAATGAGTAAAGTGGTGGAAATGATGGAAGGAAGCATTAGCTCTGTGCAAATTCCACCCAAATCTTTCCTTTATTCATCATGGGTTCCCCAATCCCAATCAAGTGATTCTTCATAGTTATTGACCTCAGACCCAGCAAGATGCAATCAGTTTCAATAAACTACAACTGCAGCTTGCAGCTGCTATGAGTTTCTGGTTTGCATTGATTGTGGTGCACTCCTAATTTTTAAGTTTTGCTTTATCTATCTTATTACATTGACTCTATTGATATGTAATGAATGTATGAGGAGGGATCTTACCAATGTGAAGATTAGAGGGTTGGGAGGATCTCGATCAAGAAGGTGTTTTAAGAAAAAGAACCATGGGAGAAAATAACATCAATGGGAGAAGCAAAAGAAACATATAATTAGGTTTGAAACATTCAACCAATTGTAATGGAAAAACAAGAACAAGGAATGAAAGTAAGAATGGATTGAGATTAGAAAAGGGAGAAGAATCTGCCACCTTTAATCCAAGAATCAAAAGCTAAGCGCATGAAGATTTAACACTTAATAAAGTTTCTCAATATAAGAACCAAATCAGAAGAAAAAAATTCTCTAATTCTCGAAATTTCTCAAAGGACAACTTAGTTCAATATTCAACTAGTTACAATGGAGAGAGTCACCTATTTATAATATTTATAATGGAGGAGCTCGACGTAGGAGAGAAGAAGCGACACATATTTGAAGTTAACTTTGTTAATCAGAAGTTAATTCCACTAAACATGATTAACACAACTAAAACCCTTGCAATTAGGGAATGCACATGGGATAAGTTCCTAAAAATTAAAAAGATGTAATGATTATGACAATTAAAAAATAAAATAATTTAATAGGAGATTTGGAGTTGTCATAGAGATAAAGCATGCTCAACGAAACCAAATTTTAGATTAAGATATCTGAATTTTGGATCTAGAAATAGGTCAAGGTAGGAAAACTATTAACATTCTACATCGTCAAGGTACTTTATTGTTTTTCAATACATTTTCTTTTGTATTTTTTTAATTATTTAAAATAAGTATTATATGACGTAAATAACCGAATTCACTCCATAAGAAAAAAAATTATTATTAAATTTTTAAAACTTTTATATTCCTAATACTTTTATTATTCTTAGACAAAAAGAAAGTATGTGTGAAAAAAGTAAGAATACAAGGTTAATCACACACGTGGTGCTTTGAGTGATTAGTGTATGATAAACGTAAGATTGCAATGTGTAATAAAGCTCAATCGAAAAATAAACACACAGGGTGTGTAGGATTAATAACAGAGATGTTTTGATAATTTAACTTTTTATTTATTAATTTTTTTAATATGACACATTAATCAATTCGGTCACAAAATTTCATTCTTTAATCATCCTAAAATCACCTTTCAATCTCTTAAAAAAAATAACATCAACTTCACCTTCTAATTCTTTCCATCTTCTCTCTTTCTTAAATCATTTCTTCCAAAATAACACAATTTAAGGTATGATTGATAAAAGAATTTGAAAATTAAGTTTGTGGATAATGTTATGGATAATGTTATGGGTGTAATTGATTAAAAACAAATTTAATTGATAAAAGTATATGATTGTCAATTTAGATACCGAAATGTGATATAAATTTAAATTTAGATAGTGAAAATTATATTAAAATGAATTTAAATTTCTTAATTATAATTTGATAAATTTGTTGTTGTTAATATTAACTGTAATTTTAATTATTAATATTTTTAATGTTGGTTTTATTATTATATTGTATATGATAAAAAAATAAAAACTATATATTTATATATATATATATATATATATATATATATATATATATATATATATATTTTCATAAAAAAATAAAGGATAATTTCGTCTTTTCATGTGCAGTCTCATAAATCTTCGCTAATTTTTACACCCATGTGAGGATGAAATTTGGTTCACACTTGCAAATTGGCTCTCTCAGATACTTTCAAATTTATTGAAACAAACAATTTATGCATTTTCACATCCATGCTTGCACATCAACATTAATGGTGTATTTGGTTGTGTGGATGGAAAGTTTTAAAGCGTAGAAATGCAGTGAAAATTAGATATTTGAGGTAAAATTTTATGAAAATCAAGAGAAATTTTCTCATTCAACTTTCTTTGCTCGTATACAAAGATTTGAGAGGAAAATGTATTTTTTTAACTTTAATATTAAAAAATAATTTTATTATTATTAGATAAATAATTTTATTTTGTTAAAATCAAATAGAATATAATAAATCGAATAATAATAATAATAATAATATTAATGAAATAAAATAATAATAAAATAATAAAAAAGTGATTATAACAACAATAATAAATATAATAATAATATATAATAATAATAATAATAATAATAATATTTTATTTTTATTAATTAAAATACTTTTTTAATTTATTAAATCTATCACATCATTCAATACATTTTATAAACTTTTTTCTCAAATCTCTTAATCCAAACATCTTCATCCTCACATCATTTTCCTCTTAAATCTATTTATTTTCACACTCTCAAATCTACTCTTTCATCTGAACATAGCCTAAGAGTATCATCTATACAAACACAGCCTAAATCAAGGAGACAAATGACTTCTTTTTTTTCAAAGACATAACTTAAATTCATTTGTATATATTAAATGGAAACTAGTTTAAAATTGAGCAAAGGAAACTCAAGAAGTTAGGTTACTTTCTTTTGGAATAAAGTCACTAAATTTGCTTAGTAAATGAGGAGGGTTTGAAGGTGTGTGAGAAGAAAAAGTGAAATATAAAAATTGGGTCTAGATCAAAACAAAATATAAATAGAAAAACAGGGTGTGAAATATAAGAAAAGAGGATCTAATAAATATAAAATCAAAATGTAAAAACTATTTTTTATTATTGTTTTTTAAAAATTGTGCCAAAACAAATAGTCTATTTTTAATTTTATTCTTTTTTATGTTTTAATTAATTTTTAAACCTAAAATTAAATTCTCAAAAATCTCTCAAGTAAATTTATTTTACTTTTTTATTTATTATTTTTTAAATTAATTAAATACGTAAATTTTGTTTTTCAAAAATAAGTTTTATTGACCTAAACAGAATTGAGTGATGACAAAGTCCAATTTGTATTTCTTAATTATTGACTCAACAAGCGTAAAATCAAAGTAAAGTAAAAAGAATATAAGGAAGAAGGTAATTGTGAAGAAGCATGGAAAGTCCAAGGACACATGCTCAATAATTTTAGAATAAAATAAAGATTTACCATATTTTTTTATAAAAAAATTAATTTCAAAATTTCCTTTCTTAGACTAGGGTTTAGGAGCTTCAATTTTCTATTACATATATGTCATTTAAGATATATATTTACAATTCATTTCAGGACACATGTTATATGTCCTTTAGTTTAGAATTTTGGTACAAGTTAAATAACCATTTACTTTCGTTATAAAACAACTTTTGAATATATTGTTAAATGAAAGATTTATTTATAGAGATTTCCTAAAGTACTTTGAAAGGGTGTGATTTCTTTTTATATAAGTCTTATCTTGAATCAAGTGATTAAAATAAAATTTTATCGATATTTATTCTGAGCTTCTTCAAGTGATGTGATATTTTTTTATCATTCCATAAGTTTCTCTCTCCTATTTTTTTTTTTCTTTGTCAAATTGATTTTATTTTATTATTTTTTTAATTTTGTTTTAATTTTTTACTATGTGCATTTTTATCTTTTATTTTTAGAAACAAACTTTCACACCGAAAAAGAAATCCAATTTATTAGTACAAATGGTTAAGTGATATGCTTAACATAAACTATTTAAAGGGACATAGAGGGAAAATAATGTCAAACTCTGTAAAAAAAAATTGCATGTAAAGGTGATATAGTATTTGTTATGTTAGAATCGCACAGTGGAATCTTTGTGTGTGGAAAAAAAATCAATAGGAGGTAAATTATTTTAATTAATAAAAAATAATACTTTAAAAATTTTATCAAAATTTTACGCTTAATTAAAAAACTTTCTTTTTATGTAACCGTAGATAATAAAATATAATAAAGAAAGAGAAGATTGACACAATGTATTTATACTAGTTAAGATCAAAATATTCTCCTTCTAGTTGTTAATTTTTCAACTATTAGTATACGCATGTGTTGTCCAACTATCGTAAATCATGTTACATATTTGAGCATCGTCTACCGTAACATTCAAAAGTCCTTTGTCCATGTCCTCAATCCATCTCGTAAACTCCCAAATCCTAGTAGAGGAATCTAATGCAAGGTTCTTTTCTCCATTCATTATGTATCTATTCAAAAGAAAAGTCATCCAATCATAGTAACACATTACACATATTGGGATGCTTATACCCAAACCATAACACAAAAAATGAACCACCCCATTGTTACGTCACCGCAACAAACATCGACAAGAACCTACCTCAATGGCTCAACATAAACCACCTCCACTGAAACCAGTACCCGCAACACAAAACACAAAAATGCTTTCAAATTAATGGATTTGGATGTATGAGAATCAGTTCCTTGATAAGAATAATCCCCCCAACAATGTTAAACATGAAGTGATTCCCTCATCAAGACTAAGTTAGTTTCACCACCATAAACATTTTCCTTTACCACACTAATTGTTTTAGACAACCATCCAGGATTTGCCTAGGTCAAGCGAAAACCACCCACCATACCAACATATATAAGTTCCAACATGCAACGACCAAACACAATTGGTTCCATCTCATGGAATTGATTCTTTCATACCACTCATGCACCCTTAACCTTATCTTTCATCCCACTACCATTTTGACCTCCCATGCACTTGCTCATAACCACTCATCATGTGCCTTTCACACAAAAACTCATTCATTCCCCACTAAAGAACTGGTTCCACGTGCATCAAAATTGGTTCCCTCACATGAGAACTGATTCCTCCTACCATTCATGCAATCCTTCTACCTCTATATCTTATAACACTTCCATTCTCACCTCAAACAAGGGTATACCACAAATAAAGCACTTCAACAAGTTGGGTACAATCCGCTAGATAACCACAACTCACACCAACACAGCTATGTAACATCGTTCACAAATAAACGTTGCATCAAACCCACATTTAAATAAATTAGTCGATCATAATTATCTATGTTCAGTCAATATTCGTCAAGAATCTCTTTGTTCATGCATGAATTCTAGCCCTCACTGCTTTTGATGCCATGCAGAGTCATGGGCACAATGAAGAGTAAAAAACAAAAGGAAGAGTGGTATATGAAGTTATGATTACTGATGTAGGATTATTTCGTAAAAACATACAATATCTACTATGTTTATCCACACATTTCCTTCATTATGTGAGGATTCTTAAGATTGTATATCACTTAAATGATCGCTTGCACTCATACAGAAATCACTTAAAAGAAACACGCGAAACACTTACAGATGATACTTACTTAAATATGAACTCAATATAAAAGACAAATTAATGATTATTCATAAAAATAAACAAAAATAAAAGCTTAATCTCATTAAAATTATTATAAAGCTTAATTTTTTTTTGTACTTTATTAGACCTATTGCAATAGGTTGACATAATGTGAAAATAATCCTCTCCATACTTATTTAATTTTTTTTTTTTGTATTTTAAGTTGAAAGCTTATGGACCTACTTACTTGGGAAATAATCGAATTAAAATTAATCTAACTATTATGGATATCAAAATTGAAAAATGTTACTAGTTACTCATTGATTCAAAAGTCGAGTATTGGATTAAAGATAGAAAGTAAATATTCAAGTGCTTAATCATAATCAAATATAGTTCACATTACTCGTTCTTATTATTTAAGATCCAAAAACCCGTATATACATAGTTGCTCAATATTAAGTCATTCCTTATATTATTTTACTACATTTCTTAACTTGAACAATGAATAAATCTTTTGAACAAAGACCTCTTTTTTGTATTCAATCCTCGAAATATGCACAAAGTTGAAAACACCAAATTGACTTCTTCACATTTTAAAAAAGTAAAACAATACTCTATCTTCTTGTAAAATTATAAATATTATATGCAATAATAAGTCTAAATTAAAAAATATAAAAGTTTTAGTTGTTGATTTTTTTTTTTTAAAAAAAACGTATTAGTTAAACCAAATATAACTTGCTTAATGATAATATAACACATAAAAGTTACCAATTATATTTTTCAATATATAAAATAATGAGTTGCTTACTAGGGTTTTCTTAATTTTAAACTTTTTGAGGCCATGGACCATTTATGCCACTCTTTCAATATGATGATTCATTGAACACATTTGACAGGATGTGGTTTGGTTCAGTGCTATTAAAGAATGTTCTGAATTTAATACATTGACCATATAATTAAGCAGTCTTTAGTCAATCAAATACGCATTAATTGACATTTAAATTTGATTATTCACGTTCACCTGTTATCTTCAAAAAATAGGCACACTCTCTTTGCAACCTTAATTCATTTTTTATTTTTCGTGGTGCCCACTCCTACCTTTTTTTCTTCATTGTTATTTTCATCCACCCCTTTTCTTGAATAAAAAAAATTATGGTCAAGTCCTAAATACCATTAAGCTTATATTTAGAGACACACCTCATAGTTTCTTTCAAAACTTACGTGTCTTGTTTATTAACCAAATATTCAAGCTATGGTTTTCTATGCTATCGGTTAACATCTATACAAATAGGAGTCAAAAGCATATTTGGCAACACGGAGAATGATAACTTTCATTTTTTTTAAACCCATCTTTATTACCGAGGTATATTGATAGTGTGCGTGGGACAAAAAATTAGTAGATGGTTCATTAGCGGTTATTTCTAGTTGATGTGAGACTTTTAACACACTCTTTTACACCGAGGTACCATGTTAGAAGTGGGAGGATTGCACCCACTTATATAGTGTGGATTGACCTTATCTCTAGTCGATATGAGACTTCCAACATATATATTAATCAATGATCCACACTAATCCACGTCAAGGAGTAGAAGATGAAAGTTAATGAATGGAAGTCAAGGTATAATTTTTCATAAATTAATTTCTATGAAATGTTTTTGTTAACATTTGAGAAAGATAATTTTTATTAATACAAACTTTAAGTTTACAATTCGTTTCTAAATATGAATGATATTTGATTTAGATATATTTGACATTTAAATGAAATGTGCGGTTTTTGAAAAGATTGATGACAAAATTATTATTACAAAAATTATTATATTATGATCGTAAATGTTATATTCTTTTAATTGCTTATTAATCCATAGAAGTTAAGAACAACAACTTGCAATTGATACGTGTCTTGATTGTAGTTAAAATGACTATTATTCTTTTGTTATGTTTATCCATAAGATGAGGTTTTTTCGCATAAAGTGGATAAAAAATGTGTCAATGTCACTTAAAAAAAAAATCCTAATAGACTTTGAAAAAACATAAACCAGAATAAAAAAAACCCACTAATATTAATATTTTTAAATTATTAATAATTATTTAATATTTGAATAATTTTTCATATTTGATGATAATTAAAATATTTTATCTAAGTAAAAAAAATTAAAATTTAATAAATTGGAATTACTTTATCTAAATAAAATATTAAAAATACCTAATTTTAAAATAAAATCAATTAAAATATATTTGAATATATTAAAATGGTAAAATCTCTTATTTAATCACAATGTCAGAATTAGCATAATACAATTTTTATATTACAAAAATAAAAAAGATGGAAAATCCTTTTAGAATATATATATATATATATATATATATATATATATATATATATATATATAAAAAAATTTGAACATAATAAACATATTAAAGTCATTTAGTTTTATTAATGTCCGAACAATAAAACACTCTTATGAGGAAAGCTAATAAAGTGATACATGTCTAAGTTCGAAAACCCTGAAAAATGAATAAGATTAACTTAAAAAATTGTAGTTTAAATTAAATTGAATTTTTTTTAGACAAGTTTAGTTAATGTAATCTACGTTTTTAATAAATATAATTCGATTATCCATATCCTTATACACTTATACACAATCTATTATATAAAATAATAATTATATTAAAAAAGTTAAACATTATACACAAGAGTCCCAATCGCATAAGGTTGGACCATTTCGCCTTTCAGAACTCCCATGTCTTATTGCGAATTGGATATGCTTTTAAGTCACAAACATACTAAACTTTTGATGTAACTTCTCACTGCAAAAACATTCAGAGAAATTTCTTATCTATTTAATTAATTTAGATCAGCATATATTCTACTTAATTATATATACTTATCGAAATTAAATCATTTATTATTTATTCAAATTGATTACAAATGATCAATTTTTGATGCAAGAAAAAAAAAACACATCAGAATTAATAAATTTTGTAATCAATTTCATCTTACCTGTATCAACTGGTTTCTGTTGTTTCACTTTTTTTTCCTTTATTTATCTTCCTAACACTAAATTTAGAGTGCACGTTTTGATTTATCCATTACAACAAATTAAGGCGCAATGGAATGAGCGAATCTTGGTTGTAACGGAAATGATAGAAAACACACAAAAATTAATTAACTAATTTCTTACAGAAAAGCAAAGAGAAAAAGGAAAGAAACATGGACGGTGGCACTGTACACGTACCATGGCCTTAATTTTTGTCTTAACAAATAACAACAAAGATAACAATAACCCTTCTCCTTCTCTTTCTCTTCCTCTTTCGTTTTCTCTCTCTCTTATTGTTTTATTTATTTATTTATTTTTTTCTTCCCTTCCCATTCTGTTCATCTCACCGCCCTTTATTCCATCATCATCGTTGTCATAATTCATCCACACACGACGCACTTTTTTTTCTTTTCTTCTTTCCCTGCAACTCCTTCTCTTTCTCTCTGAATTGCAAATCTCAAAAGCCTCAAAAGTTAGAGAGAGAAAGACCGCGCTCAGAAACAGCAATAATTCACTTTCTTTTCAAACTATATTACTCTGTCTCTCTCCACCTCATCATCGCCGTTGAGATCTCAGGTATATACGTCAGTTGAATTTCGCGTCGGTTAATTCAAATTTTCCATGTTCTCTTACACCACTTGCAACCGCTGATCTTACTATTTCTTCGTCGCCGTTGTTGTGTTATCCTAATCCTTCTTTGCTCTCTTTTGTTTTCGAATTTTATCGAGTTTCGTGTGCGGTGATCTGTGTGTATTTCTCTTCGTTGTGTTGTGCTTCTTCTTTTGGTTTTGGATCGGTATTTGAATTTTCGTCGTTATTTTGCTTTCTCTTTTAGGCGATTCGCTTTTTTCTGTTGTGATTTTCGATTTTGGTTGTGTTTCGAAGCTTTGGAAAATTCGCGTGTTTTTTTTTTTTTTTTTTTTTTTTGTTTTTATTTGTGG
>Ga0214544_1001506_pt1 | contig 48558 bp, 21 predicted proteins | sample CNSS3metaG_FD_160074 | JGI IMG/M metagenome (GOLD analysis project Ga0214544, IMG submission 160074) | Root nodule microbial communities from cowpea collected in UCLA plant growth center, Los Angeles, California, USA - CNSS3 | ecosystem: Host-associated > Plants > Roots > Nodule | place: USA...
TATATATATGTTGATAAAAAAATGAATCGAGTTGTCTTGACCTTCTATCTGACCCGACTCGACTTTTTGGGCCCGTGAACTTTTTATGTCTTAACCAATGAGCAATTCCACAACTTGGAGAATTTTAATTGTCTTCTTTTTTGAGTGAATTTCAAATTATACTATTTTTTTTTATTTGAAATACCTTGCTGATTTTTTTTAATTTCATTTTTCTTTTAATTTTCTGGTTCAAACATGTCATTTTCCTTAAAAGAATTTCAAAATTTTCAAATAAATGAATTACTCTCTTAAATTGCCACATCCAAACACACAATTAATTTACTAGGTAATGTAAAATTTTATCTTCTTTGTTCTCTTTGATACTTAATTTTTCTTTTAGTTGAAAAAATTTTGTTTTACTAAAATAATTTTCATTTTCTTGGTTTAACTATTTTGGTCTTTGGAAAATCTTCTTACTTCTGAAGGTATTTTCTACCTTATTATACCCTTAATTATATATTTTTTTTTTCAATTTTATTCAAAGGTGTATCAAATTAATCTTTTTATTTGTTGTTCATTTTTGTCATGTAGAATGTTATTTTAATGATTTTTTATAAAATTATTTTTTGTTTGAATTTATTCTCAATAAATGTAATTTTACCACCAATTTATAAACATGCTTCATTCAATATAATATAATAATTTAATGTCATTGTCATAAATATTATTTACACCATCTGGTGCAATAACAACATTAAAGGGGTGTCACGTGTCAGTCCCTGAATTTTTTTTTAAAATTAAAATTTTGCCACATGTTAAGCTTACGCCGTGCCACGTGGCAGTGACAATGTTATGTGGCAGTGACAGTGCCATGTGTCACCATTATGTCAGGTGTCATTTTCTCATTCTCAATTTGGTTTATATATTTTTATTGTTGTCTCAATTTAGTTCAAATTTTTGTAAAAATTGTGCAATTTCGTTCTTCACCAAATTGAAACAAAAATTAATTTTTACATAAATGTTATATAAATAATTTTATTAAATTTGATATTTTTATTCAAACTGATATTTTTATTATATATTGTTAACAAAATTAAGTTTATTTAAATTTGTGTTTCACAATCAACTTTACTTAAAATTATTTTTAAATTTTAAATTTATTTGTTTTGGATTGTTACATAAACTAGTTAAAATTATTTTTAAAATATATATAGTTGTTATTTTTACACCAACTCAAACATTTGTATAGAAATTATTGAATTTTACACTATTTAAAAATATACAATTATTTGAAATATATATTCAAATAAAAATATAATATTAAAGTATGATGTAATAAAATATCAATATAATTTATGAATTTTTTTTTTCTATTAGCATTATTTTCTATTAACAACTTTCAAACAATTTTAAACAAAGTTCAATGTAAAATTTAATTTAAATAAACTTAATCTTGTTAAAAATATTTACTAGAAATATCAATTTTGATAGAAATATTTGTATACAATTATATAAAATATAAATTTGATTTTAATTTGAAGAGGGATAAAATTGCTCAATTTTTACAAAAATTGGAACTAAACTGAAACAAAAATAAAAATACAGGGACCAAATTGAGAATGAGGAAGTGACACATGACATAATAGTGACATGTGGCACTATTACTACCACATCACACTGTCACTGTCATGTGACACGAAGTCAGCTTAATACGTGGTAGTTTTTTTTTTTAAATTTAAAAAATAAAAGTAAAAAAATAAAAATTTCAAAAAAATAAAAAGTTTAAAAAATTCAGGAACTGACATGTAACACTCCTTCAACGCTATTACTACACCACTAAGAGAAAAGACTTGATTACATCAAATTGCTCAAAATAGAGACCAAGTTGATATTTTACTACAAAATGAAGACCAAATCCATAATTTAATCTTATAATAGATGTATAGAATGTGTAAATAAATTTTCTCCGTCAGACACACATATGCTAATAATATTTCTAAATTTTTAACCATTTATTTGGACTTTTACCATTTTTGGTAAAATCCATCAAGTAAAATTTGTTTGTAATTGAATTTTTACAATAATTTGTTAATAAAATGGATTCACATTTTTCGCAAAATCTGACTAAATATTAATATTAATTTTTAACTTAGATAAACATACATCACAAACCAAATATGTATTCAATCATCTTAAGTTAATTGTTATGTAGGAGTGATATACACATCGTCATCTCAAACTATTATTCTTTTATCTTTTATCTCTATATATAAAATAGTTTTTAAAAATTTAAAAAGATAAGCAATTAAGTACTATATCATAATTAAAATATATTTTTATATAAATTATAAATTAAAATAATTGTTATCATCATAAACTTTAATTCTATAGCCCATATAACTCATTAGGGAAAACATTAGCTATATGTGTAGTTAATATCCTATTTTTTTTATTGAGTATGAGATGATGGGTAGGTGTGTATATACTCATCCCGATTCTTATATCCATTCTTATTTTCATCACATTTCCATTTAAATTACTAAAATATTAATAATTTATTAGGTAAAATAATAATATATGTGTTTGTATTATTCTGTTGTAGTATTTAGTTTGTAATAATATTTTTTCTTTCGTTGCATACTTTTTCCTCTCGTATAATTGTTGAACTTGTTCTATTATATCCAAAATATTCATCCACATATTCAAGGTATTTATTTTTTATCACAATCTTGATTAAATTTTTTGTTGTGTGGTTATATTCAAATGACAATGTCCATTTCAATTTCAGTCACATAGTTTTTAGATTTCACATTTGATTATTTATACTCCTTTTTAGTATTGTTATTCATTGTTTATTTTTTGTATGTGAGATTGTTTGATTCTCAATTCGTGTAAACACTTCATTTACTATGTGATTATAAAAATATATATTATCTTTGATTCTTAATTTGTGTTTTATTTATAGTATTTTTGTTTCGTTCAAAAAATTTTCATTCTCTCTCAAGTTCAACGGTTCAGTTAGTTTTATATTTGAAAATTTTTCTTAAATCTTCAAAGTACTTGATATTAATTATACATTTTTTTTGTATAATTTCTTTCAATAATGTATCAAATCATTTATAGGACACACATTTAATAATTTTATATTATTTTTTAATTTTATTCAATCTTTTTATCATGTAGCATATTATTTTAATGATTTTATTTTCTAACTCTTTGTCATAAATATAATTTTACTGCCACAATTATATAAAGACCTTTTATTTATTATAATATAATAATCTAATGTCATGTAATAAAATTTAAAAGATCAAAAATATATTTTTAAATTCAAACTATTATTAGATTAATATTTTTTTATGTGTAATTTCATTGAAGTAGTGTAATTTTTTATAAGTGTATAAGAAAAGGAGATTTCATTACAATTTAATGAAATGGAGTAAAAGAGACCTTTGAAATATTTCAAACTTGAAGATTTGTTTTCTTTTTATAATTTTTAAAATATTTTTTAATTTTATCAACTTTATTTTAATAACATTTTTTATGAAAATTTATTTAAGTTTAATTGTGCAATATTTTATTATAATTTGTTCACTTTTATTCTATTTTTGTTTGATACTCATTTATAATTATTATTTATTTATAAATATTTGATATTAAATATGTTATTTTAGTATTGAATATTTAATAATATGTTTTTGTGTTTTTTAATAAAAATTAATTAATTAATATTAAAATATAAATATATGGTGCGAATATATCCGAAAACACGATAAAAATAAAAAGGAGTATATTAGATTAAATAATTTCAAAGGTCCTATTTTTGTAACGAAATTTCAAGTAGGTTCTTCCATTTTTATTTAACTCAATTGAGTTCCTATTTTGAAAAATTCGTTGCAATCAGGTCCTTTCTGTTAGTAATATGTTGACGATTTATTTTTTAATTTATTTTTATATTTTAAAAAAAATTAAAATTGCGACGTGTCAATCTGACATTGTACCACGTGTAGAGACAATGTGATGTGACAGTGTCACATGTCACTATTAAATATAAAAAGTCTCGATATAAAATTTGAAAGTCATTTTTATTGCCTTTTCTTGTATGTAATAGATAATTATTTAATGCTTAACAATGTTTTATTTTTATTTACTATGAAAATAAAAAGTTTAGAATCTGATTTTTATCTAAATGACTAATATTTGTAATGAGTTACTCTCACTCCATACTTCATAACACCTGTTAATAAATCGTTGCAGAAAAAAAAAAAATTTTAATTATTTAATGGAAATGTGTGCCGATTTTTCATGGATTAATTCTCAAATTGCAATTTAATTAATAAATTGGATTAATTATGTTTTGGAATCCTGAGAAACTTGGAAATTTTCAGTTAGTTTCTATTAAATTTTGTGTGATCTATTGTGTCTTGGAATGTTTAAAACTTTTGAGTTGTGTTCTTAAGTTTTGATGTTACTTATAAGTGTATCCCACCTTGTTTAAATGTTGTCACATAATATATAATACATAGTTGCAAATTACCATAATGACAAGATCTCTTTCAAGAATTTTATGCTATATTTACCTAAAGTTATTCTTAGATCTAATAAAAATAAAAAATTTATAAAATATAAAACTAAAAACTAAAAAAATATGATATTAAAAATAAAAAAATAAAAAAATAAAAAATAAAAAATAAAAAAATATAATTTTAAGATTTAAAAAAATTATAATTTCATAATTTTATAATTTAATGATTTTAAAATTTTAAAATTTTGCAATTTTACGATTTATAATTATCATTTTTAATTTTATATTTATATATTTTCATATTTTTATAATTTATAAAATTATAAAATTATATATTTTTTAAATATTTTATAAAAATTATATTTTTATAAAATTATATAAAAATATAAATTATAATTTTATGAAAATGTATAAAATATAAAATATATAAAATATAAATATTTAAATTATATATACTTTATATAAAAATATAAAAATATAAAAATATATTTTTATATTTTATAATTATATTTTTATAAATAAAAATATGATTTTATAAAAATACAATTTTATAAATATATGATTTTATAATTTTATAAAATATATAATTTTACAAAAATATAACTTTATAAATATTATATAAAATTATAAAACAATATAATTATAGGTAAATACAATAACAAATCCTTCAAAAATATCATATATGGTTTACAATGTATTATATAACAATATTTGAGCAGCAAGATAACTGTTACGTCATATCGGTAACAGAACAATTTAAGAGCAATACTCAATTGAAAAGTTTTAAAATTTTAAGAACTCAATAGATCATAAAAATAAAATAAAAATTAACTAAAAATTTCAAAATTTATCAGGAATCTAAAATATAACTAAGCCTAATAATTCAAAAAAAATTATTTGAAAGAACTAAATCCACACATTTATAAAAATGAAAGATTAAATTGGATGAAAATTTCGAAAAGAACTATTTTTAATTTTTAGTTAAAGTTAAGGAATCAAAACATATATAATCCAAATCGAAAAGTATTTAGGCTCTCTTCTTTTGAGTAGATGCACTGGTCAAGAGGAATGGAGAGCAAGGCATAGAGGGTGAGCACCTTGTTCTTTTTGGGTGATACAAGAGAATGACAGACGTGAAATAGATGAATTGTTAAAAAATTCCATCCCACTCGGGTTGTAGAGATTAAAGGGTGATGGATAAGAAATTATCACTTTATCCTCATTATATTTATTTTTTCCCTCTTCTACCTTCGTCATCTTTTTTCTTTTTTCACGTGTTCATAAAGTTCTATTGTTTTCTCCTTATTAGGAAAACAAAATAAAAAAAATTTATATTTAAATTAATTTTATAATTTATTTTAATCGTGTTTAATGTATGAAAAACTATTTGTATGTTTAATTTTTAATTTGTACGTAAATTTATCTTTTAATCTTAAACTATTTTGTTAATAAATTATCCAATAAAATTTTGTTTTCAAATATTTTGTTAATTATTTAATGAAGTAGTTAAAAAAATGATTTTAATTTATTGTAGTCTTTAAATTTTGATATATATTTTTTACATGTCAAATTTTTTTTTATTTTAAAATTTTTAGATAATTTAGATTCTTGATATTTACCAATTTTAGTTTTGTAAGAAATATATATATATATATATATATATATATATATATATAATTTTAGTTTTTATTTGTTAATAAAATTAAAAAAAAATTATTAATAAACATCTAAAAATTTAAAAGTTAAGAATATATAATTGTATAAAATTTGAAAAAAGAAAACAAATTTATTAAAAACTGTTACCTATATTAAAAATATGTTCATATCAAATAAACCAAAAATTTTATACTTCAAAAAGTACTATTAAAACCAAGAAAATATAAGACGTAAATAAATTATTTCCCATAAACATTAATTTGGTAAATATAAAATTTAGTTTCATACCAAATAAATTTTATTATTCATTTTTTTATAAAAATATTTTTTATTATTTAACATAGTCAATAAAAATTAAATAAATTATTCTAAATCATTTATATAGCATTTTATATTACTTTCAACATTAGAAATATTTTGGTAATCTCATTTTTTTATCTATTAATTTTTTTTAATATGTCACATCACTCATTCAATCACAAATTTTCACTAATTTTACTCTCTAATTCACTCTAAAGTTACATTCTAATACCTTAAAAATAACAAAATCAATTTCACGCTCTAATCATTCCAATCTCTTTTTCTAATCCTTCGTCTCAAAAGAACACGACTTAGTATTATAATTTAAACAATTAGAGGATATCTCAAGGACTACCCTTAAAGTATTCTTACTTGTACAACCTTTAACTTATTTTATTATCTTAATAATAAGTATGAAATAGTAAAAATTAATATTATCTCATAAATTTATTTTTCATATATTTTTAAAATATAAAAATATGTTTATTTTGTTATAATTATTTATTATTTTTAACATTTAATTAAATTAATAAGTTATTAAATAATATAACATGCTTTATAAAAAGTTTTCATGAAATGTTAACCAAAATAGAATATGTAGCACAAGATAAAAGAAAGACAAAAAACTTAAAAAAATTTCATCACTTTTTCTTGAATTCAAATTTTATTTATTTACTATATTATTCTCGTATTTATCTCTCCACTTTTAAAATGCAACATTAAATTGATAGTATTGTATTAGGGCATGAGTTTTGTCCACGGGCGCGCACGTGCGACTGTAATTATTACACACCCACATTCATATACGCCATGCTCATCTCCTCTCCTGTAAAAGAAAAAAGTCAATATTAATTAAAATTAGAATATTGATATTAATAAAATAAAAAAGATACCCCAAAGAAACTTTTCACCATCTCAATTCTCAAATCAAACCCTGGGTCCCTCTCATCCCAATAACGTCATCCGTTATTTTCCCTCCCTTTCCTCAATCTTATAACGGATTTTCCCACCCTTCAAAACCTCCGTCCCCACCCTCTTCCTCAATTACTCTTTTCTCCTCCTCATTTCTTATTCTTCCCATCAATGTACAAAAACAGCGTCAAATAAATCACCTAAATTACTGCCTCATTTTCTTCTCTCCTCCTTTTTTATAAAATCAATTATTTATTTCCTTTTCAAATACAGTAATAAAACAAATAATTATGAGCTTCAAAATTTAAACACTGCTACTTCTATATGCTTCAACTGAAATTTCGAATATAATCCAATTAGTATAGAAGATAAAAAAAATAGATATTCTTTCTGTTATCTTGTTGCACGCTCTGATATTTTATTACCGTGCTAATTGATTAGTGTGAAAATTTTTAACTTAATTAATATATTAAATTTAAGTGTTAAATATTTACATAGATTTATGATTGAAATAGTCTTAATATGTGGATGATAATTATATCCTATAAAAAAATATAATAAAACGACCAAAAAAGTTAGGAAGTATTATTCTAAAATGAATATGTAATTACTGTATGATATCAGTTTTGGTTAGTACTAAAATAGAAAGATTGAGAATTCTGAATATTGGGAAGGGTGAAGTGGTAATTTAAAGTGGTGAAGTTGTTTATATATAGCTCCCGCTACGGGAATTCAGTCCTAACTCGTTCTTTCGTCACTACACGATCAAAAACAGTTTCCTTCCTCCTTCTCTTCTAACCGTAACTGGTTCCTTCTCCAATGGAAGACGAAGTTAACAGAGAACTCGACCTTCTCCCACCGTCACGCTCCGATTCCTCTCTCCTCCGCCTGCGGTCGGCGGTGTCCTCCTCCTCCACCACAGACTGCGGCGGCGCCCCGTCGCTGGACCTGCAGCTGTCGATCAGCGTGCGTCCGCCGGCGGCGATGCTGATGTGCGACGGCGTGGAGGCGCTGAAGTGGCAGGCAGCGGAGCAAATCCGGCTGGCGGCGTTGGAGAAAGCTTACGCGGAGCGTATGCGGGAGCTGACGCGGCGCGAGATGGAGATGGCGCAGTCGGAGTTCGCACGTGCGCGGCAAATGTGGGAGCGTGCAAGGGAGGAGGTAGAGCGAGCTGAGAGGATCAAGGAACGCGCGACGAGACAGGTGGATTCGACGTGCATGGAGATCACTTGCCATTCCTGTAGGCAAAGGTTCAGGCCCGCTTGATCCCACAAACACCACTCCCTTCCATCATCGCTTTCTTTTGCCTCTGTTTCCGTTTTCTGTTTCTCTAACAAACCAACCACAATAACACTTCCCTTGATGAATTAACCGTTTTTCCCTTCCTCACAATAACACTTAACTACATGCGTGTGTGTCCTCTGTAAATCGTTAATTTGATTCCATGTTTTTATTTCCAATTAGAGCAGACAGCACAATTAATACTTACGTACGCGAGTGAGGTCCCGTGAGAGGACGGAGATTGAAGACTGAGCACCCAATCCTGTTTCCTTAAATTATTTCTGCAAATCTGTTTCTTTTACCCTTTTCAGTTAAAAGGATAAATCACAGTCCAGAAATGAACCAGCGTGGTGGTAACCAGTGCCGAACCTGTAGTTTTCAACTTTTCATAAACGTCTGTTATATAATTATTGCTCTTATTACATATCTCGAGGATTGAAACCCAGTTATTACCGCAACTTCTGTGTTTCTGCTCCTAATTGAATGCACAAAAGTAATGTTGTCTAAGAAGGGCGATCTTCCCTCTAAATCATTACATTGCTGTCCATTCTATCTTATTCACCTGCGCTATAGTACAGTGCGTTACTATTGTATTGCTATTGCCATTGCCCTTTAAGGCAAAATTAACTACATTCTATATATGTTAATATCTGAGTTTGGATATGCTTAATTAATTATTGTATAAAAATATAGAGTGCTAGCTGAAACTGATCGCGAATAACGGAGTGGTGATATAAACTTGGTGAGACAAGAGCCAAGTTGGGAAGATGGATGACGATAGAACAAATGAATCGGAACAAAAAGCATAGTATAGCACCAATCACAAAGACTAGATAGCTGTATCCACTTGTATTCAACTTCTTAACTTTTGCACATCACAGACCGAACACCCACTATCCCTGTCTATTTTGGATCGGATTACTGACTAAAAGCATCAATCAGAACAGTGAACAGTAGTCCTCCTTTTCGAAGATGTTGCAAGACTGGAATTAGCTTGATATGTCGGCAACCCCTTTTTTCTCTGTACGAAAAAAAAAAAGGTTTTTAGATTAGGGAAAGTAAGGAAAGAAACACTACAATTTTTTATCTTATGAGATTTTCTATAAATATACATATCATTATCTACAATCCTGAAATCCAATTCTCAAGTTGAACTTTGCAACAAGTAATAAAGCAAGAGAGTGAATTATCGTAGTCTGCAATTGTGAAGCAACCTCTGATCTGAATAATATAACACTCAGATACGTACAGTGAAAAGGGTCAAGGGTGTCACACAATAATACAGTAGCCACTTTGATTCTATTATGAACTGAAAAAGTATCCAGTGGGCGCAAATCATAGACTTTGCGAAAAGTACGTTTGAGAAACGTTAGGGAAGGCATGAAGTCGCAATCCTGATAAGTCAAATTTGTATCTAGTCTTCCATTTATTCCCATATGATTTTATTTTATTCAGTAATAATCTAGATATTATGGGTTCATGAATTGCCTTACTAACTACTAGGGGTCTTTGTTACCAACTATTGCACGACAAGCTTCAAAAGTAAGTTACTGCCTCCGTGTCCCTTTTCTAAAACAACAATGCTATTTTCAGGTCATTTTTTTTTCAAAATAATAAAAATATTAAACATACATCCTATATTTTGATATTATGTCCCAACCTTAATTGTTCTGCCTCTTTATGGATGTTTGATTTAACAAACAAAATGGCTTCTTTTTTGCTCTAGGGTACTGAAATCAGCATTGTTTAATTCCATATTTTAGGATCAGTATCACCCGTAAACTATTTTCATCAAAATGAGATGTTTGTTTTGTTTGCAGATAGTTGCGCAACAGCCTCAATTATGAGTATATTTTTCCTTTGAAAATTCAAAATGATCGGAGAATGATGGGATATATATAATCAAAAGGGTTTCTGAAACAAAATAATTATAGTCTCCTCGTCCACGAGGAAAAGTTGGGTCCTTCTAGGTTGTTTTTGAAATTCGGAACGGGGGCAAAAACTACAATACGAACCACAGAAAAACAATAATGCTTAATTTTTGAATCCAAACTTAGATAAAACATTGATGAGCTCGGTGATGAATGATGATCAAACCGTACTCCGACATATGTCCAGCTGAATCACAGTTGCATTGTCTTATATATTTTATTTGGTTACAATCATAGAAATGCTAGAACAATCAATCAATTTCGTTCAGAAAGTCGATAGCACGGTAAAGATGTAGGACATGTTTTCCGATCCATCAAACTAGTCATCATGACAAAACCTTAACATTTGTCTTTTCAGGTTGTCCGCATATAATTGTCAAGCGATACTGTTTTGCTTGGATTGGGGAAAATTATGTGTGCATATACACGATGGTTACACATGCATGAACCATCATACACACAAGATATCTCCTTTTATTATTTCATTGTTAATATCTGGGACAACCAAATCTACATCGGCATTGCAGGGATATGCAGTGCACAGTACACAACAACCCGTACTTATGATTAGTGAATTTTTCGTAGACTGTGAGATTCATCCACCCCCGTTTTGGTGTGGATTGAGGTGCAAATAAAGGAAACCAGGTTAATAATGAATATAAGTATATATGACATTTGAGTTCAATCAACTAATAATTTGGTTTAATTATTCAGAACTACTTTAACTACTAGCTAGGAAGTTGAGAAAAATATGTAGCTACAATCCAAGCTTGTCAATTACTTTGAAGAGGAGAGGAAAATGATAATAATATAAAAATAAAAAAAGAAAATAGTGAATGTTGATGTTGTCATGTGAAGATTGAGGTTGAGCAAAGTTGATATAAAGTTGTTCCTGACATAAAGGAGAAATATTTCCAAAAATGAGGGAACCGTTTTCCATGTCTATCTAGGCAGGAAGAAGAAAAGGAAAAAAATGGAATGGAATGAGGAAGATTGTTGAATCAATCATTTAACCAATCAGGTAAAAAAGGAAGCTAGTTTTGGAAAGTATAGGAAAGTTCTGATCCTGCTAAACTAAAACGCTTGTAGAGTCACACCATGTGAGATTATTGTGGAGCACCCTTTAATATTCCATTATTGGACTTTGCGAGTATCTGCTCTACAGATGCTTGATTACCAAATTCATCAGGAAAGAGATCAACTCAAGTTCTTGTTACGCCCACGTACACATGTTGTCGTGACTTCATTTTTCTTATACAATTCATCATACAGAATAGGATCATGGGGCAGAAGAACATGATAAACAACTAAAAGCATCGCCTTCACTTTGCCCTATTAATCATACCTAAAATTTAATTATATATATATATATAGAGTATAGTTTTCCCCGTCGGTTATCAGATATCAGGTACATACTATGTATATCATCTGAGTTTCACAATTCCTTCTTCTGCCCAGAATGTCCAATTCCAATGTTGGGTGGCTGAGATTTTAAGTTGAGCAGCCATAATTTGATTATATTGATTAGATGAATCAAAAAGTTTATTAGAACAAATATATCATACTAATTACTCATTCATAAAGATTGTAAATATTTTCACCCGTGTAACATGATTATTAAGAATCGTTAATTTTTATTAGATAAATAATGTCACCCTAACTATTACCTTACATGGGGGCGAATCTGTCCTTGGCGTCTACTAATCATAGATTTTATTTTTCTTTACATATATATATATATATATATATATATAAGATCAATGTTAAATTAATTAAGGATTCAATAATCTTCCTCTTCGATTGTATATGTAACCTTTATAATAATTTAATACTTATTTGATCACTTTTAATTAAACATAAAAATAGGTATTTTGAAAATGAATGTGATATTTTGACGATGGTTATTCGAGGCTCATCAATCTCTCTTGGTTATTCAAGGCTTATTCAAGTCTAGAGAAAATAGTAAAGGTCATCAATCTCTCTTTGTATACTTGTGTTTTTTTTTTTTTTGAGTATTATTTTGATTTTGTTTGAGATATTATATCAAACTTTGATAATGACATATTCTACTTTTTTTGTGTTTTGACTTGTGTTTTAATTTAAAGGTGAAATATGTTTTTATTCCCTGTACTTGGATGCGAAATTAGAATTCGTCTTTGTCTCAAATTTTGATATATTTTTGTTTCTAAACTTTCAAGATAAATGAATATAGTCATTTTAACCCAACATTATTGATTTTTTTTTTGACATATTAAACAATATTTCAGGTTGACATTTGAGCTTAAACATGTTAAAATGGTGTAAGCAACTTAAACGTAATCTTGAAACGTGTTTAACACGTTAACAAAATTTAACGCAATTAGGTTAAAAAAAAGTATATCTATTTATTTTTAAAATTTAACGCAATTAGGTTAAAAAAAAGTATATCTATTTATTTTTAAAATTTGTAGACTAACATGTATCAAAGTTTGGGACAATGAGGAATTCTAATTTCATGTCAAGTTTATAAACTAAAAACATATTTAATTATAGTTTTAATTGGATGTGTTTTAAAGTTTATGATCTAAGTTCATTTTCTTGCTTTGATCATGTTGCAAATTTTAATAATTTAAAATGGAGGCTTTAGTGATTTTAGTTGACTAAAAGCTATTTGAATTGGCTAAAATGAACTCGGAAGCAAACTAAAATATTTTTTTCACATTGCTTAATTAACTACCTTGATTTTGATTTACTAAAAATGACATATTGACTTTTTAATTAACAAAAATCTCAATAGTTGAAAATTGGTTATTTTTTATTTATATTTTTTTCTTTATTAAAGAATTTAATACCACTCCTTAATTTACTTTGCTTCCTCATCTTGATTTTTATTGGTTTGTGTTTTTACCACCACTTCTTCATTCACTTAGAAAGAGAAGGAAGAATTTTGGTCTAGACCTTAGAGAAGATTCTTTATACAAATTTTAAATTTGAAGGCTTTTGAAAATAAGGTTTACTTTCTTTTAGGTTAAATGTTTGACGAGTTTCTTATTTAGTTTGATTATATTTTATATCTTGCACTACATTAAATTTCACTACGTATTTGTTACATTGTTTAGTTATCTTATTTTCAAGTTTTATCTTCCCTTTAACTATTTTAATAAAACAACCAACTCTAGAAGGAAGAATTTAATAGAGCTGTAGACTATTTTTGCGCAATGCTAAACTGGATCATCTATTGTCAATCACAAATTAAGTACAAAAGTAGTCAACTATTGGGTTTAGGGTCAATCACCTTGCATTTGATGTATTGTCCTTAGATATCAGCCTAACGATTTCAAGTCCAAGTCCACCGAGTGACATTGTTAGGGTTAATCACCATGCATCTGAGATATTGTCTGCTTTGGAGTATGGTTTTCTCATGGTTTTGTTCTTAAAATGTGTCTCAAAGGGTGAAAGGATGAAGGGTAATTTAAACCGTCTTAGGTCTCAATCTCAAATTTAAAGAAAAAAACTCTCATCGAAAGTATAATTTAAGCTCACATGGAAAAACTTCAGAGAGTGAAAGTTCTACAAGATATTGATGGGTCTATAGAGGGGGTTTCACGGAGGAGATACAACACCAATGAGACTTGAGTCCAACCACATAAGGCATTGACATCACTCTCACCCCAAAATCTTAACACAATAGGTTTATGGGTCTTTATTCTTATATAGTGCTCTACTTTCTCATTTATAGCCAATGTGAGATTTAGACTCATACTTAGATTCTTAACCATCTCCCTCTCAAGGGTCAGTCCCTTCAACCACATTGGTACACTCTTCCTGCAATAGAAGCATTCTCAACCACGAGTACTTTTTTGTTGCCTTTTTTTGTACTGTCGTTTTTAACGGGACACGCTTACCTAGAATTCTTGTCAAGAAGACTTTTGATACAAGGATCATACGGCACTCGTCTGAACTGGTTTTAACCATCGGTTCTGATATCACTTGTTAGGTTTACAGAGAAGGAGGTTTCACTGGAAAGATACAATACCAATGAGCATGAGCCCAATCCATATATTGCGGTTTAAATCTTTATCGTAGTTTATTAAAATCACTTACATTTTAAAGGACGAGTTCTCGCTATTGTAACCGGTTAAAATGTAACTTTAATAGGTTAAAACTGTAATACCTACAACGTTATGTTTCATATTCTTTATAAATATAAATTAACTAAAAGTTTAACATCTACGAAATCTTTCAAAATATTTTTAGTTTTGCATTCTAAGAAACATCTTATTGGAGTTTTTCTATAATAATCATGGAATCAAGATCATAGATCAATCGGTATTTCTTTTCTTACTGGTTTCAGCTGAAATTTATCCAGGTAATCTTGCTGCATAATTTTCTTTTTCCTTTAAGTTTTATTGTTCTTGAATAGGGTTGTTAAGAGAGTTTCACACGAGAGATTGTAAGTGATCTTGTAGAGTTAAATTTTATGATGTGCTGTATTTCTTATTTTTCTTTTTTGTATGATGTTTGTAGAAATTTGAAATTAATGGATTGATTTAATGGAGATGATTAAGCAACAGGATATAAGTATCTTCAGATGTTGAACCAATATAATTCTGGGTGTTATTATCTTTTCCTTAAATGAAACGTACTCAAAAAGAAAGAAAGAAAAAAACTGTTTTTGAACTATTTGGTTGCACTGATGTGCATAATCAGTTCATTCTCAACCATGCCAATATTGATTAATTCACAAGTGTTTATTATCATTTTGCAAAATCAGCTCCTTCATTGATATACACACTATAAAACACTTTGAAAACATGATTTGGTGTAATTGTGGGATTCCCCTTGTACGTATGTATGAATATAGATATCGATCGGGTAACAATGGAAGATTCCTGAACCGGCACTTATGTTCAGTGTGTTTTCAATTGACAATGGAAGTCATTCTCTCGATGGTGCCAAGGTTACCACTTACTCCCACTAATAAAGCGGTGAGATCCTTTGTCTTTTTTTGTTTGTGTTTGTGATAGTGGGTAGGTATATATCTGTTAATCATCGGAATATGAATACACGAGTTTCTGCACTCCTTGGTGGGTAACTTCATATGGTCCTTTTCCTGTGTGTCTTTTTGTTAATTTTTTATGTTATGTCACCTGAATCATTGCTCTGGTTGCAAGATCAATGGATCTGAAGTTTTGCCTAAATTTTAGGTATCTAATTGCACGTCTTTCATGATCAAGGATTGTAGTTTTCTTCTTGAAATGTATGTTTGTACTTTTATATCTGTTTTTACTTCCTTTGATGTTTTCTGTTTTCTTCTATTATGTCTATCAAATCTGAGATGGTAGAATGCCAACACAGTTACCAGTTATTCAGCTTTATCTTTAATTGTAGATATATTGAATAGCAACTGATTAATAATGTTTAGATCTAACTACAATCAAGCAGAATAGGATTAGGGTGATCCAATTTGCCTATTCCATTATGATTACGTCTCCTTCATTGCTAAACACACGAGTTTTATTTGCTGGGAATCGCACGACTACTTTGAGAATAGAAGTGAAAACCTAATTCCTCAAGAAAATCAAGATCAACGAGTTCAAACAACAGATCCAATTGTGGGTTTGACACTACGTTTTGACCCTAAGCTTTTAAAACTAGGTCTGTGAAATTACTCTCAATTTTCCGTCATCAATTACCCCTCTTCCCTTGTCTCTTTTGCTTTTTGTTTTTGCTTTCATTCCTATAGCAATATAACCTGTATTTGCCTCACATTTATCATCATTTGAGGCACTAATTGTATATGTTTATGATAGATAGTCAGGGAGTTGAAATTGAAACAGAGTTTCTCCGGTGGCACGTTTAGGGTGAAAAAAGCTAATAGATTAGTGAGTTTAGTATATTCATATTTGTAACAGAGAAATAAAATGAAATTGAATACTATATCCCTGCCTGAACAGGGCAGAATGTTGTGGAATTTGAGAGACCTCTGATTCTGAAATGCCATAACTTCCCTTTAGAATACAACAAATTCTCATCACACAAGAACTCCCATGAAAACCATTTCTCTATGATACGATCTACATCATGTACTATTACATCTGAAGCATTCCCTGCTCTTGCTAGTACACTAGTAGTGTAAATGGACCCCATTCTGCCTGGTGATTCTGGTGAATCCCCACTGGGTCCATCCACCACCATAACATCCCACTTCTTCTCATACACCTGTAATGGTAAGTTTCCCAATGCAAGCTTGCATTTTGATTTTTGAAGGAATCTAGGATCTGGTACACACGCAGCTGGGTTCTGCCTTGCGTGCTTCAGCAGTTTGTAACCTGCTTTTGTTGGCATGTTATACTCAAATCTGTATATTTGAGTGTTGTTGGAGTTTATTCTTGCCTTGCTTATTTTATCAGGGTCATCATCGAGAAAGATGGTGCTACCAGCAGCATTCATGTTTGAGAGGGTGAGGTACTGGGGTTGAAATCCAAATATAAGAAGGTTGCATGGGGATTTAAGAGCAATGAGATCTGAAAGAACTCTGAATTCTTTTTCTGTCAGGGTGGTTGTGGTGTTGGGAGTGTGTGATGCGATTTTGTTGCAGGTGGACAAAGGTGAAGAAGAACAATTGTGCTGAGGAGCTGGAAACAAAGCAGATAACCCAGTTGAAAAGGGTGAAGTCTTGACATTGAGGCTCAGAAGTCTGAGGATTGATATGATAGAAAGGATCAAAACAAGGATGGGGATGAGTTTCTTTTTGGTGAGATTCATGCCTTTCCTTCCTTGCCAATATTTGTGAACACAACAAGTGTGATTTTCTTGTGCTCGAGATGTGAGTGAGGGAGAAAAATGAACTAGAGGTGATAGGAGAGGACGAAAATGAAGTACATCAGGGGGCATCTTAATTTTTTTCTGATGCTTCTCCTTTGAAAAAACTGCTGTTACATTACATCCTTCTCATAGCGTTGCGAGATTTTGGTGATGATAACTGTTCTTATGGTGGTCCTTTTCATCTTGTTGAGTAGGGAGGAAGGGATGACTTTGCTTCTGCTATAAGTGTCCTTTTTTCTTTTCATCCAGCTGCTGCTAGCTACCTAATTGTTGTGGTTGCAGGTTAAGCGTTAAGCTCTAGAAATTTAGCTACATGTCTCATTTAGAAAGAAAGTTCATTTCAATCATTTGTTAGGGTGCTGACATGCGTCCTTTATGTTTGGTTTGTGGTAATGTTTTCTTTTTGGATGCTTGTTTGGTGATCTTGAGTAAGCTTTAAGATGGCTAGCGGGTTGGTGAGGGGTCTCTGTTGAAATTTCAGCACTTGTGACTAAGGAGTTTTTCTCATTTCATATGAAATTATTTGAGGTTTGTGATGTGGAGCAATGATTGATTATTATTTACCCTTCCCTGGTTTAAGATTTTTCACTTACAGACTCAATGCATGTGAACTTTGGAACAATCAAGGTGAACTTCGTGGAAAATCCCAAACCAAAAACTATAGCACTGTAGACTGATATAATATAGCACCAAGATTTTGTAATTTCTATCCTCCAACATGAATTATAACCTTCTTTAAATTCTTTCTGGATACAACACAAATGTTTGAAGCTACTAATCCAAAGCAAACTATTTAGATTTTAAAAAATGTGTAATTTTACTTCAGATTTCAATTATATATTTTATTTCCTTCACTTTAATCCAAATAAACTATATATCCTAAAGAAATATTGTCAAACTTTATAAAAAAAAGAAAAAAAAAAAAGTAAAAAGTTGATAATAGAAGAGCCCCATCTGGAGCCTCAACATTTCCTTCAGATTCATTGAATTATGTACTTACACACAATAATTCACTCACTTGTTTCTTGTTTATGTCTTTAGTTATATTTTTATTAAACATAGGAGTTGGCATCTATATATATAAACGGCCAAATCACCTCTGTCTGACTTTATAAAGATCATAAATATTTATATATTGGGTTTGAAATTTTTATGTTTTCTTAATAATTTAGAAAGATTATCATTGGTATATTCTGAAGCGAGAAACTCGATGAAGACGAAATTGCCCCTAACAGTAACATATTACTTTGCCGGAAAAGAAAAATAGTGTTCTTTGTGGATTGTGCGCGCAACATTTAGCGCGAGACCAGGAATACTTTAATAATTTTCCCTTTCAATTTTCAATTCAATATTATACACCTCTTTTTTAAAAGTTTTTTTTTTTTTTTTCATATCACAATCATAACTCTATTGGCTTTCCTTTGATGAAGATTCTAAATAACTATCAGATTATAGTCTTATATATTAGTATGTTTCCCACCCTGGTTCTATTATTAAGTTAGGTAGAATTTTAGAATGCATATTTGTGATTATAAAAAGAGTGTATAATTTAAATTTATAAAGATATTACTTAATATGATGGTTCAAGTAAAACTAATATATATTTTTTCTAATTTAAAAGTGTTAAATACGTTAACCCAACTCATTCCTATGAAATAAGATGGGTTGAAGACTTTTTTTTGTTGGAACGAAAATCCTAACTCTACTCTTTTTTTAATTGAGTTAGGTTAGGTTAGGTTTGTTTGCCTACTAAATTTTTTATAAAAGTGTATTTAATAATTTTACTTGCCATAACGTTTTTCTAAATTATAATAAGACGCAATTAATAAAAGAGAAAAAAATTATAAAACTAGTAAGTATTTAAGAGATATCACGAATGACAGAAATATTAAATGTAGTTTAAGAAAAAATAAATAAAAAAAATTGATAGATTAAAGAGTTTGGGAACAAATATTAATTCAATCCAACCCACATCGAGTTAATAGTTCATATTATATAAGTTGGTTGAAATGTAAAACTCTACCTAGTCCATTCAAAAATATTATTTGAACCTACATAAAATAATAGCATGTTTGAAGATGAAAAATGATATTTTTTACACTCTTTGTTTTTAGATATAATTACTTGATAACCCTGTGATAATAGTATAATAATATAATATTTAAAAAGTATCTTTCTAATTTAAACATTTATATTGTCATATTATTATTCTATCAAGTAATAAAGTAATTATATACAAAATAAATATATCAAAATATCATTATTCATCGAAAATATATGACTTTATTAATATTAAAACATTGTTTCGAGAGAAGCAACAAATGTCTGCTATTACTTGAGTATCTGTTTGGTAGGTTGAGAATAAAAATTATAATCATCAAAATGATATTAAACTCATCAAATTAAATAATGGTTGTTTTAATGAAATTAAGAAAAAAAAAGCGTATTTCAATCCTAGTTTCACTCACAAAAAGTAAAAAAAAAAAAAAAAAATCAAAACTACATTGTTATAGCCCTCTTATTTTATTGAGTTCGACTATGTTATTTTGAAACTAGTCATGAATTAAATACGTGTTTGCTTATATGTTAATGATTAAAGTTTATTGAAGGCATGTTCACAAAAAACATGTATTAGTTAAATCCCGTTGAGTAGTTTCTTACATGTTTCCAAATCCATTATAATATACTCGCATAAAAAATCTTGAATTTCATGTGAAAGCAATATTTTAATGTGAAATGCAAACAGAAATTTGAGATTTCTCTTTCAAGACTAGGTTATAAATTATTGCCAAAAATTGTCTTATTGCCCAAAACAACACATTTTCATATGATTTTCTTTTGTTTTTTTTTTTTTTCCTTGCAACTCGTCAAATGGCTCTTTCGTTCCTAGCAAACCATGCAGACAGAGTAGCACAATTTTCAAAGGTGTTAGTTTCATCTCAAGAATCAATTTTGAACAACCGTTGAAAAAGTGATAATGGTTTTACTGTTTACCATAATCTCTAGAATCTTTTCCGTTCAGGTTTTTTTGCCGGGATTTCATCTTAATGTCTATCAGAAAGTTACTAAAGAGTCTCTTTCAAGTAGTTAACAGTTAACAAATTTTCCCAGTAATTAAGGAAAATTATAACAGTAACTCTGATATAATGCTTAGCAGAAAGATTGATTCACACAGTTCCCTTGGAATCACACATGACATGAAATGAAATTCCCCCATTATTGTCAAAAGGTCATTTTCCATCCAAAATATAAAATTCCCATTGTGACGTTGCTCTACCAATAAACACAAATGGTGGTGATGCCGTTGCCATTGGAAAGCCTCACCAAAAAACTCTCACTCATAACGTCTTCTTTACCTCAATTGATGGAGCTAAGAATCAAAGCAAGGTTGAAATTTTAATTAAGGCCTAGTCTGAAAACCCTAATAAAAAAGTATTATAACGGAGAATACTTTGCAAACCATGCCTACAGCAATAGAAGATGCCACCACCAGTTCATCATCACCTACTATCCTAGAGGGTTGCTATTGTCCTTGTCGGCTTAATCATTTTCTTTTAGCTTCTTTAATATTCGATCATTAGATTCACATCTTCAACAAGAAATGTCATATCAGTGAGTTTGGCTGGACCAGGTCCTCCTTTCAAATACGCTTTTTTCTTCATATTAGGACTCACTAGTCACTACCCTTAAACAGGTTTTCAATTAGTTTAACTTCAAAACTTCTGTTTATGGGTTTATGTTTGCTAGGAGAAGAAATTAAAAACTAACTACTCCCTTTTGCTTCTTTAAGGAGTGAATATTGCCATGGGAACAAACAGGGAGGAGCATGGAGGATCTGGGGTAAAGTTTTTGTTTCTTGTTAATTTGTTGTTGATTTTATTTCAATTGCAGAAGCTTGAATAATCCCACACCTTATGTCAGGTAACTTATCAGGAAATGGCAGAAGAAGATGAAGCCAAGGACATTCAGAATGTTTCTGTAGGACCTATACACAAATTAATAGCAGAGAATCCCAAGTCAAACAGTATGGTTATTAAAGTAAGTAGCAAATTCTCACTTTACTTGTTTCTTGTACAGACATATATATATATATTCCATGGAAAATTAACCATTGGTACCAAAACAGAAACCACATGTGGTGATTCCTCCTCATATAATAGCAGAAGCAATATCAAGGATCCGTGATATTGACATTAGATGGTCAGGTCCAATAACACAGAAAGAAATGGAATATGTTGAACAGTATGTGTTGGCAAAGTACCCTGAATATGCTGGCCTAATAGAAGGAGAAGGGAATGGCATAGACTTGTCTAGCTTTATCATCAATGAGGAGCCTTCAGAAGGCATGTCAGATGACAGGAAAAAGTCACCAAGAGGGACCTTTAGAGAACCTTTGTTTGGTAGTAATCTCCCTGAAATGGATAGGACCCAGTTGGAGGCATCAAGATTACTGGATATTCTCACCAAAAAATCCTCCTTTCCAGGGAGTTTCATCTCAATCCCAGAAATCCAAGCCCAAAACAAGGTTTTGAAGCATTGTGGGTTGCCTGATCATGAGTACCTGGTTCTCTTCACTCCAAGTTACAAGGATGCAATGATGTTGGTGGGGGAGAGCTACCCTTTTGTCAGGGGAAACTACTACATGACAATTCTTAGGGAAGAGGAAGACTATATCAGAGAATTTGCTTCTTTTAAGGAATCCAAGGTGATTCTGGCACCCAAAACTTGGTTGGATTTGAGGATAAGAGGGTCACAGCTGAGCCAAAATTTCAGGAGGAAGTGTAAGGTTAGCCTGAAAGGGTTGTTTGCTTATGAAGCAGATGTGAATGGGACAAATCATTGGGTCTCAGAGGCTCATAGGAACTACTGGCATGTTCTGCTTGATGCCTCTGCATTGGTGCTGGGAAAGGATAGGTTTTGCCTTGGCCTTCATAGGCCTGATTTCTTAGTGTGTTGTCTTGATAACACTCATTCCAATCCTTCAAGAATCACTTGCCTCTTGGTGAGAAAGAAATCTTTTGACACCTCCAATGCTTCTTCTCAGGCCAATTGATGGGTCAGAATCAGTAATAGTTGAACTGCATTGTCTTAACTTGTATCATGAACTCGGTTTAACAGTAAATTTTCATGGAGTATTCTGTAGATTCAATAAAACTTTTGACACATACAGAGAAAACCCACTATGATTGGTTCAGATGTAATTCGGTATTTGTGTTTGTGATTGATTCCTGATCGTTTGGGCGGTTTATATTTTACTAGAAGGTGAAATTGTGATCCATGCTTGGTTTTTGTGGCCGAACCATTTTCTTTTGTAATAGTTAATCTGTTTCAAAGAATTTTGGTGGCTACTATTTTAGCTTGTGGGAAAGTATTCTGGTGGTCAAATCAAATCTTATGAAACTGAGTAAAGACTGATTTGATTACCAGCTCGAAGATCTAGTAACTTAAAAAAATGGAGATGCAATTACCTTTGACATCACATCCAAGATTTTTGTGGAAAATGCAGGAATGTGTGATCGTGCTATGTCAAACATTAAAACATGAGAACAAAGAAATCTCCCTATATTATATAATTTAAAATGCGTATGATTTAATTTATAATATCTATTTTTATTTCAACTACTTCTACGAAAATTCAGCTTTATAAATATTTTAATATAAATATAAAAATATATTTAATTATTATTTAGATTTAGGAAATTATGATTGATATATTGTAAATATTTAATATTTTATTACATTTTGTTCTCTATATATAGAATACATTAATAAAATAAAATAAAAAGTTTTTCCATACAACATACCTCATATTTTTTTATATATGTTCAATTTATTAGGCTTCTAGGATGAAAGAAAATTTCTCACAAGTCGTTATTCCACATTTTAATAGTGAAAACTATGATATATGAATAGGAAAAATGCAAACTTGTCTAGAGGAATTAGATTTATGGAAAGTTATGGAGGAAGATAATGATTGTTTGAAAATTCCACCATGATCCAATTCAAAATGCAAAAGGAAGAAATGACAAAGAAGGCAAAGGCAAAGTCGTGCTTGTTTGCATGTGTTTCACAAATGATCCTAATCAAGATCATGATCCTAAAGTCACCTAAAGAAATTTGGAAGAAAAATATGAAGGGAACTAGAAGATTCAATGTATGAAATGATTAAACTTGGAGTTTGAACTATAAAAGATGAAATAGTATGAGACCATTAAGGGATGCTCAAAAAAATGGTTGGGTATTGCTTTCAAGATAAAATTGTTGGAAAAGGAAATTCAAAATGTGAAAATTCTAGTGACAAATGTCGGAGAAATATAAACCATCTACATATATGATCCAAACTTAATTAGGATGCAAACTTATGGAATTTTAAGAGTCATATAATTATAATATGAAATATGAGGGCCACATAATTATAGTATGGAATATTATGGATGTTAAAAATTTTATGGGTTATAAAATTGTGAGAGACATGAGATATATGATAAATATAACAGATATGTTATATCGCGGAACTTGTTATTTTATTCATATATTCTATATATACAACAAAATCTAACAGAATATAAAATATTTACAACATCTCAATATTGATGTGCTAATTCTAAAATAATAACTAATTTATAAAATTAAAATATATTTTTAAAAGCATAAATATTTGCTAAAAACTAATTTAAATAAAAAATATATTAAGTAAATATTCTCAAGAATGGATTATATAATAAACCCTTTATTTTCTACAAAAGCAACTGAAAAAATAATTTGCTTTAATGCAAAAGATGAGCATAGGCACCAAATGTGACAACCAATACTTAAGTCTAAATGATTGTCAATGCTTGGAGATTATTGCTTTGTTGGAGCAATTCAAAACGTAGTCCAGACCAAGTATTACTCAAAGAATGAAAGTCATTAAAAGAGATCGAGCAAGTCATGAATGAGGTCGTCTTACATGGGTCTGTTTTTTTCCAATGATAGTAAAGTTGAAATTGGTCTGGACGAAGTTGAAGTTGACTAACATAATGTTATCTTCAAGTCATTAGAAGGTATTATGAACCTTGATGTCGATATGAGCAAGTACCTTATTTATCATCGAGTTAGTTAAATCAAGCTAAGGGTGCGTTTTTCATCCTTTGTCGTATTTCACAAAATGGTCAATGGAAAATAGTCATCAAATGACTTTACGTGATTTTTTTTAACATAAAGCCACAATATTATTGATCCAAGAATTTTTCTTTTCCAAATGCGGATTTAGATGAAATGCAGACTTAAATAAGTGCGGACTTAAATGAATGTCTACTGTATTCTTTTGTTAGAAAAGATATGCAAATACCAAGATCCTCAAAAAGATATCAAGATTTATTACTAATTTTTCATATTTCATGGAATTTTTCTTGCAAATTTGTTATAAAATTTTGCAAGAAAAGAATTTTTTTCATTTTTCTAAAAGTTCTAATTGGTAGGTAATTCATTCATTCATAATTATTTCTTACAAAATTATAAAATTTGCAAGTATTTCCTACAAAAATTTATGTGAAAAATGTTTTGTACAAAATATTTTGCAAAAACATTGATAGCAATTTGTTGCAAATATCATTAAAAGATTTGTAAGTATTTTCTACAAAAAAAATCAAAATAAAATTGACAAGAAATATTTATTTTTTAGTAGTGATTGTAGATGATGAATTAAAGGATGAAGTACTTCTTACAACATCATATGTTTGTTGGAAAGATCTCAAAAAAATAACAGTAACCAAGCGCGGAAGCAAAACCAGATCAAATCTTCTCTAAATAAATAATATGCAAAATAATAAAATGCATAAAATAGAAAAGGGAGGAACCAACAAACACCAAAACTTTTGACGTAGAAAAATCTCAATTGGGAGGAAGAACTTACGGGACCTTGTCCAGTCAAAACTTCCACTAATAAAAATCAATGGGTACACCACAAGTTCTCTTGGAGATTCTAAGGATCAACATAGCATTATTCTCTTCACCGACAAGATGGATAACAAATCCCAATGGTTATTTTAGATAAACAATAGAGTGAGCCCCAATATATGAGAAAAGAAATAAAAAAAATTTCTCCAAGGTAGCTTCTCTGCACAGACTTACACAGAATAAACTGGTTGCTCTTTTCTTCTTCTTGACTCTCTCTGATGGCTTCTCACTAGAGACAATCACAACTTCTTTCTCTCTATCTCACTCTATTTTTCTCTCATCTCAAACTTGACGCAAGGGTTGCATATTTAAATTGCATAATAAGTCGAGAGTCCATCAAACAATATCTCCTTCTATTTTTCTTAATTAAATCAGTGTGGACCTAATAAATTGGTGACCCACCTGACAATGTTACCGCTAACAAATCTACAAAATGTTGGATTATAAATAGTGGTTATACAAACCATGACTCATGATGGAGCATTTTTCAAATAGCTCAATAAATCAGATATTTTAAAAGTAAGTATTGTGAATGGAGAATAACTTATTGTGAAAGGTATAAGAACATCATTGTTAAAACTAATTCATGTGTCATATTGTGAAAGGTACAAGAACAATTGTTGTTAAAATTATTCTACAAGATATATATGCATTTGAAAAAGTATTTATTATTTTATATAATTAAGAATGTCAATTGATTTATCATTTTCCAAACTTAAAATTCCTCTTAAGATATTTAATTTTGAAAATAAATTAAATCCATGAATATTTAACAAATTATCATGTTTTAAAGATTTTTCAAGGTTTAAGCATTTTTCTTTAAAAAATGTATAATCTAGTGGCTTTAATTTTTTAAACACTAATTAAAAAATTAAAAATATCTTCATATATTTTAAATTGTTCAAATTTATTCATACTTCATTTTTGTGATGCAATTAAAGCCTCAATTCTTCTCTTCTTTTAAATTTTTGAATAACTTGATTCAAAATTTGTACTTGACATATCTAGATATTTTTATATAGAATAAAAAATTATAATATATAAAACACTACTAAAGATAAATATATAAAATGAATAAATTAAAACGATAAAACCTGATTCTAGTTGTTGATAGTAGACTTATAGTATCTTAAAATTTTAAGTCTCTTTTTCGTTCTCAAGTCTCAACTTTTTCACAAACTTGCAGATTTATTTATTTTAAGATTAATCATTAATAAAAATAATTATTACTGGTAATAAATCTTTTTTCCATAAACTTGAATTATCTTTCTACAAAAAATTCAACTTTGAATTATGCTCCAATTAATCTACTATCCACCAAAAGATTAAACCATAATCTAATTAATAGTTTGTAGAAAAATTCACTTCCTCATCAAAATATGGAAAGAAAAACTCAATCCGAAAATTGGAAAGTACCAAAAAAACAAAATTAGACAAAAGACATACATTTCTAATTCTAATATAAATCCAAAATAGAATAAAAATAATAATACAAATATAAAGAAAATACATACTAAAAAAATGAGATGAAAAAATTGATATACACAATTTAAAGAATATAATATATCAAAACCCTGAAAAAAACTATTAAAAGAGAAGAAAGTTAAGAGACAAGAAAATTCATATAAAAATAAAAAAAGAAAATAAAATTTAACTGAATTATAAGAAAACAAAAATAATTAATCATTCTCAAACCCTAAACCTTAAACAAAATCATAACTTATTAAAAAAATATGTTAAATCATTAATTATCATTTTTATTACCAATAAAAAATTTATAGATAATAATTTAATTAAATTTTATTCTTAAAAATAAACTTATAAAAATTTAATAAAACTAATAATAAAATACTTTTTTAAAAATATTTATTTTAAATATAATTTTATAATTAATTTAATAGAAACATATTATTTTGAGATTTTTTTCTTATTGAAGCTTCTCTATTTACTTAAAACTAGTAAAATTCTTTTTGAAACCTTTTTTTTAACCTAAAGTGATTTGTTTCTTAACCTAAAGTGAATTCATAAAACTTTTTTATTTAAATCATAAAATAATAAATCTACTCGCCCTATGGTTGACTAAAATTTCGTTTTCTTACGGAACACTACATTTAATATTTTCTTCACAAACATAAAATAAACCAAACATGTACATATTCAGAAACTCGTAATAGACATATAACCACTCATCATTATCAGTAATAAAAACTGATGTCAAAGCCTAAACTCTTCGAATTTCTCCCATAATATTTGTGCCAAGAGACATTATGAACTACATTTGGAATGTGTAAAACTACAACCACGCCACCAATATCAGATGAAAGCAAAACCATAATTGGAACTTCTGAACTGTCATGTGATTCAGCAAAAACAGGAGCTGCAAATTTTCAAAGACCAAAAGTTCTTCCTCCAATTCAGCTTGTAGCCACACATTATTTTGGTCTTGTTCTTCAGCAATAGAATCAACAACCAATCGAGATCGTGGTAAATAACCCAACACTTGCAACAGCCTCAATTTGAATTCAGAAAATCAGTGACTAAGAAAGTGGTAGGTTGAACCGACCGTTATCAAATGGTACACCAGACATACTTATGTTTATAAAAGACAGTGTACTCTCAAGAACAGTGATGATAAAAAATATTTAAAAAATGAACCAAACTGCCTTGAGATGATTATTTACGGTATACAATGAGCAGATATACATAACCAGAAAGAAGCCACTCAAAACGAAGAATAATCAAAACAACTATCACTACGAGAGTATGCATCAGCAGCAACTACAATAAAGGCTTGTATTGGATTATATAAACAAGTTGTGCCTAATATACTGTGAACCAAAAGATATGCAATTTCCCCAGCAGGCTGCTAGAACTTTTCTGACTAAACTTCGTCTTGACCATGACTGGTACTTTTCAAGATATTGTACTTGCAGAGGGGGCAAGTAGCATTGATATGCAGCCATTTGTCCACACAGGAACAGTGAAAATGGTGGCCACAAGGAAGTTGCCTAAGTTCAACCCCATCATCATAAGCAGAAAGACAGATGCAACATTCCTACAGTTTGCAAACCAAAATTTTTCAGATTAGCCGCACAACAGAGGGTGTAATCAGTTTTTCTAACGCAAACTATTAATCTCATCAAAATTATCTCCCATTTTCTGGAACCACTTTGTCGAAAAATTAGATTGAAAAGCAAGGCCAAAACGGAAGAGATGGAAGGCGGAATAAATACATAACGGATTCTCCGATCTGGGAATGTGTTCACAAAACAACTGTGCTATGGCTTATAACAAGGCCATTGTTTTGGAACAAACATGGATTTCCCTTTGAAATATATTGAAAAAGACAGACAGAACAAAAAGAATACAAGGGAAAGGGAGAAAAAGGCCAAGCCAACGAATAACAAAAAAGAACAGCATACCGCATCCTCGTCAGAAAGAACATGTTCAATGGGAGAATCAGTATCGCATTCAGTCATTATTCCTCCAGCAGTTCCTTGTGTATTCCCATCAAGTTTCTCATTAGTTTCAGTTCTCTGGAACTTGAATTTTGACAATTGCTCAATATCTTCTTTTGATGCCCCTTCCTGCTTTTTCGTAATCCCGAACAAATGAGAAAAAAGAGATTAGACAAGGAACAGTACAATTACTAGATTACAACAATTATCACAATTAAATACTCAAGAATCAATAATATATTCACAATGCACCAAGTTGTAGGAAAGTAATCATATGACAAATTTCACTCCTCACAAATCCTAAAAGGCCAACAATGTCAACCTGAATGAAGCACACAAATCACAGGATAAAATGTTATCTAAAAAAAATATATATACAGGACGTGCCATTTTGTTGTGAGTATATGATGTTATAATTCACTTCATCTTCAACACTAAAAAGTCTCAGGGACATTCATTTAACAGTCTCCATTTACTCATCACAGTTGGTAAAACCAACTTTCATATCATACATATGCAAGTATCAAAAATTAGTTCCACCTCATCAAAAGTCACTTTTGCGTGACAAGCTTCAGAGTTTATCGCAATATTTCTCGTACTTGTACTAAACATTGATTCCTTCAATGGTTACCCAGTGTATTTATTATGATAGAAAAACATTTCCTTTCATCGTATATGTATTCACAAGACTGTTTTATTTTATTCAGAAAGGCAAAACGTAGTAAGTAAAAGAGACAAAAATTAGTGTCTAGAAGATCAGGTAAGAGACACAACTGAGTCAAATAGCATTATCAACCTAAAAATACTCTGGGTTAGCCTAGGTTATTCACCTTAAACAGTAGAACAAACAAAATACTTCCTTTGTAACAATTCATGGGACTCGCTGAATACAAGGTATAATAGATCAATCTTTATCCATCCCAATCATATTCCATTCCAAATTTCTGCTAAGAATCTTATACACTACAAGTCCTATTAAAGTCGCACCACAACTAGCAACAATAATGAAAATTAAAAATTTCACATATTTTGCCCGCACAAGACAGCTTTTCCTTCACATCCAACACGGTTTGATCCACAAAAAATAGATCCTACAAGCTAACATATGTGTCTCTTTCTACCAAATGGCAAGTCTATATTTATTCTGAGTGCATCCCTCCATTTCATTTAGCTTCAATAAATTCAAAAACTCAAACATTTGGAGCCACAAATATCACCAATTTTCTTTAAAGACTCGGCAGATAAATGTGGATAAGTAGAGGGAAATTTAAGGACACGAACACTTGAGGCGCTAGATTCATACATCCATACTAACTCATACAAGAACCAGTAATGACACCATAATGTACCTGGTCTGCAACTGCATACAGGAGTGCAATGATACATGGTAGACAACAGCAAACAGCTATACCAATGATGCATGCTAGTGCAATGCAGAAAACGACAAAGAAAACATCAAAACCCAGGAAGGCTATACATAACCTGCAAAGCAAGTAGAATTTGTCAACGGTAATCAAGTAAAATAACTGTAGGTTTTCCAAAAAGGAAAATAAATTACACATAAATACAGTTACAGAAGTATGAGCAAGTTGCACAAGCACGAGTCAGATACAGGACAAGAGAGAGAGAGAGAGAGAGAGAGAGAGAGAGAGAAACAAACCAGTAAAGCAGAGGAGAATGTTGGACCAAAGCTTCACTGTCAGCTGATATCCAGTAGAATCCAACAACCCACCAAATGAAAGAAAACATTGTGTTGGCTGATTCCAAATGCTTGGCCATACTGTTTGGGTAAAATGATGAATGAATCAATAATTGATCGTACTATTTCCCGATCTAAATAAATATTGGACATTGTATTACTTTTCCAACCCTTAGCTTCTGATTATTTTGAAGAGATGAAACATATGCACAGAAAATGGAAAAAAAAATGCAACAAACTGACCCACATATAACTTTGTTGGAAATTATATCAGGCGAATAGAGAATTTTTCCCTAATCATCCATCATTAAGATTTCCAGACTTAGCCACCATACTACTGTGCTAAAAAATCATGTGTTACTAATTTGTCTATACTTAAAACATACACATTTACACCCCTGTTTTAAGAGAGTGAATAGAAAATAACTTTACTATCTAACAATTCAGCCAATTATTAGATGAGAGAGCCTTTTATATCACCTATTCCTACAAAGTTACATCATCCGTTTCACTCGCTCAAAGCAATTTGAGAGAGATTTTAGAGATCCCAGAGTATTACAAAAGTTGGAAAATCAGAGCATTTGATATATTTTGAACTGACAAAATTCTTTTTTTAACTAAGCATCGAGAAACCCAAAATCTCCCCGCGGTTTCTCTGAAGCATGAAGTGAAGGTTTGGCAGAGTTTTCAATTAAACCACGTATCTCTGAAATTTAAATTAGTTAAACGACTTTCAGTTACATCATAGCAAACACTTAAAAGCATGCTGGTTCCTTAAATTCATTTGGCAAACTCAATTCATTATAGTCCAGCGCTATAGTAATAAATGCATATGAGATGTAAAAAGAAGGGAAAAGTACTCATAAATTCAAAGCGCAACCTTGGTTACTGATAAGAAATTTACCTTATACCATCGTCCTCGAGCTGCGGCAACGACACGTAGTGTCCAGAGCCTTCCATCGAAGCCGAACTCAAATCCCCGCTGCCGCCAACAGCAACGGCGGCGCTGGACTGTTCACGGCGGCGCTGCCGCCTCCGGTACTCAAAGCACACACACGCGACGTGAAGAACGCACTGCATAGCGTAGCCTACTATCCACAACCTCAGGGGCATATTCGGATTCTCGTCGCGACTAAGAATCAAGACGGTGGCGGCCGCGGCGACGAACGCGAAGTTCCAGAGAATATCCAAGACTACAACGGGCTTCGAATAGGCCCAATCGCTCTGTCTTTCTTCCAATTGCTCCGCCGCCGCCTCCCGCACGACCATCGACGGCTCGCGCATCAATCGGCGGCCGCTCGCCTGCCTCAGGAAGCGTGCCGCCTCGCGTAGGCTGGGGCGGCGGAGGAGACGGCGGCCGGAGTTAGAGTCGTCGGAAGAAGCGCCGAGGAACGGCGTGGGATCGGCGCCTTCCTCGGAAGAATGGTTAGGTGACCTTGTGGTGGCCATGTGAGGCGCTTTAGGACATCTGAATCTGAATCTTGCTGGGATTGCTGGGACAGTGTCAGAAGAACAAGGGATTCCAGAAATCAACGATTCAACGGGGGTGAATATGGAAATACCTATTATCTGAAATCGGAAATTAAATCATCATTATTTTTCTCTGAGTTCAATGAGGAGATATCACAACGGTGCCGTTTTGATCTTCGTCACGCGCATTCGTCTTTTACCCGCTGAAACATAACAAATTCGGCTTTTATTTCTTTTTTTACGAGGGAATTTCTTGAAACTTCTCAAGTCTCAAATGTCGGCGTCGTTTTGTTTAATTAATAGATAAATATGGCAGTTGTTTGGTAGAAGAGAAGAGTGAAAATAGAAGAAAAATAAATAAATAAAGATATTTAATAATAGAAAAATCTATTTTATGAAATTTATTTCTTTTAGGATTTTATTTTCTATAGGAGTAAGTTTGACAGTTTTGTTTTATAAACTTCTCTGTTTCCATGTAATTATCATGAAAATACTTGATAAAATCCACATACTTTTCTATAAAACTCGTCATCTTTCTTTATGACTAAAGTTACACTTTCATTCCTTTTTTTATAAAATTTGTTATCATAAAGTATTCACACTCATATTTGTTACTACTTTCCAGTTTCGCATTTATTCTTTTTTTCTTATTATAAATCTTTCATAGTTTCTGCTTTTATCTATGTACTGGATTGATGCCGTGTTGTATCCATAAAAAAATAATTTAAACATAATGGTATAAATTATATTTAATGTACAATCATTATAGATTTTAAAATATTTCATGGTAAATCTTATTAAAATATGATAAATTAAGAATACTTCGATGTTATAAATTAATATGTAATATTTGTTTCGAGTCATTCAGTACACTTTCATATGAAATTTGATATTTAAAAGCATGAATTCTTATATTGTTTACTCATAACATGGTCTTAGAATAACTTCAAGACTTCAAGTTGATATTGTTTGAAGTCAAGAAAATAAAACTATCATTGTACAGCAAACAATATATATAATATGTATCCTTAAACGTTATTGTTGTAGTATTTTGAAAATGTTGACAACCCTTATTAAGTGGAAGTGGTAATTAATACTAATTTTTTATTATTGATGAAAATATTTTATTAAAAATATAAAAGAATATGAAAAAAAAATATCATTAATCTAAATATCAATCATTACTATTGTTAACCCTTATTAAGTGGAAGTGGTAATTAATACTAATTTTTTATTATTGATGAAAATATTTGATTAAAAATATAAAAGAATATGAAAAAAAAAATCATGAATCTAAATATCAATATTACTATTGTTAAGAGGTAAATTTTAAGTCAAAGTAACAACAGTGGAATAAAAACAAATGTTCAAAAAACAATAAATTTTTTAATAGCAAGTAATACAATAGATCAGACAAATAAATCTTATCAAGATAACTCATAGTTCTGATATTATGTTAAGAAATGAACTTTAAACATAACTTAATCCTATAAATCTGACTTGTAAAATAAAGTTAGCATCCATATATATAGTATAAAATCGTCTTATTTTTAACCAACATAAAACTTTTAACAACATTTTTTTTTATAAAAAATCATTATTTTGATTCATAATAAATAAAACTACTAACAATGAAAAAGAAATACAAGTAGTCAAACTTATACATTTGTCTCATAAAATAACTTGGGAGTGTTTAATCCAGAAAAGTATGGCCATGATGATTAATGACACCTATTATGAAGAATTTGAGCAAAAGATTATTATTCGACAAAGATTAATAAAGTAGTGTTTAGTTATTCTGGAAGCTAATAATCAGTGGATAATATGTTTTCTTACATGAATGTAAACCGGGTCTTAACATCGAGAATAAATTTGAATGAGGTGTACCTTGGATATTAAACTCTATTGTGTAATGATTATTAATAGAAACTAATTTATATGTTAACTTAATCTCTTTTTTGGTGATTATTTTGGATATCACTTTTCATAACTAATAAAATTATATATTAATTTTGATGGGACAAATTATATATTTTGGATTAGAATTATTAATATGGAGATTATTTTTCAATTAGCTAATTTGTTTTGCAGAATCAAAGTAATTAAACAGCAAATTAATTAATTTCAAATTAAACAATTAAAGTATGGATTATGGACACTAATTTTCTAACTATCCAATTTAACTATACATTAATTCACAATTAAGTAATTTTATAAAATCCAATTAGTCTGACCTAATAAAATAGTACTATTTTAACATAGACAATAACAACTTATCATACACTCATCTCACATACATCACTGAGTGAGCACTTATGGATATGGATGACTAATGATTTCATAGCTGTTGATATTATTTGCATCCAAAATAATTTTGAAGGAAAATTTGTGACTTGAAATAGGTAATGCTTCACTTTTTAACTTGGGTATAAGACCAGAATAAATACATGCATATTTGTCTCATTTCAATCTTCTTGTACATCTCATTATCATGTTCATCAGTTATGTGTTTATTTTTATTTAATTTGAATTTAATAACTCAATTTTATATATACATTTCATTATTTTTATCATTTTATATCATTACTTTTAATTTTATCAAATTGTTATTTAATATTTTATAATTATAATTTATTTTCATATTTGATATTAAAGAAAATCATATATTTTCTTATATTAAATATTTGATGATGTAATATCTTTTTAATATAGTTTTTTGTAAAAAATATTATTTTGTTAATATTTATAATAGTAAAAGAACAATACATAGGTTGATACGAACACACTTTTTTTTAAATGAAAATAAAATAAAATATTATTTTAGTTGAATATAAAAATAAAAATAAAGAAAAAATTAAATTTTCACTAAAAAATAAAGATAAAATGTTCAAAATTCCCTTGTTATTAATTCTATCACAGTAATGAAAATGTAGTTTGCAAGTGGAATGGACACGGTATATAATAATAAAATGACTTTTTATTATTAAATTTTGATAATTTTTTATTATAATTTTAGGTGTTATTTTTTAAGTAATTTTTTATTTTATTTTTAATATTTTGAATTTATTTATAAATTATAAAAAAATTATCAAAATTTAGTATTAAAAGGATCATCATCCTATATAATATATTCTTAAATAAAACATACTTTATTCCTTTTCCTTTTACATTAATATTCTATTGTTATTTATTATATTTTTTCTTGAATCCATCACACTAAATTGCAAACAGTGTCTTTATCACTCTTGGTCAACAACTTTTTACTCAGTCACTCTACATTTATATTGTGCTTAAAGTGACATAATAATATCTTTGTTCTTTTAACCTTATCATTAAGCTCCTATTTCAACCAAATTGTGTCATATTTCATTTTTATGTATTTATGTAAATCTTTATGTCGATAAAGTACACCTGTTACTCTGCTATCAAATAAAATAGTGCACAACTTACATCACCGATATTTTTTCTTTATGTTACTCTCCTTCTGCAACACCACTTTTACAATTGCAACGTATCATCGATGATACTCATTTTGCACCGCTAAAACAATCATGTATAATAATTCTATTAACTATTTCAAATATAACCTTAAAAAGCAACTTTTAAATCTTTTTTAAAAATATATTTTTAGATTTTAAATTTTGTGGTGAAGTTCATTTATATTCTAAAATTTCATATAGTTTAATTCAAAATAGATATAATTTGTATAATTCAACAACTTTAATCTTTTAGGTTTATTAAACAATATTGAAGATTTATATTGTTATTTGAGTCAGAACTAGACAAACACATTTGAGTTATGAAAGTTATATATATTCATTAAAATTTTAGAAATCAAATTATATTAAAAAAAAAATTTATATTAAAATTCATAATTAAAAATATATTTAACATTTTTTAATTAAATAATATTGTAAAATTCTTTAGATCCGTATTTTAAGTCTTACGTTTGCAAGGAATCTATTATAATTATTATCTTTATTATTGTAAATTTTAATTTATAAAGTTTTTATGATGAAAAATTAAATATAGAAAACATTATATATGGACAAAAAGAAAGCAAAACTGAATACATAAATACTAAAACAAATAATTTTAAAGCAAAGAAGTAAATTATAATTTTGTATAAGTATATAAAAAAATAAACATGTAAGCTATGTTTTTAGAAAAAAAATATTCCTTTGGGATTTTCCCTCACACAAATCAATCCCTGGCATGGGATTTTCCCTCTAAAACTGGGACACATTTCTTCAAAGTTTGAAGGGGTTTGGGATATAGGGTTTTGAGGGTTTTCTCTTCTCATTTGCAACCGTAAACTGAAATCCTTGTTTATTGGTGGCGAAGCATGTCATCGTCTTCCTCAAGCAACATCTATGACATGCCATGGGTAGAGAAGTATCGTCCCAGCAAGATCGCTGATATCGTCGGCAACGAGGACGCTGTCTCCAGATTGCAAGTCATTGCTCGCGATGGCAACATGCCCAATCTCATCTTATCAGTGAGTTTTTTTCTTTCATTACGCTTCTTGAACTGACTTCTTACATTGACGCTTTCCCTTTCTCGCTCTTTCATTCTATGTCTCATCTTAGGGTCCTCCTGGGACCGGAAAAACCACTAGCATACTAGCCCTCGCTAACGAGCTTATCGGGCCAAATTGCAAGGAAGGTGTTCTTGAACTTAATGCTTCTGATGATAGGTTTGTTTAGTGATTTCACATTTCGCTTCCCTGATTGCAACACGTTTTATCTTTTTTTCTTTTTCAAATTATCCTTTTCCTTCTTGTTGCAGAGGAATTGATGTTGTGAGGAACAAGATCAAGATGTTTGCTCAGAAGAAAGTGACCCTCCCCCCTGGGAGGCACAAGATTGTAATACTGGATGAAGCTGATAGGTGAGTTTTGATGATAGTCTAATTTAAGTCCAATTGATACCAATTTTTGCATGTTTCAACACCAACACTATGTTCGCCCTTGTGAAACTTACCCGGGATTGCTTGAACGGAGGTGTGAGTTTGTTGGAGTCCTGCATTGATTGTAAATGGATAAGAAAAGTTGTGAGTTGGTGTCTTAATTTTTTAGTGTCAAATCTCTCCATTTTCCATGCATGAAACAGTTCAATAAGTGGTATCGGAGCCATTGGTTCATCATCATATGGACTGACTTATATGAGTATAATATAAAGTAGGCGAATAATTTTGAATTATGGACCTTTGTATCGACAGACATATCCCATTTTGGTAAGCAATTGTACAAGTAAGAGAGATTGTTGGAGTCAAGTGTGACAAGAGACCAACAGATCTATTGTTTTAATACACAAATTTGATTATAAAAAATGAAAATGTGGGGGAAGATTACAGATTACACTAATAATAATCAGTTAGGTTTTTTAATAGAAATTGGTTATGGGAAAGGGCGGTGGACATTTTTGCATTTGTAACATGATAATGAAGAAATTTGTCTGCTCTTATTCTGTTTGCCCTCTAATTTTGTTCATTTTTTCAATTCAGTATGACCACAGGGGCACAACAAGCATTGAGGAGGACGATGGAGATATATTCTAACTCTACTCGTTTTGCTCTTGCTTGCAATACCTCGGCTAAGATTATTGAGCCCATTCAGAGTAGATGTGCCATAGTGCGGTTTTCACGATTGTCTGATCAAGAGATACTTGGTCGACTCATGATTGTGGTTCAAGCCGAGAAGGTACCTCAAAATTCATTCTGCCTTCAACTATCATAAGACATGCTTGTAGTATTCCTACTTGTGACAGGAGCATAGGTTTGACTATCTGTCATTATTGGAAATGTCACAGTTTATGAATAATAATACAATCACCACTGTCATCTTCTGTTTCTTTATAATTATTTTTTGGTGTCAAAAGCGGGGTTCTTGATTTAGAAGAAATTTCTTTTCTGTTTTGTTTCTCTTTGCTTGTTTTCTTTTCTAAGTTAAGCTTTTTTTTTTGCACAAGTCTATCTTGTCTTTTGATTGTTTGTATATGTATCCATCGTTTTAACTTTGATTCTTTGACCTGTTTAGTGTTTCTCAACTATTGATTTGCATTCCTTCCTTTCTGGGAAATTTTCATCCTGTATTGTATAATGATTATTGATGCATAGTTGGGAAGAAAGTGAAAAGAAAAGAATTTGGAAGCTTTGTTGATTAGGATTATTGTATGTATTTGCTGCACACTGTTAACTAAGAACGATGATCTTAAATATTTGATCACTTGCTTTTGCTGTCGTTATGTGATATAGTAGTGAAAGGGTTGCAAAAAATTTATGGCAACTAAATCTTATAGGGACATGTGCATGCATTCTTAGTTTTTTTATAAGGCGGCCTAATATACTACGCTTCCACCATTTTGATTATAAAACTGTTGTTATTTGCCACAATTATTGATGGTTGACGGGCATCGCATAATATATAGCTTAAGCAGGGTTGCAATGACAAGAATAATACATATACGTTTTAGTAACTACTGTTGTTATATTTCATTGTTTTCTTTTATTTCTAAATTTATTATTAGTCTCACTAATGAGACCTGTTAGAGTGTTTCGTCATAGCTGCCATGAGCCACCATGAGATCAGTACCATGCCATAACATTGTGCATCACCATGGCTGCTATTTGATAATACTGGTTGCCATCTATTTTGGCTTCGATAGTATTGATGAAATGTATAACTGAGTCGTGCTCTTGTTGAAGGTTCCCTACGTTCCTGAAGGACTTGAAGCCATCATTTTCACTGCCGATGGTGATATGAGGCAGGCATTGAATAACTTGCAAGCAACATACAGTGGGTTCCAATTTGTTAACCAAGCAAATGTTTTTAAGGTTAGAATCAACTATGATTTGTATTTTCCACAGTTTGTCATTGGTTTTGTTGAAATCTATGGTTGGTTTCAGGTTTGTGACCAGCCACATCCACTGCATGTGAAGAATATGGTGCGTAATGTGATTGAAGGGAACTTTGATGAGGCTTGTTCGGGCCTCAAGCAACTATATGATTTAGGATATTCTCCCACTGATATCATCACGACCCTTTTTCGTATCATAAAAAGCTATGATATGGCTGAGTATCTGAAATTGGAATTCATGAAGGTAGCTACTAATCTATTCGCTTATACACACACACACACTCACACGTGCATAAAGTATCTGACTGACACAGTCTTCAAATTGCAGGAAACTGGGTTTGCTCATATGAGAATTTGTGATGGTGTTGGATCTTATCTTCAATTGTGTGGTTTATTGGCTAAGCTTTCCCTAGTTCGAGAGACGGCTAAAGCTGTATGAGCTTGTCTCGAGTGCAACTGAGTTGTCACGGTTTTCATATTTCCGATAGTGTAAAATGTTCTAATGATGTACCCATATTTTCTTATGTTCAGATGCCAATTGATACATCAATGTATCAATTGATGTATCAATTGATACATTGATAAAATGTTTTTAGCTTGGATGAACTGTGTTACCTTTGAACATGTTTTATCTGTATAGAGTTCTTATTTATGACATCAATGGTAAAAGAATGTGGGGGTTAGTTACTTTTAACAATGGGTTTGTGGGAAGGGAAAAAGAAGGAACAGCGTTTGTTGCAGTCAATAAATCTGTACTGTTAGATTAATTCAAAGCTTTATGCTATGCCACATCTATACTTAGATCTAATAACTAGTACCTACAAATGTTTAGGTTTGACACATAAATTTCCCTCCCACTTTCATCAACATGGCTTGTTCATCACATCTGAAAGAGACACTGGAGTCTCCCTAATCCAAAGGACCTGAAAGTTATATGTAGAAATACAATACTCCACCAAATATATAAAAGAAACTGGAAGACCAATATCATGAGGGGTGTCCACAACAAAATCCCATTTTAACAAATGGTAAGATTTTTCTACATCCACATATATCGCAATCCAACCCAACATTCCCTTTCTTATTTTTCACAGAGCATGTTTATCTCATCAGTTGGTAGTTTAGGGAAAGCACATTGCATACAAAATGCTGAATAAGGAATGTCCATAGTAAAAATAGTAGTTTTATATTTGTATTTTTGTTCCCATGGAAAGAAAAGCACCAATCGTATTGGTTTGTATCCGTTGGAGTTGATTTTTGTACACCTACAATTGTGAGTAAACATAAGTAGTAAGTAAACTAGACTTCAATTACATCGAGTCCAGGGTAAATATAATAAAAATAAACTAATAAGAACAGTAATAAACATAATAAAATATTAAAATAATAATGAGAATAAATTAATAATAATAATAACTACAATAATATTAACAATAAAATAAAATTGTAAAATAACTTTGAATTCTCTAATTTTCTTATTGTGTTGTTTCTTTAATGGGTGAATTACACTAATTTTAATATCTTAAAATATATTAAAATATTTTAAAACATTAAAACATTAAAATTAACCTAATTTGGAGGCAGAAAATTTTAACATAAAATAAATTTAAAGAAGTCAAATTCTAATTTTCTCATTTCTTCATATTTTTCACTCTTTTTTTTCATTTAATCCAAACAATCACATTTTTCTTGTCATTTTTTTTCATTCTCTAATTTCTACTCCTCAATTCAAATAACATATCGAAAACATTACCATCATTATCTTGTCCAACATCGTAAGCGAGAAGTCGACACATAAATATGCAAATTAAACATAAATAACAAGACATCAATGCGGAAACAAGTCACAGCAAACAAGAACAACGTATATCATTGTTGTTACACAATAACAATACACTCTTATAGTAAAATGAAAGGAATAAACTAAAATATTAATCTTGTTTTAGCTGCAATTTTTTCGTCGTTGGAGTGTGTGCTACACCAATCTACATGTCCTCAGTATTTTTTTTTATTAAATAGGTAAATCTTCTTCCTAAAATAGTAACGCAAAAAAGTACCTAAAAGAATGAAAAAAAAAGTTTTATCATTGGCGTCGCCCGGACTTGAACCGGAGACCTTCAGTGTGTTAGACTGACGTGATAACCAACTACACCACGACACCCTCATGTTCGTCAACTATTAATATTAGAATTTATTCATTGCATTTTCTTAGTAGTGTTATTTATGAAAATTATGTGAATATACTGAGCACTTCAAATATTGAATTATATAATGTCATATTAAGAGTAATTGAGTTAATTTATAAATCCTTTTAAGACTGCAATAGAAGCTTTCTTGAATATTATTTGTTATCAAACCAAAATCTTAACATGCTAAAAATTAGTTCACACTCAGCCCCCAAATCCAAGCATTTCATGACACTTTTTAGTATATTTTAGAATAAAACAAAGATTTAGAAAATAGTTTGATTGTATTTAAAACGTGTTTTGTTCAGTTGCATATTAAACCATCTCAATTCAAATTTAGCGAAATTGAGTGCATTTGATTCCATATTAATTTAATGATTCATTTAACAATGTTAGCCCCATCTCTAGTAAAAGAAACCACTATGAATAGATCAAGCGTGCAAGGTAAAACTGAAAAGCTAAGATAATAATTCCTTTGAACAGTCCATCCAAGTCAGAAAATGACTTGACACTTAGCAGCAGCATGCACTGAAATTTCGAAATAGATTTCTAATGCTAACACTTAAAACTGCAATGGAAGCCTAAAGTAGAAGAAGTTAGCAAAATCAGATGCTAAGACTATAAAAAAGAAGACACATAATCTTAAACATTAACACAACTCAGAATCTGTACCCGACAGGCATACCAAGCTTGTCCAAACGACCAGAACCGGGATATGCCTTGTTGGTGAAGCTTGCATGCATTGCCCTTTGTGTGGCCAATCTTGACATGTCAAATCCATTAAGAGAGTATCTATTTGATGAACCAGGTCTCTCAGAATTTGGCCTTTGTTTTGGGGCACTCAAAGATCTCACCTTTGCTTTCGAAGACTCAGTGCATGCCATGTAACTTGGGTAGTCAGCATAACCACGAATGTAGCTTCTAGACCCATCACTCCTTGCGGGGGTAAAAGGGCTTCTATTGAAGCCATCGTCTTTGGAAGTGGCTGATAAGAATTGTGGACTGTTGTCAGCAGTGCAGAACGGACTCTCCTCTATCTCGTTGACTTTTTGTGAGCTGCAACTGTATGACTGAACTTCACCACATGGACTTTGACCAGATTGAAGAGATGTTGACTCCTTTGTGCTGTTCAAACTCTTGCTGTAATGATCAGAAACCGTGGAGTAAGAGAGGTTTCTACGCTTTGTAAAGTGTGGTTTTCCAGAATCAACTTCAAGAACCCTGTCATTTCTTTCATCATTGGAACTGTATGTTCTTATCAATGATCTTGCTGAGCTCCATGGTTGATCAGTTACTTGATTCTCCAATCTGCTACCACATATCTCTTGATAGCCATTGATCTGAACACAGGATTTGGAGCCATTTCTCTGCAATGGCACAGATGCTTCTATAAGAATTTACAACTTCATAAATTCAGGGTAAATTCTGGCTGAAATTAAAGTACCTTGAATATAGGTGATTGCTCATATTTCATGCTTTTAGAGCTGATAGGGCTCTCAAATTTTTCTGGTGTTTCTGGACCCTGCAGATGGTAATTTGAAAACCACATGATCATATCAAGATTAACAAGAGAATGAGGTGCAAACCAATAAAAGATAAAAATGGTTTTGAATCTCCAATAAAAGGATAGGAATTTAGTAATACTAACATGGAGGTGGGTAGAAAACTTTGAGCTTGAAGGTGAGGCATGCAGAACCAAGCCTGCAGAGACTTGTGCCTGTGTATGCAAGAGTGCTTGCACTCTTTTCAGCCATTGTGCTGTACGCTTCCTCTCAATGTGACCTCTCACTAATGCTTGCAGCTTCACCAACCCTTTTAATGCTCTCAGTGCTCTCCTTGCCTAAACATTGCAACAAGTACATCACCACAAGAAGGTTACATTCCAAGTTATAGCAGGCAATGGAAAACTTCAGTGAACAACGACAAATATTTGAATCACATACGAAACAAAAAATGAACGACTTTTTATTTTAATATAGAATTTATCTCTTTCATAATTTTTAACACTATTATATGTCCATAGTCACTAACCAAAAAGCTCGCATTAATTATGGTGAAGAAGAAGGAAGGAAGAACAGGGTTGCAATTTGTCTTGGAAAAATGATAAAAGCATATAAAATTCAAGTGTATTACGTCTCCTCAATCTGAAGACACAAGTCTGTCCCCACATAACCAAAAGACCAAAAGGCCAAAGACATTGTTTCACCAAAAAGACAGTATCTTTATGGGCCATGGCAGAAGAACTGAACCGTGTGGACACAATTTGGCCGCTAGTGGGAAATCAAACATTGAAAAAGGGTAAAAACCACCAACTCATGCAATGCGCCACTACTCGTGTCCTTATACATCAAACCTAGGTACAATGCGAAGCCATCACCCCTAGATTTGTAAATACTTTCTACCCGAAACAAACCATGTGAATCACCCATCACATGTTTTAACTATTAACTAATTCCTTCCAAATGATTATCGTTATTAGTAGTAGTATTATTTAATACCATTAAGTATGAAACAAAGGCTTTAATTTTTCAAGTAATATTTCAGTTTTGAGCTTTTACAAAACAAGAAATGATTGAGATTCTCCACTAAAGATGGTTCCCAAAATCAGTGAACCATTTAACTGTGAAAAGGAACTACAATAATGCCGGTACTACTAAGAAAAGAAGATTTCACAAATGCATTTTGGAGATAAAAAATTTCAGGCAGCTAGTTTGGAGCAAAAGGACAAAACAGAACAGCTCGGTAACACAACGAACTAACTACGAAGAATCACCTCAACAACAACAAAAGAAAAAAAAACAGAAGATTAAAGAATGATGGCAGAGAAACAAAAAAAAATAATGTTGTTAAAAATGGTGAGAATAATAATAGAGAAGGATACGAACCAGACAGCCCCGAAAAGCGGCTTGGATCTTAACGGCGGCCCAGTGCTGGCGAATCCTTGTGGGCCCCACGTCGGTGCATCTGCCGCTGCTGCTTGTTAGTCTGACAACAACGGCAGCAGCTTCGGCGGCAGCCACCGCCGCTTCCGCCACCGCAGCAGTGGCTGCTGCCACTGCCATGGCGTGCTTGCTGCCGTCGTTTCCTTGTGGTGGACACGTGGCAGCAGTGTTGTTGTCCTTTTCTGTGTTTGATTTAACGAAGCTCCATCGGCGTTTCTCTTTGGGTGGCTTCGCAGGTGAGGTGCTACGCTCTGTTTTTTTGAGACCCAGAAGCCCGCGAAACCACTTTGACGCCTTGCCCATTGCTTATCACAAGTTTTGGGTTTCGAGAAAGAACAAAACTTGCGTAAAAAAAAATAGCAACAGTTACGAGGGAGAGAGGAAGAAAAGAGGAAGAAGAAAAAAACAGAGCTTACTAGTGACCAAAGGAAGAGGAGGTGTGGGTTTTTTGAGTGAAAGGAAGAAACTTTTGTGCACCTTTGTGACGTGACTTTAAGCCAAACCAACTTTTACCCTCTTTTTTTAATCATTCCAGACTTAAAATACGTGTTCATTATATGTTCTGTGTCTCATGTGTTAATTATATTGTATTAGGATAATTTACATTTATTATTCCAATCTCAGGTTTATATCCATTCTTTATAAGATGAGAACTTCAATTAAAACACATTTTCTACTTTTTTTTTTTTTAATTAATTGTTAAATTTTATTAGAAAAAACAGTTTTTGCAAATAAAATGGGTGAAAGACAAAATAAAGTGAGTGGTGGCGACTATTTAAGCTATTGTGTTATATTTTTAATGAAGCGTGAAATGTGTGTGTGACCTTAAAATAAACTTCTTCAATACTTGTTTTTTGCATGGCGTACTCTTATTTCTTCTCGCGTTCTAACTTTGATGAAGATTCTTTTGACTTCTAACTCCACACTTTGAAAATTTTGGTTTGTGTTTGTTTGATTCTATTATTTGCCGGGCTATTATCACTCATAAGTATGGTATAAAATAATTTATATGTCAGTTTACTGTGTTTGTTTCGATATATATGAAAATAAGTAAAAGAGAAAAAGGAAATAAGAGCCTAAATGACCTAACTCTAAAATTAGAAATGTTTTAGCTATGAAGTATTTTTCATTCTACTTTAAAATTTTGATACTAGTTTTAAAGGTGAAAGAGAAGAAAAATGAGTAAACTGAGGTTGAAGCAGGGAAGTGAATGAAAGCAATAAAAGATGCAGGAAAGTAAATATATTAAAAGTGTGAGGAAATTTGATAATTGATGATGGTGAATGGTGGTGGAGAGATAATTTGATTTGATTCGGAAATCGAGGAGAAGCAAAGAAGGAAAGTGGAAAAGACGTATCTTGAGGAGATGCAGAGTGAAATGGCAGAAGAAGAGTAAGATAATAATAAAATTTCGTCATAACCGGAGCTCGCGATCCCACCAAGGATGGATGAAACGTGCTCTGAGACCACTATATAGCAGTACCTCCCGCACATACCAGAGAATAAATTTAGGTGAATTTCAATAAAAATGAAAGTGATAATATAATAATGTTTGGATTAAAGAAAAGTAGATCGTGACGAACGAATTTGAGGCGAAAATTTATATAGTTTAATTTGGTAGATTAAAAAATATTTTAATTAATAAAGTGAAATGATTATGATTTTATTGTTGAGGATAAATAAAATTTGAATTTAAATGTAATTATTATTATTATTATTTTATAACTCTTTTTTCTCAGGAGTTGTTCCTCTTCATCACATCATTTCTGTCACAAGATCACTAATGCAGGAATACCACGACACTGATGATACCACCTGATCATGTCACTAGCAACACCGTGAAAATGACATCAAATGGATACAAGAATAATAGTGAAAATTGTACAAAATTGTGCAAAATTGAGACGAGAATTGATTCTGGAAAAAATTAGGATTGATTTTGCTTAAGAGACATACATGAGAATCGATTCTCTTAAAAAAAAAAATAGAGTAACTTGCATATTATGAGGTGGCTTTTTCTCTTTCTCCTCATTTCAGTGGATTGCCTTTTCGAACATCTTAATACAAATTTGTTCTCATTTTTCTTTTCAAATCATGAAACAAACGAAACTCACTCGTTTTTAAATTTGTTTTTCTTTTTGTGGAAAATGACTATAGTTGTGTGTCTTGATAGATAAGGTAATTTTTTTCTTGTAAAAGTTGAATGTTGAGTTGAGAGAGTTTGTAAACTTTTCCTTGAAAGAAAATAAGTATGTAGTGCTATAATAAAATTTTGGTGGCCGCTTCTAGATATAGGATTTGATGTGTCAAACGTTAAATTTGACTGTGTGTTTTTATTTGTTTTTTGTTATGTGTTTTTGTTAGAAGGTATATTTTTTATTATGTATTTTTCAACAATAAATACAAATCTCCTTCAACTTCTTACCACACAATGTTTTAATCTATGTGATGTAGATCATCACTAGAGTATGGATATCTCATTTTTGTATTAGGTTCATGTACTTTATACTACGAGTGTTAGTTAGAATCACAATATCATCCAAATATTTCTCATTACACACTCGTACAAAAATCACGATACAACAATAGGTATTAATATGTTCAACTACTTTAGGTCATATAATGACACAAATATAAACATACAATATACAACATTATGTATATTAGACTATCACCTATATAAGATGCATCCAAAAATTGTTTTAACGAATTCATGTTGCTTAAACAAACTTTTTCTTTTCAAAGAAAATTTTTCTTTCTTAATAATGATGGAGCTTGTTACTCTTAGAAGAAAGAAGATTGGTTTGATATTTCACTCACTCAAGTGTCCTATCATCGTTTGAGCAATCATTATTTCTCTTGTATCACTTAATCATAACGTTGAAGTAAAAAAGACTTATTGTATGATTTGACAAATTTCATAAACATCATATACCACATTTTTACTAACTCTTAAGCAACCATTTATCAATTGAACAAGACTACTCGTTACATGGTCTAATAAAGAAATACCATGTATCATCATCACATCTTAATGTTTGATTACTTAAGTGATGAAAGTACAAATGAAGAGAAAATTGTCTATATCTCTTCCTTACTCCAGCCTTAAGCCATCAATAATAAATTGAATATATGCAACTTTATCAACTCTCCTTATTTGAACCACTTTTAAAATATCACAAAGGTCCAAATTAAATTACGGAAAATGTTTAAATCTACTTTATGAATATTTTTCCTTATTCATATCACTATCACATTTTTTATCAATGTCGTTGAAAAATATAAGAATAGATCGAATTAGTGAAAGATAAATGAGCCCTTATTATCATTAATAATGTGTTTATTGTGACCAATAACGTGTTTCGACCATCTTACCATCTTAATTGATCAATAACTATTTTATTAGATATATCATTTATTTAAAGAGCATGAAACTTTTAAACTCAGCCTAAAAGGAGTATAAGGAGAGAGAATTTTAAATAAATTACATTCTTACAAAATTAAAAAAAAAAAAGAATTTATTACAATATGTTTATAAAATTTTCATTTTACTCGTTAAAATTTATATCTACAAATACAGGTCTTATAATTGTAATTTTAATAATAAAAAATCAATATTTATTATTTGTCATATAAGTGGTGGATCTCACGTAAAGGAATTTCGTCTGGTAGTTATTCTTTGATCCTTCTAATAATGTGTAATGAAGACAAAATTTATTTACGTGTCACTTCATAAATAGTTATAAAAATAAAATAAGAATTTGATTCAAGAAAAGTAGAAAAGAGATTAAGATAAAAATTGAAAGATAAGTACATACTAATGGTAAACAGTATAGAAGCGTTCACAATTTTCTTAAAATTATTTATCCTCTGCTTCCTTCTTACGAAACACCACAAATTATATATTTTTTAATTTAAAATCATGCATGTTGACAACGAGTTACATGTATTCATACACATTGGTCATATCTTATTATGTAATAAAAAAATAAATTTTACTATTTACTGAAAAATATGTTTTAGATTATATATGTTACGACAATAGTCATGCAATGAAATCAAATTAACAAGTCTTTACAACTCAGTATACTACTTCTTTTTCTAAGTTTACATTTCAATTATCTAGACCAATGTTAGATTCTCATAACAACGTAAAACAATTAAGAAAAAACAAAAGTATAAGAATTTGAAAAAAATAAATATAGTTGTTAATGTATTTCGAACGTTGTTATATATCGTTCATAATAATATATAGGTTATTTTATTGAAATAAATCAATAAGTATTACAAGAAAATATTCTATTAGTAACTAATTTTAGTGATTAAAAATTGTTAGTTAGTGATTAATTTAGATACCAATTTACAAAGTAAAAATTTATTGTTTATTAAAATAGTCACTATTATAAATAAAAAATTATAATTGTCCACTATTTATTTAAATTTATCTTTTTTTTTTTAATTTTATGTACAATAAAAAAGAATATACATATTTCCTTTCCAATTGTATAATCTAAATAATCATTATTTTAAATTAAAAATATTATATATATATATATATATATATATATATATATATATATATATATATATATATTTTTTTTATATAAAACAATTTTT